>ODAK010007021.1_pt1 | contig 11307 bp, 12 predicted proteins | sample 1539591 | NCBI WGS metagenome assembly ODAK01 (sample SAMEA3539303, study PRJEB22396) | soil metagenome | biome: tundra; feature: field; material: soil | place: USA | collected 2010-05 | depth 0.15 m | reverse complement strand
CGGCTGGCGGTAGTTCGGCAGCAGGAGGCGGCCCGGGGACTGGTGGTGGTGGCGGCCTGAGCTCCGGGGGCGCTGGAGGAGGAACCGGAACGGGCGGAAGCGGAGCTACCGATGGAGGCAGCAATAAAGACACGAGTGGTCTGCCAGAGGTTGGTCCCGACGCGATCGTGACGGGTGACTCGCGTGGGCCGGCTGAAGTTGGAACCGATAGCAATGGGGGCAGTGGAGACGCGGCTTCCTACGCTCCGTGCCCGACCAACGGGGATCCGTGCAAGATCCTTCCGCACGGCGACTCCATTACTTGGGGAATTCAGTACGACGGCGCCTATCGCGTGGAGCTTTTCACCAAGGCGGTTGCGGCCGGACAGAACATAACGTTCACCGGCTCGCTGAGCAACGGTCCGACCACGGTCTCTGGCAAGCCCTTCCCAAAGAACAACGAGGGTCACAGCGGCTGGACCATTGATCAGGATGCGTCCCTGATTCCGAGTCCGGCGATGTCCACCGGCAGTGGAGGCATCCCTCACATCATTCTGTTGCACATCGGCACAAACGACATCTATGCGTCGTCGGGACAGTCGACCATGCCGGATCGGCTGGGCACCCTGATGGACAAGATTATTGCCGCAGCCCCAGATGCCCTGCTCGTCGTCGCCAAAATCACCCCGCTTTCCAATTCTTCCTGGAACGCCACCATCAAGACCTACAACGATGCGATTCCCGCGCAGGTGCAGTCCCGAGTTTCCAAGGGCAAACACGTCATGCTGGCCGACATGAACACGGGGTTCACTTCGTCATCGATGCTCAGCTCGGACGGCGTTCACCCCAATCAGACCGGCTACAATTTCATGGGCGACCAGTGGTATTCCGTGATTGGCAGTCTCTTGCCTAATTAGAGAAAAAGCAAGCCCAAGCGATAGCCGAAAAAGTCAGGGCGATGCCACTTGCCTCCAACCAACCGCACTAGCGCACCGGTTACCTCGAACGCAAGGAATAGACCGACGGGCATCGAACACAGGGCCTGGGCAAAATGCCAACTCGAACCATGCTGGGGGATTGCGCGCCCACGTCTTTGGGCGTTCCACCGTTCGACCGTCTGCCAAAGCGCGCTCACCAGGAACGAAAAGGACGCGGTCACCGTTGCGATCAGCAATGAGAGGTAGGCTGTGCGGACAGGTCGACCGCCCCAAGGGGAGACGATCGTGATGGCCACGCATACCAGGGGATTCCAGAGAAGGAGCACCCGCAAATAGCCCGAAAGAATGCTCCTTCTCTTGGATGGTTCCATGGGGAAGTCTACGACTTTCGCGTCAGGGTCTGGCTGATATAGCGAACTGCTTGTCCGTGGTCGAGTTCGATCACCAGCAGGCGCAGCTTGTCCGGACCATCAACCACGATGGTGGTTGCGAAGGCCTGACCGTTGCCGGCGTCCTCGTAGCTCTCGCAAAGGCCCGCACCCAAACAGTATCCCCCGCCCTTGCCACGATTGGTGTCCAACCGGAAGCCCGCCCCCTTGTCCGACTCGGTCATGCGCTGATAGACCGGGATCGTGCCTCCATTTCCAAGCACAACCGTCCCCTTGGTCTCGGTCGACCGCTCGTCGACGGCCGTGCGACGGAGCTCGATGGTGAATCCCGTCGTCTCGCGTCCATCTTTGCCAAACACCATTCCCGATCCCTGCCAAATGCTAGGGCCGGCGTGCGTCGGCTCGGCATGGGCGTAACCGGCAAACTGGAAACAAGTCAGGGCAACCGCAATCATCCAACTGGTCCTTTTCATGTGATCTCCTTTTGTTTGTGGGCAGCGAACGTGCTGCACATGAAAGGAGATAACTCCGCCTTCATCGCGCTTCGAGTTCGCTTTCCCGAACCGCCGGTTGTCCCGCCTGAGGTGCCGAAAGCCGACGTCGAAGGGCTGGCCTCGTGCCTCCATCCGACTACGCGAGAAACAGCCGATACGCAGGATTGTTCGTGTCGTCGATGGATTCGTAGCCGACGCGAACGAGGAAATCGGCGAAGGCGGTCGCGTAGTCGCCAGGTGCTCGCGACGGATCACCTTTCCTGATCGGACGCCGCGTGCAAGGACAAGCAAGCCGACGCCAGGCGCTCGACATTCGAAAGCTTCTTCTGGGGTGTGGCGCCGCAGACGACCTTGAGGAGGGGCCGTGAGACCGTGACGTCGTATTCGTACTCTCCGCCGGTCCAAGAACCGAGCCCGATCAGGACGAACCCATCCGGGCTCTCGTCGGCGCGCACCACCGTCACCGACGGATGCTCTCTGCGGATCTGTTCGCGTTGCTCGGAGAGCGTGGAGAACTTCCAGTCTCGTGGCGGCCCGACGACGATCAACGTATGTCCCGGGCCATCGAATTCGGCATCGGGTCCCCACGGGGTCACCGAGGGGCCGAGGCGGTACTTGTATTTCGGCGGCACGGTGATGGCGAGCGGCACCGTCTTGAGTCCTTCGATCCGCACGCGTTGCCCGTCGGTCAATGGTGTCAGCGGCGGCACTGCGGACAGGTTGACCTCCGGTCGCTTGGCGAGCCGAAGCGAAAGACATATCGACACGCAGAGCTCGGCATCCTCCAGGCTGTGAAGGAAGATGGCGCTGCAGACGACTCCGAGGTTGGGCAGCGAGACGATCGCCCCGAATTCTGGTTTGGATTCGGCGTCCTTGTCCTCGTAGACCACCGCGAACCCCGACGGCAATGCTTGCTCGCGAACGAGGGAAACGGGCCGGGAGACGTCTTTCAGAAACTTCCGCTGCTGCGCAAGCGAGAAGAACTTCCCATCGTCCGGTGGCGCGATTTCGACGTCCACCGAGTCGGGCCCGGCCAGGTGGGCACTGTCCCCGAAGTCCTCCCCAGGTCCCTCCATCCCGAACTTGAAATTGGGCGGCACCGTCGCTTCGAGAGGCACGACGTCGAGTCCCCTGATTCGCATAGTCTTTCCCATGGCCAGCGGCACCAAGGGAGCGGCCGAACGGCTACCGGCATCGCCGGCGCGTGCGGGCTCGGGCGACGGCGTAGCCCACAACGCGATCGTCGACAGCAGAACCAGTCGCAAACGAATCATGGGTCGAGCCTATCGCAACCCGGACGGTGCCGTCTTTGCCTCTCTCTCGAATCGCGTCGACAAATGCCTGATAGCGAAGATTCCGTCTTCTTCCCTGCCCGCCCCCTAGGCCCGAGGCCCAAGCCTTGTCTATAGAGACTTACATCGCGTTGCAGTTGACTGCGACGGTGTTGGTGTCGTTGTGATAGACGCCATCGCTGGTCAGGAAGCGAGGGCCGTTGTTACCGTTGGCCGCTGGTCCAGCCCATCCGATGGCGAGCACATTGGTCTGGCCATAGAGCATAAGACGTTCAAGCACACTTTTCCCTCCGCTGAATGGCATCCCCGCAGTAACGCCGATAACAAATCTTCCGTCAACTACAGCCACCTGCCCCCCTCTACCCAGCTTCCTTCTCCTCACGCTACGGCAAGATGCGGCTAACGGCGTAGCCGCTGTCGCTGGCGATCTCGCCGCCGTCCATGCAGTTGGGATCGCGGGTCACGGTTTCCCGGCTGTAGGCCCACAGGACTTGGTAGTTGCCGCCGGGTACGGACAGGCTGGTCAGCGTCGCGTGTTGGACCAGAGTCGGCGGATCCGTCGCGAGGACGTGCTCGAACACCCGCCGGGTGGCGCTGTAGCAACCGCCGCCGCCGGAGACCTGGCACCAGGGCGTCGCCGTGGCGGTCACGCCGAAGAGCTGCATCTGGAGCGTCTCCGGCATCTCGCCGGCGCTGGCTCCCTCGCTGCCCGTCCACAGGATCTGGCCGTCCTTGGCCGTCGAAATGGTGAGGCTGCGATCGTAGCGAGTCCCGCAGTAGGGGCAGATGACCTGCTGATTGAAGTAAAAGGAAGCCCAGACCGTGTCCCCGTCGGCGACGGCTGGCGCGGCGACGGCATTGGTCCAACGTTCCGTGTTCCAGGTCAGCGTCCCGCAGCCGGGCAGCTTCACCGCGGGCCCGGTCGACGTGATCGAGATCGTGGCTTGGCCGTCGTACGTGACGTACACCTGACCCGAGGTGCCGGCGTCGGCATTCTCGGGGGCGAATCGCCACGGCATGGTCGGCCGGACGATCGGAGTCGAAAACGCTGTGCTCGCCCCGACGGGACAGGTGGAAAGCGGGCCGCTCGGGCCAGCGTCCCCAGGTTGCGCGTCGCTGGCGGTAGAACAGCCTAGGTCGAGGGCCAACAACACCATGGCGAGACGGCGAACGTCCATGGTCGGTGCCAGCACCGGTTCAAGATTGCATGAGGTCGCATGCCCATAAGCAACCATCATACCGTGCCATGAGAGGCGGCCAGGACGGAATCTTCTGGATACAATTTCGCCGACTTCCACTGGCACCCGGCGCGAAGACATCCATGACCCGAGCGAATCGGCACGACAGGACCGCGACCGGTTTGTCGCGCCGAAGAGCAGTCCTGGCCCACCTTTGTCCGCAACCATCTCCATCAAACCTGGGCGTGTGATTTCCTCTATCGTCACCCTTCGGTTCCAGATCCTCTACTGCCTCGTGCTCGTGGACTTGGCCCGGCGGGAAATCGTCCACATCGGCGTGACGTCTTCTCCGAGCGCGCAGTACGCGGGGCAGTGCTTTGTCGACGCCATCGCCGATCGAGACGACGAGAATCCGCGGTTCATGATCCGCGATCGTGATTCGATCTCCTGTGCGTTGCTCATCAATGAGACGATCTGCGGCGTCGGCCAAACACATCCACTGGCGACGTCGGGCTCCAGGCATTCCTGCCTCGGGCACTGCTGCGCTTCAGTACATAGAATACTGGGTCGCAACCGCCCTCCCAGGACGCCAGTAGGACAGTCTTGGCACGATGGCAGCGCCCCGTCGCAACACGCCCGGCACAGGTCGATTGTCTCGGCTGATTCCGAGGATGTCCACGATGCCTCGGGACTTGGTACCTATGGGACCGAGGAGGTCTAGGAACTGCCACCGTCGGGCGATGTTGGCGCCAGCTCGCTTCTCGGCCGAGGAGAGGCAGAGCGCCCACATGGTCCTCTTGATGGCCCATCGAGCGGCCTCGGTGACGAGAGCCACCTGCGTACCAGAGGCATGGCCCTAGGAGAGTCCCTCATATCGGTAGGGTGGCGCCGCACCCGAGGGCCCAAACACCCGCCTACCTGTCGTCCGCGGCCGACGTCACCGCCACGCCATCGGCCGCGGATGTGAGTATCGACGATGGACAGGGTTATTGGCGCACGCAGCCCGTGCGCCTATTGCCGATCCGCGATTTCCGAATCATCGTTGCTTTTCGCGCCATTGTGCTTTCACCCAATCGCATGCAAAAAATGACCGACGACACCTCCCCGGTCAACCAGGCCTGGCGTTTCCTAGAACCCGCGCGCTGGCTACGGTTGTCATCCCGAGAAATTCCACGAGGATAGATGCGTCTCGCATGGGAAAGACGCTGCTCGCCTGATCCGTTGCTGGCGAGTGCGGAGCGCATCGAGATCGTCAATGGCCCTGCCCTGCTCTCCAACTGGGTCGGCGGGAAGTCGTGGGAGATTGGCCGCAAGGGGCTCCCGTAGACTCAATGTCCGCTCACCTGGCAGCACGCACCGGCAAAGAGCGCCGCGGGTTCCTCGTCCCCGATGTGCTTGAGGTAGTGGCTGAGCGCCCTCGGAGGAGCGTCAGGCCTCGTCCCCATGATGCCCATGATGCGCAGAGAGCAGGAGGCGGTCATACTCCCGCACGGAGGCACACATGGAAAAGACGCGCAGCCTACAGAGTCTAATGAAAGCCGCCCGGGCCTTTCAGGAAAGCCGCGTGCTGCTCTCAGCTCTCGAGTTGGACATGTTCGCGAAGACGACAACCGCGCTCTCATCAAACGCTGTGCCCGAGCCCTGGTACCGGTGTGTACCAATCCACCACGGCAACCAGTAGTAATGCCCCTGTCTTGTCGGGCCGTCGGAAAACTGGCAGCTCGCAAAGCGAGATACGTAAAGAAAGCTGCCAGGGCTATTGACCATCGACGATCAATTTCCGGACAGAACGGAGCCGCTGGTGGCCGCCCCGGCTTCGGGCTTCGCCAAACCCTTGGGGGTACCGGAGAGGGTGAGGCCGAGGCGCGCGACTACTGCCAGCCCGGCGATGGTTACCGGAACCACCTGGACGGCGTGATAGACGAGAGCGAACGCCAGCGCTGGCCCTTTGGCGAATCCGGCAAGGGTTAGCACCACGACCGTCGCACTCTCGAACGGTCCCGCGCTGGCCGGGGCGGATGGGACTGCGATGGCAAGGTTGATGCCGAGTAAGAGGACCAGTGCGAGGGTGGGTCCGATGGGCTCGCCGAGCGAGCGCGAGCAGAGTGCTATCATGACGAACTCGCACACCCAGGCCAGTACGGAAAGTGCCATGACTTGGGCCAGCACCCCGCGCTCGCCCACAGCCTTCACACCTAGGGTGAGCTGCTCGCCGAGCGCACGCATCCGCGACCCGAGCCTTCCCGGGCGTTCCGGAACGTGAACATCCGCCTCGCTCCGCCGCTCGCGCCGGGCCGAGAAGCGCGCGGCCACGAACAGTGCAGTCCCAGCCCCAAGCACGACGAGCGAGGTATACTCGGCCCATCGCTGGGCGGGGACGAGCCAAGAAACGACCACGACTAGGACGGCGAGGGAGAGCAGGTCGAGCACCTTTTCGACCACCGTCACCCCGATCGCGGCAGTCTTGGTTGTACCGGCGTTGCTCGAGAACATCCACAGCCGCGCCACGTCTCCGCCGCGAAGGGGCGCGACATTGTTGATCGCCGACGAGCTGAGCAAGGCCAGGAAACAAAACCCCAAGGACGCCCGCCTTGGTCCGAGCAGCAGCCGCAGCCGCACCGCCTTGACTCCCATCATGCAAGCGTTCGCGACCACGACGAGAGCCAATAGGGCACCATCGACGTTATGCAAACTGTCCACGACTTCCCGCCAATTCACACCCCAGACGACGAAGGCGCCCGTCGACAAGACCGTGACCGCCCTGAGTGTGATCGTTGCGAATCGCTTGTGCATCATGGGGCCAGCTAGACAATCGGCGGCGGCACGGGACGGCCGAAACCAGAGGAGGACGCTTGCGCAGGCACCGGGTTAGGATGCAGCTCGTGCATTTCTGTCGCAGCAGGCATTGGCATCGAGACGTTCGTGCCCACTTGTCGAAGCTGTTGCATGGTCCAGGCGATCCTGGACACGGCGGTAATGGTGTTCAACAGCGCCAGGAGGCATAGCGCTGCGGCCGTCACGGCGTAGAATGGATGGACCACGAACCCCTCCGAGCGGTGCCCGAAGAAGGGCGCGAGTGCCAAGGCCGTTCCCAGGATCACAATCCGATCAGCCCGCTGCATGAGTCCCTCGGCCCCCGACACGCCGAGCGACTCTCCGCGCGAGCGTGTGTAGCTGACTGTGTAGGTCATCACGAGCACGGCCAGCGAGACAACCATCATCGGGGTATTCGCGTAGTAGACGACGCAGCCTCCGAACACCAGACCGTCACTCATGCGATCGATAGTCGAGTCGAAGAAGGCGCCCGCCGGACTGGCCATCTTCTTTGCGCGCGCCAGGTGTCCGTCGATGATGTCGAGGGTAGCGCCCCCGATGAGCAGAGCGGAGGCCAGCGCGAAGTGGCCCGTGGCAATGGCCACCGCGGTGACCCCGGCCGCCACCAGGGAAGCCCCGGTGATGGCGTTCGGCGACAGCGAGGTCCGAGCCACCAGCCGTAGAAGCGGCCCCAGCAACCAATAATAGTAACCGATGAACAAGGGTCCGAACAGTCGCCGGCCCGCGCCCTTGCGTTTCGGGGGCGGTAGGGTCACTGCACCGATGGCTGCCAGGCCAAGATAGGTCAGAAATGGCACCGCGAAGAAGGCGACGAAGCACACCATGTAGATGAGATCCGACGAACTGGCGTTCAGTTGGGTATCGGTCATGTCTCCCTCCCCATTGAATGGCGCTGCTTGCGATTCGTCCCAAGGTCCCGTGAACGGGGCGGGGCCATCCAGAGTCGTTCGGTTACAACTGTGTAAACGATCTTGAGGTACGCCACGACGGTGCGCGGACCAAGCTGGCGAAAGAGCGCCAGGCGCAGCCGCTGTCGGCGGACCCACGGCTGAATTTGGAAGAACACCATGGCCTTCACTCCTGCAAGATAAGCGCCCACATCTTGTCGATCGAAGATATGGCCAGGTCTTCGTAACTCAGCGAAAATCGAGGGAGACTAGTGGAGGCATCAAGTGGGCGAGGCGGTATCGAATCGGACCGGCGGTGTCCGTTTTCCAACACCCCCAAGAACCGTCAGAGATTCAACACGACCGCCTGCCATGCTCTCGGAACGTGGGGCCACACCTAAAACAGGCAGCAGCGGATGCGGAAATCGCCGACAGATGATGCGTAAACAGCCGCTCGGGACTACGGAGTTATCAACGCGGCAGTGGCGAAGCATCACCCGGCGGATGTGCCATTCTTCTTACGCGCGGAAGGAGGGGAACGAGAAGCAAGGCAGCGAGGAGGCTACCGGCCTCACCGAGGTCGGCGAGCTTTCCGAACGATCGCAGCGCGCCGTTGGAGGCAATGAGGAGGGAGCTGTAACCGATGATGGTGGTCGTGGAGCACAGCACGACCGCGCTGCCGGTTTCCGCCAGGGCGCGCGCGTGCTGCGCGGGATGCTCCTTGGAGAGACGGGCAAAGACGTTGACGGCGTAGTCGACACCGATGCCGAGCGTGATGGGCAGGGCAACGAAGTTGAGGAAGTTGAGCTTCAGGCCCAAGGCGGCACCGGCTCCGCCCATCCAGACCACGCCCACCGACAGCGAGAGCAGGACGAGCAGAGCGCCGCGGGCCTGGCGAAACAACAGCACGACCATGAGCACCACGCCCACGAGCGCAGCCAACGTGGCAATGGGGCCGTCGTGTGCAATCGATCGCAGCATCGCCGCGAACAGGGAAGAGTGTCCAGCGGCATTGACCACGCTACCACTCGGCAGCCGCACGTTCGTGATGACGTCGGAGAGACGAATCAGGTTGTGACCATCCCAATTGGCCCAGACTCTTATGGGAAAGATCAAGGCGACCCGACCCACGGTCCCGTCGAGTTCGCGAAATGGGCGCGCGAGCGATTCGGGCAGGTCGCGGGGGAGAATCTTGCGCAGGTCTCGCGGTGGCGCCCATTCGTCGATCTCTCGTTTCTGCTCGGCCGGCAATGCGTCCAAGGACGAATCGGCGAGGTGCTTGCGGATGCTGGCGATAAGCACCAGCTTCTCCTCCTGATCCTTGGGTAGGTAGTCGTAGGCAGTCGCGACCGCCGAGAGCATCCCCCCGGTCGGCTCGCCGCCAACCACGCGCCGCGCGCACTCGGACGCGTCCGTCGCACTCCCGGCGGCGGTGCCGCTGCGTGCCCGCGCAAGAGCGTCCACACAATCCTTCTCAAGCAGGCTCCTACGAAAGGCAGGCGCGTCCTCGACGGTCGGCAGGAGAGCGACACCCACCGGTGCAAGGTCGCGCGGAAAGATCCGGCCGACCCGGACGTAGAGATCGCCAGCCCCGTGCTTGCGGCTGCTTTGATTGCGCAACTTCGAGAAGTCGTATTCGAAAGGACTACCGATCACCCGCGACAGCGATAGCCCTGCAAGAACCGTCGCCACCGCCACCGCACCGGCCAGCAGCCGGTACCGCGCGAGCAGGCCGCCAGCGAAGCGCGTAAGCGTGCTTCTCGAAGCCGCGCGCTCGGACGATTGGCGCTTGCGGCGCTTGGAGATACGTTCGCGCAGATGGATCAAGACGGGACAATAGCTGTAGGTCGCGAGCCAACAGAGGATCATGCCGATGCCGCCAACCTCGCCGAACTGCTGGAAGCCGCGGAATCGGGTCAACGCCAGGCTGCCGTAGGCGATGCTGGCAGCCAAGGCGGCGGCCAGGGTCGGTTTGGCGGTTGAAGCCAGCGCCCGCGCCAGCACGTCTTCGGTGCTGTCCTCGGGCCAGTGGAGACGCTCCTCGCGAAAACGCGCCAGCAAAATGATGCCGAAATTGATCCCGTTTCCCAGGATGATGGAGCCCAGGAACGCAGTGTTGGTATTGAGGTAACCAATGGTGAGGGCGGTGATGGCAAAGGCGACCGCCACTCCGAGCAGCGTGGGGAAGAAAATATAAGCAAGCGCGAAGACGCTGCGGTAGTAGAGCACAATCACGAGCAGGACCAGCACCGTGCACACGAGGGAGACCGTCTCGATGTCGGACTTGAGCGCGTCGTGTTCCTCGATCGCGCTCGCCACGTCGCCCGTGATCTGCGCGGTGACGTTCCCGAAGACTGCGGGGTGGGTCGCATCGATCACCTGCTTGACGTCGCTGAAGATGCGGAACCCCGAAAGGTCGCCAGTCCCCGACGACTTAGTCCAGGTGACGATGGCCAGCAGCGAACGATCCTCGCTTTCGTAATAGCCGCTCGGGAACTTTGTCGCCGCGTTCTTGCGCTTGTCGAGATCGCTCTTGAGCAGCTTGAGATCTTCGTCGGGGGCGTCGTCCACCTCGCCCTTGCTCTCGTCCGCGAAGGCGAGAAAGGCCGGGTTCTTCTTCGTAAGCAGCAGCTTCTTGAGGTCGTCGTCGATGCGTTGCAGATCGACAAGATCGGCGTAAAGCGCCTTGTTGTGGTCGAAGAAAGATTGGGCAGCGTCGGGGCGATAGTCGATGGCGCGCAGGTCGTTACCGACGAGCGGCTGCAAGTTCTTGACGACTGCCTCGGCGAATCTTTCGTTGGCCTTGGCATCGGGACCTTGGACCGCGATGACCAAGGTCGATGGCGCCCCGACACGATCGCCGATCTGCTGTAAGCGCACGATCTCGGGATCGTCTTGCGGCAGTAGCTCGGCGAAATCGGAGCGAAGCTCCAGGCGCGAGGCCGCGAGAATCGATAGGCCGAAGAGAGCGAGGGCCGCCAAGGCGATCTTGAGGTCATGGCGTGCGAGAAAGCCGACGTACCGGTGCGTGAAGCGCGAAGGTGTTACCGGGCGAGCGGTGTTGAGCGTCATCCGCAGTTACTTTAGCAGTAGGGAGGGGCGTCGCTCGAACACCCTGACGCCAGCCACCTCCCCGAGCGAACGGTAGTCTCGATCCAAGATGGTCTGCAGCTGTGGAAAGCTCGCCGGCGGGAACTTGCCATAGTGTCCTACGTCGCCGGGTGAGGTGTCGACGAACAGCCGTGGCCGGCGCTGCGCCAGATCCGCTTCGAGCATATCCCAGCTCTCGGGAACGATGTTGGCCTTGGTATCCAT
>ODAK010007020.1_pt1 | contig 11307 bp, 11 predicted proteins | sample 1539591 | NCBI WGS metagenome assembly ODAK01 (sample SAMEA3539303, study PRJEB22396) | soil metagenome | biome: tundra; feature: field; material: soil | place: USA | collected 2010-05 | depth 0.15 m | reverse complement strand
GAGCATCCCGTTCGTGAAGTTGAGGAGATATTCCAGGAGGCAGCCGTCGCCGGGTGCATCATCTTCCGGTTAAACGGCGTTTACACGGTGACGTCCCCAAGTGTGTTCCCATGGATTGTGTTCCCGGTCCGCGTACCGGATGCTTCCAGTATCCGCAAGCACATGATCGCGGACCTGCGGAGGTAGCTGGAGCGTATGTTGACGAGCGAGATAGAAGGGCAGGGGTGATATGACTTACAGGATCTCGATTAAGACAACTATCGCTGGTGCCACCGAGCAGATGAGGGAAAGTATCTCTGCTATAGCTGAGCATCTGGCCGAGATCGAGGAGAACACCCCCGCATTCCTCGGGTTTTCTGTTTTTGCCGACCCCCAGGCTGCTACCGCTCTCTTTACCTTGTATGTGGGTGAAGAAGACCCGGATGTGGCAACGGCTGCGGCGGATTCGTGGATGGTCACTGCCATTACGGCTGCCGGAGAATGTGCTTGGGGCTGGGCGATTTTCCCGCATCCTGCCGAACACGAGCGCGTATCAGCATAATCCTGCTGGCTTATCTTGCCTTTTGCGGGTAGATATTCGGGCCTCGCGTACAAGGCGCAGCAGGAGAAGGGATTGCCCGAACGTTTCGTCTGGTCAGCCCGCTATGCGGACCGTGTCGGTGGCTGTCCCTCTGGGAAGGCAGCAGATCGCCTGCGACGCCGCTGTGGGGCTCGATTACTGGATCTGGCCTGGACAGCCTGGCGGGCTGGGATCATCCCTGAGTGATCTTCTCGACCGTCTACCTGCTTGTGCGCTGTCTGCTCGACTGCCTCATGGTGTTAGCCCGAGGTGAGGTGTCCAGGGATGCCGAACTCCTGGTGCTGCGGCACGAGAACGCTGTGCTGCGCCGCCAGGCCGGCCGGGTTCGCTACCAGCCGGGCGACCGGCTGTGGCTCGCGGCACTGTCCCGGCTGGTCCCCCGCCGCCGTTGGAGTGAGGTGTTCGCGGTGACCCCGGCGACGCTGCTCGCCTGGCACCGGCGGCTGATCGCACGTAAGTGGGACTACAGCCGGCGGCGGAGTCCCGGACGGCCGTCCACGGCAGCCTCGATCCGCACGCTCGTGATCCGCATGGCAACCGACAATCCGGGCTGGGGACACCGGCGTGTGCAAGGCGAACTCGTCAAGCTCGGCCACCCGATCGCCGCTTCAACGGTGTGGCAAATCCTGCATGACGCCGGGATCGGCCCCGCACCCCGGCGCACCGGCCCGACGTGGAAGCAGTTCCTGACCGCGCAAGCCCGCGGCATGCTCGCTGCCGACTTCGTCCACGTGGATACCGTGCTCCTGCGGCGCCTCTATGCCCTGATCGTCATCGAGCACGGCACCCGCCGGGTGCACCTGGCCGGCATCACCGCGCACCCGGACGGCGCCTGGACAACGCAGGCGGCCCGCAACGTCCTGACGGACCTCGGGCAGCGCGCGGCCTCAGTCAAGTTCCTGATCAGGGACCGCGCAGGCCAGTTCACCAGCTCCTTCGACGCCGTGTTCACCGCGGAAGGAATCAGGATCCTGGCCAGCCCGCCGCAGGCGCCCAGAGCGAACGCGATCTGCGAAAGGATCATCGGTACCCTGCGCCGTGAACTCCTAGACAGGCTGCTGATCGTCAATGAACAGCACCTGCGACGAGTGCTGACCGAATACCAGCAGCACTACAACGCAGCCCGGCCGCACCGCTCCCTCGGCCAGCTCACCCCTGCCCAAGCCGACACCAGGCCACCCGAACCGATCGACCTCGCCGACCACCGGGTCCGCCAGAAACAAGTCCTCAGCGGACTCACCCACGAGTACTACGTGGCCGCCTTACCCCACGCTGTTACGGAAAAGCAGGTCACCCGTCCGAATCGTATTTCCGAGCCCCACAGGCCCGGGCAGCGGAATACGGCAGCCTCAACGCCGCCGCGCTGACCGCCTACGGCAACCGCGGGGCGTTCAGCATGACCCCCGGCACACCCAGGCAGATCGTTTACCGGCTCGACACGGCCGTCATGCTCAGCCACGTATTCTTCACCGGCGCGCCTGACCAGGCCCAAGCACGGCACTACATCCAGCGCACGGCAAACCTCTGCCAAGCCCTGCCGCTATGCAGCTGAGCCCCGCCGCGCTCTCGCGAGGCGACCTCCGCCCGTCGTCCCGTACCCGCTGGCAAAGCAGCACCCTGCAGCCAGCCGGCTCAGGGCCCAGGCGCCCAGGAGCTGCCCAAGGGCCGGCACGGACCCCGCGCGGCGATCTTCAGGCAGGCGCATCACGGCCGGGTGAGTCCCTGCTGCAGCCTGCGGCTTGCAGGCAGAGCAGCAGTGCGGTGGTCGCCGACGAGCTGACGATTTCCTGTTTGGAGATCAGCTCCGGGACATCGGTCAGGGGTACCCACTCGATGCGCGTGGATTCGAAACCGTCCGCGGCAGCGCCGGTCCTGGCCGCGCCATCAGCCATATAGAGGTAATGAGCGGCGTCCATGATGCCGGAGGAGGGCTGCACCCGGGCAAGCTGCCGCAGCGGGCCGGGACGCCAGCCGGTCTCTTCCTCCACTTCGCGGGCAGCGGCCTGCGCCGGGGTCTCGCCGGGGTTGATCCGGCCCATCGGCATTTCCCAGCCCCACAGGCCGGTGATGAACCGGTGCCGCCAGATCAGCAGCGCACGGCCCTGGCCGTCCATGGCGATCGCGCCCGCGGACGCGGGCATGCGCAGCAGCCGGTGATCCAGGTGCCGGCCGTCGGGCAGCTCCACGTCGGCGGAGCGTACTTCGAGCCACTGATCGGCGTACAACGAGCGCTCGCCATGCACGATCCATTGCATGATCGCCAGGCTAGCGTGCCGACGACAGCGACCTGGCCTGGCCGCCGAGATCCTCCCAGGAGGCGTCGCGCGGGAACGCGCGGCTGCCCATCGTGATCGTGGCCAGGACACGCCCGGCAGCACGCGGTGAGTTCACCTGGCGGCTCAGGGTGATCGCCTCCCCGGCCGCCGCCGCGGCCCGGTCCGGTTCCCGGGCCAGGATGCTGGTGACGGCGATGCCGTCGGTGTCGAGGACCTTGCTCCGCAAGAACGCGCCCGACCTGGCGGCGGCGGCCTGCTCGATCCAGGCCCGCGCCTCCGTGGCGATGCGGGCGGCGTGACCCGGGCTGGCCACGGCCAGGTCCCGGAGGGTGACGCCGATCAGGCCGCGCAGCTCGTCCTCGCCGAAAAAGCCGCACCACGCCGGGTCAGCGCCGTCGCGGGCGTAGCTTTCCTGGGCCGCCCCCAGGGCAGCGCGGCACTCCCGCTCCTCACCTAGGCACGCATGCGCCCTGGCCCGCGCGATGTCCAGCAGAGCACTGGCCCGGGGCGAGGAGTGACGGCGGATCGCGTAACTGCCGGCCGCGGCCAGCTCCAGGGCCTCGCCAGGGTGGCCGAGATCGATCTGCTGCCGGGCCAGGCAGTACATCATCCTGGCGACCTGCGGCCGGTCGCCCGCATCGCGGGCCAGGCAAGCGCGAGGAGAAAGTACTGCTGGGCGGTAGCGTGCAGCTGCAGATCTCAGCTCATCCAGCCGGCGAGCTGGGCCAGGTCAGCGGTCGCAGCATAAAGGCGACGTGCGACCTGGCCGCTGGTGAACGGGCCTCCCAGCAGGGCGGTTACCTCCGCCAGCTGTCCGATCACGGCCTTCCGGCGCAGCCCCCCGCCATGGGCATTGTCCCAGGTGCGGAACACCGCGGCGGCGATCTCGACCTGGATCACGTGGTCCTCGGTCACCGCACCTGCACCGGCCGCGATACCTGGCAGGGACGCGGGCACGCCGAATGCTGTCCGCTCCGCGGCGTACAGGAGCGGCTCGCTGCGGATAGCAGCACGCTCGACGGGCCGCCCCTCCCCAGGAGAGGTGAGATCGTCGGCCGTGAGTGCTCTTAGCGCCTCGGCGGTCCGGCGGTCATCCGGGCGGCTTGCCGTGCCAGCGGCGTGATCTAGGCCGCTGGTGCTCTCCGGCGGGAGCCTGCTGAGGCCGGGCACAGGATTGAGGGTGTAGCCGGTGAAGGCGTTCCCGGTACCGAGCGCCTGGTCCAGGCCCGCCGCGACCCTGGGAGTCAGGGGTTTGCGGCCGTGGATCACGTTAGACAGGTAGCCGGGGCTGCACCCAGCGCGGCGGGCGGTCGCGCGCAGGGAGACGCCGCGTTCGGCGATGGTGCGGCGCAGATGGTCGCCGAGATCCGTCATCGGTCAAGCCCTATCACGGGTGCCGGGTTCTCCCGTCTCCCTGAGATAGCGAAAACGGGAACTATTTGACGCTACCAGTCCGCGCGGGTTACTTCCAGTGATCGTGACAGCACGCACAGATGGCCGCCGACCCGCCGGGCGTCAAATAGCTGACACGGCATGGGGCCCGATCGGGCGGCGTCCGGCAAGCATAGACCTTAGGTCTAGCCACTCATGACGTCGCCACCAAAAGGACCCTTTCCGCCGAATCGGATTATTGACGACGGGTGCAGGCGTCCTGTCTTGTGCAGGATGGCGCTCGTGTCGCCGTGAGGATAACCTCGGCGCAGCTCTGGCCATCCACGATGGTCCGGCTACCGTGGCACTTTCGGCAGTAGCAGGTGTTTCCCTGTGTGTTTCCTGTCACGTTAGGGATACAGGAAACTCTTCCGGGCTACCCCCTTTGCGCGGTTGGCTGCGCAGATGACGTATGTCGGCAATGACCTGAAGGCCGCCGCTAAGCGGCGCATGCTGCCCGGAGCTGGCGGCCTGGCTGCGGTCGCCCGGGCTGAGATCCATGGTCCGCCGTGCTCATGCCCGGCCAGGCGGCTCGCGGGTGGTCCCAGGGCTGTGGCCGGGCCCGAAAGCATCCAGTGGCCGGTCATGTCTCACCGCGCGCAGCCGTGGGCTTCGTCGTATCCCGCATGCGGTCGACGCCGCGGTCCCGGAAGAACGTCGTGAGCGGCCTGACCTTAATTCGGCATGCTCCTTGCTGGCAGATCAACGCCGGGACCAAGGACCAGGTGTTCGGCGGCCGCATCGCCTGCAGCGGCGATTTCCGTCCCGTCCCGAGCGCCGTCAACGGCGCTGATCCCGGCGGGCCGCGCGATGCATGACCGGCATGCCCGGCGGCCGGCAGGCCATCACGCACCCGGCTACCAGCCCGCAGGCCAGGAGCGTTTCCGGAGTCCGGTGAACACGGGGTTGAGCGGCACCGGGCTGGTCGCCGATGACTTGTACCTGATGGCCCACCACGATGTGTCCGGCAGGGCGTTGCTGCAGCCGCGGCCGCTGGGCATCGGGCTGGCCGGCGCGCTGCTGGCCGAGCTGATGCTGGGCGCCAGCATCACCGTGCGCTATGACGGCGCGGTGCTGGCCGGCCGCGCCGGGCCGGGGGAGGACCTGGCACGTCAGGTACGGGATCAGATCGCCGGTGAGCAGGAACCCCGTCCCGTGCGGGAGTGGCTGCTGTTCCTGGCGCACAACGCCGCGCAGGACGTGGCTGGCCGTCTGGAACGCGCGGGGTACCTGACGCGGGTCCGCAGCCGGGTTCCGGGACGCCGCGGCCGATGCGTGCCCGTCGATTCGGACTGGGCGTTCGCGTCCCTGCTGCGGGTGCGCTCCGCGCTGGATCCGGCCCGGCCGTTTGCCGCCCATGAGGCGGCCCTGGCCGGGCTGGCCGTCGCCAGCGGGCTTGGTTTCCGCCTGGACCAGTACCTGCCCCCGGCCGGCCGCAGCCCGCAAGAGGCAGTCGCGCTGCTCGGACCGGACCTGCGCGAGCTGATCGCCCAGACCCAGGCCGCTGTCGACAGTGCCCTGCTCTCCCACCGCACCTGAACGTTCGCTCACTACCGCTAAAAGGAATCAGGAGACTGTGATGTCCGGAATGCAAACGGCACCCGCCAAGCCCAGCGCGGTATCCCGGGCGCTGGCCCGCGACCGGCTAGGCGTACCCTCCGTCCTGTTCTTCGTCCTGGCCGGCGTCGCGCCGCTGACGGTGGCGGCCGGGGTGATCCCCACCGCGTATGCCACGACCGGGCTGACCGGAATCCCGGCCGCGTTCCTCGTCATCGCCGTAATCCTGGCGCTGTTCGCCACCGGGTACGTGGCGATGACCCGGCACATCACCAACGCGGGCGCGTTCTACAAAGCGCACATGTTCGCGCGAACATGTGTGAGGTTATGCCGAAGTTCTACTGGTTCGGGCAGCGCGGCGAGCAGGATGGCGCGCTTGCCGTTGAGACCAGCAACGAACCGTTATGGCTGATCCGGCCCCCGTTGCGGCACCGGCCTGACAGGCCTCGCAGAGATGGTCGCCGACGTCGGCGGCAGGATGTTATGACTTGGCCGGTCGGCCGGTTACTCGAAGCGGACGCTGGCGGGGGAGGTCATGCGGCCCAGCAGCGGCAGTGTCGCGCAGATGGCCGCCAGGGCGATGGCCAGGCCGGCGCCCATCGTCGCCCAGTACGTGCCGGTCAGGGCCGGTACCGGCGTGCCGGGCGGCGCGAGCCGGAGCACCGCGAGCACTGACATGCCGTAGGCGATGCCTGCGGCTACCACGAGGGCGGCGGCCAGCGGGAGCACCGCCTCCAGCAGTACCAGGCGGGCCAGCGTGCCCAGCGGTGTCCCGCCGACTCGCAGCAGGGTGAACGGGCGCTTGCGGTCCACCAGGCCGCCGCCGATTGACACCACCAGGCTGAAGCCGGCCACGACGATCGTCAGCGTCACCGCGAGGTCGAACAGGTTCTGCGTCACCTCGGCCCGCTTGGACCTGATCGCGACCGCCTCCCCGTAGGTCCGCGGCGGGGTGGCCGCCGCGCCAGGGCCGGCTGATACCTGCGGCGGCGCGTGCGTGGCCAGGTAGGTGCGGGTCCGCTCGAGTGTGGTGGCGTTGTTCACCCGGACCAGCACCGCCTGAAGGGGCAGCGCGGTGAGGCTGCCGGTGTAGGCAGGGTTGGCGGAGCTGACGAACGGCTCGGTGCTGTCGTGCGGGTTGTCGCTGTAGATCAGCGACCCGTCGTCCACTTGGACCGCCGATATGCCCGGCTTGCACTGCCCGAGTACGGCCAGGCCCCGCAGCGCCGCACAGCGCACCACGCCTGCGTAGCTGCCCTGGTAGTTCGGGTTCGCCGCCTGCGGCAGCACGTAGAACGGGTAAACCGTGGTGCCGCCGGTGGCCTGCAGCCCGCTGACCAGCCGCGTGCCTGCCCGTGGGCTGAGCGCCCCGGAGGCTTCCGCGGCCTCGGTATCCGTGGCGGAGCAGCCCTTCGCGGCAGCGGAGCGGGCCGGGTAAGCCGAACACGGGACGGCGGCCGGGCTGCCTGGCTCTATGTTGGCGAACGTGTCGAGCAGCACGCTGGACAGCGCGGCCGAGTTCGGCGTTGCGATCAGCGAGTCCAGGGTCGGCACCAGGACACCGACGATCGTGCCCAGGAACACCGCGAGCACCAGGCCGCGTACGGCACGGAACGCCGCCTTGGGGTCGTCGGCCAGCCGCTTGGTGGCCAGCAGCGGCGACGCGCCGCCCAGCACCCGGCCGCACAGCCGGGCCAGCGCCAAGGTGAGCCACGGCCCGCCGATGACCAGGCCGATCAGGGTCACCAGCAGCCCCGGGTAGGTGGCCACCCCGATTCCCTTGCTGCTGGTGGTCAGCGCCCCAGCGATGAACAGCGCGATGCCGGCTGCCAGCGGGGCGAGCCGCCACGGCGATGGCGGCGGCGGGGTCGCCCGCCTTGTCACGCCGAGCGGGGAGATCCGCACCCGGCGCAGCGCCAGCAGCGACGCGGCTGCGGATGCCAGTGGCACCGCCACCAGCAGCGCCAGGTATCCCCACACGGTCGGGGTGACGGTGGCGGCGAAGTACCTGGTCCCGGTGAGCGTCGCGGCGGCCAGCGCGGGCTGGACCGCCAGGAACAGGCCGATGCCCACGACCGTGCCGAGGAGCGCGCTGACCACTGAGTCCACCGAGGCGATCACGCTGATGTCGCCCGGTGTGGCGCCTACCAGCCGCAGCGCGGCGAAGCGTTCCTCGCGGCGGGCCGCGGCCAGCCTGGTTGCGGTGCTGATCAGGATCAGCACCGGGAACAGGACCGCGAGCACGCCGGTCGCGAACGCGTACCGGAAGAACGGGGTGAACACTTCCGGGCCGGGGCTGGTGCTGATCGTGGTCACCCACCGGGTGCCGGGTACCTTCGCCAGCGCCTGCGGGCCGTACCCGACGTAGATCGCCAGCTCGTCCGGGCCGTCCAGCGCCGCGTCGCCGATGGTCCCGGCCAGCGTGCCAGGGAACCGGTCGCCGAGCTGATCGGCCGGGATCGTGCGCAGCAGGTGCGCCAGGGTCGGCGAGGCATAGTACTCGCCGGGCCCGGGAAGCCGGGAGATGCCCGGCGGCACCGGCGCATCTGGCCTGAGGGCGGCCACGTCGAGCCGCTCGATGGTCTGGCCCTGGTAGAAGTCCACGCTGTAGTTCGCCGCCAGGCCGCGGGAGGGCAGGGCGCCCGGCAGCGCCACGGTGTTCGTGCATTCCCAGCACGGCCGGCTGCTGTCGGCTTGGAACGCGTGGAACTCGGCGAGCACCGCGAGCAGCAGGGCCACGCCGGCCGCCACCGCCACCGTGATGACCAGCAGCCGGGTCAGCGCCTCCCGGCCGCTGGCCAGGACCAGCTGCAGGCCCAGGCGGATCATGTGCGCACCTCACCCACATCGACGGTCACCACGCCGTCGCGGACCATCACCTCGCGGTCCGCGTAGGCCGCGACCCTGACGTCGTGGGTGACCAGCACCACGGTGATGCCCTGCTCCCGGGCCAGGCCGGTGAGCAGGTCCATCACCTTCTCCCCGGTCAGCGAGTCCAGGGATCCGGTCGGCTCGTCGGCGAACAGCAGCCGCGGTCCCAGCGCCATCGCCCGCGCGACCGATACCCGCTGCGCCTCGCCGCCGGACAGCTCCCCGGTGCGCCGGGCGCCCTTGTCACCCAGGCCGAGCTTGTCCAGCCACTGCGCAGCCTGCCGGTAGGCCGCCTTCCGGTGCTGCCGCTGCAGCAGCAGCGGCAGCACCACGTTGTCCGCGGCCGTCAATTCTGGCACCAGGTTCCCGAACTGGAACACGAACCCGAACGCGGTCCGGCGAAGCCGGGTTCGTTCTGCCTCATTCAGGGTGTCCAGGCGCCGCCCGTCGAACCAGACCTCGCCGGAGTCCGGCGGGAAGATCCCGGCCAGGCAGTGCAGCAGGGTGGACTTGCCGGAGCCGCTCGGGCCCATGACGGCCAGGATCTCGCCCTGGGCCACAGCCACGCTGGCCCCGCGCAGGGCCGGGGTCTGCCCGAACGACTTGGTGATGTCGCGGGCCTCGATGAGGGTGCCGCGGGTGCCAGCAGGAGTGTTCATCAATCTCGCACCATTTCCCGAAGTTCGCTGAGCCGGGCGGCGGTGAGGTCGATCCAGCGCAGGTCCGCCTCCAGGTGGAACAGGCCGTAGTCGGCCAGCATCGTGTCCACCAGGGACCCGGCGCCCTTGAGCCGGGTCAGCTCGCGCATCCGCCTGATGTGCGCGACGCGCTGCGCATCCAGGTAGCTGTCTGCGGGGCGGCCGAGCATGAGGGCCAGCGTCACCTTGGCGAACAGCGCTGGCTGCAGGTGCGGCTCAGGCTCGGCCGGCGTGGTCAGCCACGCGTCGACATCGGCCATCCCGGCGTCGGTGATGGAGTAGCGCTTGCGATCGGGGCCGTCGCCGTGCTCGGGCGGCCCGGCGACCGCCTTGCCGTCGCGGGCCAGCCGGGCCAGGGTCGTGTACACCTGGCCGAACGACAGCGGCTTGCCCCTGGCGAAGTAGGTGTCGTAGGCCCGCTTGAGGTCGTACCCGTAGCTGGGCTGGCGTTCCAGCAGGCCGAGGAAGGTTAGCGAGACGCTCACCTACGCGAGTATACGACTGTCGTATACTACGAGCAAGTAGCGGCCTGCATATCCAGGGCCTGGTGTGCGGTCCTTACTGCCGTGTCACCTGCCCGGGCCGTCGTGGTGTTCACCGCGCCACGAGTGAGCCGCGCGATCACAGCGCCCTGCCCACCCCCGCTGCCCAGGCGGGGCGCGGTCATGGGGTATGGCGATCGCCGTCTGGTTCTAGCGAGCGTCCGGCATCGACGTGGTCAGCGAGGTAGTGAGTGGCCGCTTGCGGGTGGATCCCGAACGCGGCCGATACCAGTTTCGGGTCGGTGCTGGCGGCCAGCTCCGCCAGGCGTGTGCAGCGCAGCAGGCGGGCCTGAACGTCGGCGGGACGCAGGACATCGCCGATGTAGCCCTCTGACGCCGCGGCCCGGGTGGCTCTGGTTTTGCGGGTGACCAGGAGGTGGGGGTTGGCGGTGCGCAGGTCGTGGTGGTAGGCGAGGCATCGCTCCACGGCGGCCCAGGTAGCTGGGTCTAGCGGGGTGGGCTGTGGCCGGCGGCCCAGGCGGGCGGTGTGGCTGGCGGGGTTGAGGTCGCTGATGGTCAGGGCGCGTAGTTCTTCGCTGCTGGCGCCGTGGATGAGGGCGAGCAGGCCGGTCAGTGCCTCGTGGGGGTGGACCCCGCCGGTGGTGGTCCAGCGGCGGAACAGGTCCCGCTGGAGTTCGAGTGTGAGGGTGGGGCCGTGGTAGCCGCGGGCTGGCGGGCGGACAGCCCGCGGGCAGGGTTGGTGAGGACTAGCTTGCTGGCCCGGGCCCAGGTGAAGAAGTGCCGCAGCGCGGTCAGGCGACTCCGGCGGCTGGCGGGCCGGGTGGCCAGGAACGCCTCGATGTCGTGGACGCTGGCGGTGGCCCAGCCGTTCTTGCCTTGCTGTGTGGTCAGGAAGATTGCCAGGTCCCGGATGATGGACAGGCGCCGCTCGATGGTGTTGTCGGCCCGGGGGCGGGTCCCGGCGCGGCGGGCGCGTTCGCGGGCGCCGAGCATGAACTGGCCGAATCCGGCGGCAGCGGGGCGCAGTGGCCCGGGGACGGCATCGATCAGGCGCTGGCGGCGGGCGGCCGCCAGATACGCAGCCTGCCCGAGCGGCAGGGCCAGGCTGCGGGCGGTGAAGAAGTCCTCCAGGACCCTGGCCAAGGTGCCCGGTGTCTGGCTGTTGCCTTGCCGGCGGGAGCATTCGAGCAGGGCTTGCGGGTGCTGGGAGCCGCCGTCGGCAAGCAGCCGCCCCAGAGCGCTGATCAGGGCGACGGCCGGGGCGGGGGCATAGCCGGCCGCGGCAGGCGGTGGCGGCCATCTTGCGGGCGCAGATCACGGCCGGGATGTACCCGGTCAGGTCGCGGCTGCCGGCCCAGCGGACCCTGGCGGCGAAGTACCACATATCACCG
>ODAK010007019.1_pt1 | contig 11308 bp, 11 predicted proteins | sample 1539591 | NCBI WGS metagenome assembly ODAK01 (sample SAMEA3539303, study PRJEB22396) | soil metagenome | biome: tundra; feature: field; material: soil | place: USA | collected 2010-05 | depth 0.15 m | reverse complement strand
CTTTATCCGTCTTTTCCCAGAAGAAGCTGTCGTGTTCGCGGCCGAAATGTCCGAAGGCGGCAGTTCGGCGGTAGATGGGGCGGCGCAGATCGAGGTGCTCGATGATGCCTTTGGGGGTGAGCGGGAAGTGCGCGCGGATGAGGTCCGTCATTTCGGATTCCGGGATTGTTCCGGTCCCGAAGGTGTTGACCATGACCGAGACGGGCTCAGCCACGCCGATCGCGTAGGCGAGCTGGACTTCGACGCGTGATGCGAGGCCGGACGCCACGAGGTTCTTCGCAATATAGCGGGCCATGTAGCAGGCGGAGCGATCCACCTTCGTGGGATCCTTGCCCGAGAACGCGCCACCGCCGTGACGGCCCATGCCGCCGTAGCTGTCCACGATGATCTTGCGGCCCGTGAGACCCGTGTCTCCGTGCGGTCCACCGATCACGAACCGGCCAGTCGGATTGATGTGATACTTCGTGTTCGCGTCCACCATGTTCTGCGGAATCACGGCATCGATGATGTACTTGCGGACGTCGGCCCGCAGCTGCTCGGTCGTGACATCGTCGCCATGCTGGGTCGAAATCACCACGGCATCGATGCGGGTCGGTTTGCCGGCCACATATTCCACCGAAACCTGGCTCTTGCCATCCGGCCGCAGATACTTCAAGGTTCCCGCGCGGCGAACCTGCGAGAGCTTTTCGCAGAGACGATGCGCCATTTGGATCGGCAGCGGCATCAGCTCCGGTGTTTCGTCGCAGGCATAGCCGAACATCAGGCCCTGATCGCCCGCGCCGCCCGTGTCTACGCCCATCGCAATATCGGGCGACTGGGTCTGAATCAGATTCAGCACCCCGCAGGTCTTGGCATCAAAGCCGAAAGCTGCGTCGGTGTATCCGATATCGGCAATCGTCTTGCGCGCAATGCTGGGAACGTCGATCGTTGCCGTCGTCGTGATTTCGCCTGCGATTGCGCAGATGCCGGTCGTAACCAGAACTTCGCACGCCACCCGAGCCGTCGGGTCTTGTGCCAGAACGGCATCCAGAACGGCGTCGGAAATGTGGTCCGAAACTTTATCGGGGTGACCTTCTGTAACTGATTCAGACGTGAACAAATGCTTATGTTTGTGAATTTCGGCCATGGATTCTCCGGGTTGAATTTACAATGAGTGCTGTCGAATCAAAAGCGAGGCGGGACCAAAAACAGCGTCCCGGCGATTAAACGAAACTAATAGTATATGCACCACCGTTTCGCCGCGCAATCTACATCGGCGTCAAATGGTTGTCAAATTCCCTCAGTGGTGCTACAGGCCACGCAGAGCCCGCTCGCATTCTGCCAGACGGACTTCCGCCTCCTGCTCCTCTTCGATAAACGGATGCATGGCGAACCGCAAAGCCTGCTCTTCGTGAATTGCCTGCTTATAGTACTCCGATGCCGAGCGCCAATAACCGGTTGCGTCTACCTGAGGGATCCCGGTTTTTTTTGGCCGCCGCCGTATAGAGAGTCCCATTCGCCGACAGCGCTCCTGGCAGGTAGCTTCCGCTGGTTTTTCCAGGACGTTTTCGCGATCGTGCGCGCCAGTTCGAGTGACGCTTGTCCCTCGTTCAGCCCGTCTTTTAAATCGCCCGTTGCGGCCAGCAGCGGATCTAAACCGTTCCAGTCGATACTCCATTGTTTCTGACACCAAGAGTCCGATGGACTGACTGCAAATACAGCGCTGCAGATATCGATCGAGCGGCGCCAGTTGGTTATCGAGTTGTCAGTCTGGCCGAGCGCCTGCAGCGCGCGCCTTGTATTCGTGAATCAGGCTGTATTTGCACGAACGAGGCGTTCTTCGGCCTGCGCGCGGAGAATGGGTTAAGGACCTCGGCCGCCGCATCCAGACTTTCAACGCTTCTGGATGCTCGCCGGCAGCCATCTGCGATGCACCGGTTCGCGTCAGAGCTCCTTCCAGCGGTTCTTCGCAGAAGAACGCCGCAGCCGCGCCTTCGATCACGGCCGTCAGTTCCCTTGCCGCCACCGCATCCATGGCCAGCAGAGACTCGGCTTCGGTGCGCAGCGCTGCGTCGCCCAGGCATTCCTGTTCGAGAAAGTGTTCGCGTGCCGGTGGCAGGGCGGTCGCGGCGAGGAAAAGGGATTCCACCTTCAGCCGTCGTTCCTGCGCAAAACGCTCCGTCACCTGGTCTCCTGCTTCTCTCGCATTATGTGGGAATTCGTACCCGTTATCCAGCTATTCGTACATGCGGAATTGTGGCGGGAGCCCGGTCAAGGCCAGGCGCGCCCTCCTGTGCCCAGCACGCTTTCTTGCCGCCGTGGAGTCCGTAACAGTATAGTTAAGGACAGAGGTCGAACCGAATCCGAATGCTCTTGTCCGGAAAAGAGTTGTCTCCGCGCGAACGAGCTATTCTGCATTCCATCGTCCGCGCCTATATAGACACAGGTGAACCGATCGGTTCCCGCACTATTTCACGCATGCGCAGCCTGGCTCTGAGCCCGGCCACGATCCGCAACGTCATGGCTGATCTCGCCGAGGACGGTTATCTCGCGCAGCCCCACACCTCCGCTGGTCGAATTCCCACTGGCAAGGCCTTTCAGGATTTCGCCGGGAACGTCTCGGCCACGCCGCTCTCTTCGGTGGATCGGGACCATATCTTCAAGGAGATGCAGTTCGGGGAAAGTCTCGAAGAGCGTGTCGCAATAGCCTCCCGGGTGCTCACGCAAATCACGCGCAATGTAGGTATCGCAGCCGCCCTGCCTTCGTCCTCCCAGGAACTCGAGCACCTCGAATTGGTTGCCCTCTCCGAGCGGCGCGTTTTGATGATCCTGGCCACGCGCGACCGCATGGTCCGTAACCGCGTTGTCACTCTCGACAGGGCCATGACGCAGGACGATCTGGTTCAGCTTCGCAATTATGTGAACGTACACTTTGCCGGCTGGACGCTCGAAAAAGCGCGCGCCGAACTCCTCCGCCGCATCGAGGAGGAACGCGCCATGTACGACGCGGTCCTGCAGCAGTTGACTCTCCTCTGCCAGAAAGGCCTGCTGCTCACGGATCAGGATCCGCAACTTTCCATGGATGGTGCATCGTGGCTCGTCGGGCTGGACCTGCATTTGACTCGTGAGCGAATGCGCGAGTTGTTCCGCGCCCTGGAAGAAAAAAAGCACGTAGTTGCCCTTCTCGATCGGTTCCTCGAGACTTCGCAGGGCCAGGTAGGCGTGCACGTCGGGCTGGAAGATGCGCATCCTGCGATGAGCGATCTGAGTCTGATAGGTGTGACCATCGATCTGCCGTCCGGCGCTCGTGCTCGCATAGCCGTTCTGGGGCCTATGCGAATGCAGTATGAAAAGGTGATCGCCACCGTTCTCCAGATCGGCAGGACGTTCGAAACCTTGCAATCGTAGGAGTCCTGCAGGGCTCTTAGCGATGCTACCCTGAAGTTGCGCCAGATATGAACGTGGAAAATAACGAATTCAAGATTGATGAGATGCAGGCTGAGAATGTCGCGACCGCGACGGACGACAAGCAGTCGGAGCAGCTTGAGCAGTTGCGTATCGAACGCGACGGCATTAAGGTCGAACGCGACGAACTGAAGGAGCTTCTACAGCGCCGCCAGGCCGAGTTCGACAACTTTCGCAAGCGCACCGAAAAAGAGCGTTCCGAATACGTCCAGTATGCCGGTATGGAACTGGTCAGGGAACTCCTGCCGATCCTCGACGATTTCGACCGCGCAATGAAAGTCGAAGGTGGCAATCCGGAGTACGTCAAAGGCGTGCAGATAATCCACTCCCGCACATTCGATACTCTGAAGAAGCAGGGTCTCGAACCCATCGAAACCGCAGGCAAGACCTTCGATCCCCATCTCCATCAGGCCGTGGAACGGGTTGAAACAAAAGATTCTCCCGAAGGCGCTATCCTCGGCGAATTCCAGCGCGGGTACAATTTTAAAGGAAAACTCCTGCGCCCTTCCATGGTGAAGGTCGCGGTTCGTTCGTAATCCAGAGCGAAATTCAAGAATCAAAGAATGCCGGTGACGAAACGCGATTATTACGAAGTGCTGGGGGTGGAACGCGGCACTGGAGACCAGGAACTAAAGGCTGCTTACCGCAAACTTGCCATGCAGTTTCACCCGGACCGCAATCCGGGCGACCACACTGCGGAGGAAAAGTTTAAGGAAGCCGCCGAAGCTTACGGGGTCCTTTCCGATCCACAGAAACGCGCCGCTTACGACGCTTACGGTCACCAGGGTCTTTCAGGCATGGGCGGCGGTGGCTTCGATCCGTCGTCGATGGATCTCAGCGACATTCTCAGCCAGGTCTTCGGCTTCGGCGATGCCTTCGGTCAGCAGCGCGGCGGTGGCCGCACGCGTCCGTCGAAGGGCGACGATCTCCGCTACGACCTCACTCTGACCTTTGAAGAAGCGGCTTTCGGAAAAATCGTCGAACTTCAAGTTCCGAAACTGGAGGCCTGCGGACGTTGCCAGGGCAAAGGCGCCGAACCGGGCAGCGGCAGCATCACCTGTCCGGCATGCCACGGACGGGGTGAGCAGATTTATTCGCAGGGTTTCCTTTCGGTGCGGCGCACTTGTTCCAGTTGCGGCGGCGTCGGCCAGATCGTCAAACAGGTTTGTAAGGATTGCCGTGGCGAAGGCTACCGTCAGGTCAACAAGAAACTCCGCGTCACCATACCCGCGGGCATCGCCGACGGCAACCGTCTGCGCGTTCCCGGCGAAGGCCAGCCTGGTGCCAACAGCGGTCCCAACGGCGACCTGTATATCTTCTTCACGGTGAAAGAGCACGCCGTTTTCGAACGGCAGGCCAACGACCTCCATTGCACCATTCCGATCAATATCGCGCAGGCCGTCCTCGGTGACGAAATCCCTGTGCCCACTCTGGAAGGTCCGCACATGCTCGTCATTCCCGAGGGCACGCAGAACGGCACGGAATTACGCGTCAAAGGCAGGGGCGTTCCCGAAGTGCAGGGCAAGGGTCGAGGAGATCTGGTCGTTCACGTCGATGTGCGCGTCCCGACCAAGCTCACCCGCGATCAGCGGAAGCTGTTTGAAGAACTGGCGGATTCTCTTCCAGTCAACAATGAGCCGCACGAAAAGGGTCTGTTCGAAAAAGTCAAAGACCTTTTCATGTAAGGCGCGCCTTCGATGGGCTTCGCACTCTGGATCGATTCTCGCGCCAGCCTCGCCTGGGCGCAGGGTACTCACGAATATCGCCCGATGGGCACCGCGGTCATAGCGTCGACCGACCAGTTCCGTCACCGCGACTTCACTCAAATGCGCCGCCGTCCCGCCCACCTCGAGCACTCCTTCGCAGGCTTCTTCGGTTCGCTGGAAGATCTGAACGCCCAACTTCGCACCCCGCCGAAGTGGAAGCTTCAGTGGACCCCAGCCCATCTGCGCACTTAATCTTTATTTGCGAAAATTTACAAATCAGACTACAGTTGTTCGAGGCTTGTCTCAGATGCGCTTGTGCTTTTTGCTGGTCCTTGGCTGGTCAAGCTTGCTCGCGCAGGAAGGACAACCCGCCGAAGCGAGCCTCGGCGCTGATTCTCTGGCTGCTGCCTCTGCTCCCTCTGATCTCTACACCCCTCCCACATTAAGCCAGCAATATCTTTGGTCCCTCCACCAGGTGTTCGATCCCACCAGGCTTTTCTTTGTAGCGGCCCACGCAGCCATCGATCATTCGAGAGACGATCCTGCCGGCTGGGGGCAGGGCGGTACCGGTTATACGACCCGCGTTGCCAACTACCTGGCGAGAGCCGCTGTCAGAGAAAATATGGCCTTTGCCATTCGTGAACTCGACCGCGAAGATCCCCGCTACTTACGTTCCACCTCGACAGGCGTCTGGAAACGGGCTTGCTACGCCTTCACGAGAACCGTCGTTGCCAGAAACGACCACGGTGGCTCAATGCCCGCCTACAGTACCCTGATATCTAATTTCTCGACGCCGTTCATCGCGCAGACCTGGCGTCCGGAGCCCATCAGCGCCAGCCATGAACTTCGCTCCGGCGCGTTCGGCCTCGGAATCGTCGCGGCCGGCAATCTCGGCCAGGAGTTCTGGCCCGACCTACGGAAGAAACTGCGCCGGTAAAGTCTCATCTTGAGGCACTCTCACCTTGATGCACCCCAGCCGCCGCCGCCCGGAGTCTCAATCCTCAACCGTCCCCCGCGCCCAACGCCCACCCGTACCTTCGAACCCAGCTCTTCCCCATCCAGAGAACACGCTCCCGGCGCGCCATCCGCTCCGCCAGCAAGCCCATACGGCCCGCGCTTCCGCCGATCCGACAGCAACGTCACATCTGCCTGCTCCAGAAACTCCAGTTCCCGTACAATACCGTCGCCGCCCGTGAATTTCCCCGCGCCACCCGACCCGCTGCGAATCTTATACGCTCTGACCCGCACAGGATACTGATGCTCGAACGCCTCGATCGGCGTATTCCAGCTGTTCGTCATGTGCGAATGCGTAGCCGACCTGCCTGGCCCCCGCGACGACGCTCCCATCCCGCCCGCAATCGTCTCGTAGTATGCGAACGCCTTCCCGCGCAGGGTATCCCACCCGCCGAAACTCAGGTTGCTCATCGTGCCCGCACTCGCCGCCGGAATCCGTTTCGGCACAGCCTGCGCCAGCGCCCCCAGAATAACGTCTGTAATGCGCTGCGATGTCTCCACATTCCCCGCCGCCATCGCTGCCGGCAGCCCGGCATTGACTACACTCCGGTCGGGCGCAATCAACCGGATTGGCCGCAGCAACCCAGCGTTGTAAGGCACGTCCGCCTCGATCAGACACCGAAAGCAATACATCGCCGCCGACACTGCGATAGCATAATTCGCGTTCACAGACCCCGCCACCTGCGCGCTCGAACCCGTGAAATCGACCTCGGCTTCGTCGCCCGTCACCCGTACCGCGACCTGAATCCGCACCGGCTCATCCGTCACGCCGTCGTCATCCAGAAAATCGTGAAAGCGGTAATCCCCATCGGGAATGCCGCTGAGCATCGCGCGCGTCACCCGCTCGCTGTAGTCCACCAGATCCGCCGCGCTTCGGACCACCCTTGCCAGTCCATAGCGCGCCACAATCTCCAGCAGCCGGGTTTCTCCCCGCCGGTTCGACATTACCTGTGCGAGAAGATCGCCCTCGCGCTCCTCCGGTGTCCGCACGTTGGCCAGAATCAGCCGCATCACATCCGACACGACCAGGCCGCCCTTCATCAGCAGCACCGGCGGGATGCGAATTCCCTCCTGGTAAATCTCTCGCGCCAGCGGCATCGACCCCGGACTCATCCCACCCACATCCGCATGGTGCGCCCTGCTCGCGACATAAAAAGTCGCCCGCTTCGTTTTGCCGATGAACACGCCCGAAACCGCCGTGATATCCGGCAAGTGCGTGCCGCCGCGAAACGGATCGTTCACGATTGCCACATCCCCCGGACCAAGCTCGAACTCCGCCAGCGCGTGCTGCACCGAAAGGGGCATGGCTCCCAGATGGACCGGCATATGATCGCCCATCGCCACAGTCTCGCCCGCTGCTCCATACACCGCGCAGGAATAATCGCGCCGCTCTTTGATGTTGGCGCTGAAGGCTGTTTTCCGCAGCACAGCGCCCATCTCGTCCGCGATTGACACGAACAGATTGCGGAAGATCTCCAGATCCACCGCATGGGACCTGGCTCTCTTCACTTCAGCGGCCCCGGCTCCTTCAACTCCTCGACACCGGCTTTGCAGTTAGCCACGTCGATCAGAAACGAAGCCAGCGGTTTCCACGCGCCCCCGGCCCGCTGCTCGATTTCAAACGCCTTGCCGTCTTTGGACGGCCGAATTCGCCAGTCAGGATTTTCCACCTGTTTCAGCTTCGGGAGTTGATCGCTCTTCCCGTGCAGTGTCCAGCCGCTGCCGCCTGTCTCGGTTTCATATGAAAGATACCGGCCGCCTTCCGACGCTTTCCCCGCATCCACAATCAGTTCCCCATGCTGTGCCGAATCGAAGGAAAAACGCACCACAGCCCCGGCCATTCCGTCTTCCCCCACGGAAATCTGGTGCCACGAACTGCCGCCATCGGTGGTAATCAGAAAGAACGGATCGCGCGGCAACGGATACTGTGTCTCGCCTGCCGCCCACCCGGCCTGCAGACTGTAAAACTGGATCTGATCGATCGCAGCCCCGCGGACCCGCGCCACCGGTTCCTTCCACGTCGCTCCCCCGTCCTCGCTCATCAGCAATACGGACCCCAACGTTGCGGAAGTGCTGTGCAGATTCCCCGCGAGGAAAATCTTCCGCCCGTCAGGCACAATTGAACTGATTTCGAGGTAAATCGGACACGGATCTTCCTGCGTGCACGACATGCCAGCCCACTGCAGATCGTCTTCCGCACAGGCATAGCCCACCCGCAGCGGATCGCCGACGTTTGTCAAAACGGCGGAGTCCTGTGCAAAGGCGTTAACAGCAAGAATCAGAAAGGAAAAGAGAGTTTGGCATCTACCGGGGATGTAGAGGCGCGGGCGCATATTTGGGTGATAGGGGTGTATGCGCCCGCTTGTCGTAACGGGGATTTGAAAATAGAGACGGCGTCTTTTTTGCGTAGGTTACGGCTCCCGTAAAATTGTTATCAATTCTCGAACATGCCCTCAAACAGCACGGTGCTCAGGTATCTTTCGCCTGAATCCGGCAGGATCACCACTATGGTTTTTCCCTTGAATTCGGCCTCTTTCGCCATCCTCACCGCTGCCGCCACTGCAGCCCCGCAGGAAATACCGGAGAGCAGGCCTTCTTCCTTCGCCAGCCGTCGTGCCATCTCGATAGACTCTTCGTTCGTGACCAGTTCCACCCGGTCAACCATGGTCAGATCCAGGTTCTTCGGAATGAAACCCGCCCCGATCCCCTGAATTTTATGCGGCCCCGGCTTAATCGGCTGCCCCGCCAGTGTTTGACTGATCACCGGGCTTGACACTGGTTCAACCGCAACCGAAAGAATCTTCTTGCCTTTGTCATTCTTGATGTATCGCGAGACGCCCGTAATTGTGCCGCCTGTTCCCACGCCGGAGATCAATACATCGATCTTGCCGTCCGTATCCTCCCAGATTTCCGGGCCAGTCGTTTTCCTGTGAATTTCAGGATTCGCCGGGTTTTCGAACTGCTGCAGCAGGAGATAGCGGTCCGGATCGGACTGCACGATCTCCTGCGCCTTTCCGATCGCCCCCGACATGCCTTTCGCGCCTTCTGTCAGCACCAGGGTCGCGCCGAAAGCCGCCAGCACTTTCCGCCGCTCGAGCGACATCGTCTCCGGCATCGTCAGAGTTACCGGATAGCCCCGCGCCGCCGCCACAAAAGCGAGCGCGATTCCGGTATTTCCGCTCGTCGGCTCGATCAGTTCTTTGCCCGGCTTCAGGACGCCCCGCTTCTCCGCGTCCCAGATCATCGAAGCGCCGATCCGGCACTTTACCGAATAAGCGGGATTCCGCCCCTCGACTTTGCCCAGAAGGGTTACCGGCGCTCCATCGATCACGCGATTCAGTCTGACCAGTGGCGTCCGGCCGATGCTGTAGGAATTATCGTCGTAGAACATTTCTCAGATCTCCCAGTTTGGTACAAAACGGCTATGTTTTTCGGTCCACTCCCGGACCAGATGTGCGAAAGTTGTGGAACCCAGCACGCCGTCGATCGCCTGATCCGCCCGCAGCCATAAATCGGTAAATGGCGAATCGCTCTGCTTGCGCAGCCGCGCTCGTTCTTCCTGCCTGCCCTCGACGAAATGCAATACATCACCCACGCTGATCGATTCCGGCCGCCGCGCCAGCATGTACCCGCCTTCCGCGCCGCGCCTCGATTCCACAAAGCCGCCCTGCTTCAGGCTGGCCAGGATCAGCTCCAGAAACTTCTGCGGAATCTTCTGCCGGCGGGCGATCTCAGCGATCTTCACGGGCTCAACTCCTGCGTTTGCAGCAAGATCGAAAATCGCCTGCAGCGCGTATTCACCCTTGACCGAAATGTTCATTGGCGAATAACCTCAAATCCCCCGGCAAAACTAGAGATTAGAGGGTTTAGCCTCGCTCGTCAACACTGTGTGCCCTGCGCCCGCCGTTGGGCGACCCGCAACCAGCCGCCACCCCGCGGCCCTCCGATCGTGGCCGCGTCCGTTTGTTCTACCGCGCCCCTCAATCATGGCCGCGCCCGTTTACTCATAACCCCTTCTTCACGCCCGCAGCCGTTCCACTGGTAAAATTGGGATTCTCATAAGATATCCGGAGGTTGGATGGCTCAAATCACGCGGCGTCAGTCGGTCGCGGTCAATATCGGTGGTGTGAAAGTCGGCGGTTCGAATCCGATCGTGGTCCAGTCCATGACCAATACGGATACAGCCGACGTCACCTCCACGGTCAATCAGGTCATGGCGCTCGCCCGCGCCGGTTCGGAACTCGTGCGCGTCACCGTCAACACTGACGCAGCCGCGGCCGCCGTGCCCAAGATCGTCGACACCCTCAACATGTTTGGCGTGCGTGTACCGATCATCGGCGATTTCCACTACAACGGCCATCTGCTCCTCAAGAAGTATCCTGCCTGCGCCCGCGCACTCGCCAAATACCGCATCAATCCAGGCAACGTTAACATCGGCAAGAAGCACGACGACAACTTCCGCACCATGATCGAAGCCGCCATCGAATACGGCAAGCCCGTGCGTATCGGCGTCAACTGGGGTTCGCTCGACGGCGCCCTGCTCACCCGCATGATGGACGAAAATAATCTGCTGCCGGAGCCGAAAGACGCGCGCGAAGTTACCCTCGACGCCATCGTCGCCAGCGCGCTGCTCTCCGCCGAAGCCGCGGAGCGCTACGGCCTCCCCCGCGACCGAATCATCCTCAGCGCCAAAGTCAGCGGTGTGCAGGATCTCATCGACGCCTACCGCGCCATGGCAGGCAAGAGCAATTACGCCCTGCACCTCGGTCTCACCGAAGCGGGCCTCGGTTCGAAAGGCGTTGTCGCGACCACTGCGGCGCTCTCCGTGCTCCTCCAGGAAGGCATCGGCGATACCATCCGCGCCTCTCTCACGCCTCTTCCCGATGGCGACCGCACCGAAGAAGTCTTCGTCAGCCAGCAGATTCTACAATCGCTCGGCATCCGCAGTTTCGCCCCGCAGGTCACTGCCTGTCCTGGCTGCGGCCGCACCACCAGCACCTTTTTCCAGGACATGGCCGATCAGATTCAGAACTATCTGCGCGACCGCATGCCTACCTGGAAAGCACAGTACGAGGGTGTCGAAGAAATGAAAGTCGCCGTGATGGGCTGTGTCGTTAACGGCCCCGGCGAATCCAAGCACGCCA
>ODAK010007018.1_pt1 | contig 11309 bp, 5 predicted proteins | sample 1539591 | NCBI WGS metagenome assembly ODAK01 (sample SAMEA3539303, study PRJEB22396) | soil metagenome | biome: tundra; feature: field; material: soil | place: USA | collected 2010-05 | depth 0.15 m | reverse complement strand
CAACGAACCAAACAGGTATTCGGTTCCCTCAATCGCACTCCAGATTCCGAGCCAGGTGAAGAATTTTCCCCCGCTCCGGCGCCGCATCACGGCGATGCCGCAGACACACAATCCGATAAACAGGAAAACTGTACCAAACAGAATGTATGGGATTCGATCGCGAAGTACCTCAACAACTTGATCTGTCAGGGCCACACCTCCAAAGACCGTGTTAACCTGTGCCCGCATTTGTTGTCGGTGCGCAGCATCACGGCGAACGAGATGCACCGGTGAACATGCAACTTGAGGATGAGGCAATCGAGTAGGAGAACTGGGGAGGGAAATCGCCCAGATCGGAGTGCACAGTCCGATGCCCGGAATGTCGAGCACATTTTCCCGCATGCCATTGGAGCAGTTCTGATCGGATTGTGGCCAAGCCGGAAGTTATATCGTCGTTAATATCACCTCGGCTAATACTTTACAAATAATTGACGGATGGCCGGTGACTCGCCCGGAACTCTTCAAGAATCGCCCTTTAAACGAGCAATGTACCGCTATCGCACGGTGAGAGTGACGGATGCTGTTTGAGTGATAGTTCCAGATGTCCCAGTCACAGTGACCGCATAAGTCCCAGCCGGAGTACCGGGGCTGCCGCTACCCCCCCCACTCCCGCCGCCACTGCTACCGCCGCTTCCGCCGCCACATGCGGACACAGAGCAAAAAATCGCAAGAAGCAGGAGAACTGTTCCAAGCATAGCCTGCCATTTATATCCCCGTGCCTTGATGCCAAACATCAGAATGCACGCCAAAACTGCACCACCTCCTGTGTGCCACAAAAACCGTTTGGCAGGTTGAAAGGCTGAAGTTGGGGCCGTTGTGGTGACGGTTAGAACGGTGGTTTGCGCGACCGCGCCGCTGATCGTAACCGAACCTGGAATGCTGCAGGAAGGAGGATTGCTGGCGACTACAGGTGAAATCGCACAATTCAGGCTGACTACGCCATTGAAACCACCAGACGGCGTAAGCGTGATAGTTGAGGTGTTGCCCGATGTTGCCCCAGATTTGACGGTGATCGCAGTACCGGAAAGAGTGAAGTTAGGTAGGGTGATGGTATATGTCGCCGTCGCAACCGATGATTGAGAGTACCCGGTTGCAATGGAGATGGCTTTTATTGTCTGTGTTGTGGAAACCGAGATGGGGCTTACGTAACCAGTCGAATTCGTGGTGGGCGTTGTTCCATCCGCGGTGTAGTAAATAACGCCGCCCGGGGTTGTTGTATTGAGGGTAACTGTTTGTACAGAGGAATAGGTACCCGATTGCAAACTGAAGGTCGGAGTCGCTGCCTGAGGAAGGTTGATAGTGTAAGTAGCACTGGCTACGGAGCTCGCACCACTGGAGCTTGTACCGTATCCATTCGCTACGGCGATGGCACGGATGGTCTCACTATTGGCGACCATAACTGGTGGACCATATAAAAGGGCGCTACCACCTGCCGGGCTTGTTCCATCAGTCGTATAGAAGATGTTTACTCCGATTGTCGAATCACTGATCGTAATGGATTGAGCTCCGCTATAAGTCCCGGAGGGCAGACTGAAAGTTGGAGCGGCAACTTGCCCGGGCAAAGTGTAGTTTGCGGTGGCAATAGCGCTGTTCTGGCAATTTCCGCAAGTTGCCATGGCCATCAATGTCACGCTATATGGAAAAGTAATCGGGCCGCTATACATCGCCGAACTTGTGGTTGGCGTCGAGCCGTCGGTTGTGTAGTAAATTGTCGATCCATTTGTTGCGTCGCCAATCGTTACTGTCTGCGTGGTGGAATAGGTCCCGCTGGCAAGGCTGAAGGTTGGCGTCTGCGTCGTGGGCAGCGACCCACCAGCCGATGGCTGATATTCCCAAAGATCGTTGCCGTACAAATACTGGCCCCCGGGCAAATAGCCGCCGAAGAGCCAGAGGTTGCCACTGCTATCGCTCCAGTTTGAAGCCCCATAGCGGTTTCCAGGACCATTGCCCGGTGCCGGGGCTCCTTGTGTTCCATATACTGCGCTTGAATATGCTAGGTTTCTGCCGCCATAACCCATCCACGCCCATTCGTTTGTGGACGGATTGAACACCCAAAGGTCGTCCGATGCGATGTTGACGAGCTCGTTCGTTGCCCCTCCTCCTCCGCCAAAGAGCCAGAAGTTGCCTTTGCTGTCGGTCCATCCTGAGGCGCCGTCGCGGCCTCGAGGTATGTTCCCTGCGGCAGCCGTGCCCAGCGTTCCCTTTATGCTGGGCGGGCTGCAGTTGAATTCGTTGCAGCTAGGAACTGCGTTGTTCCCTCCCATCCACGCCCATTGATTAATGGAAGGATTGAATTTCCAGACGTCATTGGGATCACCAAAATGGCCGTTGGCATCGAAGCCATTTCCGCTGAAGAGCCAGAGATTACCGCTGCTGTCCGTCCAGCCCGTTCCGGCGGCCCGACTACCAGGGATGTTTCCCGAAGACGGCGTCAGAGTGGTGCCGTATACACCGGGTTCTCCACAAGTCAAATAGTAAGAACCTGGAAATGAAAAGCAGACGCTCCCATCCCTTGTGCTGCTCCCACCCATCCATGCCCATTGACTTGTCGAGGGATTGAATTTCCATAGCTCGTCGAAATAGTACTGTACGCCTTTCGCAACATCCCAGCCCCAACCTCCAAAGAGCCACAGATTTCCTGCGTTGTCGGTCCAGGTAGTTGCTTCTGTGCGGCTGCCAGGAGTATTGCCTGCGGCAGGTACACCCAACGAGCCATAAACAGAAGGCTCGCCGCAATTCGTCCCGCCGGCAAGGAAGCAGTTGTCAGAGACCGTGCTACTTCCGCTCATCCAAGTCCATTCGCTTGTAGCAGGATTGAACTTCCAAAGATCGTTGAGAATCGTCTGACCTGTAGTTCCGTTGGCATCCAGTCCGTAACCGCCGAAAATCCAAAAATTGCCGCTGTTGTCGACCCAGCTTGACGCGCCTTCGCGCCCCCCCGGAGTGTTTCCCGGAGCAGGTGTCCCGAGCGTTCCGTAGACACCAGGCTGTGATTCGGTGCAATCATTTTGATTGACGGTCCAGACTCTCGCAGGGCAAATCCGGGCCAGGGTGCCACTCATCCATGCCCATTCACTCTTCGAAGGATCAAACTTCCATAGATCGTTTCGTCCGCCAGAACCACCCTCGCCGCCGAAAAGCCAGAAGTTTCCATTCCGATCGCTCCAGCTCGATGCTTCGTATCGGGCCTTGGGCAGATTCCCAAAAGCCGCGGTTCCCAATGCACTGTAAACCTGGAGTCCGTCCCCTATGCTTGGCCCACCCATCCAGGCCCACACATTCAGAGCCGTAGTTGGCCAGATCGTATAAACCGCCGTTGAGACCGGGCTATCAGCATAGCCATTCGCCTCAGCGATCGCTTCGATAGTCTCTGAAGTTGAGACCGTGATCGGTCCGCTATAGACATTGGAGGCAGTCGTTGGCGTCGCATTAATTGCGTAGTAGATCGTCGCGCCTGGTGTATTGTCGGCAAGTGTGACTGTCTGCGCGGTGGGATACTCCCCGGGTGCGAGACTGAAACTTGGTGCGGCGACAGTCGACACAGTGTAGGTTGCCGAAGCATCCGCGCTTGCAGCGTACCCCGCAGCAACGGCGACGGCGTCAATTCTCTCTGTGGAAGAGATTGTGATCGGGTTTATGTACTGCGTGGCAACCGCGGCCCCCGTAGTGACGTAATAGATTGTTGCTCCAGGCGTCGCGTCGGAGATCGCCAGTGTTTGACCAGCTGGGTAGCTGCCTGACCCCGACGAAAACGAAGGCGTGGCGGCGATCGGCAAGGTTCCTGAAGTGGGCTGATATTCCCACAAGTCGTTGTTGTAGAGGAGCGACCCACCATTCGCGGAATATCCAAAGCCTCCGTACAGCCAGAGATTCCCGCTTTTGTCGGTCCATCCAACTGCACTATCGAGGCCGCCGGGGCTGTTAGCAGCATTGGGCGTCAACATTGTGCCATAATTCGGAAACACAAATGGATAACCGTCGATGCTCGGAACAAAAGTTCGATGACCGCCCATCCATGCCCACTGATTTGTGGACGGACTGTATTCCCATAGATCGTCAAGCTCGTCCAGAACACCATTTGAGTCGACACCGACGCCGCCGTACAGCCAGAAATTGCCGTTCTTATCGGTCCAGGCAGTTGAGGCCTCTCGACCTCCGGGATGATTGCCGAGCGATGGTGTCATCCAACTTCCGTAAACACCGGATTCTCCGTTGGAACCGCCGATTAAGCTATGCCCTCCCATCCAGATCCATTCACTCGTGGAAGTATCGAACGTCCATAGGTCATCGAGACATCCGGAGGCATCGGCGGCGTCCACCCCGAATCCTCCGAATAGCCAGAGATTTCCCTTGCTGTCAGTCCAACTTAGGGCATTTGCCCGTCCACCCGGAGTATTCGTAATGTCTTGGGAGCCCAAATTGCCGTACACGCCAGGCTCACCGGTGCGGTGATTCACTGTGCTGCTGCCACTCACCCATGTCCACTGATTCGAAGAAGGATTGTACTTCCACAAATCGTTGAGATAGCGCAAGGTGCCTGTCGAATCCATGCCCTTGCCGCCAAAAAGCCAGAAGTTACCATCGCTGTCGGTCCAACTGACAGCATATTGGCGGCTTCCTGGAACATTTGTTGCAGCAGACGCACCTCTGGTGCCATACACACCAGGTTGGCCCCACAAAGGTGTGTCACCGACCGGAAGATCTTTGACGACGTTGCTTCCGCCCATCCATGCCCACTGATTTGCGGATGGATCGTACTTCCACAGGTCATTGAGATAGCCCGGCTGGGTTGAAGAGGCGAGACCATATCCACCGAGTAGCCACAAAGTTCCGCTTTTGTCGGTCCAGCCGACTGCGCCCAATCGGCCACCAGGAATGTTCCCCGCAGAAGGCGTTCCCATTGTGCCGTAGCTCCCAGACACGCCGCCGTTGTATCCGGGAACATCCGCGTTGCTCCCGCCCATCCATGTCCATTCGGCAGTCGAGGGATCCAATTTCCAAAAGTCGTTATAGTACTCCCCGTCAAAGTGGCCGCTGAAGAGCCAGAGATTTCCATTGGTGTCTGTCCATGTAGTTGCACTCGTGCGGCTGCCCGGGTTATTTGCTGCAGCTGGAATCTCCTGCGTTCCGTATACGGAAGGTAAAAGACCACTGGCATTAGGAGCATTGCTCCCGTTCATCCAGACCCATTCGTTATTAGCTGACTGCGCCCGGACAGACGCTGGCCACGAGAAGAGAATGCAGCCGAGGATGGCCGCTAGAGACAAAATCTTCCCCAGGTATTTCGAAAATTGACGAAGAGAATCTTCGGAGAACTGCGAAGTTGTGATGTCTGTTATCGGCAGGCGAGACACGTATCTTCCCCAAATCCAAATCCATGGTTAATGGCCAGATGATCGGAGATTACCACGCGATCAAATCCACATCGTCGTTCATTTTGCTCTTATCACGACCGCAAGTAACAAATACTGGTTACCCTACACGAATGCCGTAAGAATTTGGCCACTAGGACTCTCCGTGCATCTCAGATTCGAAACGGACATCAACCAGTTCTCGAAATTCTGACTGCACCTAAATGAGCCCCTGGGAGTATTGTCGTCGATACTTCCCTGACGTGATCTGGCTCACGTCACTTCCGATTGGCCGGTGACACACCCGGATCGCGTCAAAAGAACGCTTCAATTCATAAGCCGAAGACTCAGCCGAAAATAAAGTCAGTGAGCGACTGACAGGATCATGGTCCTGGTGCTCCGCAGGTAGATGTCGGAAACCGGGTGCCGCTGCTCAAGAGCGCAGTGCCGTCGAGGAAACTGACGCTGTTGGCGGGGACGATACTTTTGCACTGGTCGATAACAGCGATTTACATGACCTTCTCTGGTCTTTCTGGCTCGGGCTTCATCAGTCGAGATGCAGATCGATGGGTTGGTCACCATCACTTCTGTACGGTCCGGCGTCGGACGGATAACCGGGGCTCAGCTTTTGAATGATTTCGTAGCCCGCGATAGTCGCATCCGCTATATACCATGCCGACGGATTGTTGGGATCATACTGAACTGCGAATTCGTGCTTAAGGAGCGTTTTGACTAACTCTTCGGATTGCTCCTGATCAACTTTTAGAAAGAACCTTCCGGAAAAATACTCGTCATTAACAGAGTAAGAAAATGCGAAACTGGGGTACCACGTGTATTTGTCGAGTCTCTCGACGGCGGCATCCTGAATCGTGGCCTTAGCCTCAAGCCAGTCTGCCGTGTAGGCGACATCCTTATCCATCCGGCTCTCGTACATTCCCGTACCAACTACAATGCCGATGCCTACTGCGACAATACCCAAAACAATTAGCCAAAAAATCATCACAGACCCCCTAATGAGGTGGAATCCCTGATCAATTCCTGAAACCTATGAAGCTCAGTGTACCTACGCGCGATCAGAGCCGTGTGATTTCATTTGAGCCAATCCTGTAAGCGCGGCCCGACAATCGAGCCAGCCGATGTATTCTTTGGGCTCTTGGCAGTTGGTCGCCCAACCGTACATGATCCTGATTTTCGAGTTCTGTCCGTGTTGGCCGGTCAACCGCCCGGAATGAAGGGCTCGGATTCATGGAGCGATCGGGCTCGTCGCGAATTGCCCTCGAAGAGAATATTTCATGCCGGTGATGGCGAACCTTTGGTCCTCGCGGAGCTTGACGGTTCAGGCCCTGCAGGCGCCGGGCTATCAGAGCCCGGGGTCTGAGTACTCGTGTCGAGCTTGTCCATCAGCAGCGTTCCCAGGCTTTCGAGAACCCCTTGATTGTTCCCTCCGCCAACTACCAGAATCCTGGGCATGAAGGCGCTGTTGCCGACTGCGAGCGCCTTAATGGCATTTACGAGAGCCGTGGGTCCCTTGCCCAGAGCTTCCACCTGCCGCTGATAGGCCTCGGCGTTTGCCAATCCGACCGCGCGAACTTCGGCTCCCCTGGCTGTGCCGGTCTGCTCAATGTAGGTGGCCTCGCCCTGGGCTTCCTTCATTCTGGCCTCGGTCCTGTTGGTCTGGATGTCCACTCCGACTTTCGCCTTGGCAAGATCGACTTGCATGTCGGCGGTGCCGCGAGCCTTTTCCGTTTCGATGCGCTGGTCTTGCGCCTGCCTCTGCATCTTGAATGTTTCCACTTCCTGATGCGCTACCTCACGCTGGGTGAGAACAGTAACGAGTTGCTCGGGGTAAACCACATCCTGGATATAAACTCCCCTGGTCTCGATTTCGTACTCGGCGAGTTTGCTCTGAATGTAGTTGAAGGCCTGCTCCTGGACCATTTGGCGAGTCTGAATGAAAGTAATCGCTTCCATGCCACCAATTTTGTCGCGAAAGAGATTGCCGACGGCGGCTTGAAGAACTTCGTTCACCAGGTTTTCCATAGAGCCGACCATCGAGATTACGCGTGGGGCTTTTGTGTCCGGAACGTGAATGAGTACCTGCAGGTCGATGCTGAACACGAAGCCCTCATTGCTCTTGGCGATGATGGGCTCAAGGCGCGCATCAAGCCCATGAGCGCCTGTCACATCCTTCGCCCAATCGAGCTTGAGAATCGCGGTAAGAACGAGCTTGGCGTCATAGATGCGGGGATTGATGGGATATTTCCCGGTCCGCAACGCTTCTTGCCAAATGCCTTGGTGGCCGGGACGCACCAGGCTGCCGAACTTGAAGTTTGCGCCGGATGTGTCCTGGGTAGGCAGACCTACGTAGGCCTTGATCACGGCAACCTGCCCCTGTTCCACAACCAGCATCGGTACCTGCTCCACGCGCACCAGGAATGGGTTCAGGTTGTATGCGCCATAGAGCAACGGGTCGTGCTGGAGGCCGATCTTTCCGCCGGCCTCAAGGAACTTTTGGAAATCCTGATAGTTGTTGTGCTGATCGTTCTTGCTGCCGAGGATCAGCGCCATCAGCTCGAAGTCAGTGATTCCGGCTTTGCCCTCAACTTCACTGACGTCCTTGAATCCGCCCAGCCTGCTGGCAATCGCGCCGGCCGGCAACGGTTCGCCGTCCAATGAGGTAACTACTCCGATCATGTCCACGACTTTGCCGCCTTCGCCGGTTGGCTTGGGCGCAATGCGCGTTACATTGAGCTGCCACTCTTCAAGGCCGAATGCCTGAAAGCTTAGCTTGTTGACGCGTGCGAGGTAACCGTACTCGTCCGACACCGGTACGCCGAAGACCTGCGGCTTGGTGATGACGAGGAAGGCCACGGGGTGAATGGGCGCCAGTGTACCCGGAGAAAGAACTGGTCTTTGAACGCCCTTCTCTCCGCCTTTCTCGACAAAGAGCCGAAAGTCGGTAAAGTTGCCGAAAGCGGCGTCGTACCTGCCTGACTTGGCGCCGATGGGCGTGGGCTTGCCAACCTGCGCGATCACGACGCCGATCTGTCCCGCCGGCACCTGAACCCACGGGTGCTTGGTCACGGCGAAGAACGGCTTGAATTTGAACCGCACGCCCGGCATCAAAAGATCGGCCTGGTAACCGGCCTCTCCTTCGAAGGCTACGGGGTTGTTGCCGGGTAGCTTCTTGCCAAATCTCTTTCGTACCAGTCCAATCTGAGTCGGACCAATGCTGTAGAACGAGGCGAAGACGGTGGCAAGCCCCGGAAAGATCACGAGGACTAGAAAAAAAGAAAGAAGCAAACCAGTACCCTCAAACATAGTGCATCTCCTTCTTCAGCACTGAGTCGCTTGAATTGTAGCGCCGCTGGGTTAATCGCGATGGAGACACCGCGCTTCCATGTCAAAATGCCAGACCGGCGCCTGCCAACATGTCCCAACTCCACGGTCTGTCTCATGCTCCAAAGACCCCAGGGCTGGTCGCGGACGTGTGGTCACCACCCTTCCCCAACCCTGGCCGGCGCCTACCGGAGACCCTGGGAAGGTCAAAAAACCGGTTAACTTCCGGGTTGAACGGTGATCCAGGCACAACCCAATGGAGTCGACGACAGCCTCGCTCGTCGGCAGATGTGAATATTTCAGTCTCATCTAGATTCGGAGAGTACGATTCTATCGAACTACAAGTCCCTGATCCATATCACGTCTTCGAACATCAAATAGGTCTTCGGTTCAGGAGGTTTGATTGGCGTTTATACCTCAGTTGTCGATTCGTCGCGTGCTTTTAGTTCAGTTCATGGCGTCTTCGTTGCTCCTCGGGCAGCAGCCACAGCCCATTTCGAGCACGCCAGAGAATGCGAAAAGTCCTGCTGCGCGGAAGTCAATGCCAGGCATGAGTGACGACCAGATGAGTGGGATGGGCAGCGGCATGATGGAGCTGATGCAGCAGATGCATCCGAAATCTCTTCTGCAACAGATCCAGCATCACGCTTCTTCGGGAACCAGCGCTGAGCCTAATTCCACGCCAACGCCAATGCTGATGACCATGAAGGGTGAATGGATGTTGATGTTCCACGCCAACGCCTTCATCCTGGACACGCAACAGTCCAGCCAACGGGGCGGAGACAAGCTGTTCTCCACAAATTGGTTCATGCCCATGGCCCAGCGTGAACTTGGACCGGACCAATTAACACTGAGAGCGATGTTCAGCTTGGAGCCCGCGACCATCACCGGCGAACGCTATCCATTGCTGTTTCAACAAGGCGAAACGGCCTACGGAATTCCTATTGCAGACGGCCAGCATCCACACGACTTCTTCATGGAGATCGCAGGTCTTTATGACGTCCATTTGGGAGAGCACCGACTTCTGAGCTTTTATTTTGCTCCCATAGGCGACCCCGCGATTGGCCCGACCGCTTACCCGCATCGCGCATCTGCATTCGAGAACCCAGTCGGTACTCTCGGCCATCATCAGGAAGATTCGACGCACATTGCGAATGACGTCGTCACCGTAGGAATGACTCACAGCATCGTTCGAATCGAAGCGAGCGGCTTTCACGGCCGAGAGCCGGACGAACATCGCTGGAACATCGATCAGGGCAAAATCGACTCTTGGTCAACGCGCCTGACCTTGCAACCAGGCCAAAACTGGAGCGGTCAATATTCGTACGCGCGCATCACAAGCCCTGAGGCACTCTTCCCGGCGGAAGACCAAGAGAGGATGACCGCATCCTTGATGTACAACAAGCCTTTCTCTAATGGGAATTGGGCAAGCACTGCGGTCTGGGGCAGGACTCGATCGCTCGCGGACTCTTCCAAAGAGAACAGCTATCTTCTTGAGTCGACACTGCGCTTTGCGAAACAAAACTATGCGTGGACGCGACTTGAGAATGCAGGCCGCTCGAATGAACTCCTTATCGGCGAGCACCCACTACCACCGGGCTTCAGCGAAGCGCCGTTGACGCACGTGCAAGCGTACACATTTGGCTACGACCGCGAATTTGGGCGGATTCCACATCTGGCTTCCGCTCTAGGTGCCCAGGTAACCGCGTATGGTGTCGGTCAGCCTCTGCAACCTATCTACGGTTCCAATCCTGTTGGAGTCTCGATTTTCCTAAGATTGCGGGCAATCTCGAAGGATGACCGCTAGGACGTGCATTCTGAAAAATCATGTGTCCGTATGAGAGCAAACGACGTTGACCTTGCGGACTTAGAATAGTCAGCGAGGTGGGCACCATGATTTACAGCAAGCAATCATCGCGATCTCCTGAAGAAGTCGGGAAGAGACTTGAAGAGGCTGCCGCCAGGCATAAATTCGGAGTTCTGCATATTCACGATCTAAAGAAGACGTTGGAGTCCAAGGGCATCCAGCTTGGATCCGAATGCAGAGTGTATGACGTCTGCAATCCACACGCCGCGACCAGGGCGTTGCACACCGACATGAGGGTGTCGACGGTTCTTCCTTGTCGTATCTCGGTGTTCAGCACGGACGGTGGCTGCCTGATCTCGACAGTCAAGCCGACAACCCTGTTCGCTGCAACCGGTCTGGAGGGGGCGGTGGATCTCGCGGCTGAAGTTGAGCGCGAGATCCTCGCGATCATCGATGAAACTGTGTAGCTACGATGGGACCGAGTGTGAACTCAGCCCCATCAGAAATGCTTAGAAAGATGCACCGATTTGACCGGGGTTAGAGAATATCAGTTCGAGCCCAGCCTTGATGCCACTATCTTTCATTTCCCGCCATCGAAGAACAGCAACCCGAAAGCGTGGACGGTAGAGCCGCTCGCGATGGAAGATCCATTTGCCATCAAAGTTTTCGGCTGCTGGTAGATGGTCACGCTGGTTGATTGATTCCCCAAGGTAGAAGCCTAGCCAAAGATATTTGAAATTTGCCCCCGCCGGTCGTCTATCCGATGATCTTGT
>ODAK010007017.1_pt1 | contig 11309 bp, 9 predicted proteins | sample 1539591 | NCBI WGS metagenome assembly ODAK01 (sample SAMEA3539303, study PRJEB22396) | soil metagenome | biome: tundra; feature: field; material: soil | place: USA | collected 2010-05 | depth 0.15 m | reverse complement strand
AACGACGGCGGCCCGCTGGGCGAGCCCGGCCAGGCCGCTGCCGCGGCCCGGGTCCGCCCCGCCGCGGCCGTCGTCGGTGATCGTCAGCACCAGCAGCCCTGCTCGCTGCGACACGTCGATCGTGATCGTGGCCGCGGCGCTGTGCTTGGCGGCGTTGGCCAGCAGCTCGGCGGCGCAGAAATAGGCGATCGCCTCGATCGCCGGCGCCGGCCGGTCCGGCAGCCGGCAGGCCAGCCGGGCCGGGATGGCGCTGTCGGCGGCCAGGCTGGCCAGGGCGTCGGGCAGGCCGTTGTCCAGCACCGGCGGGTGAATGCCCCTGGCCAGTTCGCGGAGCTCGCCGAGCGCGTCGCGGGCGCCCTGCAAGGCGGTGTCGACCAGTTCGCGGGCCGCGTCGGCGTCCGGCACCGCGCCTGAGTCGCCGAGTTTCTTCTTCGCCATGCCGAGGTTCATCGCCAGCGTGGCGAGCCGGATCTGCGCGCCGTCGTGCAGGTCGCGTTCCAGGCGCCGCAGCCGCGTGGCGGCGTCGTCGACCGCCAGCGCCCGGGTCCGTTCCAGGTCCGCCAGCCGCCGGGCCAGCGGCCCGGGGCTGAGCAGGCCGCGGATCAGCCGCCGGTCGGCGGCCACCACCGTCCTGGTCACCCAGGGCGCGGCCAGCACCATCCCGGCCCCGGCGGCGAACGCGGCGAACGTGCCGGGAAAGGTCGCGACGGTGAAGTGGCCCTGGCCGATCCAGTCGAATGGCGTGATGACCGGCACTGAGCTCAGCCGCGTGCCGGGGGAATGGTTGCGGAACGACAGCCACCAGAACGGGTAGGTCAGGTTGGCCAGCCCGGCGCCCCACAACACCGCGACGGCAAAACACTCAAGCAGCATGACCGGGAACTTCAGCAGCAGGTATGCCAGGGCCCGCCAGCCGGGACCGTCGGCGATACGGGCCGCCAGCCCGCGAGCGCCGCGGCTGGCCAGCGGCGGCGGCGCCGTGACCTGCTCGCCGAGCAGCCAGCCCGCCAGCCCGCGGCAGGCCGCGGTGAGCCTGCGGGCGGCGCCGGTCGTCACCAGGAGCACCGTCAACAGCGCCGCGACACCCACGGCAGCGGCCACCGCCTGCCCGGACGGGTTCCCGTCCGCCACCCACGGCGGGCCGGAACCCAGCAGCAACCCAGCATCCACCGTGGCGAAGAAACCCGCCAGCGGGATGAACACGCCGAACGGCAGCGTCAGGACGCAGAACGCCACCTCGCGGCGGGCACGGCCGGTGAACGGCCCGCGCAGGACCGGGCTCACCAAGCTGACGGCGTCCATAAACTCATTGTCCCGCTCACGCGTCCCGGCGGCTCAGCAGCCAGCCGCCGACCACAAGCAGCACCACGGCATAGCCGCAGATGATGCTCAGCCCGGCCCACGGCGACAGCGTGACCCCGCCTGCGGCTGGGTAGCGCCCAGCGAGTTCGCGTAGATGAGCTCGGGCAGGACTTCCCCGCCCCAGTCTGCGCCAGCCCGAACAGCGGCGCGGCGAACACCAGCGCGAACAGCACCGCGATCGCGGCAGCGCCGTGGCGGACGATCGCGCCCAGCCCGAGCCCGATCAGCCCGATCAGGCACAAGTAGGCGCCCGACATCGCGACCGCGCGCAGCACCGCGGGCTGGCTCAGCGACGGGTGCGGCACCCCGGCGCGGACGAACGCCGCCCCGGCCAGGAACCCGGCGAACGTGGCCAGTTCCCCGGCGGCCAGCGCCACGGCGCCGAACACCGCCGCCTTGGCCGCCAGCAGCAGCGGCCAGCGCGGGACCGCGGCCAGCGTGGCCCGGATCGTCCCCGACGAGTACTCGCTGGTCATCACCAGCACCCCGAGCACGGCGAACACCACCTGCCCCAGCGCACCGCCCGCCAGGATGTTATTGGTCACGTCACCGTGGGCATTGCGGGTGCTGAACCCCGCCGCGATCCCGATCCCGGCCATCCCGGCCAGCGCCACCAGCAACGCCCACTTCACCGAACGCAGCGTACGCAGCTTGATCCACTCCATCCGCGCTGCCTGGCGGAACCCGTAGTGCCCTGGCGGAACCCGCGACGCCGGCACGATCGCAGTCATGACGTCCTCCGATTTCATGCATCACGACGGGCGAGCAGCCACCCGCCGGCCGCCAGGGCCGCGGCGGCATACAGGCAGAGCATGCCGAGCCCGGTCCACGCCGGCAGGGGCTGCGGGCACTGCCCGGCAGGCCCCCCGCAGGACACGGGCTTGGTCGTACTGATGGAATTCCCGACGATCAGTATCGGCATATATGCCCTCACGCCGTGCGCGACCGCGCCGATCACCTGCGCCAAGACATATACCCCGCCGACCAGCACGCCGATCGCGGCCGGGGAATGGCGGATGATGGCGCCCAGTCCAAGGCCGAGCAGGCCGATCAGGCAGAAGCTCGTCCCGGACAGCAGCACCGCGCGCAGCACACCGGGCTGGCCGAGCGCTGGCGCCGGTATGCCATGCGGCAGCGTCGCTCCGCCGGCGAAGAACGAAACGAACGCGGCGACTTCCCCGGCGGCCAGCGCCACGGCGCCGAACACCGCCGCCTTGGCCGCCAGCAGCAGCGGCCAGCGCGGGACCGCGGCCAGCGTGGCCCGGATCGTCCCCGACGAGTACTCGCTGGTCATCACCAGCACCCCGAGCACACCGGCCAGAAGTAGCCCGGGAACCATGCCGGCCAGCGCGTTGTTCGTCAGGTCACCCGACGCGTTCTTCGTGCCGCGGCCGACCGCGACGCCGATGGCGACCGCCCCGGCCACGCCGATCCCCATCGTCCACCATGTGGAGCGCAGGGTACGGAGCTTGATCCACTCCATCCTGGCCACGTGCCAGAACCGGTAGTGCCCGCGCGGAACGCGCGTCACGCAGACCGAGGTCATGATGCCCTCCCCTGGGTCCCGCGGAACTCAGCACTGCCGGAGGTCAGCTTCAGGAACGCGTCCTCCAGCGACGCCGACCGGGCCGACAGCTCGGCGACGGTGGTGTCGGCCAGCAGCCGCCCAGCACCGATGACGATCAGGCGGTCCGCGGTCACGGCCATCTCATTGATCAGGTGGCTGGAGACGAACACCATCCGGCCCTCGGCCGCCAGCGACTTCATCAGGTCCCGGATCCAGCGGATGCCCTCGGGGTCCAGGCCGTTGACCGGCTCGTCAAACAGCAGCACGCCCGGGTCCCCCAGCAGCGCCGCCGCGATGCCCAGCCGCTGAGCCATGCCGAGGGAGAACTTCCCCGCCCGCCTGCCCGCCGCGCTCTCCAGGCCCACCAGGCCGAGCACCTCATCGACCCGGCGGAACGGGATGGCATTGCTGGCCGCCAGCGCGGCCAGGTGCGCCCGCGCGCTGCGGCCCGGGTGAAACGCCCTGGTCTCCAGCAGCGCGCCGACCTCGCGCAGCGGCCAGCCCAGCTCACGGTAACGGCGCCCGGCGATCCGCACCGCCCCGCGATCGGGCGCGTCCAGGCCCAGCATCAGCCGCATCGTGGTGGACTTCCCCGACCCGTTCGGCCCCAGGAACCCCGTCACAACCCCGGGGCGGACGTCGAAGCTGAGCGCATCGACGGCGAGCACCCGGCCGTAACGTTTAGTCAGGCCACGCACCTCAATCACAGGGAACCTCCCAGCAGCTAGGGCAAGCTATCCCACCTGGTTACCAGGCACGCGGATGCGTGCCCTCACCCATCACGCTACGAACAGCGGGTGACGAGCGGAACGGGGAAACCATCCATCTTCACCCTGGGGGTTTTCCCCAGGGGTGGGTAATACGCCATCAACCAGCCAGAGCGCCTGACCAGACCCCGGCAGGGCTATCAGGTGGTCAACGGTCAGTCTCGAAGTACCCCCACAACCTCGCCCTGGACTGCTACACGCATTCGCTGGTCGCGTTCCGGATCACGCTGGTCCCGGAGAAGCCGGTGGACGTGGCGATGCTGCTGCGCGATGTGATGACGCCGCTGCCGATGCGCGCCGGCTGGGGGCAGGACATGGCCTGGCCCTACCCCGGCATCCCCAAGACGCTGGTCGCCGAGCTGGCCGGCTACGAGGTCGCGGGTTTGCCGTTCTTCCCCATCGAGACCGTCACGACCGACCACGGATCGGTCTATGAGAACCACCACCTGGTGGAGGTTCAGCGGGTGATCGGCGCGAACATCGTGCCCTCCAGGGTGATGCGCCCGACCGGCAAGCAAGCCTGCGAAATGGCATTCGGGTCAATTCAGTCGCTGCTGTTCGAGCAGCTGCCGGGCTTCCGCGGAGTGGACGCCGCCGATCGCGGTGCCGACCCCGGGGGCGACGCCGTTCTGACACTGGCAGAGATGGAGACCCTGGCCGCCACCTGGATCGTCCAGGTATGGCAGAACCGCAAGTTCGGCGAGTACGGGCCGTGCTGGGACCCGGGCGGTGACCACAGCCCGGACACGCTGTTCGCCGCGGCCATGGCTCAGGGCGGGTTCTCCCTGGAGATCCCGCGGCCCAGGCTCTACTACGAACTGCTGCCCGCCCACCACGTCAAGATCCACAGAGCGCGGGGGGTGAAGATCCTTGGGCTCTGGTATGACGGACCCGCCTTGAAGGACCTGCGTGGCACGGTCTCCAGCCGCGGCGCAGAACACAAACGATCGTGGGTGATCCGCAGCGACCGGCGCGACGCCCGCACCGTGTTCTTCTGCGACGCCGAGCACCAATGGCACGAACTTCGCTGGACCGGCCTGCCCGCCGAAGGGGAGATCCCCTCCTTCAACGGCGCCGGGGTGACCGAACTGCTGAGCGAGGCCAAAGCCCAGGGACTGCGGCCCAAATCCGACGCCGAACTGCTCCCGCTGCTGCTCAAGCTCCTCGGCGCGCACATCCCGGTCGGCCAATGGCCGGCCCAGCTCACCAGACAGCAGAAGAAAGGCCAAGCCCGCGAGGTCGCGCAAAGCGACGCCGCGGCCGCCGACCGGCCTGCCACGCCCGCCCGTGAGCCCGAGGACCTGGCCGAAGCGCAGTGGTCGACGCACACAGCCGACACCGGCGAGACGCTCAGAGAGATTCAGCAGCCGGTGAGGCGTTCGGAAAGATACGGCTCGAGGGCGGCGATGCCGATCCGGTCCTGCCCCATCGAGTCGCGCTCCCGGACCGTCACCGCCTGGTCATTCAGGGTTTCGAAGTCGACAGTGACACAGAACGGGGTGCCGATCTCGTCCTGACGCCGGTAGCGGCGGCCGATGGCGCTGGCGTCGTCGAAGTCGGTGGTCCACCGCTTGCGCAGTTGCGCGGCCAGGTCGCGGGCCTTGGGCGAGAGGTCCGCGTTGCGGGACAGCGGCAGCACCGCCACCTTGACCGGGGCGATCCTCGGGTCGAGCCGGAGCACGGTGCGCTTCTCCAGGTTTCCCTTCGCGTCCGGCGCCTCATCCTCGGTGTAGGCGTCGAGCAGGTGCACAAGCAGGGTCCGGTCGACACCCAGCGCGGGCTCGATGACGTAGGGGATGTACCGCTCGCCCGACTCCGGGTCGAGATAGGACATGTCCTGGCCGGAGGCACGGCCGTGGGTGGTCAGGTCGAAGTCGGTGCGGTTCGCGATGCCCTCAAGCTCGGCCCACTCGCTGCCCGCGAAATCAAACTTGTACTCGATGTCCACGGTGCGCTTGGAGTAGTGCGAGAGCTTCTCTTTCGGGTGCTCATACAGGCGCAGGTTCTCCTTGCTGACCCCGAGGCCGATATGCCAGTTCAGCCGGGCGTCGATCCACTGCTGATGCACCTCCTCGTCCGAGCCCGGCTTGACGAAGAACTCCATCTCCATCTGCTCGAACTCGCGCATGCGGAAGATGAAGTTGCCCGGGGTGATCTCGTTGCGGAACGACTTGCCGATCTGGCCGATACCGAACGGGATCTTCTTGCGGGATGACTGCAGGACATTGCGGTAGTTGATGAAAATGCCCTGCGCGGTCTCCGGCCGCAGGTAAGCCAGGCCTGACTCCCCGCCCGCCTCCCCTTCCCGCTCCACTGCGCCCAGGTAGGTGCGCAGCAGCCCGTTGAACATCCGCGGCTCGGTGAATGCCCCCCTGGTGCCGCAGTTCGGGCAGGCGATCTGGGCCAGGCCTTCCTCCGGCGGGTGACCATGCTTGTCCTCATATGCCTCGATGAGGTGATCGGCGCGGAACCGCTTGTGGCAGGACTGGCACTCGGTGAGCGGGTCCACGAACTCGGTGACGTGCCCGCTCGCCTCCCACACCTCGCGGGCCAGGATCACGCTCGAGTCCAGGCCGACGATGTCGTCACGCTCTTGGACCATCGTCTTCCACCACTGGCGCTTGATGTTGTTCTTCATCTCCACGCCGAGCGGGCCGTAGTCCCAGGAGGCCCGGAGGCCCCCATAGATCTCGCTGGACGGGAAGACGAAGCCGCGCCGCTTGCACAGGCTGACGATCGTGTCCATGCGGTCATTGCGTGCCATGAGACTCCATCCGGCTGGCGGTCGGCGGGTTGGTGGGCGCCGGGCAAGGGCCGCCCGGCTGCGTTCGCCTAAGGCGCGTCCCGCAGGGCGACCGTCAACGCAGGCCAGAGAATCCACGGAACGGCTTTAGCTTAGCGGGAGCGGCCAGCACCGGAGACCGGTCTTACCGGTACACCTGGCCGCCGATGAAGTCGGAGTCGATGTTCACGGTGAAGCCGTTCACCTTACGGTTGTGTGCTCCCAGGTACTGCTTGATCCGGCGGCCCTGCCACCACGAGGGGGACACATAGGGCGTACCGGTCACGTTGGCACCGCCGTCCCACAGCGCGAACCAAATCGAGTCCGGCTCGGCCAGCGGAACGCCGTAGACCGAAGTGGCCAGTCCCAGGGCCTCGATCCCAGTGCCTGCGCTCGAGTACACGCCGGACACGTAACCCAGCGCATGGATTTCCCTGGTCCACCCGTTGAGGAAGGAGAGCACGGAGTTCCGGCAGGAAGCATTGCCCGCGTTGTACGACTCCATGTCCTCATAGATCGGCGTGCCGCGGCCCAGGCCCAGTGCGGCCGCGTCCTGTACCGCCCACTGCGCCGCCGCCTGCCCCTCCGGGTTGGCCCACGACGGATGGATCCGCACGGTGAACTGCTTGTTACACGGCGCCTGCGCCCCAACGTACGTGGGAATCAGGCCCCAGCCGAGCGCCGTGACGGAGCTGACCCACGCGGCCGACAGGTTGCCGGGCGCGCAGCCGACCTCGGCGCCGCCGATGTAGATCCCCGCGTAAGAGAAGGTCCGGCGCCAGGCCTGCATCACGGCGAGCGAGGGTGCGGTGCACGCGTCGAATCCCCTCGCCGCGGCGGTAGACCCAGCCGCCCGGTTGGCCCGGGCCAGGCTGGCCGGGAGCCCGGCTGCGATCCCGCTGGCGCTGTCGCCGGTCAGTGCCGTGCTAGCAGGCGCCGCCGTCTTGGCCGGCAGCCGGGCCCCGGCTGGCCGGGACGACGATCTGCGGATGCTCTGGATGATCTTGAGCACGGAGCCGGCATCGCTGCCGTACGTGGCGCTGATGGACATCCCCGGGCCCTGGACGGCCGCGTAGAGCTCGTGATTCTGCGAGTCAGCGAGCACCGCCCCGCCGACCTGCGGCAGGTCGCTCACCGAGGGAAGGGCGGACGCCGAGTGCCCGGTACCGGCCGCGGGCCCGTTGGCGCCGCCCGGCAGGCCGGCGGCAGGCAAGCCCGCGGCTGGAATCTGAAGACTGATCGTCGTGACACGGCCGATGACGCGCGGCGGGCAGTCCTGGTTGATTCCGGGCACGCCGAGGTACACGGCGTGCCTGTCGTACTTGACGCACACGGTAGAGCCGCTGCCCAGGTAGTAGACCGGCCAGCTCGCCGGGACATGGACCGTATATCCGCCGTAGTGGACCGTCTTGACCGGTGCGCTGACGTGAGTGACCTGCGCGGCCAGCCGCGCCCCGGGCACGCCGGGCACTGCCCGGCTGACAGCAGGTCCTCCGATCCATATGATGGTAAGCCCGATGGCCACGATGAAGATGGCTACGCGTCGCATCTGCATTCCCCCGAATGCGTGACAGCACTGCCGCGGCTGCGGCTACGGCTTTCACGTCTTCCCCACTAATGCCCGTGCCCGGGGATTCGACGGACATGCGCACATGGGCATCGCAAATGCGTTATCAGGCCGTATCTTTGCCAAGGACATGCGAAACCGTTGGCCGACGGGCCAACATCGCGGAGATGGAGGTTTCCGGATGAACACGCGCCGGTCGCTGGAAAAGGCCAGCGCCATGCCGATCGCGTTCTTGAGCCAGCTGCCGCGGTGGCTCGCGCCCATAGTGCTGGCCGCCCTGTTCGTCGCTGGCGCAGTCGCGCGCGGCTGGATCGGCGCCGTGGCACTCTTCCTGGTCGCCGCGTTCGTCGCATGGCTGGCCAGCCTGTCCTGGCCCGCGCTGCGCCTGCCAGGACGGCTGCTGCGGGTACTGATCGTCACCCTGCTGATCGCGTTCGCGCTATGGCAGGGCAGCAGGTAACCGCGGCAGCAGGTTCGGATCCGCCCCGCCGTAGCGGCGGTCCCTGCTGGCATAAATCTCGCATGCATGCCAGAGATGGCGGCGGTCGAAATCAGGAAATAGGGTGTCGAGAAAGACAAGCTCAGCATAGGCCGACTGCCAGAGCATGAAGTTGGAAATTCGCTGCTCTCCCGATGATCGGACAAAAAGATCTACATCGGGTATGCCTGGCTCATCCAAGTACCGCGCGAAAACTTTCTCATCCACCTTGTCGGCACGGAGCTTTCCGGCCGCCACGTCGGCGGCTATCGCCGCGGCCGCATCGGCGATCTCGGCCCGTCCACCGTAATTGACGCAGAACTGGAGGGTAAGGACGGAGTTACCCGCTGTCATACGTTCTGCGTCTTCAAGCTCGCGGATGACGCTGCGCCATAGCCGCGGCTTGCGGCCCGCCCAGCGGACACGGACGCCCATCTCGTTCAGCTGATCACGGCGCCGGCGGATCACATCGCGGTTGAAGCCCATGAGGAAGCGAACCTCGTCAGGCGAGCGCCGCCAGTTCTCGGTAGAGAAGGCGTACGCCGACAGGTAGGGAATGCCCAGTTCGATCGCGCCCATGATGACGTCGAAGAGTGAGTGCTCCCCCCGTTTGTGACCTTCCGTGCGCGGCAGGCCGCGCTGCTTGGCCCAGCGGCCGTTGCCGTCCATCACCAGCGCCACGTGCCGGGGCACGAACTCGGCCGGGATAGCAGGAGGCCGGGCGCCGTCACGGTGCGGGTCCGGGGGCCGGACGGCCGGCGTCACGCGCTCCCCCCGATGGCGGTCGTGTGCTCCGCGGTGCCAGTCGTGTGCTCCACGGTGCCAGCCGCGTGTTCCGCTGTGCCAGCCGCGTGTTCCGCTGTGCCAGCCGCGTGTTCCGCTGTGCCAGCCGCATGTTCCACATGGCGCAGCGAGCGGATCGAATGCTCCATGTGCCACTGCACGTACGCGGCGACCAGGCCGCTGCACTCCACCTGGTGCCTGGGCTGGCTCATATCGGCACGCGCCCAGTCCCCGCGCAGCAGCGCGCCCATCAGGCCGACCGTCAGCACCGATGGCGTGGCCGCACCGGGCGGCCGGCAGGACCGGCAGGTCAGGCCGCCCGCGGCGATGCCAAAGACACGCGAGCCGGTGGCGCGATCCGCTGTGTCCGGTGTCCCGCACACGGCACACTCCTCCAGCGCGGGCGCGTACCCGGCCACGGCCAGCGAGCGCAGCAGGAAGGCGTCGAGCACGAGCCGCGGGCCATGGGCCTCATCGCTGAGCGCTCGCAATCCGCCCACGAGAAGCAGGAATTGCCGCATGGCCGGTTCCTTCTCCACCGGGGTGAACCGCTCCGCGGTTTCCAGCATGGCCGTCCCGCTGGTGTACCGCGGATAGTCCGCTATCAGCGGTACACCATAGGGCCGCACCGTCTCCGCCTGGGTGATCACATCAAGGGACCGGCCCGTGTAGAGCAGGAGATCGACATGAGTGAACGGCTCCAGCCGGGAACCGAATCTCGACTTCGTCCGCCGCACCCCTTTGCCCACCGCCCGGACCCGCCCGGTGCGCCTGGTGAGGATGGTGATGATGCGATCAGCCTCACCCAGCTTCTGGGTGCGCAGCACGATCCCGTCATCCCGGTACAGGCTCACCATGCCATTGTGGCGCACCGGCCGGGCGTGGGCCGCCAAGGTCAAGGTCAGCGCACAGAGTTACCTCACCCTGGGTTACCTCACCCTGGGTTACCTCACCCTGGCCCGGTTCAGGGCTGACAACACAGCGCGCAGCGACGCGCTCACCGTGTTGGCGTCGATGCCGACTCCCCACAGCGTCTGCCCGCCGATTTCGCATTCCACGTAGGCGGCAGCCTGCGCGTCGCTCCCGGCGGACAGCGCGTGCTCCGCGTAGTCGAGCACCCGGACCGCGGCACCCACGGAACTCAGGGCGTCACAGAACGCGGAGATGGGCCCGTTGCCGGTCCCCTCGATCTGCCGTTCCTTCCCGTCGAGCTGAAGCTCCACGGTGAGCGCGTCCTTCGCGTCCACCACCGAGGACGTGTGGTGGGCCAGCAGCGTCGCCGGGCCCCCGGCCAGGTACTCGGCTGAGAACGCCTCCCACATCTGCGCGGGGCTGACCTCCCCGCCTTCGGCGTCGGTGTGCGCCTGGATCACCCGGGAGAACTCGATCTGCAGCCTGCGGGGCAGCTCAAGCTGGTGCTCGGCCTTCATGATGTAGGCCACGCCGCCCTTCCCGGACTGGGAGTTGACCCTGATCACGGCCTCGTAGCTGCGTCCCACGTCGGCCGGGTCGATGGGCAGGTAGGGAACCGCCCAGGCGAACTCACGCGGCGGCACCCCGGCGGCCGCCGCGTCCTGCTCCCACGCCTCGAACCCCTTCTTGATCGCGTCCTGGTGCGAGCCGGAGAACGCCGTGTAGACCAGGTCGCCCGCGTACGGGTGACGCGGATGCACCGGGAGCTGGTTGCAGTACTCGGCGGTCCGCCGGATCTCGTCGATGTCGGAGAAGTCGATCATCGGGTCGATGCCCTGGCTGAACAGATTCAGGCCGAGCGTGACCAGGCAGACATTCCCGGTCCGCTCGCCGTTGCCGAACAGGCAGCCCTCGATCCGGTCCGCCCCGGCCAGCACCGCGAGCTCGGCGTCGGCGACCGCGGTGCCCCGGTCGTTGTGGGTATGCACGGACAGGCAGACGTGCTCGCGCCGGGACAGCTTGCGGCTCATCCACTCGATCTGGTCGGCGTACACGTTGGGCGTGGAGCGCTCGACGGTGCAGGGCAGGTT
>ODAK010007016.1_pt1 | contig 11310 bp, 4 predicted proteins | sample 1539591 | NCBI WGS metagenome assembly ODAK01 (sample SAMEA3539303, study PRJEB22396) | soil metagenome | biome: tundra; feature: field; material: soil | place: USA | collected 2010-05 | depth 0.15 m | reverse complement strand
AGCGCATTCGCATGGATGGTTACCTCTTACTCCAAAAAGACAAAGGGTGCAAGTAATTGATTATGGCACGTCGCTTCTGAAATTGCAAGATCATTTGACGTATTCCAATCCAATATGCTACTATATTTCTATATCTTTCGTCAGTGCTCATGTGGATGCAAGTTAACTCATTGATGTAACTAATTGGCAACTACAACGTGTTATCTAGTAGAAGAAGGTACAGTACATCATTTTCCGATGCTGGCGAGACATGTTTTCCGGGTGCGGTAAGCGCTATAAGGATGATGGTGATTAAAGGATGACCTGAACGTCATCCCCAACGACGAGGGCAAAAGACGACATGATCACCCAAAAGATCAAACGTTGGCTGGACAGGCTGTTCGCATGGTTGCCTTGGAGGCGATCACCTGAAACAAGCTATGTACAGGCCATCAGCAACATGAATCCTGGTATAACACAGGAATCGCTGTTACGCAACACAGTGGATGGACCTTTGCCGCAAATTGGCAATACGTCCGTAGCCGTTGAGCAAGGGAGAGGTGAAGATATCCCAGAGTCGAATCGGTCCACTACCGGGGAACGCCCTGAGTATGTTGTACCATCTCATCCCCCCCTGGCCGAGGATCTCCTCCATCCTCTGCACTCTGCGACCAATGAGAAAAACCAACCCCTAAAAGAAACTGCGCCACCCCTACCCACACCAGAACAAAAACTGGCGTTTTTACAGTACCTTGTAAAACGTGGCATTATTAATGAAGGCTTCGAGGAAGAACAGCTCCCCCGCCAATACAAAAAACCTCAATAACAACATAACGGGGGTAGGGAAGCCATTTATAATTCCGTGGAAGCCGTGGTACCCACGGAATTATAAATGGCTTCCCTACCCCCGTTATGTTGTTACGATAATAAACAACCACCTAGATGCCTGATGCGTAACCTTCGCCTTTGGCCTCTTCTTCAGTCGTAAAGTAGATAACCGCATTTTTTGCGCTCTCGGGCCCAACCAACTGTTCAAGAGGAGTCGCGACGGGATAATAACGTTTGGTCCCCACAACGCCTACAAACGCCGCCTTGGTTGGCGCGGCTGGCATCTTTTTGTTCTCCTGCTCAGCTACAGCAATTGCTGGAGCGCTCTCTTCAACAACTGTCGGCTGAACAGACGCCTGGCTGGTTGGTACAGATGCTGGATGAGTCGGAGCCTTTCCTGGCGTAGAATTTGACGTGTTTATGTAACCATTATGCGGCAATGAGAAGCTCTGTTCTTCTTCTAATTGCTGCTGTTGGCGTACACGCTGCTTGATGAGTATATAAGCGGCAATTCCGGCAGCGGCCAAGCCAACGACAAAGCCTGAAACGATCCAGAATGTACCACTACGCTCGGAGATCTGGCGTGTGGCCTGCTGGCCGCGTTTGCTCAGTTCTTTGGTAACCTTCTCGCTACGCCGACTCAGTTCTTTGGCAACTTTCTCGCTACGCTGGCTCAGTTCTTTGGCGACCTGCTCGCTGCGCTGGCTCAGTTCTTTGGCGACCTGCTCGCTGCGTTTGCTCAAATCTTTGTTTAGCTTCTTGCCACGCTTGCGCAACTCTTTACGTATCTCTTCGCTGCGCTTGAGTATTTCGTGGGAAACGGCGTTAGCGCGTTCCACCAGTTCGTGTGATGCCTCGCCACCACGTGCGCCCAGGGCTTGCGAGAGCTTTGTGCCGCGCTCGACCAGTTCCTCAAGCTCCTGCACAAGTACCTCCCCACGCCCTCGCAAAGCATCACCCAGCGGTTGTTTTGCGTTAGATAGCGCCTGCACTTCTTCGACCGTCAGATCTTTTGCGCGCTTCCCACCTTGCTCAAGGCGATCAGCGAGGCGTGCCGCCAATGTGTTAAGTACCGGACTAAGCACGGTCAGGGCAAGTGTTCCCAGGCGTAACGCGCGCTCGGTGCCCGACTCGGTATGATGTTGATTATCTGTCATCGTATACTCCTCCACTAGCAATAATACAAGGATTTTGCCGCCTCACGTATAGTAGGGTGGGCAAATTTCCTTATGCCGTTGGTTTCTTGTTTCAAGTCATAGCATTTCTACTCGTCTTATTATAATCCCTCTATGCGAGAGATGGGTATAAGATCGTACACGTTTGGTGGGGGTGAATGGGATACAGTGTGGGAAGTGTGATATGGTCCCGAACCTACCGCAAACGTGTAATTCTCTGCAACTCCCAGATTTATATATCACCACCCACTCACTAATCAATCTTATATAACCCACACCATCTATCTTCAATAATATATTTCCAGATACTCGAAAACTTACTAGATACCTAAAACATTGTTTTTTTATATAAAAAAACAGAATATCCAATTATGACGTAAACACAATTGGATATTCTAACGCTCAATGAAAAACTAATAAGCTTTCTTTGAGCGACCAATCTTTTCACCTATAGCAATGATGATATTTCCCAAACGATCAAAATCGTTGGTTGTTATGGGATTAGTCCCATCAAGAACTTTTTCTAGGCCTTCTCGATCTTCTCGCAGAGAACCAACTCCCAATGGTGGATTTCCATCCTTTACATATATATCTTCTCGCGAAATTACCGTCCAATATGCGTCCTTTTCTAATTCAATCTCACCACAACCATTCTGTTCCAGATGCATGAGAACCATCTCACACATCTGTTTTAATTCCTGCATTTTCACTCTCATGGTAGAAGGCCTCTATTTTGTGCCTCTGCTTGAATTCTTTGCAGGTCATTTTGTTGTCTGTTTATTTGCTTCTGCAACTGTGCAATTCTCCCTTCATATATTTTTTGTCGTATTTCAGGCGTTGGAGCATTTGCCAGAAGACCTTGATTATCTTGAGCCATGGGATCATCTATGTAAGCACTTAGTTTCTGCTGATGCTCCTCTACCAACGCTTCATGACTTTTCATGGATTTCAGCAATCCATCATCACTTAAGCTTGCAAATGGATTTACCTTTGCACAATTATGCACAACCCACTGCCCCACACCCACCACAAACGTGTGATCCTGCGCAACCTCCAGATTGTACATCGTCATCACACCCGGAACAAGCTTCCATCCTGTGATAACTCCAACCTGACCATCTGCCTCCACGACATGCATCCCCAGTTTGATCTGTCCAACAGGCAAGAACCCCTTCTCCACCGTCAGGAATGGGTGCTTCTTGTTAGTGTGAAGCACTTCACTGGATGCTTTCGTCACCTTCCCTTGTTTCCTCGTAGTATGGGTAATCGTAAGATCCACCAGATCATTATCATGATTAATCCATACATGCAAGATCGGCTCTGGCTCCATCTTCTTCGATGTTGGATTGTACGCCCACACCTTCTCTCCTACCTTCAACGTCCCAATCGCTTGTTCGCCCTTAACCGTCGCAACTACAGTGTTGAATACAAAGCTTAACCCTCCTCCACAGGCTGCTTCTGTCGCACTGGTCGCATCTTGCGTTGCCACATCGGTTGCATCTTGCGTTGCCACATCGGTCGCATCTTTTACTGCAGTACTGACCGTTTCTTTTCCGACAAGCTCGGTCGCGTCTACTACTCCTTTCTCGGCAATCTGTGCCCCCACTTCTGCCGCTCGTGCGGCCTCTCCCTCTCCATCAAGCATGTTGATATCGGTGAAAACCGTGAACCCCAGATCAGCTCCTGCACCGAGTTTAGCCAACCACGTCGCCTTGCTATCAGCCAAGACCTGGATATCTTTCACCATACCGGAGAAGTTAAACACCAGATCAATCGCTTCCCACAAAAGGTTCCCGGCAAGACCAGCCACACCAGAAAGTCCTTGCATCACCTGCTGTACTGACAGAGAAGACGATGATGACGCATCCAAGCCTGTCGGATCATTCATCGTTTCGGGATTGCCGCCCACATAGGCGAATGGGTCCATTCCCTGCGCATTCCCTTGCTTGATATCCGCCGAAACGAATAATCCTACCACTGGATCGTAGTATCTCGCGTTATAATAATCCAGCCCTGTTGGATCACCGCGTTGCCCTGTATAGCCCTTGCTCGTCCCCATTGAGCCTGCGCTATAGAGCTTGTTGCCATACGGACCATACGCCTGATTGGCAAGGACCGTTGCGCTACCTGCAATATCACTGAAGGTTGCCAGCACGCTGCCCAATTCGTCGTTCAGGTAGAACTGAGTGGTGGTGCCATTAAACTGACCGATCAGCCACCCGTTTAGGGTGTAGTAGTAGGTATCGCCTGTGTTGCTTCCTGAAGCAGCATAGGTATGATCTTCCAGGCCAAACGCATAGGTCGTGATGCTCGTTTGTCCATTGCTGGTATCTCTGAGCAAGACACGATTGCCGCTTGCATCATAGGCATACCACTCCTGACGAGCATTAGCCGCATTGCTGCTATCGGTACTGCTCCATTGCGTCAAATGATCAAGCACGTCATAGGAAAGTGTGGCACTGGTCGTTCCATAGATTCGCGAGGTCACATTGCCCCAGCTATCATAGCCAGCACTATACGCCGCCGTTACTCCGGAGGTCGTGGAACAGGTGGTTCCAAGAGGATACACGCCCGTTAACAGGTGCAGCCGGCTGCTGCTACAGTAGAGATACTGCTGCGAGCTTCCCGTCCCATTCAGCGGTGCCTGCCAGATCTGGCCCAGATTTGTGTAGGCATAACTGTTGTTATAGCCAGCCCCATTGAGGCTATTGCCTGGCGTGGCTGTGCCGCAGGTGCTATTCCCTGCTGACGGTTGCGTGCCGCTATTACCTGCCCACACTAAACGGTTCTGCGCATCATTGCAGAAGTTCTGAGTCTCACTGCCTCCTGAATTGGCCTGTCCCGCAACTGTAGACTGCACTAAACTTGAACTGGCAACATTGCCGACGGGATCATAGCTGCGGCTCGTGCCAAAGATCGTGCCGGTTGCTCCACTCCCGCTCTGCCAGGTAACATTGGCACCTGCCGGACGCTGATTGCCATCGTAGGAGATTTGATCATCCGCCAGTGGAGCACCAGTCGTAGTCTGGAAATTGATATCGCTGATCAGGCTCGCGGCATTAAACGCGAGGCTTGCCAGATTTGCGACACCTGTACTATTGTTGCTCAGGCCAATAAGAGTACCCGTCGTGCTATCATAGACCTGGCTAAACGTATAGCCAGTCTGACCTCCGACAGTCGTCTGAGTCATCATTGGCTGATCGTTATTGTTATAGGTCTCTGTCTCCTGGTAGGTTGGTAATGCAGTAGTTACATTCCAGCCACTCGGCACGCTCATACCCTGATTAGCCACAATGGTACGCCCACGCTGATCGTACTCAAATTGTTCGGTCGTGGCAACCGAACTACCATCAGGATAGTAGGTCGTGGCTATGCTCTGACCAAGTTTCCCAGTGATATAGTTGGTCGTGCCTGACAATTGCAAATAGTTGGTATCATAGCTATTCTGCACAAGAGGGTGACTGCCACTACTACAATTGCCTGATCCATCTGTAGTGGGTGCCGCATCCTGGATACAACGCGCCCGTCCCAACATATCGTAGCTGGTCCCAATGGTGCGTGACCCAGAGACATCGGTGAGTTGGCGTGCATCGGCATCATAGGTGTAAGTATGAGTGCCGCGATCCGGATCGGTGACGCTGGTCTGCCTCCCTATATCATCGTAGGTCGCCGTGGTGGTAACACTGGTGACCGTTTGTCCGGATTGTGGGGCCATATCGGTTACGATTTCGGCGGTTGGTTTGTTTATGACGTTGTACTGCGTCTCAGTTACCGAGGCGATATTGTCATTGATCGAGCCAGAACCACTATAGGTTTTGACAAAACGCGTACGCTTCAACGCATCTTCAAAGGTAACTACACGGTGGCTGTTAGCATCATAGCTTGATGCATAATCATACTGAGTGCTGCTATTGGGATCGGGACTGCCCAGGCCAAAGCCGATGCAGGTTGTCCAGGTACCCTGAACATTGCCACTCCCACAGGTAATGCCCGGCTCGGCTGCTGTTCCCTCAATGGGATCGCGGGTAGCAACCACACGGCCTAGAGGATCGGTAATGGTGATAGTACCTGCGGGTGTATTGCCCTGATCATCCTTTGCCGTATAAGGATCAACCCAGCTACTACCGCTTGCCACGCGGAAGGGTTCGCTGACAAATTTGGAGTCGTTCCATTCATTCTGGACGGTAAAGGTAATTGTGTCATGCGTCGCATCCAGAGGAGTGCGCGTTTCCGTCTGGTGCCCCTGAGAGTCATAGAATGTGCGTGAGACGGCTCCTGGATACAGCGATGACTGGTTATCGATCTCGTAACAGGGAGTATTGCGGCCAAAAGCACAGGTTGAATTAGTGCTTGAGCGGGAGGTTTCGCTGCCCGTCTCGCCTGGTTTTTTGACGTGGATCGTTTGGTTGCCAATGGTATCAAAGGTATAGGCAACACTCGTAGTTTGTCCAGTAATATCTGTGCTACTGGTAGGCAAACGTCCTTGCGTGTCGTCATAAGTGATACCAGTCGTCTGAGAAAGCACATTTTGCTGACTGATAGCCTGAGATGAGTAGCTATCATAAGTCGTGCATGTAGTGTAGCGCCCCTTCGTCCAGGATGATGACAATAAGTAAGGGGCAGTAGCTAAAGTACAACCCTTGCTATTATAGAGGCTGCTATTGGCCGCACCTACGGCATCAACGGTGGCAACGGGATTACCAAAACCATCAAAGGCAGTATAGGTGGTAAGCCCAGTCGTACTTTGATGGCTACAATCACTATAAGTCTTCACCGTCGTAGGCAGACCCGATGCAGGCGTGTAAAGACCCGCAACACCCTCGTCATAAGTCGTATCCTGGCACTGCCAGACATGACCTGAGGCATCATCCACCTCAGTATGCTTCACTTTGTTGACCGTATAATACGTGAAACTATTGTGAGAAGAGTCATTGATGGCATACGTCGACTTCTTCGTCACCGTAGGGGCATTCGAACTGGTCACTTGCTCCTGCACCACGTTATGATAACCGCTACTTTGCAATCCAGCCGAAGTGTCATAATCATCATAGGTGTCAGTAGTCTGGGTCCAGGGAGCATTGGTAGTAGCAGTCCCGTTTTGCTCATAGGTGGTCGTCTTGCTGAAAACCTTGACGATTTCACAAGGTGTGTAGACATCGTCCACACTCGTATCCACGCAAGCAGTACTGTAAGCCGACGCACCGGAAGGCAAGAAATCAGAGGTACCGCTATACTGGTTAACGGTCTCGCTGATCAGTTGCCCATCGACCTCGCCATCACCCCAATACACATCATCCTTGATCATCTGACCCGATTGGTAATTTTGCGCATCGGATTCTGGCGTACCCCATGACTCAGGCGTGTAGTACGTCTGCACTTCGAGATTACCACTGGGCGGAACAGTATACACTTTGGCGAAACCATGGAACTCGCCGTGATAGAAGTCCTGCCAGTCCTGATCTGTATTCCCATCGGTCGTGCCGGGAATAAAGGTATCAAAGACGCAATCACTCTGGCCCGGCTGCGATCCATCGCCGGCAGGATAACAGAAGTCACCGTTGCCACTAAAATCGTCCTGGTAGTTACCCCAGACACCCAGCGTATAGGTATAGTTGTAGGTAGCTGGCTGCAGATTGGGATCACTACTATCTTTACCCAACGCTTCACGATTAGTCACGACCTGCACCGACCAGGACTTATCGTCTGGATGAGCATAGTTGCCCGAACAACGCTTACTGTGATCAGTGTCATTCGCATGATTAGTGCAATAGAACGGATCATGCCGGTCATCCGTGATAACACCGTTGCTATCAGTCACATAGGGCGTCCCATGCGTGTTGCTATAGGCCGTTTGATAGGTAACACTTTCTCCAATATTGGTATTGAGATCGACATAATAGTTCAGGTATTGCCAGTTGGTTTTGACCTGATACTGCGTCGAACCGTCGTTGGCGGTCTCCTGGCTATCGTAGTACGTATTTTTGAGAGGAATGTAGCTGAAGGCAATCTGCTTCAGGGAATAGGCCATGCCAGCAAGATACTGGATCGGGGTAATGTCGGTCAGCAGATGCTCGCCCGCCGCATACTCATCATCCTGGGTGATCGGATCGGTGACGTGAATATAGGGCGTATCCAGATAATCAAAGGTGTAGCCATAGGCTGGATGTTTGGCCGTATCGGCTCCTACATAGCTGGTGATGCGTTGTAATGAAAACGAACTCATTACCGTTGGTGCATCAACTCCCGAATCGCTATCATCAACGGGCGTATCGCAGCGCTGATTGGTATCGTTGATAGGGCTTTTGGAACAGTTGTAGTTGGTGCCATAATCCGTGATCCACGACGACTTAGCTCCTGAAGGAGTGTTGATATTGTCGTCGGAGAGGTCTCCGCGATACTGGAAATCGACGGTTCCAACGATCTTGGTGGTTGAAGTGGCTGGCGTGATGGTTTCATAGACGATCTGGGCCATCACGGCATCACGAACCGAATCGTTGCCGGTGTTGTTATCGGTATGTATATCCTGGAAGTACGTAATCTTGATCTGTTTGCTGGGGGAATTGGGTCCCTCGCGCGATGAGACGATACGGTCCAGATCCCAACGGTAGGTGGTCTGGTTGCCGTTCCCATCGGTTGTGTATTGCAAGGAGTCCGATGTACACCCATACTCATAATAGTTTCCGGAAGTATCCCACACATGGAAGCAATCGGGCGTATCGGTCGAACTGCTCATATTCGTGCCAATGATCTTCTCATGCGAGATATGTTCGGTATAGAAAGAGCCGACGTTGTTGGGATCAGGGATGAGCATATCACTGACGCCATCAGGCCCACTCAGCGAAAAGTAGGTCTGGGAGTTACCACTAGCACTGCTATCAGGATAGTTCTCAGCCGTGATCGAACCCATACCTAACGTCCAGCCATCACCCATGCTATCGGCAGGTGTCAACTCGCTATGGCGTCCATTGGGCATGGCCGTCGAATAGTTAAAGGCCAGTTGAGGAGTAAAGCCGCCAGGTCCAGGGGGCAACTGCATTGGATAGCTATACGTCAGGTTACCAGAATTGCCCTGTACCGAAGCCAGATGTGGCTTGGGCGGTTGTTGCACAGTAGGCACACTGGCAACAGCAAAAATGCTGGCAGTTGTGACGACACTACTCAGAGCCGTCAACGTATGCGCCTTTGCATTATTGGTCATGCGCATGCTGAGACCCGTGGGGGGCTTGTGCGCCTTGCGCGCAGCATCCAGCAAGCCAGGCCAGGACAGGATCACGTGACCAGGATCAATACCCAGCGCCTTGAGTTCTCCTGGCAGATAATGATAAACAATCGTGATAGGATGACGCGCCGTGATACTCTGGACAGCACGCCCTTGCTGATCAAGCAAGTTCAATGTATATGTTCCCAACACGCTGCTGATCCCCGCATAATGACCGGAGTCCTGCGTCACCTGCAAGGTCAGCCCACCTGTTGCCATCCCTGCCGGAGCTGCGCCGTTCACCAGACGCGCACTTGTGACATTCAACGTACCAGGTGCTACCTGCACTTCCAGGTGCTGATCACTGCCAAGCAGTTTCAGTGGCGTGCCTGTCTGGTTTGCAGCAAGAATGGTGGGAGAAAGTGACAGGCGAATAGGCTTCATCTTCGCCGGTTCTACGCTTGGTAAGATCTTCGCGGTACTCTTTTTCTGCAACTGCGTGGAAGCCTGGGACGCCTTTGTCGTCGCTTTGGTGAGTTGACGGACAGGCATCTTATTCGCTTGAGGGGTGCTGTGCGCCAACTTCATAAACTGCTGATAGGTTGTGACACCTCTGGCTTGCTTCTGAAGCGTGGCCGCAAAGGCTTTGGAAGCTGCGAGCGGCCCGTTCCCTAAGAGGCCAGTAAATAAAAGAATACCAAGCATCAGCAACGTGAAAATTTTCCACGGACCTCGCGCCGAACGTTTGCGCGGCGGTGGAGAAATGGAGTGCTGATCATGAAGAAAAGGATAAGCATCCTGATGGCCGGACATAGTTTCGTCTCCTTGTACTATACTTCACAGTAAAACACTCATCCTATTTTAGGATAAACAGTCCCGAGAGAAAATACACAGCGCGAGCATTCTCTCTCGAACAGAGCGCCGAGTGATCGTTTATGCGCCAGCCCAAGTATATCGATAAAGCAGGGCTTTTTTATAGAGCGAATATATCGTTTTGAAGGCTCCATTGTGGCGCGCCGAAGGCGATAGTATGTCGTCTTGAAGACGATATAAGACGATATATAGCGTTTTGAACCCGCTATTAAGAGTGACATATTGTCGTCTTGCGCGTTTTATCGTTGTGGTCAGGACATTTCTGTTTTATAATATTCACATGATACAGGTTAAAAACACATACTACAAAAAGATGAAAGGAATCATAAAATGCCTGAAGAAAACACTCTACGTGCAAATGAACGATTACGGGAAGAGCGCATTCGCCGTGGCTGGTCCCAACAGAAGGTGGCCGACCAGCTTGGAATAGCAGTGGTAACCGTAAATAGATGGGAAAGAGGCAAGCAACAGCCCGCTGGCTATTACCGTCTGAAGTTGAGTGCTCTCTTCGAGAAAAGTGAAGAAGAATTAGGATTAGGATTAGTAGAGGGAACGCATGGTCCTGAAGCATTTATTTATAATGAGGATATTTATAATGATGAACAGCAAGAGAGTACAAGAGAAACAACGTCGATTACCAATGAAGTGCCAGAAGAACTGCCCGTAAATCCTTTCCATTCTTATGGTGCGGTTTTAGACAGGCCATCACCAGAAAAAAGGAGGGTGCATCTTTCTTTCCCTTTTTCATATAATCGGTCTGATAGGTCCCTATTATATAAGAGAAGAAGGACAATACTTCTCGTAGTGGTAATGGTATTGCTTATTATAAGTGCTTCCATGACTTTTTTACTTCTTCACCTCTCTACTGGACAAAAATCTGCGCTAGTCAAAGTACCCACACCTACACCTCCCACTCCTGCATCGCTAAAATTAATAGAAAGCAGAACACCAACCATCTATGATCCTCTCACAAAAGCTGGTGGAGATAGCGAATGGGAAGCAGGAGGTGCCTGTCAATTCACTCATAACGGTCTTCAAATGAATTCACAGGGAACAAATTACTGTTTAGCTAATGTCCGCGATTTTGACAATATGGTATTTAAAATCGAAATGTCGCTACAAAAGGGGGAATGGGCCGGTGCCGTCTTTCGGGCGGACGGTGGCTCTGACTTGTACTATTTTGCCATAAGTGAGAGTGGGCTGTACGAATTAGATGCGTCCAAACCGAAGGGGAATGGGACCATTCCCATTATATTG
>ODAK010007015.1_pt1 | contig 11311 bp, 10 predicted proteins | sample 1539591 | NCBI WGS metagenome assembly ODAK01 (sample SAMEA3539303, study PRJEB22396) | soil metagenome | biome: tundra; feature: field; material: soil | place: USA | collected 2010-05 | depth 0.15 m | reverse complement strand
CAAGAGCAAGACCTAGCCGACGATTCTTCATTAATTACCTCCACCAAGTCCCTAGGAACGCGTACAGAGTTCCCGCCGCAATTGCCAGACCATACGGCATACGCAATGCGGAGGGATTGTCCAAGTTAAGTTCCGGATGGGCCTGTATGCCGCTCGAGGAATGGAACTGCAGCACCAAGCCGACATTTCTGAGAGTGGCGCCGATGCGGCGACTATAAACTGCATAAACGATGGCTAACACTCCACCGCAAATAGCCGTGGCAAGAAGCACGACAATGGCGTGACTTGGTCCCACTAGGCTCCCGATGGCAGCTAGCAACTTCACGTCACCCGCTCCCATGGCACGTACTGCGTAAAACAAAAAGACAATCCCGCCGGCAAGCAGGCAGCCAGCGAGACCGCTGCCCAGCCCCTTCCATCCGAAGAACAGCCAACGCAGCAGAATTCCCAGCACCATCCCTGGGTAGGTGAGCCAGTTGGGTATGCGGTGATGCTGCACATCCACAACCGCTGCGGCGACTGCCAGCGCCAACGCGTCAAAGAGAAGAAAGGTGTCCCAGTTCATTGCACGTTATCCAAGACTCTAAGAAACGGAAGCAAGCTCCGTGCCTACGATAGGTTTTCAAGGTCACGCTCCGGCAAGGGACCATTTTCCCTTTGCCCAGCGTGCCGCTATTGTCGGAATTCTCCAACGTCCTTCTGGCACGTAGCTTGCCTCCAAGTAACTCAAACCAACGTTATGTCAGTTGCGCGCTCACCTTCGTGAACTCGCTGTTGACCTTGGTACCGATAGTGCCCAATACGGCTACGCATGTCACGGCAATCAGGGCCGCGATCAGCGCGTACTCGATCAGGTCCTGGCCGGACTCTTCCTTGTGCAGATTCTTCAACATGTTGATCATTTACGGAGGCTCCTTTTTTTGAACGATTACCGCCAGTCTCAGCGACTCGAGTCCCACCCAGAGCCATTTGGGATCTGAACACGACTGAGAAAACTGTGATGCTGGACAGCACTGTCGCCATTGCAATACCGCTGCCAATTGGCGCACAGGAAGAATTTGTGGAATTGCATGTCTTCGTATAGCTTGCTTTATCAATCAGCTACCCACCGGATAGGAGTCTGGTTTGGAAAAACAGAGGCAGGGCAGGCCGTCCATAGGAGCCAGCGAGTGTAACCACCTCCCGAGGGCGCGGCTCATTAGTGGCAAAAACTTGCACACGGTGCGTTACTCGATCAACCGCAGGCCGCTGGCACGGCCCGAAGTCCCGCCCGGTTCGTAGTGGCAATCAGGGTGCAAGGTGGAATGGAGCCCATCGCAACCTGAGCTGTAAACAAGATTTACGCCGATCACCTGGTTCATACTGATGAAGAACTCCTGTATTGAAGCCCCGGCGCCAGCCGTCACCTATGCGACCCCGTCAGCCGCGAGACCGGCGGACATGCGGAATCTTAACTTCTTCCCGTTTCCTATACTTTGGTTTTCCATCATTGCACTGGAAATTTCCCTAGTTGCCAACCTGAGCATTGCGGAATCCGATATATGGTTTCACCTGCGTAACGCCCAGCAACTCCTGACCGGCCACTCTTTCTTACATGCCGACTTGTACACGTTCACCACAGCGGGCGCTCCTCTGCTGAATTTCGAATGGCTTTCCGAGCTGCCTTACTACTTCGCCTTTCAGTCCTATGGCCTCAGGGGCTTGCTGGCGGTGTATCTGGTTGTTTTGTGGCTCATCTTCGGCGGGATGTATTACCTGGCATTGCGGCGTGGCGCCAATTGCGGCGATGCGGCCCTGGTCACAATGGTCTCAGTAATCCTCGGGAGCTATTCCTTCGGGCCGCGAATGCTTCACTTTGGCTGGCTTTGCCTGACGGCCGAACTCATCGTATTGGAGCGTTTTCAGCGGACCGGAAAAGGGCTGTGGGCGCTGCCACCTTTGTTTGCCCTATGGATCAACTTTCATGGTTCCTGGGTGTTCGGACTGGTCGTGTTGGGTATATATATCGTTTCCGGCCTGGTTGAAGGCCGGTGGGGCAGCGTAAGCGCAGAGCGCTGGACGCCAGCCCAGCTACGGAAACTAGTCGTAATAGTAGTCGCGTCCTCTGCCGCAATGTTGGTCAACCCGTACGGCTACAAACTGCTGTGGTATCCGTTCGATCTGTTGTTCCGCCAACAGCCAGTCTTGGGCAAGATAGTCGAGTGGCAATCGGTGGACTTCCACACAGGCTATGGCAAGCTGGCGATGTTGATGATCTTTGCGTTGCTGGCGGTCACGTTGTTGTCGCGAGATCGCTGGGAGGTCCGCGACGTATTGCTGATCGCATTCGCAGTCTGGACCGCGCTAAGCCACGTCCGGTTTCTGCTCTTTGCAGCCATTATTCTCATCCCCATCTTTGGGCCACGCGTGCAAGTATTCGGGCTCTACGATCCGAAGAAGGACAAACCCTGGCTCAACCTCGCAATGACTGCTGCCATCGTTGGCCTTATCCTGTGGGCATACCCCAGTACGTCGCAGCTCCAGAACAGCGTCGACGCTCACTTTCCCCGCGCCGCCCTCCAATTCATGCAACAAAAACAGGTCGGCGGCAGGCTGTTTCACTTTTACGACTACGGCGGGTATATCGAATGGAATGCGCCCGAGGTGAAAACCTTTGCCGATGGCCGTGCCGATGTCTTTATCTACAATGGCGTCTTCGAGGATTACCTGAAGGTCAATGGGATCGAAAAGCCGCTTGAGTTGCTCGACAAGTACAGGATCGACTACGTCCTCTTTCCGGTCGACAAGCACCTGTGTTACGTGCTTGATCACAGCGCCGGATGGCGCACGATCTATCAAGACAAGGTAGCGAAGCTTTACGGGAGAGTGCCCTCGGCTGCGGCACCGTTGAAAGCGGAAACGGACTAAGACCACTCGACCTAGGAGAGATTACCGTGCAAACTTCAGCACCTACAGCGTCGGAGCCAGCCTGGCCGATCGCCGGGAGAAGAACCATCAATGAACACGCAACCATGGGTCGTCTGGCGGCCAAGGTTTTCTCTTTTCCTGTTATGTGCATGTTCTTGCTCGTGGTGCCCGTATTCAGGTTGTCAGCACGAGCGATTGCGGAACCAGACATCTGGTGGCATCTGCGGAATGCCGGTCAGTTAGTACTGCACCACGCGTTCCCGCGGATTGATACCTACTCGTTCACGGCGGCGGGGTCGCCGTGGCTTGATCACGAATGGCTGTCGGAAATCCCATTTTTTCTGGGTTTCAAGACCATGGGACTACAGGGGCTGTTGGCAGTGTATTTCGCAACCCTGGTGCTGATTTATATCGGCGTTTATTATCTTACCTGCCGTGCCGGGGCCGATTGCAAGAACGCTGCCGTGGCAACCGTGTTGGGTATTCTGTGTGGAGTTGTATCAGCCGGTCCTCGCATGCTGCTGTTCGGCTGGCTCTGCATGGTTGGGCTTTTGATCGTGCTGGATCGTTTTTGGAAGACCGGTAAGGGCCTGTGGATGTTGCCGCCGTTGTTTGCGCTCTGGATCAATTTCCACGGTTCCTGGGTCTTTGGAGTGGTGGTGCTAGTTGTCACCATCGCCTCCGGCCTGGTTCAGGGCGAATGGGGCCTGGTCGTAGCTCGGCGGTGGTCCCCCGTGGAGATGAAGAGACTACTGCTGGTACTGGCCGCTTCACTGGCCGCCCTCTTCGTAAACCCTTTTGGCTACAAGCTGGTGCTGTACCCATTTGACCTGCTTTTCCGGCAGCCCGGCAACATGAAGCACATTGAAGAGTGGCAGTCTGTGGACTTTAGTGCCGGGAACGGGAGGCTGGCACTGATCATGATTTTCGCCTTGCTGGCAGCCGCGTTGTTCTCCCGCCGCCGGTGGAGGCTGGTCGACGTGATACTGATGGCGTTTGCTCTTTGGGCCGCGCTGTTGCATACGCGGTTGTTGTTCTTCGCGGGCCTGATCGTGGCGCCGATACTTGCGCCATCTCTGAAGCTGTTCCCGCCCTATGACCGGAAACAGGATAAACCCTGGCTCAACGCTGGCATCATGGCGGCGATAGTTGGGTCGCTGATATTCTTCTTTCCGTCCCCGGCGGAACTACAACAGCAGGTGAGCGAAAAATACCCCGTCGCGGCCCTGGCGTTCATGCAACAGCGCCACATCGGCGGGAGAATCTTCAACAACTACGGGTGGGGCGGGTATATGGAATGGAATGCGCCCCAGTTAAAGCCCTTTATCGACGGGCGCGCAGATATATTCGTGTATAATGGAAGCTTCGACGACTATGCCAACGCTACCGTGATCCAGAAGTCGTTTGAAATCCTGGACAAGTATCGAATCGACTATGCCCTTTTAGAGCCGGACCAGCCACTTTCGTACCTTCTTCAACACTCTCCGGCGTGGAAGCCGATTTACTCGGATAAAGTTGCAGTGCTGTTCGAACGCACGCCAGGAATTGAGGCGCTTGAGATGGTATCGAAGAACTAGACCTGATTACCCGGCTGTACGACGTAGGCAGCCACAGGCACAGGGAGGGGATTGGTCACACCGTGGTTGGCCGGGGACTGGCCACGAAGCAACCTGAGAATTCGCTGACCATCCGATCCGAATGCCGGAATGAGATTGCTAACGGCAAAGTAGGCATTGAGCGCGGCCAGCCAATGGAGAATACCTGTGGTGTTCCAAAACGCGAGGATGATCAGCGCATTCACGGCTAAGCCGGCGGAAGCGATAGCCAGATCGGCGCACTTTGAGGAAGCAACCTGCCGGCGGATGTAAGGCCCTTTCAGACAGATACCGGCTGCATCGACCCGCGTGCCAGTGAGCAATGCGACAGCGATGTGGCCCGCCTCGTGTAGAAGCAACGAAAGCACGAGCAAGCATCCAGCAAGCGTCCCCCACAACCATCCAAACCTGGAGATGCCGATCGCAAGAATGGCGGCCGCGGGCACGAGCGCTCCGGCCGATATATGAAACTTCACGGAACCCGCTCCAATCTAACGTTTCGCCTAGCCGCCCGTCCAATGCCAGGGAAACGTGCAAACAAGCTTGAAATAAAACTGCTAGCAATCAAGATTCCAGGTCTTCACCCGACTTGGTGGAATGATGTACCCGTGGCAACCCAGCCTGATCCATTTTGTTGATCAGGGTGCGATAGCTGATGCCCAGTGTGTTCGCTGCTTTCTTGAGATTGCTGTGGTGGAGATCGAGGGCTTTGACGATCATTTCCCGTTCGACCTCAGCCAAGGTTCGCCTGGTGACCTCCTTCAGTAAGGCATCGCCGGGCCTAATCATGCCGTAAGCTGGTACGCCGTCGTTGTTAGAGCTAAGTCCACGGAGCACTCGGTCGTCGGAGCCCAAAATAACGTAACGGCAAATAAAACTCTCGAATTCACGAATGTTGCCTGGCCACTCGTAGTAATGCATGCGCTCGACCAGCCTCTTCGGGAAAGGCTTGCCAGGTAGTCCGAATTTTTCGCTGTAGTACAGCCGCAGATAGTTTGCGATGATCAAGAGGTCGTCCAGCCGGTTCCTGAGGGGCGGCACCTCCAGCGTCACCACCGCCAGTCGATAGAAAAGTTCCTGGCGGAATCTGCCTTCATTGGCCTCTTGCCGAAGATTGCGAGTGGTTGCACATATAATGCGCGCTTTTGTCCCAAGGTTTGGCCGACTATCGCCCGCAGTGGGTTCTCCTTCGTGAAGCGAATGCAACAGCTTCAGTTGAAGCTGAGGGGACAACTCTCCAACTTCATCGAGAAATAGAGTTCCTACGGGCGCGGGTTCCGGACTTCCTGGTTCGATTGTGCTAGTGTACGGATGCTCATTTACCACGAATGGGAATGGGTCAGACTCCAGCAAAGTGCCGGAACTGTTGGCGCAGTCTACTCTTGTGTAAAAACCAACGATGCCGATAGCGTGATTATGGATAAACCTGGAGAGAAGTGCCTTCCCTACGCCACTTTCGCCGTGCAACAATATAGGCAGGTTGGTGCTACATATGCGCACCAGCCTCCCGCGTAGCTCGGACATCACGGTAGACCTACCGAAGAGCACCGAATCCGGGGGAAGGTCAGTAAATCGATAATTATCCATGATGACTTGTTCAACCAAAATGCCTACAACTTGCAACTGATTGGCCAACTTGTTCCCGAGTGGGCTAGAGCGCTGGAACAGGCGCAATTCTTGACTTCGAGCAGGACAGTCTCCGCGGCGGGGTGAAATGTATTTCATCTTCTGAGACATGCCAGCGGAGTCCGGCAGACTTGGAATTGCCGTCGAAGGCGCTGCTCCAAGAAGACCTAAGTGGGAGACCGATAGCAATACTTTGGGGGGAATATACGTTTTCTTTGCGCGGGGTATTTTCCCCCGCTGGCCGCCGGTCTTAGCGAAGTGAAAAGCGCTTCACAATATAGCTGCCCAGTTGGCCCTATATGGGAACTCTGTGGAAGGAAATTCCTTCTGGAATAAAAAATAAAGATTGACTTTTTACAATAGGGGAGTAGTAAACTGAGTGTAGACCGATTGCGCTTCGTCTATGGTTGTTGTTTCCATCGGTCGTCCCCCTTCCCCTTAGTGCAAGGTCAGAGCCTCGTGGCGATGCCTGGATGTTTCGTAATGCTGGGCCATCTGAGCGGGCCTCTGCCCCGCCACGATGCTGGTTTGCCGCAGTGTAGGTTCATCAGTGACGGAGCAAGGGCGATGGAGTTTGTTAATTTGTGAAAGTTGTTGACCAGGATCCTCTGAGATGGGAACAGAACCTATGGCCGAACACGTAGACGACGGGTCCCCCACTTCGTCCTTCTTATCGGCGACCAATCCAGTTCGATGGCAAGGGGCCGTGTCGTCAAGATCTGTGATGGTGATCGACAATGACCCTCGTATGTTGCGTTACATACGCACTATCCTGGAGGAAGCCCAACACGACGTAACCACCTGTGACTCCGGTGAGTGCGCACTTGAATGTATTCGAAATGGGGCACGTCCTCACGTGATGCTTACCTCCAGCCGCTTGCCCGATATGCAGAGTTCGGAATTGCTACCGCGTATCCACAAGCTGCATCCCCGTGCGAATGTCGTGTTGATCGCACATATCAGCCAATACGGCGACTTGTTGCCGGCAATCCGGGAGGGCGCACGGGATGTCCTGCTGAAACCGTTTCTCGCAGAGGACCTTATGGAGCTTCTGACGAGACTGGCACCGGTTAGAAGTACAAGACCTGACGGAATTAGTACCGAGGTGCCTCTAGGCCATAGCACATTTTTTGTCTACGCGAGTCCCTGCATGCGCGAGATTCAGGAGCATGCCGCGCTGGTGGCGCGGGTCAATCTGCCGGTACTAATCCTGGGCGAAAGCGGCACCGGGAAGGAAGTTCTGGCTCGCTACATCCATAGCTTGTCGCCGCAGGCCAGCAACCCTTTCTTGAAAGTGAACTGCGCGGCCGTGCCGTCAGAATTGCTGGAAAGCGAACTTTTCGGCTACGAGCAAGGCGCCTTTACCGGAGCCGGCCGTTCCAAGCCCGGGAAATTCAAACAGTGCAACCATGGCACGATGTTCCTAGATGAAATCGGGGAGATGCACCCCAGCCTGCAGGCGAAGCTCTTACAGGTGTTGCAAGATGGCACCTTTTCGCCGCTGGGGAGCCGGGCCACCGAGAAGGTCTCGGTGCGAATATTGGCAGCCACAAACATCGACATGAAAGCAGCGATTGCGCAGAAGACGTTTCGTGAAGATCTGTACTACCGCCTCAACGGGTTCTGCCTCACGCTGCCACCCTTGCGGGAACGCCGAGAAGAAATACCGGTGCTGATCGACCATTTCCTTCGACGGTATAAGGGAGAGCTGAACTTGTCCGACACGCAACCCACACTGTCTTCGCGCCTGATGAATGGCTGCATGCGATATAACTGGCCGGGCAACCTGCGAGAATTAGAGAGTTTTGTCAAGCGGTATCTGGTGCTGGGCGACGAGCAGTTGATGATGGATGAATTGACGCAGGATGTCGATGCCTCCGTCTGCAAGCCTGTGACGATTGGTACCGAAGCCATCTCGGAGGCCCTGAATGCCTCAGGAGGAAATAGGAGAGAGGCCGCGAAAGCTCTGGGGATCAGTTACAAGGTCCTGCTGCGCCGCCTGCGTAAGTTGGGAATGGACTCAGCGCGGAAGCCGGTGCGAGTGTCCTGACTCCGTGAAATGACAAAATAGGTGGTCCAAGATTGACAAAGCAAGAAAGTGTTCCCGCTGACCGGATGATACAAAATGAATTGGTTGTAGTCCACAGAATGGACGGTACCCTCAGCAGAGGCATTCTGGAGTGGGATACGACCACCAGGCAAGTCGTTCCCCCCGCACCTTTACCGGAAGTCTTACACATCCGGTGCGATAACCAAGACGAATGCTCTCTTGTCCAAGTATCGGAGACGAAGGCGGTCTTCTTTGTGAAGAGGCATGAAGGAGCTTTCGATCACGACGAGGTAAAGTTCTTCTCGGACGTGGCCGCAACTGACTTGTGGATTCGGGTCCAGTTCGCAGACGGAGAAGTAGTGGAGGGCCGAACGGAGAACGATGCCCGCCTCCTGTTCGACTCGGGAATTTGGCTGCGACCGTTTGACAGCACCGGCAATAACATCCTGGTCTACGTTCCCAAGTCTTCTGTTGTCGAATTCCATGTGATGGGCGTCGCTGTTCATCGGGCTATGGTTCGCCAAAATTACGAGCGTCCGGAGAATGAATGACTGGGGCATGCCGGCTTGCAGACATCTCAGCTATGATTCCAGCATGTTCGTGTCGCTGCGTCATTCACTCGGCTGGCTGATCGGTGTTTGCCGTTCCCGACATGACCTTCTCTTGGAGAACCTCGCCCTGCACGTGGTTTCGTTCAGGTGCAGGAATTCGCGCAGCACGTCCAGGCTTCCGGTCTGCCGCCCGATGATCTTGATGGTTGTGTTTTTCAGGACGGCCGCTCCGAATGCATTCGGTGCCTGCGTCGTACAGGTTGCAAAGGGATGCGGTGGGCCTCAATCCACATTTGTAACTCCGCCAACGCCCTCTCACAGACCATCGCGTGGCGCTGCTTTTTGTCGCGGATGCGGCGGCGCGTGGCTTCGTCGAGCGGCATTAACAGGTCGAAGGTGATGTTGGCGGGCTGGAAATGTTTCGCTTCGGCGTGGCAGATGTAATTCATCAGCGCGCCGAAGGCGGTGGCGCGCGGAGGAGGGATCGGTTCCGCGTTCTGGGCGAGAGCCGAAGCTTGCATGCCAGCGAGCAATCCGGTCGCAATCGACTCGACATAGCCCTCGACGCCGGAGATCTGCCCGGCGAAAAGCACGTTGGGGTGCTGCTTCATCTGCAGCGTTTCGCAAAGCAGCGTGGGACTGTTGATGTAGGTGTTGCGGTGAATCTGCCCGTAGCGCAGGAACTTCGCGTTCTCCAGGCCGGGGATGAGCCGGAGGATCCGCGCCTGCTCACCGTACTTGAGGTGGTTCTGGAAGCCGACAAGATTGTAGGAGTCGGCGCGCAGATTTTCCTGGCGCAACTGCACCACGGCGTAAGGTGTGTAGCCGGTACGCGGATCGCGTAGGCCAACCGGCTTCATCGGCCCGAAGCGCAGGGTGTCGCGGCCACGACGCGCGATCTCCTCGATCGGCAGGCAGCTCTCGAAGTAGTTCAGCTTCTCCCAATCCTTGGCGTCCACCGAATGCGCTTCCAGCAGCGCGTCGAGGAAGCGGTCGTACTCTTCCCTGCTCATCGGGCAGTTGATGTAGTCGGCGGTGCCCTTGTCGTAGCGCGCGGCCATGTACACGCGCGACATGTCGATGGAATCGGCCTCGACGATGGGACTGATGGAATCGTAGAAATACAGTTGCTCGCTGCCGCTCAGGCGAAGGATTTCGCGCGTCAGGGCGTCCGAGGTGAGTGGGCCGGTTGCCACAATCGTGATCGCGCCCTGGTCGTCGATCGCCGTGACTTCTTCGCGCAGCACGCGGATGAGCGGTTCGCGTTCGATGGCAGCCGTTACCGCCTGGGCAAACTTGTCGCGATCCACGGCCAGCGCGTGACCGGCGGGAACGGCGGTCTCACGCGCGATGTCCATCAGCAGGGAACCGGCACGGCGCATCTCTTCCTTCAGCAGCCAGGGCGCGGTATTCTCAGTGTCGGATTTCAGCGAGTTGGAGCACACCAGCTCGGCGAAGTTCGCGGTCTGGTGCGCAGGCGTCGAGCGCACCGGCCGCATCTCGAACAGTTCCACCGCGACGCCACGGCGGGCGCATTGCCAGGCGGCTTCCGAGCCGGCCAGTCCGGCGCCGATAATGCGTATTGCTTTTGGCATGAGTACAAACGAGGTGGAGATATGCAGGTATTATAAGGCTGGAGGGTTAGTCAACCTTATGGCCAGACTGTCATACGTTGAGATGGAGCAGGCCTCACCCGAGGTTCGCGAGGTTTACGAAAAGGTGCTGAAAGGCAAACCGGTCAGCTTTCACAAGATTCTGGCGCACCAGCCGGAGGTGCTGAAGACCCTGCTGCCGTTTTACGCCAGCGTTGGACGCTCGCTGGAGCGCCGCTTGTACGAGATGGTGTACATCCGGGTTTCGATGATCAACGGCTGCCGCTACTGCATGCAGCATCATCTTGCCGCGTCCAAGCGCGTTGGCCTTACGCGCGAGGATTGGCAGCACCTGAAGGAAGGCCAGCATGGCAACTTCAGCGAGAAGGAAGAAGCGGCGCTGGATTTCGCCGAGAAGCTCACCCGCGATCCCCACTCCATTGCCGACGCGGACCTTCAAAGCCTGAAGCTGCATTTCTCGGAAGCGGAGATCGTGGACCTCGATCTGCTGATCGGCCTGGCGAATTTGACGAACCGCTTCACCGATCCGCTGGGAGCGGACGTGGAGTTTCCGGAAGAGAAGATTTGATCGCGCAGGAACCAGGCCCGCAGGGCGGAAAGACATTAGCCCAGCGCAGCTTGAACCCGGAACCTTGAGCCTGGGAAACCTGACTTACAGCTCTTCGATGGTCACTTTGTCGTTGGTGTAGATGCAAATCTTGCCGGCAATCTTCATCGCCTCCTCGGCGATCCTGCGGGGCGGCAGGTCGGTGTGCTCGAAGAGCGCCGTCGCGGCCGCAATGGCATAGGGACCACCGCTGCCAATGGCGGCGATTCCGGTGTCGGGCTCAATCACGTCGCCCTGTCCGCTAATGAGGAACGTCTGGTTCTCGTCGGCGACCAGTAGCAGGGCCTCCAGCGAGCGCAGCATCTTGTCGGTGCGCCAGTCCTTGGCCAGCTCGACCGCGGCGCGGCCGATGTTGCCGTGAT
>ODAK010007014.1_pt1 | contig 11312 bp, 9 predicted proteins | sample 1539591 | NCBI WGS metagenome assembly ODAK01 (sample SAMEA3539303, study PRJEB22396) | soil metagenome | biome: tundra; feature: field; material: soil | place: USA | collected 2010-05 | depth 0.15 m | reverse complement strand
GCAGCAACATCTGGTCACTAGTATCGCTGACGCTAAAAACTACACTATCACCGATCTTGCACAGGGATTCTCGTCGATGTGGCTTACACAAGGGGCGGTTGCGCACCCCAATTACTTGCGCTATTTCTTTCTCGAATCCACGGCACTGTGTCACTTATCAACGTCCCATACCACCGCCATTCACGCGGCTTGCGTTGAGTTTGAAGGCACCGGCATTTTGCTATGCGGTGATTCGGGAGCGGGCAAATCGTCGCTTGCCTATGCGTGCGCTCGGGCTGGGTGGACCTTTGTGACGGACGATGGCAGTTTTCTTGTCAACAATAGAAGGGATCGCCTGGTAGTCGGAAACTGCAACCACGCACGCTTTCGCCCTTCCGCAGTCGAATTGTTCTCGGAGTTGAGGGGAAGAGAGATTACGCAACGAGCCCTAGTCAGCAAGCCATCAATTGAACTGAGCACAACACCCCTGCGGAACATAGCAGTTTCTCCCACGTCGCACGTCAACCACGTTGTATTCCTCAACAGGCTCCAGGTAAAACGTCAGGAACTGGTTCGCTTCCCGACTGAAGTGGCGAAGTACTCCATGGTGCAGATGCTCTATGGCATTGAGGCAACGCAAAGCATTCAGCGCGGGATGATCGATAGTCTGCTCGATGACGGAGCGCTTGAGCTGCGCTATACCGAACTAGATTGGGCAGTGAACCGCCTTACCCGCCTCGCGGATGAGGGACGCTAGTGCTCTCGACCGCCGATTTGAGTACGGTGGCAGACTCTCGTCTGCGCTCGCGGCTGGCGAGATATTTCAAATCGGTATGGCCGGGCGATCCGCTAAGCGCTGGTTTTTGGATTTTCTTTATGGCGGCTTTGTTTTTTGATTTTGGCTTCGGGCTCTACTTCTTTCTCTTCAATGTTTTTCTTGCGAATCTGCACTTCAACGAAAAAGTCATTGGCATGGTGACAAGCGCGCTCGTTTTAGGCAATGTCGCAGGCACGATTCCGGTAAGTCTCCTGGTCAATCGATTCGGATTGCAGAAGATCCTGCTCGGTTGTTTTATCGCGGCGCCCATTCTCTCGGTGGTCCGCCTGCTCGTTTTTTCAATGCAGGCGCAGGTGGCCTTGGGGTTTTTCACGGGCGTAGCGCTGAGTTGCTGGCCCGTGTGCTTTTCGCCAGTCGCGGCGAAGCTGACATCGGAAAATAATCGCGTTTCCGCATTCAGCATCCTGTTCGCCACCGGCATCTGATCCGGAACGATCGCAGGCTTGGTTGTCGGGTATCTGCCAACGATGATCAGAGCTACGTCAGGTTCGAATCGTCTCGCCGACAGCATGCGACCTGTGTTGATGCTCGCATGCGTAGTGGCGATGTTCGGTATTTGGCCCATATCGAAACTGCGTCTCGGCAAAACGGAGTACACGGCAGCAGTTCGCTCGCGACTCATTCACCCGGTCCTCATCAGGTTCCTGCCGGCGTTCGCTCTATGGTCCCTCGTCACGGGATCATTCACTCCGTTTGCCGCAGTCTTTTTGCAACAACATCTCAAGATGGCGATCAAAGATGTAGGTGTGATTTTCTCCGGCTCACAACTGATACAATTTGCAGCCGTGCTACTCGCCCCGCTCCTCTACAAGCGATTCGGAACCATCATAGGAATCATGTGCGCACAAATCGCCACGGGCGTCGCTGTTTTTGCGCTCGGCCGCTCGCAAACGTCTTCAATGGCAGTCTTCTGTTACCTGGCCTATACCGGCGTGCAGTACATGAGCGGGCCAGGCTTCTACAGCATGCTGATGAGTCGATTGCCAGATGGAGAGCGCAGTAAAGCATCCGCAGTCCAGAACATCACTGGCGCGTTGAGCCAGGCTGCCGCTGCGGCGATAACCGGCAGTCTGCTCGTACGCTATGGGTATCCTACGGTTCTCTCGGGGAATGCGATTGTTGCCTTCGCCGCGGCCTTGCTGCTTCTCGTCCTGCTCGGTTCAACAAACAGGCAGACACACGGGGCATCTGTTCCTGTCTTAGATATAGACGCCTAAGGTCCAATCAAGAAACGCAGCAAACGTGCGCCAATTACCAAGACAATCGGCAGACCTAGTCCGGTGACGGCTCCTGCCGCAGGCGACAAGCCCATCCGATTCCACTGGAAACGGCCAAGCGCGGCGTCGGCCAGGCCGATCGTCGCCAGCAGAATGAGACGCTTGTGCGCATCGGGCCGGCGTCGGGTCTGCCATGACGCGAAGATTACCATTTTGAAAGGGTGCTGAAAAATAGCAACCGCCTTGACGAAAACCTACCGGCTCAATCCAGACTGCACGATGGCCCGCCGATTCCCAACGAGGGCCCACTCAGAACTCAAAAGTGGGATTGAACCATCAAACGGATATCAGAGACGGTCTCAGTGTCTATGCGGATTTGCGATAAATCTTACTTTGTGAATCCGTACTCGGCACAGGCTCATCAAAGCTGCACACGCATACGTGTTTTCGCGGCGCGAAGGATCCATCGCAGAGAACATCACACGCTTGAATGGAGAATGAGTATGACTGTGCCACCTATTCGAAAAGCCGGGACGCCCATCTCTGTCATTGCGACAGAGGCGGTGTTAGCGGCAGCGCTAATCTTTGCTGGCGGATTGTTCGCAGGATGCGGCAATAATGTAAATGCTTCTTCTGCTGGTCCGCGGCCCGCGATGAAAGTAGCCGTCGTAAAGGCCGAACAGAGTGATGTACCTCTGAGCGGGGAGTGGGTCGGAACACTCGACGGTTTCGTCAATGCACAGATTCAACCTCAGGCAAATGGTTATCTGATCCTTCAGAATTATCGCGAAGGCTCTCAGGTTGAAAAGGGTCAAGTCCTGTTCGAGATCGACCCTCGTCCGTTTACGGCGGCGCTGCAACAAGCTCAAGGACAACTCGGGCAAGCGCAGGCACAATTGTCTTCTCGCGCAGATCAACGTGAATCGCGATACGCCCTTGGCGGCGGCTCGAGCAATTGCGAGAAGCCAACTCGACAACGACACCCAGCAAAAGGCTCAGGCCGAAGCTGCTGTGCGGTCGGCAGAGGCTGCCGTCGCGACGGCTAACCTCAATCTCGGTTTCACTAAAGTCAGGTCGTTGATTACCGGCGTCGCGGGCCAGGCAACCACCCAGGTTGGGAATCTAGTCAGCACGCAATCCGTTCTGACCTCGGTTTCGCAACTCGATCCCATCAAGGTTTATTTCTCGATAAGTGACAGCGAATATCTTGCGCTCACCAAGCGAGCCGGGGCGGGTGGCAGTGACCTTCTGCATGGCGCTTCAAGAATCCCTCTCACGCTGACACTATCGAATGGTGAAGTCTATCCCCACCAGGGGCACGTTGCCTTTGTCGATCGCCAATTGAATACGCAAACCGGCGCGATTCGCATCGCCGCTTCGTTCCCAAATCCCGGCAACATACTTCGCCCCGGACAGTTTGGAAGGATTAGAGCGGAGACGCAGGTTCTGCACAATGCTGTTCTGATTCCGCAAGTTGCGGTCACTGAACTGCAAGGCCAACAGCAGGTCTACACCGTCGGCGCAAACGATACCGTTCATCTGAATAATGTGACGCTTGGCCCTCAGCACGGCGAGAGCTGGGTGATTGAAAGCGGGCTCAAGGCTGGGTCCCTCGTCATCGTTGACAACCTTCAGAAGCTTCGCGAAGGCGCGCCAATTAATCCGCAACCTGCGGAGCTTCACGCATCTGTCAACTCGCATGCGTCGCAGCCGTCGGAGAGATAACCCATGTCAAAATTCTTCATCCGCCGGCCAATCGTCGCGATTGTAATCGCCATTTTGACTGTGGTCATTGGCGTTGTGTCAATGCTGACACTGCCGATCTCGCAGTATCCCAACATCGTTCCGCCTGAGATTCTTGTGACCGCCACTTATCCAGGCGCCGACGCCAAAACCGTCAGCCAGGCGGTGTCGACACCAATCGAACAGCAGATGAATGGCGTCGACAACATGATCTACATGAACTCCGTCAGCGCCAACAACGGCGTAGTGCAGCTCTTTGTCGATTTCGATGTCAAGACCGATCCCAACATCGATCAGGTACTGGCGCAACTGCGCGTTGACCAGGCGCAGTCGCAACTACCTGCGCAAGTTACGGCAGCTGGTCTCACCGTGCAGAAGGCACTGACCTCGCCGCTCATGCTCGTCGCCATCAACTCGCCAGGCGGCAAGTTGAGCCAGGACTTTCTTACCAACTACGCGATCATCAATCTTCAGGATCAACTCGCTCGCGTAAAGGGAGTCTCACGCGTACAGGTTTTCGGTGGGCAATACGCACTACGCGTTTGGGTGCAGCCCGACAAACTGGCGAAGCTCGGCGTCACCGCGACTGAAGTTATCTCCGCTATTCAGACGCAGAATAACGTCAATCCAGCCGGCCAGATTGGCGGTGAGCCGATCCCCAAAGGCCAGCAGTTCACGTATACGGTGCGCACGCAGGGGCGTCTCGTCAAGCCTGAAGAATTCGGCAACATCATTTTGCGCGCTAATCCTGATGGCTCAATCCTGCACCTCAGCGACGTGGCTCGCATCGAACTCGGCGATCAGGCGTATGGAATCTCGGGCCGCTACAATCAGGCACCATCCGGTGTCATGGCGATCTATCAGCTGCCAGGCTCCAATGCTGTTGAAACCGCAGCTGCCGTTAATCAGCGCATGCGAGAGCTCTCCGCCACATTCCCGCCGAGCATTGCGTACAGCGTTCCGCTCGACACTACCAAGGCTGTGACGGCCGGCATTCATGAAATCCTGATCACGCTTTTTGAAGCGCTTGGCTTGGTGGTACTTGTCGTCTTCATTTTTCTCCAGGGCTGGCGTGCCACTCTCATTCCTCTACTCGCTGTTCCTGTTTCTCTCATCGGCACGTTCATCATTTTTCCGGCACTCGGCTTTTCGATTAACACCTTATCGTTGTTCGGCCTTGTGCTTGCCATTGGATTGGTGGTCGACGACGCAATCATCGTGGTCGAGGCTGTTGAGCACCATATCGACGAAGGTATGGACCGTAAATCCGCAACGGAAAAAGCAATGGAGGAAGTAGGCGGCCCCGTCGTTGCCATCGCGCTTATCCTCGCGGCCGTCTTCATCCCGACCGCAGCCATTCCCGGCATCACCGGGCGCATGTATCAGCAATTCGCGGTCACGATTGCGATCTCCGTTCTAATCTCAGCGTTTAATGCGCTCACGCTCTCCCCGGCGCTGGCATCGCTTCTTCTCAAGCCGAGGGAGGAAGGGCGCAAACCAGGTCTTCTCGGCAGAGGGTTCGCGGTCTTCAACAAATTCTTCCGCCGCAATACGGATGCGTTCGTAAACACCTCGCGCGTTCTCATTCACAAATCGGCCTTCGCAATGCTCGGGTTAGTTGTGCTCGCGGTCGTCGCGATTTATCTAGGTCGCAGCCTTCCCAGCGGCTTCATTCCCACCGAAGACCAGGGTTATATGTTTCTCGCGTTGCAGCTACCGGATGGAGCATCGGCGCAGCGCACCGACGCAGCCCAACAGAAGATAAGTGATGCGCTGCTCAAGACGCCTGGCATTGAAGGCGTCATCGCCGTTACCAATTTCTCACTTTTAACGCAGGTGCAGAGCACCAATGCCGGCTTCTTTTTTGTAAGCCTCAAACCGTGGGCAGTCCGCAAAAGCAAAGAGCAGCAGCTTGAATACATTCAAGGCAATCTGCAAAAGCAACTCGCCGGCAACCCCGATGGAATCGCTTTTGCGTTCCCGCCGCCTTCAATTCCGGGCATTGGAACCTCAGGCGGCGTGACGATGATTCTCGAAGATCGATCTGGTTCGGACGATCCTGCGGCGCTGACGAAAAATGTTTTCGGCGTCCTCGGCGCGCTCTCGAAACGCCCGGAGATCGCAGCCGCCATCCCCTCATACCAGCCCGCGGTTCCTCAACTCTATGCAGAGGTGGATAAGGAAAAAGCACTTCAGCAGCAAGTCGATCTTTCGACCATCTACACCACCATGCAGACTTTCATGGGCGGCTATCTCGTCAATTACTTCAATCGCTTTGGACGCCAGTGGCAGACCTACGTTGAGGCCGAAGGAACATCCCGAACCAACGTCGCAAACATCGATCAGTTCTATGTTCGCAGCGCCAACGGGAGCCAGGTACCTCTCGGCTCTCTCGTAAAAGTCAGTCGCATCACTGGCCCTGAGTTCATCTACCGATTCAATGAGTTCAATGCCGCACAAATCAACATAACCGGCGCACCCGGATACAGTTCAGGTCAGGTAAGAAAAGCTCTTGAAGAAGTATTCCAACAGACTATGCCGCCGGGCGCGGGATTTGATTATTCCGGCATGTCTTTTCAGGAACAGCAAGCTGAAAAGGGCGTCCCGTCGTGGGCAGTATTCGGTCTGTCGCTGGTGTTCGTTTTCCTGATTCTCGCTGCTCTCTATGAGAGTTGGACACTGCCTTTCAGCGTGTTGCTCAGTACCCCTGTCGCGATTCTCGGGGCTTATCTCGCACTGCATGCACGCGCGTTTGAGAACGACATTTTCGCAACCATTGGGCTCGTCATGCTCATCGGCCTCTCAGCCAAAAACGCCATCCTCATCGTGGAGTTTGCCAAGATGAACTACGAGGGAGGCGAGAGTATCTGCGACGCGGCGCTTGATGCCGCTCGCCTTCGCTTCCGACCCATCGTCATGACTGCCTTGGCTTTCATCGTTGGCTGTCTGCCGCTCTGGACGGCTACAGGGTCGGGCGCTGCGTCCCGCCGCATCCTCGGCACAGTGGTTGTCGGCGGAATGACGCTATCCACTGCTCTTGGACTGATCTTCATTCCCGTCACTTTCTCGGTCGTTGAATTCCTTTCGCATCGATTTGTGAGAGGCGGCAAAGGCACAACGATGGATTCAATGTGCGGGCCAGTGACACCAAAGGGAGAGGCAGCCATCGTAGCGCACGCGCGCACAGAAGGAGGTCAGGCATGACGCACATTTCACAGTTTGTTGGACTCAGTCTGCTCGCTAGTGCGGTCGGGCTTCTCGCGGGATGCAATGTCGGGCCCAAATATGTGAGGCCAAATTACATTGCGCCGCCCACATTTCGCGGGGCCGATGATGCAGCAGTTGTGAGCGGCGCCCCGAAGTCGCTGGGCGATGAACAATGGGCTACAGTCTATCGCGAACCTGAACTGCAGGCGCTGATCCGCAAGGCTCTCGCCAATAACTATGATGTGCGCATTGCAGCACAACGAATCCTCGAGCAACAGGCCCAGGTCAGGATCACACGTTCGCAGCAGTTTCCGACTATCACCGCTGGCGGTACTGGGATCGGCGCCAGCTTGCCATCTTCTTTAGGCACGCAGATTCCGAGCCCATTGGTGGATGGGTCATTCAATCTATCGGCCGCATGGACACCGGATTTCTGGGGCCTCTATCGCAAACAAACTGAGGCGGCGCGTGCCCAGTTGCTGGCACAAACCTGGGCGCAGCGCGCAGTTCGATTAACGCTTGTGCAGCAAGTGGCAACCGCCTATCTGCAGATCCGCGCACTCGATTCTCAACTTGAAATTACGAAGGAGACCCTCAAGGTTCGGCAGGATTCAGTCGACCTTACGAAGACTCTGGAGAGTGGCGGGTCGGTGCCGCGACCTCAGAGATACCGCAACTCGAGCAACAGATTCAACAGGAGGAGAATGCAATCTCCCTGCTGCTTGGAGAGAATCCTGGTCCGATCGCACACCGCGATCCGAATGCACTCTCACCTCCACCGCAGGATCTTCCAACAGGATTGCCCTCGCAGTTGCTTGAGCGTCGGCCCGATATCCAGCAGGCAGAAGCCACGCTCATCGCCGCCAATGCGCAGATTGGTGTGGCGCGTGCGCAATTCTTTCCCAACCTGTCGATAAGCACCTCAGCCGGTGTCGGGGGGGACAGTTTCTCAAGCATTTTCGATCCTGCTGGAAAGACCATCTACGGCATTGGTTCGCTGGCGCAGCCACTTTTTGAAGGCGGTAAACTGCGCGGCCAACTGCGACTCTCACAAGAGACGCAAAAAGAGATGGTGCTCAGTTATCAGAGGACAATTGCCGGCGCTTTTCACGATGTGTCGAACGCGCTGATCGCACTTAACAAGCAGCGCGCTTATCGCGAACAACAAGAAAAGCTTGTTGAGGCTGCAAAGGATGCAACGCGCTTGGCGCGCATTCGATATCAGGGAGGTTCAACGGGGTATCTCGAAGTGCTAACCACCGATTCCAACCTGTTCGCGGCCCAGTTGAATCTTGTGAATGCTCAACAGGGCGAAGCTCTGACCCTCGTGCAACTCTATGGCGCACTGGGAGGCGGCTGGCAGTCGTAACGCATTGATTCAGCGGTGCGCAGAAAGCATAAAAGTCGTTCTACTTTGCCGACGCTCATCAGGCAACAAACCGATTCGATAAATAGAAATGCGTAAGAATAAGCCAGCCAAGTCCGCAAGGCTAGACCGAAAACGGGATGGTGACATCTAATAGATTATGAGTTCCCAAGACGCTCCCGCAATCGCGTCCGTTGACGCCTCTGATTCCCATTACGCCGCCGTCCGTTTTGGTTTCGAAAACACTTATGCGCGATTGCCGGAGCGTTTCTACTCCCGACTCGTCCCAATACCGGTAGCGGCCCCGCGCCTTATCAAGATAAATGTGGAGTTGGCTCGCAGCCTGGGCCTTGATCCGAGCGCGCTGGCGAGTTCCCAAGGCGTAGAGATCCTGGCCGGCAATCGCGTTGCCGAGGGATCCGAACCCATTGCACTCGCCTATGCTGGTCACCAATTCGGATACTTCGTACCTCAACTCGGCGATGGCCGCGCCGTCCTGCTCGGCGAAGTCATCGGGCGTGATGGCGTGCGTTACGACATCCAGCTCAAAGGTTCGGGTCCGACTGCCTTTTCCCGTCGCGGCGACGGCAGAGCCGCGCTCGGTCCGGTCTTGCGCGAATACATTGTGAGCGAAGCCATGGCAGCCCTCGGCGTGCCCACGACGCGCGCTTTGGCTGCTGTGACCACAGGCGAACGCGTGCTGCGCGAAACAGTTTTGCCTGGAGCCGTGTTGACCCGAGTTGCAGCGAGTCACCTGCGTGTTGGTACGTTCCAGTACTTCGCCGCAAAAGCCGACACAGAAGGGTTACGCACTCTCGCGAACTATGCAATCGCGCGTCACTACCCCGAGGCTGCGCAGACGAAGCAGCCGTACCGAGCCCTGTTCGATGGAGTCGTTGCTCGGCAGGCGCATCTGGTCGCGCAATGGATGCTCCTCGGCTTCGTCCATGGCGTCATGAATACTGACAACACTTCCATTTCAGGCGAGACGATTGACTTTGGTCCATGCGCTTTCATGGAGGCGTACGATCCCGCGACGGTGTTCAGCTCGATCGATGCGAACGGACGCTACGGTTATAGCAACCAGCCTGCCGCCGCACACTGGAACCTGGCGCGTCTCGCCGAGGCTTTGCTGCCCATCATGGTGCAGGAATCTGGAAGCGAAGAGGCCGCGCTAGACTCAGCTACGCAAGCGCTTACAGCTTTTGAACCGCTATTTAACGCAGCGCGCATTGCAGGCCTGCGATGCAAGCTTGGTCTCTTCAGTGAGCGCGAAGGGGATGCTGCATTGGCTGAAGACCTGTTGCAGAGAATGGCCGCCAACCGCGCCGACTTCACGCTGACATTTCACCGGCTGTGCGATGCCGCGGTTGGAAAAGAAGGCGATGCGAATGTGCATACGCTGTTCACTAACCCGGATGCTTACGACTCATGGGCTGCCGAATGGCGGAGTCGCCTCGAAGTTGAATCCATTTCGACAGAAACACGATTCGCAGTCATGTGCCGAGCCAATCCCAAATTCATTCCGCGCAACCATCTGGTGCAGGCAGTGATCGATGCGGCCGTGGTGCGGCAGGACTTCCAGCCATTCGAGGAGTTGCTCGAAGTCGTGACACATCCCTACGAGGACAGGCCCGAACTGGAACGCTATGCCACGCCAGCCCGCTCGGACGAGTGCGTCACGCAAACTTTCTGCGGAACGTAACGGCAGATGGTGTTGACCGCTTGATTCATATCATGGGCTTAACAGGGCGAGAAGGGCTGGCGCTACAATCAGCCATCAAAGAATAACGGCAAAGACATGAGGCAGAAGGCCCTATTGTTTTGTTCAGCGTCAAGGTTGGAGAGAAGCCTACGCGGCGGCAATAGTTTCGGCATCAAGGCGGCTCGTGCTTTATCGATACCGGCAGATGTTGAGCGCATTGGCTTTTAAGGCGCGTAGAAGCGTCTGCTATGCTCCCGTTAATGTCTTTTGTCCGCGATTTCAGGCAGCTTAGTGCCGCTCAACGTCACACATTTGTGGCCTCTTTTTTGGGCTGGACGCTCGACAGTCTCGATTTCTTTCTGTTGATTTTTTGCGTCAAGGCAATCTCGGTGGACTTTCACACCAAGCCATCCGATGTGCTCGGAGCGGTCTTCTTAACGCAGGCATTCCGGCCCGTGGGCGCACTCGTTTTTGGAATGCTCGCCGAGCGCTTTGGCCGGCGCCCGATATTGATGATCAACATTCTCAGCTTCTCGGTGATTGAGTTGGCGTGTGCGTTCGCTCCGTCGCTCGCCGTGCTGATGGTGCTGCGCGCGCTGTTTGGCATTGCGATGGGCGGCGAGTGGGGCGTCGGCGCGGCGCTGGCCTTTGAGACTTTGCCGAAAGAGGGCCGCGGCGGTTTCTCCGGTATTTTGCAGGAGGGTTATGCCCTCGGATCCATTCTCGCGTCGGCAGCATTCGCGCTTTTCTTTCACGCTATCGGCTGGCGAGGATTGTTCATTCTCGGCGCCTCGCCTGCGCTGCTGGTTTTCTATGTGCAGGCGCGCGTAAAGGAATCGCCGGTCTGGCTCGCTGTTGAGAAGCAACGAAAAGAACGACCCGTCGGTTCGGTCGCAGTCAAGCGATCGGCGGGTCTTGTTGCCTTTCTGCCAACGTTCCTTTTTCTGGTGCTGTTGATGACGGCGTTCATGAGCTTCTCTCACGGAACCCAGGATGTATATCCAACGTTCCTCGAAGTGCAGATGGGGCTAACACCGCGCGTCGTGGGGCTGATCGGTGTGTTGTACGGAGTGGCGCAGATTGCCGGAGGATTTTTCTTCGGGACCCTGTCAGAAAAATGGGGACGCAAACGGGCCATCGTTACGGCGGCGCTGTTATCGATTCTTGCGATTCCGCTATGGGCGTATGGTCACACAGCTTTGACCTTGGGAATCGGCGCGGTGCTGATGCAATTCATGGTGCAGGGAGCGTGGGGAG
>ODAK010007013.1_pt1 | contig 11315 bp, 5 predicted proteins | sample 1539591 | NCBI WGS metagenome assembly ODAK01 (sample SAMEA3539303, study PRJEB22396) | soil metagenome | biome: tundra; feature: field; material: soil | place: USA | collected 2010-05 | depth 0.15 m | reverse complement strand
TCCACGAGCGGGCGTGGAGTACCCGCGCAACTGGCATGAGCTGCTGGAGTGGTTCCCCGACGACAGAGCGTGCCTGCGCTACTTGGAGCGGTTGCGTTGGGGTGACGGTTTTAGCTGCCGCTTCTGCGGGGCGGTCGATGGCGGCTGGTGGCGGATGAGCGATGGGCTGCGTCGTTGTGCGGCCTGTCGCTCGGAGACGTCGGTCACGGCCGGCACGATCTTTGCTGGCACCCGGACGCCGTTGGTGAGCTGGTTTGCGGCGATCTGGTATGTGGTCAACCAGAAACAGGGCGTCTCGGCGCTGGGGCTTCAGCGGGTGCTGGGGCTGGGCAGCTATGAGACGGCGTGGGCGTGGCTGCATAAGCTGCGCCGCGCGATGGTATTGCCCGGGCGCGAGCTGCTCGCCGGCGCGGTCGAGGTCGATGAGAGCTACATCGGCGCGCGTCGTACCGGCGCCGCGGGCCGTGGCGTGACCGGCAAGCCGATCGTCGCGATCGCCGTCGAGGATCGCGGCGCGGCGTCCGGGCGGGTGCGCATGCGGCGCATCCCCGACGTGACCAAGGCGACCCTGACTGACTTCGTGCTCGACCACGTCGCCCGCGGTGCCGAGGTGCACACCGATGGCTGGCAGGGCTACTTCGACATCGGCCGCTACCGCTTCAAGCACGTGGTCACCAACGTTTCGGCCTCAGGCGACCCCGCGCATGTCGTCCTGCCGCACGTACACCGCGTCGCGTCGCTGCTGCAGCGCTGGCTCCTGGGCACCCACCAAGGCGCGGTCAGCCACCACCAGCTCGACTACTACCTCGACGAGTTCACCTTCCGCTTCAACCGACGCCGCTCACGTCACCGCGGGCTGCTCTTCTACCGGCTGCTCGAGGGCGCGGTGGCCACCGATCCCCACCCTTACAGGGCCCTCACCAGCCAATCGGCCGCATGACCAGCCCCAGAGCCAGATCGGGGGAGCGAAGCGGATAGCCCACTCACGCGAAAGCGCGCGTCCGACCCGCGGACCGCCGGCGCTCCCATCCGTGGCAAAGCGGTCGCTGACGCTGGCCGGGCTCAGGTGCTTGCTGGCGTGGGCGGCTCGGCTAATTCCCAACGGATTCTGCGTGGCTGCTTGAGCGGCATTGCAGCGGTCTCGCCGGCCCGGGCGAAGACGCCTGCTTTGCGGCTTTGCGGTTCGAGCTTGCAGCCAGGCTGATCGTGCTAGCGCTTCGCTGGGCCCTCCTGTTGGCGACGAGCAGGGCCCGGCGGCGGCGAGTCCACGAGCCCCGCTATGGCGATGACGCGCGGATCAGGATGCCTTCCGGTCAGCCGCCTCGGCTGCCGCTCGTCTTTCGTTCCGCGTGTCAGATACCGGGGCCCTGATTCGCAGTCCCTTGTTGGGGCCCTCGTTGCGCGCGAGCGGCGGCCGGCCGCGACCGGCGATCACGCCACGCTGCGCGAGGACGGTCCGAGGAGATGCCGGACCACTTCCTCGGCGCGGTAGGAGCCTCCGTTGGGCGACAGCGCGGCCAGGACGGCACAGGCGTCATCGCCGAGGGTCAGCAGGGGCGGCTCGGCGCTCGTGTCTCGGCGGTGCTGGGCCAGGCCCACAGCTGCCGCCAGACCGTTGCACAGGCACATGCGTCCAACGGTGTCACTGGCATCTCCGCCCTTGGCTACGTAGTCGAGCGCAGGCTCGCCTGGGCAGCGGTAGGCGAGCGTGCCGTCGGGCTGTCGGTAGGGCGTGGTCAGGTAGCTGAGGTCGCAGCGCCGCCGGCGGGCGGCGCGGATCTTGGGATCGGACATGGTGCCCGCGAGCTGTGCGATCTTGAACGGATAGCCGGTCGGCGATGCGACCGGGTCGGTGCGCACGACGAGCCGCCCCGTCGCCGCCTGCTCGCGCGCACGCCGCTTGAGTCCCGGGTCGAGGCCGGACTCCTCGCAGAGCGCGAACGCGGTGCCCACCTGCACTCCGCAGGCTCCCTCGGTGAGTGCCTCGCGAAGCTTGGCCGGATGCGCGTAGCCGCCCGCCAGCCAGAACGGGATGCCGAGCTGGCGCATCCGCGCGAGGTCGACCTCATCGCGCGGGCCGTACATGGGCTCGCCCTCGGCGCTCAACTGCAACGGGCCTCGTGGCGGCGCGTTGTGACCGCCCGCGCTCGGGCGCTCTACCACGAACCCGTCAGGCCGGCTCTCCTCGTCGCGGGCCAGGTGAGCAGCGAGCACGTGGGAGCCGACGATCGCCATGAACCGGGGCCGCGCGAGCGCCGCTCCGGGTGCTGGGACGACGCTGCGAGGGTCGAAGGCGACGGTGAAGTCATCGTCCACGGTCGCGCCGGCGACCGTCAGCGGCAAGGCGACCGGACGATGATCGGCAAGCGCGTCCAGCGCGGCAGGGATGTGGCTGGGGATTCCCGCCCCCATCAACACCCAATCGACGCCCGCCAGCATCGCGCCGTAAAGGGACGGGAGCGTCGGGATCTGGACCTTCTCGAGCAGGTTGATCCCGACCGGACAGCCATGCTCCTCCTTGGCTAGGTAGACCTCCACGAAGTTGGCGGCCACGGTCAGCTCGAGGAAGTGGCGATTCGGACGCTGCCGCGGCACGGGCACGGCGCGATAGCCGCTGCCGGAGCGACGCCCGTCAGGCAGGAAGTAGCGCTCCAGGATGCGGGTGGCCACGGCAGGGTCGACGAACGCCGACAGTCCTCGTCGCAGGTGTCCGCCCGGATCGCCGTCCTGCAGCCCGCGAGCGAGGACGACCGCCAAAGCAGTACCGGACACCACACCGAGCTGGCCCATACGGGACACGGTCGAGGCCAACCTCCAGCCGGAAACAGCCACACCCATCCCCCCCTGGATCACCCGAGGCCATTCTCCGGCTTGCGTCATAATCATAACCAGCCGATTCCAGGTGACGCAGGCCAACTCGCCGTCACGATCGCAAGAGCTGTGCCGTCGACCACGACGCACAACGAAGCGACCGCGACGCGCACCCCGGCGAACGTGATGCCGTGCCGGTCAGGCTAGCGGTGCGTTCCTTGCGGGCCACACGTCCAGAGTTGCACACGTTCGCACCAATTTCTTCGTCGCAGACCGCACTGCAGGCCGCCAGAACCTATCTCAAGACGACAAGTTCTGTATCGGCCCCCATCCGCCGTCCATGTTGACTCGATTGGTCGAACGCCACTTCGCCGTCCGGTGGACACCTTGTCCGGCTTACCGACCCACCGTGGCCGCCGGCAGCGCCGAGACCGCTCGAGCCACGCTGCGGGTATCCGGCCTCTGCCCGTGGTGTCCCTCGTTTGCGCGGACTGCAGGGGAGTGTGGGAGTGTCCTAGGAACTGTGTAGGCGTCCCTAAGCGGTCGCAGTGATCGCGGAGCGGCAGCAAGCAGAAGGCGGGAACTCCTCCTGCTGGTCCGATACGAAGAGCGGGAGAGGTTCGAGGTGACTCGCGTGTTCCGGGTTGCGCATCTTCTCGTGGTGTTGAACACTCCAGCTTGCGGGGCTGGAACGCGAGGAGCGGCGTCGGGCCGCAAGTTAAAGGGCGTAGTTGACCGGCTGCTCAGGGCTGGGGAACCACCGTGGCCCAGATTGCGGCTGATTTCTTGGTGTACCAGTTCTGGGCTACCACGAGGCCTGCCGGGACGACGAGCGCGGCGCCGAATGCTGGGGTTCCCGCCTTCGGTGGTGCTGGGATGGTGGTCGGCGTTCCGCCTCCGCCGTTGTCATCGCCGAGCTTCGCGACGGTCTCATAGTTGTTGATGTGCGGCGCGTTCGTGTAAGCGATCCACAGGCGTCCGTCCGGGGCAGCGGCGGCGACGGGGAAGTCGACCGCGCCGCCGGGGCTGGCGTTGGCGACGGTGATCGGCGCGGTCTGTCCGGGTGCCCAGGACACGAGTGTGGCAAGCGTCTTTGCCGCGCTTTGGGGGGTGTAGACGACGTGACAGATTGTGTTGCACCCGAGCACGATCTGGGCCTGGTTGAGCGATGTGCTGCTCTGCGGAACCTGTTGCGCCCTGGCCCCGGGCAGTGGCGCGCCGGTTTCCGGGTCGAGCTGGAGCAGGAGGATGAAGCTGCTCGATTGGCTGAGCGTGTTCGCATACCACGCGATCCACAGCCGTCCGGAGCTGTCGCGCGCGAGCGTCGCGCCGTCGGCGGTGCTGCCCGGCGGTGAGAAAGAGCTGAGGTCGTTGTCAGTCGGCGGATTGGTGGCGCCGTCCTCAACCCCGGGACCAGAGCTCAGCACGGGGGCGTCGGTCGCCCACAGCGGCGTCTTCCCATCGCTCGCGAGCAGCGCGCCAGAGGCGAGCGGCCCGTCGGGATCGATCGCCGTCGGCGCGGCGAACGATCCGTCTGCTTGGCGGGCGATCAGATACGTGCCGCTGGGCTGGCCGGCCGCGCCGCTATCTACACCGGAGAACATCAGCTGCTGCCCACCACCAGCAGCCGGCAACAGAATCGGGCTGCTCAGAAGCTGCCAGCTCGACAGCGCGGTGGTGCGCGTCCCGCTGGTGGGCGTGCCCGGCGTGGGCGCAAAGCTCGCAACCTCGATGCCGGTGTCCGTGACGTTCGCATACGCCGCGAGCACCTTGCCGGCGCTAAATGCAAGCGACGGCGCGAACGCAGCAAAGGCATTCTCAGGAGCGCCCGAGAGCTTGGTCCAACCGACCCCGGGGCCGACGAATGACTGCACCTTCGCGTCCGCGGCGGCGAAACGTTTCTGGCCGGTGGCGCCGACGTCCAGGACGCACGCGTCGAACAGTTGAGTATTGGTGATCCCGGCCGCCCTACACGCCTTCTCTGCCCGGGCCCGCAACTTCGCCAGCAGCGTCGAAAGACTCTCCCGCTTGCTCGGGAAGCCACGGACGATGTAGGAGCGTGTGCTCTTCCCGCGAGCGTACCGGAATAGCGACTCGCGCTGGGTGATCCGCCAGCTCGCACCAAACTCCCGATAGAGGATCCTCAGGTCACGCGTCGTGGATCCTGTGAACGCCCCGTGCGGATAGTGTCGGCCGTTGCGGCCGACGAACTCCGCCGACCCCGGCACGCCCGAGTTGCCGAGCAGCCCAACGACGTGGCCGAGGCGATGAGCAGCAAGCTGGACACTCACCGCCAGCACGTCACCGAGCATCGGCTGGACAATGACACTGCTCCCATCGGGCCACGACACCGTCGGGGTAGGCGATCCAAACTCCCGCTTCACCCTCAAACTGCCACCACCGCGCAGAGCCACGTGCGAACCGTGGACGCGCCTCTTGTTCACGTACATGACGAGCGCGCCGTCCTGGAACCAGGGGGACCCGACGCTGTTCGGCGTGTCGACCTCGATGGTGTTCAAGCCGACGCGCATCGCGACCGCCGTGTTCCACGCCACACAACAATACCCCAACGGCTGCTGGCGGATCTGGACCTGGAAATCATCCTGCGTTGACTTCAACAACGTGAACTCGCCAGCCTGCTGGAAATCGAACAAGTTCCCGGCGAAGTCGCTCAAATGCGGATCGCCGAACGTTGAAGCGGTCCCCCCGTCCCCGCCGCACTCGTCACCAGCCTGCGCCGCAGACGCGTAGTTCTGCGGTCCGGCCACCAATGGGGCGAAGACGTCCTTCAGGGCACGCCACTGAGGCCTCTCGGAGCCCCCCAGCAGCACGTCGCCCGGCGGTGGAGCACTCGTCGGTGCAGTGTGGAACGAGTCAGCGTGTGCGGACGACCCATTACATGCGGGCGTGCAGGTGGCGGTCATCGGCACCGAGGCGTAATTGATCTTCACGGTCTCGGGGTTGCGCGCCGCGGCGAGGCCGAGCAGCGCGTCAGCGGGTAGCGGCGTGAGCGTCGGCGGCGAGTTGGCCGCAGGACACGAGCCCGAGGCCGGCTTGATCGTCGGGCACGACGTCGCGTCCGCGCAGAACGTCTTGTCGGTCAGCGCCGCTCCCGTGTAGTTCGTTTTCACGCCGAACCGCCCGTAGGCGCCGTCGAGATCTATCCGGACGGTCTCGATCTCGCCGGCGGGGGCGGCTGGCGGATCGATCCTGATCGGGAGCGTGCTGTAAGGGTCAAGCGGCACCGAAACCTGCGTGTTGGGAGCACCGGCGATGTTGATCGTGCGGGGTGCAGATGCATAAGGATCGCGGGGCGGGAAAGGACTCTCCGCTGTCCACGCAGCGTCGCCGTCCGGTGGATTCGCGGCACTCGATCCCCAGGAGTCAAAGAATTGCTCATTGGTCACGCCCTCCAAGGCCGCATTGACGGTCGCTTCATTGCTCTGGGCGCTCGCGAGAATGATCTTCGGGATCTGATGCCAAAAGCCGTGCGTGACGTCTGCGAGATGACTCCAGAACCCCACCGCGTCATATTTGCGGGTGAAGAGTGGAGTGGTGGGATTCTTGAAGTAATCGCCGAGGTCCTCCGCCGCGCTTGGCACCGGGTTTGCGGGAAACAGCGAAAGGTCGACCCAGCGGGGTAGACCTTCTTTAACCCAGTCTGGGACCTTGTTAAAGGCCGGATCACCCAGCAGCTGGAGCTGATAGCAATGAAACTCTTCATGCGTGACGAGCTCTAGCGCCCGATCCCTGTCGCCCTTCCCGGTGCCGTCATAACCACCTGTGAAGTAGCTCGCATCCCAAGCCGGTCGGTCGACCACGATCTCACAGACACGGGTGACAGTTTGTTTGCCTCGGCCCGTCTCTGTGCTCGTTGCGGGGAACGTATCGACGGGACTTTGCTCCCCCTGGTGGGGAGTGGTCGCGTATCCGATCTCGATCCGGATGTCAAGTTTGGGCGTGGGGAGATTCTGGTTGAGAAGGCTCCGCGCATCTGCCGCCAGCTTGGTCAAGGTTGAGGAGGTTTGGAGGCTTTCGATCGGCGGCCCGGCCTTGGCTTGCGCTCTTGCGGCAAAGAACCCGGGAAGGCACACCAGAGCGATCACCAACGCCGCACCGCCTCCCAGGCGCGGCCAGCAGAGCAAAACGCGTAAACGGACTCGATGTCTCCAGTCAGCGCCCCGTTGATCCGCGGTCCGGACAGCGGGTGACGTCGCCAACCCGGTCACCCTTCCCATCCGTCTCATCACCACTGCCCCTCTAAAGAAATCCCGACGATGAAAATCGTCGAGCCCAAACACTATCGCGTGCCTCGCAAGGCCGGCGTCTTGGCGATTGGCGCGCAGTCCCGGCTTCTGGCGCCCGGGAGGGGCACCGGATCGATCAAACCCTTCCGGAGCGCGGCGTAAGCGCGGCCCTTCATGCGGAGAGCTGCAGCCTCGCCGTGAGTGCCGCCTCGGCAGAAGCACCGCCGTGCGTCCGCGGGCGGGCGGCCGGTGCGGTCTGGTGATCCCGCGCCGCGATGCGAAAGTGTCAAGGGGGTTGGGTCAGGCGGCGGCGCGTTCGTTGACGGGTCGGCGGCGGAGGTTCGGGTGCCAGAAGGCCGGGGGAAGGTAGGCCTGGTCGAGCGTGCCGATGTCGGTGCCGGGTGGAACGATCTCGTCGATCCGGTCGACGATCTCGTCGGTGAGTGTGGCGTCGAGGCCGGCGAGTAGATCGTCGAGCTGATCCATCGTGTGCGGTCCGAGGAGCGCGCTGGTCACGCCAGGATGGGCAATCGCGAACGCCATGGCCAGGTGCGTCATCGGCAATCCCGCCTCTTCGGCGAGCGGGATGAGCTGTTCCACGGCGTCGAGACGCCGCTCGTCTGTGATGGCCTTGAAGAACGCGGCACGCACGAGATCGCTGTCCTGTCCTTTGCGGGCGCGTCCGGTGAGCATGCCCTGGCCGAGTGGTCTCCAGACCAGGATGCCCATCCCGTAGCGCTGGGCGATCGGGAGCACCTCGCTCTCGATGCTGCGGTTGAGGATCCAGTAGGGCGGCTGCTCGGGGCGGAACCGTTCCAACCCGCGCCACTCAGCGACCCACTGGGCGTCGATGATGTCCGAAGCGGGCGTCGTGGACGATCCGATCGCACGGACCTTCCTGCTGTGGATCAGGTCCGACAGTGCCGACAGGGTCTCCTCGAAGTCAGTGCTCGGGTCCTGTCGCTGGATCTGGTAAACGTCGACGTAGTCTGTCTGTAGTCGGCGGAGCGAGTTCTCAATCGCGGTCATGATCCAGCGCCGCGAAGCCCCTTGCTCGTTGGGATCCTCGCCCATGGGGCGACTCACCTTGGTCGCGAGGACGACGCTGTCGCGACGCCCTTGAGCGCTTTGCCCACCATCTCTTCTGAGGCTCCCGCGGACCGGGCGGTCGTTCATCGAACGCGTGAGGTAGCGAATCTATCGATCGACGCTTAGGGGTTCCGCCGCCGGCGACGGCTCACCTGTAGCTCTCGATGAGCGACATGCTCTGTCCCGCGCGCTGGTAGGACCCGACGAGAACGCACGATCTCACCGCCGGGCACGAGACCCCGGAGACCGAGATGTGCGTGGCGCCAGTGGGCTCCGGGGCCGGCTGCTCCGACCAGCTTGAGCCGTTCCAGCGCTCGACCAGGACGTGGCGCTGCCCGTCGGTCCCGACCGCGACGCAGCGCCGGCTCGTCGGACACGAGACCGAGGTGAGCTCGCCGTGGCGGATTCGGGCCAGGGCCCACGTGGTGCCGTTCCAGACCTGCGCCGTGCGGCCGCCGACGGCGACGCATCGGCTCGCGGTGGGGCAGGACAGGCTCTGCGGCTCGCCGACCTGCGACGGTCGCTGCAACGACCATCCACGTCCGTTGAAGCGCTCCGCCAGGTTCCCACAGCGTCCGCAGGGCCCACCCGTGCTTGCGATCCCGACCGCGGTGCAGTGGTTGGTCGACGAGCACGAGAGCCCGGTCAGCTCGTTGTCGGGAGCTTCTCCGGCTCCCTGAGCCGGGCTGTGTGGCTGGTCGTGCTGGAAGGTCCAGCGTGACCCGGTCCACCGCTCGGTGATCGCCGCGCTCGTGGTGCTCATCGACTCGCTCACGTCGATGTCCTCGCTGCCGGCCGCGAGGCAGCGGCGAGCCGACGGGCACGACACCGCGTTCAGCATGGTTGCGTTGTCGTCGCCCTCCCCCGGCGTGCGTTCCAGCGACCAGCGCGCACCGTTCCATAGCTCGGCGAAGTCGTCGGGGTTGCCGGACGCGTTCATGAAGCTGCCCACCGCCAGGCATGCGTTGACCGCCGGGCAGGCGACTGATGCCGGCATCGGCATCGTGATGCTGGGATTGGTCCGGCCGGCCGGGTTCGGGGCGCTCTGGATCGACCATCCGCCGGCGTCCGAGCGGATCGCCAGCACGCCGCCCCCGTCGGTCCCGACCGCCGTGCACGCTCCGGGGGCGGAGCACGACACGGCGCTGAGGCGGCTCGTCGTGTCCGTCGTCGTCAGCGCCGGCGTCGCCTGCACAGACCAGCTGCCGCCGCTGTAGCCGAGCACCAGCGGCACCGAGATGCCGGCGGCATCCATGTCCTCACCGACCGCTGTGCAGACGGCGGCGGACGCGCATGAGACTCCCGACAGCACGGGCTGCGAGGCGCCGCTCGGCGTCGCGATCGGCTCGAGCGTCCAACCGCTGCCGTCGAACGTGTCGGCGAAGATCCCGGCCGACTCGCCGTTGATGGCGATCGAGTCGCCGACACCGACGCATGCGCCGCCCGACGTGCACGAGTCGCCGAGCAGGCCGCTTCCCTGGAGCGCGCTGCCACTCGGAAGCGGGACGGTCTGCTTCGACCACGCCGTTCCGTTCCAGCTCTCTGCCCCAACGCCGACGGCCTCGCACGCCGTCGCTGAGGTACACGAGACCCCGTTCAGCGGCGGGTAGGTCTTGCCGGGCGCCGGCCGCCCCTGGACCGACCAGGCGCTGCCGTTCCACTCCGCGGTCAGGAACTGTTCCGCGTTGCCGTGCCCGGTGTAGGACCCGAGCGCGCTGCAGGAGCCCCCGGACGAGCACGAGACGCTGGAGAGGCCAGTGGTCGGTGTCGCGGTCCCGCTCGAGCTCGGATTCGGGACCGGCTCGACCGTCCAGCTCGTGCCGTTCCAGAGCTCGCTCACCGAGCCGACGGCCATGCACGCCGTCACAGAGCTGCACGAGACGGCGCTGAACTCCCCCTGACCGCTGGGGCCACTAGCTCCGCTCAGCACCGACCAGGCGGTTCCGTTCCAGAGCTCCGCGAGCGGTGTCGACGACGAACTCGACCCAACTGCCATGCACACCGAGGCCGAGGGACAGGAGATGCTGTTCAGCGCGGCACCAGACACGTTTGGCGCCCTCTGAAGCGACCAGCTGGTCCCGTTCCATGACTCGACCAGCGCGCCCGATGCATGCCCGCTCGCGTCGCGGTATGACCCGACCGCGATGCACATCGACGCCGACGGACAGGACACCGACGACAGCGTCGCGGGCGTCGTGACGGACACGTTGGGGCTGGGGGCCGAGTCGATCGTCCAGGTGGCCGCCTGCGCAGACGCCTGCGTCAACGCCATCGCGATCGTGGCCGCCACGACGCGTACGGCGATGCAGACGACTCCCCGAACACGCGTTTGCCTGAACACCCCAGGCCGACCATACCGGTCTCACCAGGACATGCAACCAAGCGGGACGAGAAACTGGACGTGCCGACGGACAGCACCCTGATTGCCGTAAGACGGATGTCGCCACCACGCAGAACACCGACGGTAGCTTCACGGTGTGCTGGACCACGGTCGGCTCAAATGCCGCTTGCCCCAACTCCTACTCCAGCACCGGATGATCCAGCGAGGACTGGGCGCCTTCGACCGCGTTGCCGATCGCAGCGCAAAGGGGTCACGGCGCAGGCGTGACCCATTGAGGCGTCAAGGGCAGTCTCTCGACCGAGATCGATGGCTGTGCTTCGACGGATTGGACGAGCCACGTCAGTCCTGCTTCGTGGTGGCGACGAGCACGTCGCGGTACACCGACCCGGCCCCGCTTTGCGCGGAGGCTGTCGCACAAACCATCACCGGTCTCAACTTTTTGTACGTTTGCGACAAGGTGACGATTCTGGGGTGAACCATTTCCGTCGCGGAGGACCCGCTCTGCCCGGCTGAGCCGCTCTCACGAGGTCAGCGAAATTGGCCGTTGTCAGATTCGTACAACCTGTTTGGTTTGTGCAACAGCCTCCGCGGAAACCGCGCACCTCGCGAACGACTGCTCATAGGTCAAGCTGGGGTTGCCTCGACCGCCGCCGGGAGAGGGCCTCGACTGCTTGCCCTTGACGGAGGGCCCGCGAAAGACAGCCCGTCCCGACGGTGGTGAGGTGCCGCGAGCGGCGACAGGACGTAGCCCCTGCTGAGGGCCTTGTCTATGAGCACCCGTAACGGTACCTCCGGGTCCCCGCGCGCTCCTATGTCTACGAATCCGC
>ODAK010007012.1_pt1 | contig 11316 bp, 12 predicted proteins | sample 1539591 | NCBI WGS metagenome assembly ODAK01 (sample SAMEA3539303, study PRJEB22396) | soil metagenome | biome: tundra; feature: field; material: soil | place: USA | collected 2010-05 | depth 0.15 m | reverse complement strand
GATGAGGGCAACCGCGAGGAGCGCGGCGCCGTAGGACACGAGGATGCCCACGAACAAGCCGACGCCCGCCATGACCGCGAAGACGGGTATCGAGAACTGCGAGTCGTAGCGCGCGAGGACGAGCGGAAAGGAGACAGAGCGCGCGAAAATCGCAGGCAGCGCGAGGAGCGCCGCGAGACGGAGCGAGCGGCGCCACGGGATCGCTCCGGCGCGCACGAGGCGCACGAAGGCCACGACGAGAAGCCCCACGAGCGTTCCCCATGCCACGATCTTCCAGACAAGGGCGAGGTAGCTCGCGGCCGTCGATTTCTCCCGGGCGCGCACCCACTCCTCCGGCAGCTTCAAGGCCGTCGCGAAGAGCGAGGGCACGTCGCCCGCGAGGCCCATCACGGCGCGCCGGGCCGCCTCCCCCGCGTGCTCGAGGCGAGACTCGGAGACCACCAGCGTGTCCCGCCGCGCCTTGCGCGCCTCGCTTTTCGACGACACGACGTCCCAGGCGAGCGGGTCGAAGCCGAACGAAGCGAAGACGGACGCCGCCTTCGCGCGCGCGGCGCCTTCGTCGGGACTTCCACCGGCCTCGGCTTCGGGAAAGGTCCGCCTGAAGCCGACGATTCGGCCCGTTCGCGCGTCGACCGCGACGGTCGCGCCATGCTCGTCGAGGGCGCGCACGTAGCGCACGTTCCAAACCGGCCCCGGAAAGACCGCCGTCGCCCAGCGCGTGAGGAGAGGCATGCCGCCGCGCTCGAGAAGCCAGCGCTCCGCGAGCTCGGATTCTCCGTACGGCACGAGGCCAAAGCCGGTATCTGCCGGGTCCTCGAGTGCGGGCAGTGCCGTCGCCGTCGTCGCGACCGAAAGGTAGCCGGCGGGATCGTCCCCCGCCGCCTTCAGAAAGGCGTCGGCGGCCGCCTTTGCCCTGTTTCTGTCGACGGTCACGCGCACGTCTTCCCAAGGCCCCGGACGCGGGAGGAGGAAGCGCGCGGCGGCGAACGCCGCGAGCGCGAGGGCGAGCGCCGCGGCGACGCGCATGGGATCGAGCGCGCGCGGTGGCGCGCAGACGGCCGGAACGGCCTCCTCGACGTGCGGCGGCTCGGGACATGAGCCCGTGGCCGCGTTCGTGAGGTCGCTCTCCGGCGTGAATCCGCCGCGCCGGAGATAGAGCGCGAGCGACACGCCGAGAGGAAGTAGGAGCACGAGGGACGCCGCCGCGCCGGACACGACGAAGTACGGGTTCGAGGAGCGCAGGAGGAGGAGCGCGGTGTAGACGGCGTCGACCGTGAAGTGCCAGACGAGGAGCGGGAAGATGTCCGCCTTCAGCATCACGAAGCCGAGGAGGATTCCCGCAAAACCAACCTCGAGACCGCGGATGTAGAAGGGCTGGTTCGGATACGTGCTGTGCGCGAAGCCCCAGATGAGCGCCGGGACCACGACGGCGGCCCAGCGCGGCAGGAACCGCTCCGCGAAGGGAATGGAAAACATCCGCGACGAGAACTCCTCGGTCGTCGCGGGCAGAAAGCCCATGAGAAGGACGCCGAGCCACGGGAACGACGTGCCGAGCAGGTTCGAGTACGGGACGTCGGCGGGAGCCCACGCGCCGAAGTGCGCGGCCACGACGTAGAAGCCGATCTGGTACGCGAAGAAAAACGCCGTCATCGCGTACCCGAGGAGGAGCCCGCGAAAGAACCGCTTCGTCCCGAGGCCGCGGAGCGAGAGGAGGCGGCCAAGCGCGGGTTTGTCCGGATAGCGCTCCCGGTAAAGGGGCTCCCCGGCGGCGACGAGGAGAAGCAGGACGACACCGAGGGTCACCGCGCCGCCCACGTCGCCCGCCACCGACTTCGCCACGAAGCCCGTCCAGGCGTCGGCGGTGTCGTAGTCGAAGAGGCGGATCGGCATCTCGTTCAGCGACGAGAGGAGCTGCAGAACGGCGCCCGTGCCCGCGAACGCAAGAGCCCACTTCCACTTGACGTCCTTACGCCGCACCCGCTCGAGAAAAACGACGACGACCGCGAGCGCCGTGAGAAACAGGCCCAGGGTGGCGACCGTGCCCGCCGCGAGATTCTTGGAGCGGAGCGTCTCGTAGTCCCGCCGCCACCTCTCCGGGACCTCGAAATGGAGCGACGAGCGCCCGACGCGGTCGCCCTGCACCTCGACGAGGTAGCGGAGCGCGGCGTCCCCGAAGCGGATCGTGTTCGACTCCCACACGAACGTGCGGTCCACGCGTGCCGGGCGCTTTTCGACGGTCGTCTCGATGAACCGCAGGGCCGACGCGTCGAGGCCTCTGAGCGCGCGGATTTCCGCTTCCGCCAGGGCGCGCGCCGCCGTCTCGCCCGGATCGGGCGCGGCTTCCTTCTCCGGAAGAATCCGCCGGATTGCGAGGAGCCGCCCGTCCGGAGCGACCGCCGCGCGGTACTCGAGCTTCTCGAGCGGACGCACCCACCGCACCGACCAGCGCCACACGGGCACCGTCGTCGCGAAGACCGGGTTCGCCTTCTCGAGGCCGAGCGTCCTCTCGAGGTAGACCTTCGCCTCGTCGTCGACGTCGAAGATCGTGAGGGCGCGCGTGCCGTCGAGCTTGAATCCGCGCGCGCGAAGCGCTTCGGCGCCGCGGCGCACGGCTTCCTCGCGCGTGACCTTGAAGTCGATCGAGGCCTCGGGGAACGCCCGCGAAAACCCCGCGTGAAAGACCGCCGCGCCGGCGACGATCACGAGCAGGCAGAGGACGATGAAGGCGCGATCGCGCCGGTCGAAGCGCACGCGCGGGTCGCCGGACGGCTCGCTCACCGGGAGGGGATCTTAACTTGCGCGCCCGCTCGCGACGGTGTGCGCGGGCGCGACCGGGAGTCGCGAGAGAAGCCAGGCTTCCAGGAGCTCGGGCCCCGTGCCGGCGCCGCTCTTGACACCGCGGTCGATCGCTTCCAGGCCCGTGAGCGCGTGTTTCAGGTCCTCTGCCGTCCAGCCTAAGGCCGCCAGGTACGCCTTGTGGAGGACAAACGGATGCGCGTCGAGGGGAAGGGGCGGCAGGCCGGGCCGTGGCGCCTTGAGCGCGGGCAGGATCCGGTCCACGAACCTGCGGTAGTCCGCAGGGCGGGCGGCTGACGGAGAGGGTGCGCGTTCGTCCAGCGCGGCACGAAGGGCCAGCATCCGGCGGATCTCGGCCGCGAGAAGACCGAGAAGAGGGAAGAACGCGGCCTCGCCGCTCGGCCCTTTTTTCGCGGACGGCGTGTCCTCCTTTCCCCCCCAGGGCCGGAACGCCGTGAAGCTGGCTCCGGAGAGAAGCTTCGCGAGCAGGCGAAGCGCCCGGGAAAGGTCGCGCTCGGCGACGGCCTCGACGAAGTCCGAGCCGTACTCCTTGCTCTCGTCGGCGATCTGCCGCGCGGCCTCCTCGGCCGTGACGCGTGGTCCCGTCGCGGCGTCGATGAGGCGGTCCAGATCCGACAGAAACGGCCGCGCGGCGAGCCGGCCCCGGCCCGAGAGAAGCTCGAACACCTCGGGCTCTACGAGGACCTTGCGGTCGATCGCCCGCTCGAGGCCGAGCGCCGCGAGCCGCTCGCACCGCGCGGCCTCGTCCGGCACGGACAGGTCCGCGGCGCGCGCGGCGCGCTTCAGGCCCTGAGTCGCGCGGTGCTGTGCGTCGGGCGAGACCGCGTGGACGAAAAGGACGTTGTCGGACGCGCCCGCTCGCTGGGCGAAGTCGAGAAGACGATCGAGCGCCGTCTCCGTTCCTTCCTCGGATGCCGGGGCGCGCGCGAGGAGAGCGGCGAGCGCGCCTGCGCGATCCGCGCGCTTCACGCGCCCGGCAATCCGGCGAGCGGCGTCCTCGGGATCATCTCCCACCGCGACGCCGGCCGCCTGGGCCAGCGCGTGCGCCTTGCGCGCGAGACGGGAGATGAGACGCGCGTCGCCGCCCGCCTCCTCCGCCTCGTCGAGAAGAGCGTCGACCTCTTCCGCCGTGAGGCCCCTGCCGCGGAAGAGCTCGGTGGCTTCCAGGACCACGAGCCGGTTCGTCGCGAAGAGCGCGACCGTCGCCGCGTCGGCCAGAGCTTCCTTCACACCCTCGCCCGTCGCCTCGTAGGCCGAGACCTCGCCTTCGCGGAAGGCCTCGCGGAACTCCGCAGCGACGCGGCGCGCGCCCTCGGCCACGATCCAGTCGTCGTCTCCGGACAGGAAGAGAAGCGGGTGAAGAGGCGTCGTGCGCACCGACGCGAGGAGCGGAGCAAGCGGCGCGAACGGGTCAGCGCGTTTCACGCCGGAATGCTAAAGCAAACCCTTGTCCTGCAGCTCCTGGCAGTCCAGACAGTGGCGCGCCCAGGGAACCGCCTCGATGCGCTTCTCCTGGACGGGCTGAGAGCAGTTGATGCAGGTTCCGTAGATTCCCGCGTTGAGGCGCTCGAGCGCCTCTTCGATGAGAATGAGAATCTTGCGATCGCTCTCGGACAGCGAGTACGCGAACTCCTTCGTATAGGCGGACGTCGCGCGGTCGGCCATGTCCTGCGCCGATTCGTCGACCGTCTCCTCGGAAACCTCGCGGTTCTTCGCGAGGTCATGAAGAAGCTCGTCGCGTTTGAAGAGGAGGCTCTTCCTCACTTTTTCGCCAGCGTCCTTCTTCATCGGCTTCGCGGCCATCGCGGCGGCTTTCAGTACCATAATGGTCGTCTCCCTCGAGGTCATTTGGAATACGCGACGCCGGAGAGCGTCGCGGTCGCCCGGTATATCTGCTCCGTCAGGACCACCCGTGCGAGCTGATGAGGCAGCGTCATCCGCGAAAGCGGGAGGATATCATGCGCCCGCTCTCGCAAGGCGGGGTCGAGGCCGAAAGCGCCGCCCACCGCGAACGCCACCGCCGAGGGCGACGCATCGAGCCAGGAGCGGAGGTCACGCGCGAACTCCTCGCTCGTGCGCTCCTTGCCCCGCTCGTCGGCGAGCACGAGGAGGTCGCGCGGGGCGAGCGCCGCGAGGAGGCGTTCCCCTTCCTTCGCTCTCACGCGGCCCGCATCGGGCTTCTCTCCGGGTTTCTCCTCCTTGACGACCGTGACGTCGCATGCGGCGAAACGACCAATTCGCGCCACGTACCGCTCGACGCCCCGGGCGTACTCGGAGTCGTCGCTCTTGCCGACGAAGAGCAGCCGGATCCTCACCTGTCCCCCCGCCGCGCATAGAGCGTCTTGCGGGCGACGCCGAGACGGCGGGCCGCTTCGGCCACGTTCCCGCCCGCCTCGTCGAGGACGAGGGCGATGTAGGCGTCCGAAAGCTGGCGGAGAGTCCAGCGCGCGTGCGCGGCGGCGTGGAGAAGCGCCTCGGGGTCCGACGCGCCGGCGAGCTTCAGGTGGGGGGCGTCGATCGCGGGAGCTCCGGCTGCGGCGGCGTCGTTCGCGGCCCGGCGGACGACGTTCTCGAGCTCGCGGAAGTTGCCGCGCCAGGCGTGCGCGAGAAGCACGCGGCGCGCGGCCGCCGTGAACACGGCCGGGCCTCCGCTGGCCTTCGCGAGAGCGCGCGCCGCCGGAAGAAGGTCCTCGCGGCGTTCGGCGAGCGACGGAAGACTCACGGTGACGACCGCGAGCCGGTAGAAGAGGTCTTCCCGGAACGTTCCGGCGCGCGCCCGGCGCGGCAGGTCCGGTCCGGCAGAGGCCACGAGGCGCGCCTTGAGCGGCAGGAGGCGCATGCCTCCCACGCGCCGCACGAGGCGCTCCTCGACGACGCGGAGAAGCTTGCCCTGGGCCCGAAGCGAGAGCGCGTCGACCCGGTCGAGGTAGAGCGTGCCCTCGCCCGCGCCCTCGAGAAGACCCGGCTTGCCTGTGACGGCGCCCGTGAACGCCCCGCGCTCGTGGCCGAAGAGCTCGCTCTCGAACAGGTCGTCGGCCACGGCCGCGAGGTCCACGCGCACGAAGGGCGCCCGCGCGCGGGCCGAGCGATCGTGGAGGAGACGCGCGAGCCGGTCCTTGCCCGTACCGGGAGCCCCGAGCAGGAGCACGGTATTGGCCGAGTCCGCGGCGCGGGCGAGCCGCCGAAGCTGCTCCCGGAGGCCGCGGTGGCGGGTCGCGAAGAGGGCGGAGGACGCGGTGCGTCCCGCCACGTCGCGCCTAGCGGAACGCCGCCGTGGCGTCCGGAGCGTCCCCCCAAAGCCTCTCGAGGCCGTAGAAACGGCGTGCCTCGTCGTGGAAGACGTGGAACACCATGTCGCCGTAGTCGATGAGGATCCAGACCGCCGACTGGTAGCCCTCGATGGAGAGCGGCCGGCGGCCCTCGGCCTTGAGAGCCATCTCGAGGGCGTCGGCAAGGGCCTGCGCCTGCCGGTCGCTCCCCGCCGTCGCCAGGACGAAGTAGTCGGAGATCGTCGTCAGGCCCTGGAGGTTCAGGACGACGAGCTTCTCGGCCTTTTTGTCGAGAAGCGCCGCGACGCCCTTCTTGAGATGTGCCATGAGGCGCTCGTCGATCGCCGGATCGGCGGTGGCGCGGGGCCTCTCGGGCGCGGACGCTCCAGCGCGCGCTCCCGTGCGCGCTCCGGCGCGCTGCAGGGTCGCCTCGATGAGGTCATCGATGGGCCCCACCTGGGGGACGGGGTGCTTCACGGAAGCCGGTACAGCGCGTGTTTTCGGAGATACGCGGCGACGCTCGCCGGGAGGCTTCCGCTCAGGTCCTCGCCCGCGGGGATGGCGCGCCTTAACCACGTGGACGAAATTGTAACCGGTGCGTTGCCGGCGAAGAAAACCGTCTCTCCGAACCGGCCGGAGATCGCCTGGGGCAGCTCGCGCGAGAGCGCGCCGGGCGGAAATCCCTCCCGTTCCACGACTACGACCTTGAACTCCTCGAGAAGCTCTTGCCACGAACGCCACGTCGTGATCTGGGCGAGCGTGTCGGACCCGAGGACGAGAAAGAACTCGACGTCCGCGCGCGCCGCGCGCAGGTGCCGGAGCGTTTCGATCGTGTACGTCGTGCCGCCCCGTGCGACCTCGAAATCGCTCAGCCGAAAGGCCGGATACGCCTCGAGCGCCAGGGCGAGCATCGCGAAGCGGTGGTGCGAGGGAGCGGACGAGCCGGACGGCTTGTGCGGCGGCTGGAATGCCGGCACGAAGAAGATCTCGTCGAGCGCGAGGTTGCGCCGCGCCTCCTCGACGGGAACGAGGTGCCCAAAGTGCACCGGGTCGAACGAGCCGCCGTAGACGCCGATGCGCATGGTCAGGGAACGACGTCCGTCGCGGGTGGAGCATCCGCCGCCCGGGCGGCGAGCGCGTCAAGCCGCCTGCCAAGGTGCGGGACGAGCGCGTCGAGACCTCGGCGAGCGACCGCGGAGATCGCGAAGAACGCAAGGCCGCGGCGCGCAGCCGCCGCGGCGACGGCCGCGACCTGGGCGGGAGAGGCCGCGTCGTCTTTCGTGGCCACGAGGACGCGCTCACGCGCCGCGAGCTCCGGCTGGAAGGACGCGAGCTCGTGCTCGATCGTGGCGACCGTCTTCTCGGCGTCGGCGTCCGGGTCCGCGGCGTCGAGAGACGCGGCGTCCACGAGGTGGACGAGGAGGCGCGACCTCTCGACATGCTTGAGGAACCGGATCCCCAGGCCGTGCCCTTCGTGCGCGCCCGCGATGAGTCCGGGCACGTCCGCCGCGACGAACGTGCGGAAGCGCTCCCACGAGACGACGCCGAGGTTCGGCACGAGCGTCGTGAAGGGATAGTCGGCGATTTTCGGGCGGGCGGCGGAGATGGCGGAGATGAGCGTCGATTTGCCCGCGTTCGGCAGGCCCACGAGGGCCACGTCCGCGAGAAGCTTCAGCTCGAGCGCAAGCTCGTGCACTTCGCCCTTGAGCCCTGGGTCCGCGCGCCGCGGCGTGCGATTCGTGGAGGTCGCGAACCGGGCGTTCCCTCTCCCGCCTTTTCCGCCCGCGGCGATGAGAAGCGTCTGCCCCTCCTCGATGAGGTCGCCGAGGACCTCGCCCGATTCGCGGTCCTTCACGACGGTCCCGACGGGCACCGAAACCGGGAGATCCGCCCCGTTCTTCCCGTGGCGGTTGTTCCCCTTGCCGTGGCCGCCGCGGCCCGCCGCGAATCGCTTCGTGAAGCGGAAGGGGTACAGCGTGTTGAGACCGCGGTCGGCAACGAGTGTCACGCTCCCGCCGTTCCCGCCGTCCCCGCCCGACGGCCCGCCGTGGGGGACGTACTTCTCGCGCCGGAAGGCGACACATCCATTGCCACCGTCGCCTCCGGCGACGTGGATGACGGCTTCATCGATGAACATGCTTAAGAGGGTCTTCGAAGGCGCTCACGCGCCGGGAGGTCTTCTTACTTTCCCGCGGTCGCCACGGCCGTGATCGAGACGTAGCGCCCGAGACGGCCCTTGTCGTGGAAGTTCACGATTCCGTCCACCTTCGCGAAGAGCGAGTCGTCCTTCGCGCGGCCGACGTTCAGACCTGGCTTCAGCGGCGTGCCGCGCTGCCGCACGAGAATCGAGCCGCCGGACACGAGCTGACCCGCGAAGCGCTTCACGCCGAGGCGCTGGCTGTTGCTGTCGCGCCCGTTGCGGGACGAACCCTGACCTTTTTTGTGTGCCATTGTCTCTTCGTCTCCGCCTGAATCAGGCCGTAATGGACGCGATGCGGATCTCGACGAGATCCTGGCGATGTCCGTGGGTGCGCTGGAAACCCTTCCGGCGCTTCTTCTTGTAGACGAGGAGCTTCGGCCCGCGCGTTTCGCGCACGACGACACCCGTCACCTTCGCGCCGGAGACCAGCGGGGAACCGAGATGCAGACCGTCCTCCTTGCCGATGGCGAGGACCTCGGTGAGCGACACCTCCGCGCCCTTCTCCAGGGTCTCCTTCGTGAGGCGCTCGACACGCACGACATCGCCCTCGGCGACGCGCACCTGTTTGCCCCCGGTCCGGATCACTGCGTACATGGCTTTACCTCAACTTCCCGAACAAAACAGCCCACAAAGCTATCAGACCGGCTTGCGTCTGTCAAAGCGGGGGTCAGTCCTCACTGACCTCGTCCGGCAGCTCGTTCGCATCCGCGGGCCCCCTCTTTGGAAAGAACAACGCGAGCGCGTCACCGAGCTTGTCGACGGCAGTGACGATGCCTTCCGTGAACTTTGCCTCGGCAAAGCGGGCCTGCGCCAGGTCCCGTGCCTCGGACCAGAAGCCGTCCCCCACCTTCTCGTGAATCCCCGAGCCGCCGATCACCGCGAAGGCGCGCGAATCCGGCGCGAGAAACAGGAGGCAGCCGGTGCCATGCACGGTCTTCTCCATGCCGAACCGGTCGAACGTCGCCTTCGCCGCCTCGAGCGCGTTGGAGACGGGCCCGTGGTGGAGATGCACGCGGATCTCCCCGAAGCTCTTCGCCTCGGCCCGCTTGATCGCCTCGACGATCGCCGGGCGGTCGAGACCGTCGAAAAACGCAGCCGTTTTCTTGCTCCTGGCCATGTCGTCACCAGTCTCCGCTCGCGCCGCCGCCGCCGAAGGAGCCGCCGCCGCCCGAGAAGCCGCCACCGCCGCCCGAGAAGCCGCCGAATCCGCCGCCCGAGCCCCAGCCTCCGCCCCCGATGTAGAAGAACGGAAGGCGTCGCCGCCGCGAGAAGACGAAAGCCAGAATGACAAGGATCAGGATCAGGAATGGGCTGAAGCGCGAGCGCGCTCCTCCCCGTCCGCCTTCACTCTCGCCGCGCGTCCTTCCCGTCCCGGCATACTCGCCCTTCGTCGCGGCGATCGCGCTCGCCACACCGGCCTCTATACCGCCGCCATAGTCGCCGGTCCGGAAGCGCGGGAGGACCTGCTCGTCGAGCACGCGCCGGGCGAGCGCGTCGGGCATCGCGCCCTCCAGCCCGTAGCCCACTTCGAGTCGCGCCTTGCGAGACCCGGGAAAGACGAACAGGATCATCCCGTTCTTCCTCTGCTTCTGCCCTGCCTTCCACGCTTGCGCGCACGCGACCGTATATTCCTCGAGCGTCGTTCCGTCCGGGACCGTGCTCTCCGTGTAGACGAGGAACTGATTCGACGTCTCTTTCTCGAAGTCCACGAGACGACTCTCGAGCCGGGCGGTCACGTCGGGCGCGATCACGCCGGCCCTGTCGGTCACGAAGCGCGTGGGGGCCGGCGGGACGGCAGGGCCGGCGGCGAACGCCGCGCCGGGAAGAAAAAGGAAAACGAAGAGGAAGACTGTCAGAATTTCACGGCCGGCGGTTTTTCCGAGCCCTCGACCGCCTTGAAGTACGGCCGGTCCTTGAAGCCCGCGAAGTTCGCGACGATGACCGTCGGGAACGACCGGCGCAACGTGTTGTAGGCCTGCGTCACGTCGTTGAATCGGCCCCGCTCGACGGAGATCCGGTTCTCGGTGCCTTCGAGCTGCGTCTGAAGGTCGCGGTAGTTCTGATTCGCCTTCAGCTCCGGGTACTTCTCGACGGTGACGAGAAGGCGGCTGAGGGCCCCGCCGAGCTGATCCTGCGCCTTCTGGAACTTCTCGAAGGCCGCCGGATCCTTGATGGAATTGGCGTCGAGCTTGACCTGAGTGGCCGAGGCGCGCGCCTGGATGACCTGCGTGAGCGTCTCCTTCTCGAAATTCGCGGCGCCCTTGACGGTCTCGACGAGGTTCGGGATGAGGTCGGCACGCCGCTGATAGACGTTCTCGACCTGGGCCCAGCCCGCGCTGACGGCCTGATCCGCAGTGTTCAGTTTGTTGTATGCGCCTGCCGCCATGCCGCCGACGACGAGAACGCCGACCAGGACGAGGACGATGCAGCCGAGAGCTACGCTTTTACCCATAGGAAAGTCGTTCCTCCAAGAACCCGAGATCCTATCAGGAACCGATAAGAGAATCGCACAGGGGAGCGCAACCCATTTCTATGCAAGCTTTTCCAATAGCCGCGGAGGAAGGAAAAACTTCAGCTCCGCACGGCCGAGGGCGGGGTCCGCGGGCGCCTCGAGCGCCGCCAGGGCGGCTTTCTTCATCGGGACCTCGAGGTCGGAACGGCCCGAAAGGAGCAGCCCGAAAAGCCGGCCGAAGTGGGGCTGGTGCCCGACGAGGAGAGCGCTTGACGGGCCGAGCCGGGCCAGCTCGTGCAGGACCTCGATGGGGTCGGCATTCGGAGCGAGGTTCTTCGTTTCCGTGAGCGGCTCCTTGAACCCGCACGCCTCCGCCACGGGCTCGGCCGTCTGCCGGGCGCGCACGAGAGGAGAGACGAGCACGGCGTCGTAGACGGGATCCAGCTTCGCGATCGCCTTCGCGACCGCTCGCATTCGCTTTTTCCCCTCCTCGGTCAGCCGGCGATCCGCGTCCCGCCCGGTAGGCGAAATGTCCTCGGCTTCCGCGTGGCGCAGGAGATGTATGAGCATGAGCGGAT
>ODAK010007011.1_pt1 | contig 11317 bp, 6 predicted proteins | sample 1539591 | NCBI WGS metagenome assembly ODAK01 (sample SAMEA3539303, study PRJEB22396) | soil metagenome | biome: tundra; feature: field; material: soil | place: USA | collected 2010-05 | depth 0.15 m | reverse complement strand
GTTGACCTCGCGCCGGCGCTCCGCCAGCTCCGCCTCGACCCGCTGCCCCCGCAACTGCAACGACACGATCCGCCGCCGATCTCCACGTGAAACCGCATGCTGCAACGACGTCGCGAGCCGGGACCGGCGAGCCTCGAGCGCCGCGACCTCGACGCGCCGTGCCGCCGCGGGAGAGCCGGCGCCGGCACGCTGCATCCCCGCGCCCGCATCCACGGCATGCATCCGCCGGACCTGCTCGGCAAGCACGCCGCGCGCGTGCTCACGCCGCTCCGGCCGTTGCTCGCCGGCCCCGGCGAGCCGTGGACCGACGCCGCGCAAACCACTGGCACCGCCGTCCTGCGGAAGCTCGCGCCAGCGCTTCACCGTCTCGATCGCCCGCCCGCCGGCGCCGGCCGCAATCCGCCCCGGGGCCCGGACCGCGCTGACACCGGCGCCGGCGCTGCGGCCAGCCAGCCACAGCCGAGTCGCGAGCGGCGCGCGGCGCCCCGGTTCGCCTCGCTCGTGCAGCACGAGCGAGAGCAGGCGGTGTCGGTGCTCGAACGCCACCCACCAGAACACCGAGACCAGCAGCCACTGGGTCCACCAGCCGAGCCCGTTCAGCGAGCTCAGCAGCCGTACCACCAGCAGCACCACGCCGAGTGCTACCGAGTAGACGAGCTTGGCCAGCGTCGCGCCCACCAGCCGCGTGAGCCACAGCCGAAAGACGTCGCGCCCGGCCTCTCCCAGAGCCGGGGCGAGCACCGCGAGAGGTGCCATCAGGAGATAGAGCAGGGTCGCAAGCGCGGCTCCGAGCAGCCGCAGCGCGATGAAGCCGAACAGCAGCAGCATTCCGAGCGTCCCCGCCACGATCAGCAGCAGCCCGCCGACCCGGGGCCATGTCCCCGACGCGGTGCGAAACTCGGCCTGCGGCGCCGTCGGGGCGGTGCACGCGGTCGGATCATTTGACCCGCACAACGTTCCATAGAGCGTCGGCGTCGGCGTCTGGCTGGGCAGCGCGGTGCGAGCCAGCGCCTCAGGCGGGATCGCGAGGAACAACCCTCCGTTGGTCCGTGCCTCGCCGAGCGCGGTCGCGGCGCCCGTGAGCTGGGTCTGCAGCGCGCTGCCACCCGGCGCGCACTGCACGAGTCCTGGCCCGGATCCGTGACAGGTGGCCTCGGAGCGAAGCAGCAGCTCCAGCTGCGTGGCGGCCGTGCGCAGGTGCGGATCGAGCGCGGACGGCTCACGACACCAGTCGACATCGCCGAACTCCAGATAGCACCACGGTCCGCTGATGGCCGCGTCGAAAACCTCGCCAAACGCACCATCGACGGTTGCGACCGGCTGGCTGGGGTCGCCGGTTGCGCTTGCCGCGACCGTGGTCAGCGCCGCACGATCGGCGAGGTTGCCGACCGCGCCGACGGTGCCGACCGGGTCGGCGATGATCCACAGACCGCAGCCCACCATCACGGCGACCAACGCGGCCTGGCCGAGCGTGTCAAGCACTCGTCGGCGCACGAGTCCCTGCCAGGCGAAGCCGACGGCTGCGACGGCGAGCACGAGGCCCAGCCAGGGATCGGTGAACACGCGCTTCGCCCCGCCGAGCGCGGAGCTGGCGCGAGCGAGCGTGGTCGGTGCCAGCAGGTCGATCGAGTAGCACCACTCGAGCGCGATCAGCACGACGTGGATGAGCCAGACGAGCGCCGTCCAGACCGGGGTCACCAGCAGGTCCTGGACGATCGTGTCGAGGTCCTGGTGAAAGCTTGCGTCGAGGCCCGACGGGATGTCGATGTCGACCGCGTAGTTCGAGAGCGGCACGGGGGCGACGGCGACGCCGGAGACCTCGCAGTTGGTTCGCTCGGCAACCGAAAGCTGGGCCGTCAGTGCCGCCGAGCTGCACGAGGGACTCTCGAAGCCGTTGGCCGCAAGCGGGCTCGCGTCGACCGGCGCCGACCCGTCCGCAGCCCGCGCGATCGCCGGGCCGGCGAGCACGACGGACGCGACGAGCGCCGGCACGATGCCCGAGCGCGTCAGCCTCACCGGGGCAGCGGAGTCGTCGAGAAGGCCGTCAGCAACCGCGGCACGAGGACCTCCACCTGCACCGCCTCGACGCGACCGCGGTGGTCGCGCATCAGGCAGCGGCCGGTATCGAACTCGAGCAGACGGCCACGCAACACTCGGTCGTCGGGGTCGAGGTCGAGCAGCTCGAGCGCCCGCTCGGCCTCGCGCTCGGAGCGCAGCCCGAAGACGAACGTCGCGCCGATCAGGTTCTCCAGCGATGCGCGCCCGTCGAGCAGCGTGTCACTGACCAGCTGCGTCGAGATGATCGGAACGGCGAGCTCACTGCGCCCCATTCGCTGCAGCGAGGCCAGCAACATCCGCCCGACCGGATCACCGAGCAGGCGCCAGCCCTCGTCGAAGGAGAACACCTTCAGGCGCGAGCGCTCGGCCGACATCAGTGCCATCGCGAACATCGCGATCAGCCGCACGATCTGCTCCCCGACACGCTCGAGCGGCGAATAGTCCGCGCGCGCGCTGCCCGGCTGGGGCGCCGGGAGGTCGCGGATCGGCACGTAGGTGACCTGGCGAGTCCCGACCGCAGGCAGGCGCACGTCGGGATCGGCGAAGCCGAGCTGGGTCAGGCCGGCGCCTGCGTAGACCGCGAGCGTCTTGGCCACCTGCTGATCGACCGCATCGCCCTGCGCGAGCGCACGGATCACCTCAAAGCACGTCGGCGCTTTCGAGCGCCGGCGTACGGCGTCGACGGCGCCCACGATCGCGGTCTCCCAGGCAGCCTCCGACCGCGCCGGCAGCAGATCACAGAGGAACGAGACGGCGGCGTCCTGGCGCAGGTGCTCGGGCGCGATGCGCAGCGGGTCGAGCATGCCGCGGAGAGCCCGCTCGCCACGCAGCGCGATCGTTTCGACATGAGGCGCCACGTCCGGCAGTTCGTGCATCCGGTGGTCGCCCTTGGGGTCGCAGTCGATGACCCGAGCTCCCAGCAAGAACGCCTCGTACGCCAGCTTCTGGTCGAGCGTCGTCTTGCCCGAGCCCAGCGCGCCGATCGCGAGGATCGCGGCGTTGCGATCGTCGTCGGATCCCTCGCGCAGATTGAAGCGGACCGGGTGGCGCGTGCCGCTCAGCGTGTGGCCGAGGAGAAAGCCGCGGCGCGACCCGACCGCGTGCGTTGCGAGCGGCATCATCGCGGCGACCTGCTCGGGCGTCAGCACGTCGTCATAGCCGGCGACCGCGCAGCGCTGCCCCGGCAGCGCGGCGATGAAGAGGCGGAGCTGGTCACCGAGCGGGCGATGGAGCCGCACCTCGCCGAAGGCGCGACGGACCGCTTCGATGCGCTGCTCGAGCTCCTCTTCCCGGCTCGCCGAAACCGCCACGGCGAGCGTTGCCCGCAGCAGCGGCGGGTGGCTTGCCGATTGCAGGTAGGAGAGGAGATCGCGTGCCTCCTGCGTGCGGTCGTAGCCGCGATCGGACACTCCCTGGTCACCGCCGGCCTCGGCGCGGGCGATCTCGTCGGCGTCCTGCACGCGGCGGCGCACCAGGCGGATCGCCAGGTCGTTGGGCAGATAGCGGGCGCAGAGCGCGAGATCCACTCCGAACGGCAGCGATTCGACCGGCGCAAACATCAGCTCCAGGCGCGGGCTCGGGAAGACGGCGCGCTCCGGCAACGCCCCGGCAACGAGCTGCGCCTGCCAGCTGACGCCGAGCTCCGACTCGATTCGCAGCAGCCGCCCCCGGTGCTCCACGTAGCTTTCGCTCCAGCGCATGACCTCGGCCTCGAGCGGCGCCAGCATGGCCGCGCCGTTGCGTTCGAAGACCAGCGCCTGTGGCTCGTGCAAGCCATCGAGCTCCGGCTCTCCAAGGGCACGGCAGAATGCCCGTCGCACGAGCCACTGCACCTCGATCGTCCGCGCCGGGCGCGCGTCCAGGCTGGAAGCCAGCCGAGCATGCACCTCGTCGGCGCGCATCCGAAGCCGCTCCAACTCCCCGGCCGAGAGCTGCCGCGCCGCGGCGACGCGAAACGCGCGGCGAAGGCTCGTCAGCAACTCCTTTGGCGGGCGTTCGGCGAGCCCCGCAACGAACGCGCCGACGTCACGTTGCGGAGGATCGAGACTGACCGCGAGATAGACCGCCGGCAGCTCGGCGCGCTCTTCGCGCAGCGCGGCGAGCTGGGCCGCGAGGTAGCGCTCGTGCGAGCGACGATGCGGGCCGGCGTAGTCGCGAGCGAGATCCTCGAACTCGCGTCCCGGATCCCATGCGCGGGCGACGCGCAGGATCTGGATGTCGGCTTCGAGCGATTCGATCGCGGCAAGCAGCCGCCCGAGGTGCTCGCGCTTGCGCTCCGGAGCGAGTGTTGCGTAGCTGTGGGGCTCGAGCGCGAACATCGCCCACGGACCGGACGAGCCCAGCACGCAGTTGCCGTAGACGAAGGACAGGGGGCGGCGCCAGGACATCACCGCGGGCGCACCTCGAGCACGGCGCCGGGAGCGAGTTCGAGTGCCGTGGGCCGCCCGCGCGGGCCCGCGAGCGGGTGCAGCGTGACGTCGGCGCGCCGTCGTGGCGACCACTCGGCGCGCAGGTGGGCGTGGTGCACGAGCACCGCGCCGGGTCCGCGGTAGCGCAGAGAGCGAAACCGTGCATCCGAGCCGTCCGGGATCCACAGCACCGGTGGAGGGCGCCAGCGCGCTCCACGGCGAGGAAGCGGCGCGAGCGCGCTGAGCCGGCGGCGGGTGAGCGCGTGCGCGAGCAGCGCGACTGCGGCGAGGTGAACCGGGCGACCCTCGACGCGCAACGCGCCGAGCAGGATCGCGGCGGTGAGCGGCAGCCCGAGATCGCGGACATACCACGGGATCAGCGGGTCAAGCCACGCCGTCGGCGGCAGCGCGCCGGCAATCAGCGCCGCAGCCACCAGCGACGCGGCGTAGCCGATGCCCCGCAGCGGGATTCCGCTCGGGTTCAGGCGCAGCGTGTCGATTCGGTAGATGCGGCGCTCGAGGGCGAAGACCGACCGGAATGAGCGGACCTCGAGCGGCGAGCTCACCGCGCCCCTACCCTGAGCCGAACAGCAGCGCGACGGTGTTCTGGAGCACGCTGAGTCCAACGGGACTCGCGAGCAGCACCGCGATGACGCCGATCGCGAGCACGCCGACGGCTTCCTTGAAATCGCGCTTGAACACCAGGACGACGGCGGCAACGGCCAGTGCCAGGCCGATCAGGCTCAATGCGACGGTCCGCCCGGTGGTGCTCGCATGACTCGCAGCGCTCTCGAGCGACGTTCCGTTCGTGCTGGTCAGCGGGCTTGCCGCAGCTGCAACGGCCGGCGCCAGCAGGGCGCAGGCCGCGGCGAGTGCGGCCGCGATCCATCTCTTCATCGTTGTGGTCCTCCGCTTGGTGGTCATGGCTCGATCCGCGTGATCTCCCAGCGCCCGGCGAGCGCTCTGACCGAGATCTCGTAGGCCAGGGTGAATGCGTCGCCACCCGCGTCGCCGGCAACCACGGTCGCCAACACGGCGCCCGAGGGCTCGACCACGAGCCGCTGGACGTCGCGGAGCGACAGGCCGGGGGCGATCGGATCGACGGATGCCCCGGGGGCGAGGTCCGCGGCGAGGTTTTGCTCGGAGGAGCCGACGTAGTTGCGCAGCGCACGGTCGAGCACCGCGACGACTGCGCGACCGCTGACGGTCGGCAGCGCGACGCCGTCAAGCCCGCTCGCGCGCTCCGGCGTCGGCCCGCCGACCAACGCGGGATAGTGCGCGAGCACCTCGCTCCCGTCGGCCCCCGGCGCGACGGCGACCTCCACGTAGCGGACGCTGCCGTCGCCCGTGTCGGCCGCGACGGTGTAGTCCTGCTCGCCGCCCGCGCGGTTGCGCTCGCCGGCAATCGCCAGCCAGCGCACCTGTTCCGCGCTGCCGGCGACCGGCACGAGCCCTGCGTCGGGGTCAACGGCGGGACCGAGGAACGGGGCAAGCCCACGCTCGTGACCGGAGAGATCGCCGGACCACGTGAGGTATGCGCGAACGAAGCGCAGGGCGAACCATTGCGCGCCCGGGTCGGAGGCGCGTGCGCTGGCCACGACGACGAGCCGTTGGCGCGGCGGCGCGATGGCGTTGCGTGCCGTGGCGAGGATGCCGCAGAGCGCGACGGCGTAGAGCACCCAGCGCGTGGCGCCCAGCGATAGCCGGAGCGTCCACAGTCGGCGTGGCTCGAGCGTCACGCGCCCGCGCGGACTCCCCGTGCTCATCGTTCGAACCCGAACTCCCGATCCGGAGCGGACGGCGCCGTCATCGTCATCGATCCGCCGCGCCACGACGCGGCGACCACGGCCCTCGGTCGGGTCACCGTGCCCACCGGCCGTCGCTCTCGCGCGCGCGGCCCGCGTCGCACGATCACCCTGCGTGTCCGCCCGGGGAGAGGACGCGGCAGCGGTCGGGTGGGTGCGGGCAACCGTGCCGGCGCGACGACCCTGAGGACATGCCCCGCGGGCGCGGCCGTACCAGGGCGCCTTGCCGACACCGGCGCGTGCGCGCGCGGCGACACGTCGAGCAGCAACCCGGCGATGCACGCGAGCGCGACGACCCCGAGTGTCGTCGACCCCCAGCCGCTCCAGCGCCTGCGCTGCCGCCGCTGGGCACGGCTGGGCGTGTCCCCGCCGGCGAGCTGCCGCCGCGAGGCGAGCTCGAAATCCTCGCCGCCGAGCAGCTCCTCCTCGTCGATGACTCGATAGACAGCCACCGGGTGCCGGCGCATCACGACCACCGGTCGGTGGCGATTGCGCCGGCGCGGCCCGGACCGCGCGGCGCCTGGGCAGCGACGCCGATCGGCGGCCGGTGTCCGCGCCGGCGCGCGCCCGGCGCCGGGCAGGCGGCGCGGACGACGGGAACTCGGTGCTCAGCAGGCTCGACGGGATTCACGGTGGGTCCTCAACGGTCTGTACCGACCGTGGGTCGCACCGCGGGACACGACGAATTCAGTGACGCTGATCCACGCCGAGCGCAGTGAAGGCGGCGCTGCGCGTGCGGCGTGTTCAGCTCGGAGGCGTGCTCTCGCCGAGCAGCCTCCGCGGCCACAGCCCCTTCGAGCGCACGACGTTGAGCTCTACCGAGTACAGCGTCACCTGCGCGCCGAGGTGCAGCCAGGCGAGCGTGCCGAGGACGATCGCGAACAGGCTGTAGACGTCGGCGGTGTGCTTGAGCTGGTGCACGACGATGTAGCCGCCCGCGTGCTGGAGCAGCTGCCAGAGGACCGTGGCGAGGATCGCGCCGGGGAGGATCTCGCGGACGGTCGCCGGGTAGGAGGTCAGCAGGACGAAGGCCGCGATGAACAGGCCGAGGTCCAGCGCGGTTGAGACGAGGAGGGCGGCGAGCGTCCCGAGCGCGCCCGGCGCCGACCCGGCGTCCACCCAGCCGTCGATCACGGTCGCGGCGATGTTGACGCTGCCGAGGATCCCAAGCAGGGCGAGACCGCGAAGGCGGGTGCGCAGGAAGGAATTGCGCCGAGCCGGGGCGATGTCCCACATGCGGTCCTGCGCGATCTGCATCGCGTGCATCACGCCGAGGCCCGCGAGCAGCGCGGTCACCAGGCCGATCGCGAGCGGCAGCCCGCCGACGTTCAGCGACGGCAGGTGCTTCTCGATCGTCGTGCCGATGATCGGAAACGACGCGAGCGAGGAGTGGACGATCTGGTACTGCAGATGCGGATTGCCGCGCAGCAGCAGGCCGAGCACCGTCACCAGGACGAGCAGCAGCGGGAACAGCGAGAAGAAGGCGTAGTAGGCGATCAGCCCCGCCAGCTGGCCACCGTTGTCCTCGCCGAACTTCTTGATCACCGCGAGCGGGAGCGCGCTCGTGCGGTGGCGCTGCTGCGCACTGTCGATGGCGTGCAGCCGAACGCCGATGGCGCCGCGTAGCGACGTGGCCGGGGGCACGAGGAGGAGGTTATTCCGCCTTGCGGACCCCCAAGCGCATACACTCGCGCCCGCGGTTATGGAAACCTCCGTTCGCGCTGTCCCGGTCGATACCGGACCGTCGGAAGAGCCCACGATGGGGCTCGCGAGTCGCGATGTGGGTGGCGATCCGGCCGAGGCGGTGGCGCGGATCGCTGCCGCCCGGCGGGGAAGACTGCTTCGCGTGCACCGGCGGCGGTTGCGCTGGGAGGACCTCGAGGACTGCTACAGCCAGGCTACGCTCGAGCTGGTCGCGCGCTCGCGGCGAACGCCGTTCGTCAGCCATCAGCACATCCTCAATTCACTTGAGCAGAAATTTCTGAGCCGGATCGAGGATCGCCGGCGGGCGATCGGCGGCCGCAGCGCGATCGAGACGGCGATCGCGCGAGCCGTGCCGGTCGACTCGCCCGATCACGCGGCCGGCGAACTGGAGGATCGCGGCGCGGCAGTCGAGCATCAGGTGATCGCGCGGATCGAGTTGCAGCGACTGCGCGAAGTCATCGCCGACCTGAGCCGTGACCAGCAATTGGTCCTCGCGAGCCAGGTCTATGTCGATATGGGCGCGAGCGAGTTCTGCACTCGCCACGGCTGGTCGGTGGAGAAGTACCGCAAGGTCGCGCAGCGCGCGCGCGGGAAGCTGCGCGTGCTGATCGACGAGTACGAGCGCGGCGAGCGCTGTCGGCGTCTCGAGCCCGACCTGCTGGCGATGTGTGCAGGGGTTGCGCAGGACCAGGTGCTCGCGCGGGCGCGCACGCACGTGGCAAACTGCCCGACGTGCGCGCGGATGGTCGGCGATCTCGACCGCGCGGCGCGCTCGGTGGCGGCGCTGCTCCCGATGCCGGGGCCGGTCGCCCTTGGAAGCGGTGGCCTGGCGGTGAAGTTGACCGGCGTCTGGGCGGCGGTGCGTCGAGCGGCGACGATCGCGCGCCACCCGCTCGCGGAGACGGGGGCGAGCAGCGGCACAGGAGTCGCCGGTGGGTCGCTTGCGAGCGTCGGCGCGCTGAAGGTCGGGATCGCCGCGGTGTGCGTCGCCGGAGCGGCGGGGAGCTATGCGGTATGCGCGCGGCTCGGCGTCCTGCCCGCGATCGGCATCGGGCTCGGGCATCAGGTCAGGCACCAGGCGGTCGCGCACGACCGCCGCTCTGCGAAGCGGCGGTTCCGTGCCGCGATTCCTGTGTCCGCCTCGGAGGCCCGCGCACCGAGTGTCGCCGTCGGTGTTGCGGGTCGCGAGCGCCATGAAGTACGGCCCGTCCGTGTCAGCGCGATCGCGCAGATCCGTCGCGAGTTCGGCAGTCCGCCGGTACGCACCGCGTCCGCCACGAGCATCGGCGGTGGCGGATCGCTGTCGAGCACCACCGACGGGGGGCCGTCGATGAGCCCGGCCGCGGCGAAGGCCCAAACGAGCCAGACGCAGAGCGAGTTCGGCTTCGAGAAGTAGCGGCGCCCAAGCGATCAGGCTGCCCGACAGTCCTCTCGACGAGCTGCGCGAGGCGGCGGCTAGCCAAGCCTCGCCGATCTGGTCCCCTACTCCACCCGCACGCGCCCCTCCAACCGCCCCTCTGCGAGCGCCGCGCGCAGCCGCTTCTTGTCGAACTTGCCGACGCTCGTCTTCGGCACCTCACTGACGAACGCGAACTCCTCCGGCAGCCACCACTTGGCGACCCGGCCGCGCAGGTGCTCGACCAGCTCGGCCGCGCTCACCGCCGCCCCCTCCTCGAGCACCACGCAGGCCAGCGGCCGCTCGCTCCAGCGCTCGTCGGGCGCCGCGATCACCGCCGCCTCGCGCACCGCCGGGTGCGCCATCAGCTGGTTCTCCAGCTCGACCGAGGAGATCCACTCGCCACCGGACTTGATCACGTCCTTCGAGCGGTCGGTGATCGTCACGCGGCCGGCCGGGTCGAGGTGCGCGATGTCGCCGGTGCGCAGCCAGCCGCGGTCGAACTTGTCCGGGTCCTCCTCCTTGTAGTAGCCGCTTGCGATCCACGGCCCGCGGACCTCGATCTCCCCGGTCGAGCGCCCGTCCCACGCGACCTCCTCGCCGCCGTCGTCGACGAGGCGCAGCTCGACGAACGGCACCGCCCGCCCCTGCGTCGCGCGGATCGCCCACTCCTGCTGCGCGTCGAGCCCCGGCGGGGCGTGCGCGACGGTGCACATCGGGCTCGTCTCGGTCATCCCCCAGGCGTGCAGCAGCGGCACGCCGTGGCGCTCCTGGAACGCCTGGGCGAGCGCCAGCGGCATCGTCGCGCCGCCGCAGATCGCGCGGCGCAGCGAGCTCAGGTCCGGCCGCTGCGCATCGGCGTAGCGCAGCAGGTCGGCGTAGATCGTCGGCACGCACGCCATCGTCGTGCAGCGCTCGCCCTCGATCAGCTTCGCCAGCGGCTCGGCCGAGAGAAAGCGCCCCGGCAGCACAAGCGTCGATCCGCCGAGCGCCGCCGCGTACGGCAGCCCCCACGCGTTGACGTGGAACATCGGCACGACGAGCAGGATCCGGTCGTCGGAGCCGACCCCGAGCGACCCCGACATCAGCACCCCCGCCGAGTGCAGCGTCGTCGAGCGGTGCGAGTAGAGCACGCCCTTGGGGTTGCCGGTCGTGCCCGAGGTGTAGCAGAGCGCGGCGGCCTCGCGCTCGTCGAGCTCCGGGTACTCCGGCACGCCCTCGCCCGCCGCCGCCAGCAGCTCCTCGTAGCGCAGCACCCGCGGCAGATCGCCGGTCGGCCCCTCGCCCATCACGACGAAGTGCTCGACATGCTCCAGGGCCGGCGCCAGCGGGGCGAGCAGCGGCGCGAGCGAGTCGTCGACGAACACGATGCGGTCCTCGGCATGGTTGATCACGTAGGCGATCTGCTCCGGGGGCAGCCGCAGGTTGATCGTGTGCAGCACCGCCCCGGCGCAGGGGATCGCGAGGTAGCACTCGAGGTGGCGCTGCGAGTTCCAGGCGAACGTCCCGACCCGATCGCCGCGCCCCACCCCGAGCGTGGCCAGCGCCCGCGCCAGCCGGTCGATCCGCGCCACGAGCTCGCCGTGGCTCGCGCGCGTGACCCCGTCGTCGGTCAGCGTCACGACCTCGCCGGCGCCCGGGAAGCTGCGCATCCGCCGCAGCACGTACTGCAGGCTCAGCTGAAAGTCGTCCTGCATCAGTCCCGCCAGCATTGTCGCTCCCCTCCCGCTCGGGCCCCCGCTCGCGGCCACCGCGGAAGCATCGCAAAGCTCGCGGGCGCTCGAGCGCGAGCCCGCCGGCGCGCCGGTCGCGCTCTCCGCCCACACCGTCTGGGAACCTTCGCCGCGGATGGCTGAGCGCCGGCGAGCAGACGCGTGGATCTGGGGGCTTTTGGCGCTGAGCGCCGCCGGCGCGGCGTTGCGCTTCTCGACGCTGGGCGTGCAGAG
>ODAK010007010.1_pt1 | contig 11317 bp, 14 predicted proteins | sample 1539591 | NCBI WGS metagenome assembly ODAK01 (sample SAMEA3539303, study PRJEB22396) | soil metagenome | biome: tundra; feature: field; material: soil | place: USA | collected 2010-05 | depth 0.15 m | reverse complement strand
GCGAACGGCTTGTTCATCGAAACGCATCCCAAGCCGGACGAAGCCTTGAGCGACGGGCCGAACATGATTCCGCTCGGTGAGATGGCGGCGACGTTGCGCGGGCTGTTGAAAGTTTTTGAGGCGGTGAAATGAAAAGCACCAAGCACCAAGCACCAAGCTCCAGAGAAATCTCAAGCTCCAGGCTCCAAAGAGCCGCGCTTGGACAAAGTTTGGTGTTTGATATTTGGAGCTTCTCTGGAGCTTGGAGCTTGGAATTTGGAGCTTGAAATCGCGTGGCAAAAATTTCAAAACAACTCACCGCGCGTCTCAAACGCGTGAAGCTGTTCCTGTGCGACGTGGACGGCGTGCTGACGGACGGCTCGATTTTCATCGGCGGCGAGCGCGAGTTCAAGCGGTTCAACATCCGCGACGGCCTGGCCATCGTGGTGGCGCGGCGCGCGGGCTTGAAGGTGGGCTGGGTTTCGGCGCGGCCCTCGCTGGCGACCAAGCTGCGCGCGGAGGAATTGAAGATTGATTTTCTCGTCCAACAAGGCGACAACATCAGCAAGACCGCCGCCATCGAGCAGTTGCTGGCGCAGGAAAAATTGAACTGGAGCGACGTTTGTTTTGTCGGAGATGACATCATTGACCTGGGACCGCTGACGCGCGCGGGATTTTCCGTGGCGGTGGGCGACGCCGTGCCGGAAGCAAAGGCGGCGGCGCATTTCACGACGCAAGCGGTGGGCGGACGCGGCGCGGTGCGCGAGGCGATGGATATGATTTTGAAAGCGCAGGGAAAATGGCAGCCATTCTTGACACAATACGCGGCATGAAACCGGGCATGGGAAAATACTTTTTCGCTGTGGCGGCGGCTTTTTGGCTGGCGGCGACGGGCGCGCGCGCGCAACTGCCGCCGGTGGGTTATATCACGAATTTTTCTTCGGTGGCGTATTTTGAACCGCCGAACGACCAGCAGGTCAAAATGCGGCTGTCGGGTGCGGAGGCGGCGTCGCTGCCGGGCGCGCTGGTGGATTTGAAAAAAATGAAAGTCGAGAAGTTTGACACGGGCGGCAAGCTGGAGGCGGTGGTGGAAGCGCCGCAATGTTTTTACTCGCCGCTGGACGGCGTGGCCAATTCGGCCGGCCATCTGGAACTGAAATCGGGCGACGGCAAGTTCCGCATCCGCACCGAAGGCGACGGTTTTTTGTGGCAGCAGAACGAGCAGTCGCTCACCATTTCAAACCATGTGCATACGGTGATTGAGCGGCCCGCCGGCAACCATAGCTTTTTTTTATGAAAAGAATTTTTTTGATCCTGGGTGCCGCACTTTGCAGCGTGGCCGCCGCACAGACCAATGTGCCAGCTTCAAATCCGCCGACGCCCGTGCCGACGGAAATCACGTCCGCCAGCGCGGATTTTGATTTGAATTCACGCCAGGCTATTTATCGCGGCCAGGTTTTCATCAGTGATCCGGAAGTGAAGCTGCATTGCGAGCTGCTGACGATTAATTTCCCGTCGGACGACAGCCGCACCAACCAAATCCGCCGCCCAAACCACGTCCAAGCCGAAACCAACGTGGTGATTGATTTCACCGATGAGAAAGGCGCCACCTATCACGTCACGTCGGCCATGGCGGTCTATGTTTACACCGTTGTCAACCTGGTGACGAACGAGACCGTCACGTTCACGGGCAGCCCGCGGGTGGAGACGAGTGACGCCACGAGCGACACCATCATCACCAGCGAGCCGATGGTTTGGAACCGGGCCACCAAGCATTTTGAATTCACCGCGCCGCACATGATTTCGCGGCCAAAGCCCAACGCCGGCGGGAGCACGAACACCTCGCCCTTGAAATCATTTCTGAAATAGAATCCATCTGTGAGCGACACCCAATTCAATCCTGACCCGGCGAATATTGAAACGGGACCGGTGCTGGCCGTGAGCGACGTTTTGCTGTTCACGGAAAATCTGGTGAAGGCCTATCATGGCCGGCGCGTGGTCAACGGCGTTTCCATCAATGTTGGCGCGGGCGAAATCGTCGGGCTGCTCGGCCCGAACGGCGCGGGCAAGACGACGACGTTCAACATGGTGGTCGGCGTGGTGAAGCCGGACGAGGGCCGGGTCAGCTTTCAAGAACACGAAATCACCCGTCTGCCGATGCACAAACGCGCGCGGCTGGGCATCGGTTATCTGACGCAGGAGCCGTCGGTTTTTAGGAAGCTCACGGTGGAGGAAAACATTCTGGCGATTTTGGAGACCTGCAAGCTGTCGCGCGACGAGCGTGAAGTGCGGTTGACATATTTGCTGGAAGAACTTGATTTGACGCCGATCCGCAAGAGCAAGGCGTATCAGTTGAGTGGCGGCGAAAAAAGGCGTTTGGAAATCACGCGCGCCCTGGTGACCAGCCCGAAACTGCTGCTGCTGGACGAGCCGTTCAGCGGCATTGACCCGATCGCGGTTTTTGAGGTGCAGAAAATTGTGCGCCGGCTGAAGGAACGCGGCCTCGGCATTTTGATCACGGACCACAACGTGCGCGAGACGTTGAAGCTGATTGACCGCGGCTACATCATTCACAAAGGCCAGGTGCTGGTGGAAGGCAGCGCGGAATTTCTGGCGAACGATCCGAAGGCGCGGGAGATTTATCTGGGGCCGGAATTTAACATGTAACGAAAACTGGATTGAGACGACGATTAAGCTCAACCACTTCGGCTCTTAATCATATTCTTAATCGTAATCACAACCTGAATTTTTATGGAACGCCAATCCGTCACGGTCGAACAGTTTTTCAAGGAACACGCGGGGCCGTTGCAGATGAAGCAGCTCACCGAAACGTGCGACCTCAAGCGCGTCATCCGCGAGCCGACGGTGAACCGCCCCGGTCTCGCGTTGAGCGGGTTCACGCGCTATTTCGCCTACAAACGGATGCAGGTGATGGGCCACGCGGAAGTTTTTTACCTGCGCGAAGTCCGCACGGAGGAGCGCGAGGCGCGCTACGCCTACCTGTTTGCCTACAAAATTCCGTGCGTCGTTTTCAGCCGCGGGCTGAAGGCGGACAAGGAGTTTTTGGCGGCGGCGGCGCAGACCGGCGTGCCGATTTTTTCGACGCCACTGGTGACAATGAAGTTCATCAACCTGGCCACGCTGGCGCTGGAGACGATGTTCGCCCCGCGCGCCACGGAACTGGGCAGCATGGTGGACATTCTCGGCGTGGGCGCGATCATCCGCGGCGAAAGCGGCATCGGCAAGAGCGAGGCGGTGCTGGCGCTGATCGAACGCGGCTACAGCCTGGTGGCCGACGATGTCGTGAAAGCGACGCTCGTGGACGGCCGCGAAGTCCTTTGCACCAGCGCCGAGCTGACCCGCAACCACATGGAGGTGCGCGGCATCGGCATCATCAACGTCGCCGCGATGTTCGGCGTCAAAGCCATCCGCAAGGAAAAGAGCCTGGATCTCATCATCACGCTCAAGCCGTGGGAAGAAGTGAAGGACGTGGACCGGCTGGGAATGGAGCAGGAATTCGTTGAAGTCCTCGGCGTGGACATCCCACATGTCATCATTCCCGTGCGACCGGGCCGCGACATTGCGCGGCTGATCGAGGTGGCCGCCTTCCAGATCAAGCTGCGCAAATCCGGCTACAACGCCGCCGAGGAATTGGACAAGCGCCTGCTCGCGCACATGGCGGACAACATCTCCGTGCCGCCGTTGTCACCATAAATTGTGTTGGCGGAAAATTTCCGCGCAGTTTATTTTGCCGATGAATTATCATAATGAGCGCCAAAAAAACTGACGCCCCCGAGTTTCTCACCAAGGAACTCACCATCGCCAACAAGTCGGGCATCCACGCCCGGCCGGCGGCCATGTTCGTCAAAATCGCCACCCGTTTCGGGTGCGACATCTTCGTGGAAAAGGACGGCGAAAAAATCAACGGCAAAAGCATCATGGGCCTGATGATGCTCGCCGCCGGCCCCGGCAGCAAAGTGACCCTGCACGTCAAAGGCGCGGACGCCGACGCCGCCATCACCGAACTCGAAGCCCTGGTCGAACGCAAGTTTGATGAGGAATGAGTTGTATTTCGACGCAGGAGTCACGAAGCGGGCAATCCTGAATGGCGCTTAGATAAGGCCCAAGGATTTTTTGGAGAGCAGACCCATCTCCGTTGGTTGAACCGCTTCGCTGGAGAAACTGGCTGGCGCCATCCCGTCGCGGGTGGTTGGATGATGCCCGACCCGGAAGGGAAGCTGTAAACCGGACTGTCAATGGTGCGGCTTGAAGCCCGTTTAAGACATTGGTTCTGCGGCCGACGCCCGATTCACTGGTGGGTTTCCGAACCGTTGCACCTGGAAACTTGGACGCACGCGGCCAGCCTGAAAATAAAAATTGCACCGGGCGGACAAAATGAATTTAAGCTGGAATACTGACCCCATTACCCTTTAGACTGAAGGAAAGCGCATGAAAAGGCGAATCTTTGTCGTGGATGACCACCCGCTGGTATGCGCTTGGCTGGCCAGCGAGATTGGGCGCGAGTCGGATTTGGCCGCCTGCGGCCAGGCCCAGACCATCGCCGACGCGTTGCGACAGATGGCGGCGCACCCGCCCGACGCAGCGGTGGTGGATCTTTCTTTGCCCGATGGCTCGGGACTGGAACTCATCAAGGACTTGTTGGCCCGGCATCCGAACGTCGTCGTGCTGGTGTTGTCCATGCATGACGACACCGATCACATGCACCGCGCCTTGCGGGCTGGCGCGCTCGGGTATATCACCAAGGATGAAGCGGCCCAGAATTTCATCCCGGCCATTCGCATCGTATTGGCGGGCAAACGCTATCTCTCGCCGCGGCTGGCCCTCAAGCTTGCCATCAACTTGATCGAAGGCAACAATCACCCGGGCGCGACCGCCGAACACTTAAGCGACCGCGAATCGGAGATTTTCCAAATGCTCGGTCGCGGCTGCGAAATCAGCCAGATCGCCACGACGTATCATCTGAGCGTCAGCACGGTTCACACCTATTGTGACCGCATGAAACAGAAGTTCGGTGTGCAAACTGAACGCGAGTTGCTGGTCGCCGCGGTTCGCTGGAACCAGCAGCAAAACCAAACGTCCGCACGCATTTGAAATCTCTTCGGGGGACATGGGTTTCCAGCGCTGAACAAACCTGTCGCCTGTCAGACATTTTCCGACACGAAAATCATACAGCGCACGACAGACTGCTCCGAGCGATTCTGATAAAATGGCTGGTGAATGAAAGGCAGCAACCAACAAGGAAAGGAGTAATGTTATGAATGCAGAACAACTCACAATGCTGGCTTATCTCGGCGTCAAAATCCCGCCGCAGGCGTGGGACGCTATTTTCCCGATGGGACCAAGAATCTCGCGCGCCGCCCGCGAATATTTCATCGCCCAGGCGCTCAAAGGGTTTTCCGCCAGGCTCACCAACCGAAAAGTCATCGAGCAATTAAACAAGATTCAGAAAACCCTCGTTGACTTCGCCGGGGGTCAGCTCGCTGTAGATTATGATGATGATGATTGGTGTCCAACGGGGCGGCCCAGGAAAATCCCAGTGCCACATCCTTTCCCTTGGCCCTGGCTAATGTTCTCGGACGAACTGAATCCGCAGCCCGAGCCACCCATATCAGATCTGTCGAAACAAATCGGCGGCTATCTGCTGCTGCTTTCACAGGCGACATCGCAGGAGCCGGTCGCCAAGCAGTTGGAAACGATTGGTAACAGCTTGATGAGGTAAAGCCGGTCGGGCTCCGACGATCCAACCACGTGCGACCGATGCAAGTGTTCGGCTCGCCGGTCGCTGACTCTACGCGTCAACCAGTTCAAGGCGCAGGTCATTGACCGCAAGACAAAGGTGGACCCGTCAACTCCGCGCCGGTTGAACCAAGCCAATCATGTTGCTGGGCTGGTAAACCTCGTCAAGCAGAGCAAGCGGTTGCCAATCGTGTTGGAGGACCCAATTGAATTGTTGAACTAAACTAAAGCAACCAAGCGAATGTGCCAGGGTTTTGAATGGTTGGTGTGATCCTGGCAGCATGAAATAACACACCGGCCGAGAAAGGTAACCTATGGAAAGTGCAAGCAATAAAACTGCCGTGGCGGGCGCAGCCAACGCTGGCTTGTCGGCAGGAGATCAATGCGGAAATGAATTCAACACCCTGAAGGAGCTGATTTGGTGGCTGATTCATCATCGTCGCGGTCCGCATCCGCCCGGGCCCGATCCGTGGAACGAACTCACGCAGATTGCGCAGGGGATGCAGCAGATGGCAATTGCGATCCGGTTCGCAGAGAAAAACGTCCGAGGGACTCTCGCTGCCAATGGGGCTGCCCAAGCTACTAACGCAATCAATAGGCTGTCGAAGCAGCTCTTGCCCCAAGGCTAGGCAGTAATTTTCCTGAGTCCGTCGGTAAAGTAGCTGGTCAATAATAGAGGGCGTAAAGGGGGAAGGGCATCCTCCTTTATGCTTTCTTAAAAGGGTCATTCCGCAGTTTTGACACCAAACCGGCAAGCGAGTAAAAACCAAGCCATGCGCTGCGCATTGCGCATCGGTATCCCGGCGCGATTTGCCGTGTGCTGGACCGTGGAGACCGGCGCGAACCGATTTTGGACTTTCAACTTCGCGCTTTGGGTCTAAACTTCCGCGCATGGCATCCGCTGAAATTGACGTGAAATATGTCGCGCATCTGGCGCGCATCGGCCTCACACCCGACGAGGAAAAAAAGATCGGCTCTCAGCTTGGCCACATCCTCGGCTACATTGAGAAACTGCGCGAACTCGACATGACGAACGTCGAACCGACCGCGCACGCCATGCCGCTGGTCAATGTCACCCGCGCCGACGAAATCCGCCCGTCGCTGTCGCAGGATGACGCGCTCCGCAACGCGCCGAAAAAAGCCGGAGGATTATTTGTCGTCCCCAAAATCGTGGAATAAACCAAAACACCCCGCCGCCATGAAAACCTTGTTATCGTTGAGCCTTGTGATCGTTGCCGGCTTGCTCGACAACGGCTGTATTTCCACCGAACGCACCACGTATCGCGATGCCGAGCGAACGAAAGTCTCCTTTGAAAACGAGGCCGCCGGCCGCATGTTTTATGAGGGGTTGAGCAAATCGGAAGGCCGCGTCAAACGCAGCGAGAGCACGACGGAAGTTTCGCTGCCGATTGTTTTTGAACACAAGCAGCACACGGTGGACGGCGAAAATCTGCTCTTCAACGCCGCGGTGCGCCGCTGCGACAGCAACGCGGACGGCATGATCACCGAACTGGAAGCGCGCATCTATCTCGACAGCGTTTCCAAGTAGAACCTTGGCCGATCGGCCTGCTGAAAAAAAGCGGCGGAGGGCCGCCGCACTCCAGGACGCTGACGCGCAAAACCAGACGCCCCGCGAACGCGCAGCGTCTTGGAGTGCGGTGGCAGAGCGAAGAGGCGACACCGCTTTCGGGAGGAAGATTGGCTGACGAACCTCGAAAGGTTTTGGTGCGTGCGAAAGCGGCGTCGCGCTGCGCTTGCCGCAGCAGTCCAAGAAAACTCCGGCGGCGCGGAATTTGGCTTGATAACCGGAAACGGCGGAAATAAGCGGGCGAATAAAAGATAGGCTGCCGCGAAGCGGGGATTGAAAACAGCCCACGGCTTCAGCCGTGGATCCCACGCGGCAAAACGGGAAAAGTGCGGAACGCCGAACCCAGCGCTAAAGCGCTGGGCTGTTTTCGGACGCCCTCCGCTTTACGGGCGCGGACGGCGTAGCGCTGCGTCCCTACCAAGCGCTGGCACGCGCGGGTTTGGACTTGCTAAACGGAAAAATTGGGGAAAACTTTGCATCAAGCCGAAAGATTGGAGACAAGGCACGCGGTTCGTGCCAAACCGTTTTGGCCGCATGTGTGACCATTGTCTCCCATCAGCAATAGCCAAGGCCGGTTATAGCAAATCTAGATGTTTGACGGTAATACGAATTATGTTGCAGTTCATTAAAGACAATCCATTTTTAGTGGGAGCGCTAACCGGCAGTCTTGCTGCATATTTGCTTGGCCTGTTGGTGGCGTATCTACGACGTGAAAAAGTGTGGCTCGGCTACACTATATCCAGTCGCAATATCGTTTTGAAAGGGCATACAAAGCTCTCGATGAAGTATGGTGATCGCGAGATCAGCAGATTGGATTCACATGCAATCGTGCTTCGGAATATTGGAAATCGACCTCTCAAGAGTCTTCCAGTCTGTATTGAATCAGCCAAAGGAAGCATCGTTGAACATGAGATTAACCCTCCAGATGGGGCCAAATTCACCCCTACGCTTAATGAGAGCAGCCTCGTTGTTAACTGTGATCTACTTAACCCCGGTGAGGCCGCAACACTGGGCATTACTGTCGCTGACTCGGCAGATGGAAAAATAAAAGTCATTGCTCGAGCAGAGAATCTTCGACTTAAGGAGCTTGGTCAGCAACTTGATACCAATGAACTCCTAGACGCAGTAACTGAAACAATTCCCCTCTTGCGACCTATTGTTGACATCCGCCGCTTATACATGATGGTTACTAGGTCAAAATGATAAAGCCACCGCTTTTGGAAATAGGCCGCAGAAGACGCTGGGCATTTCCCCAAACAAGAAAATACACGGACAGCTTTCATCCTCCGCGCTTTCGAATTTCTTCCCTTTGCGCCTTGGCGTCTTTGCGTTGAAAAAATTTCCCTCTAAAACTCCGCGCTGCCCGGCGTGCGGGCGAAGGGTATCACGTCGCGGATGTTGCCCACGCCGCTCAAAAACATCAGCAGCCGCTCGAACCCCAGCCCGAAACCCGCGTGCGGCACGGTGCCGTATTTCCGCAGGTCGGCATACCACCAGTAATCCTTCGGCTCCAGCTTGTGAAAGGCCATCTGCTGCGCCAGCACGTCGGGCCGCTCCTCGCGTTGCGCGCCGCCGATGACTTCGCCGATGCCCGGCACCAGCACGTCCATCGCGGTCACGGTCCGGCCGTCGTCGTTCAGCCGCATGTAGAACGGCTTGATCTCGCGCGGATAGTTGAACAAGGTGGTGGGCGACTTGAAATGTTCCTCGGTGAGAAACCGCTCGTGCTCGGATTGCAGGTTTTGTCCCGGCGCGACGGGGTATTCAAATTTCTTGCCGGATTTCAGCAGGATCTCCACGGCATCGCCGTAAGGCACGCGGACGAACGGGCGTTCGACGACGAACTTGAGCCGCTCGCTCAGACCCTTGTCCACGAACTTGGCGAAGAACGCCATGTCCTCCGAGCAATGCTCCAGCGCGTATTTGGCCATCGCCTTGATGAACGCCTCGCCGAGGTCCATGTCGCCCGCGAGATCGCAGAAGGCCATCTCCGGTTCGATCATCCAGAACTCGGCGGCGTGGCGGGCGGTGTTGGAATTTTCCGCGCGGAACGTGGGGCCGAACGTGTAGATGTTCGACAGCGCGCACGCAAAGATTTCGCCTTCGAGCTGGCCGCTGACGGTGAGATAAGTTTTCTTGCCGAAGAAATCGGCTTCCGGTTTGTCGTCCGGCTTGCCCTTGAGCGTGGTCACGCGGAACATCTCGCCCGCGCCCTCGCAATCGCTGGCGGTGATGATGGGCGTGTGGACATAGACGAAATCGCGGCTCTGGAAAAATTCGTGGACGGCGAACGCCAGCCGGCTGCGCAGCCGGAAGATCGCGCCGTAAAGATTCGAACGCGGCCGCAGATGGCCGATGCTGCGCATGAATTCGGGCGTGTGGCCTTTTTTCTGGAGCGGATACGTGGCGTCCGCGATGCCGATGAGTTCCAGCTTGGTGGCGTGGAGCTCCCATTTCTGGCCTTGGGCAGGGGACGGCACGAGTTTGCCGGTGACGATGGCGGAGGCCCCGGTAGTGAAATGCAAAATATGTTCGTAGCCAGGCGTGGCGGCGTCCACGACGCATTGGAGATTGGCGAGGCAGGAGCCGTCGTTGAGTTCGAGGAACGAGAAGCCTTTGGAATCGCGACGGGTGCGGACCCAGCCTTTCACGACGACGGAATCTTTTGGTTCGGTGGCGGCGAGGATGTGCTTGATGAGCGTGCGCATAACAATTGAAGAAAATGGTGCGCGGCAACCACGGGCATAACAAGAAAAGTTTTAAGCACGCGCGAGATCCACTATGCTGCTACGAACGCGTTAAACCCGCCGACGGAAAACCACGACTTCACCTTTCATGGCGCTGAATCAGGATACCACCAAGCCCAGTCAGACGGCCTCAATCGGTAAAAACATTGTGACGTCGGGGGATTTGTGTCGGTGAACGTAATCCAAGGCAGACTGGAGTATATGAACGGGCGCTGTGACCAGTTGGTCGTGGCAAGATTGGTGCTTGATTCCACCAGATAGCCCCCCCAAAGCATACTAAATCCAGCTAATGGATTGGTGAACTGCAGCACGGGCGCACCGTTCGAAAGGGAAATTGTTTGGATTGTCGGCACCTCAATAATTACGATACTCACCGTAGTCGTGGACGAAAGTGGTGGGGTGCCGTAATCTGTGGCCCGCACAATAAATAAATTGGTCGTGCCGATGGCGGAACGGGATGGAGTGCTCCAATTTAGATGCGAAGATTGTTGATTTGTCCGAAAACTTGTGTTGCTTGGGGCCGACAATAACTCATACGAAACCGAAACGAAGTGAGGATAATTGGTCTGGAAGGCCTTGGCAGCAACGGTGAAGGTGATGGAGGTTTCAGGGAACGCAACTGTGGGACCAGCATACTCGTAAAACTGCGGCGGCCAAGGCCAAGGTCCAACTTGAGCCGGGCTGGCAACCGCTACCAAGAGGCACATCCATGCTGCGATGTAACTCATCGAATGAGTTTTACCTCTACAACCGCCATGAAGTCCAACCCGTTTCATCTGGAATACCCTTCCGTCAGACAACGCACTTTGTCAATTTGATTTCGTGCCGAGGGTGGTCGCGTTCGGATGCTCGATGATTCCTCCTCTGTATCCACGCGTGGCGGCGTCCACGACGCATTGGAGATTGGCGAGGCAGGAGCCGTCATTGAGTTCGAGGAACGAAAAACCTTTCGAGTCGCGCCGGGTGCGGACCCAGGCTTTGAGGACGACGGAATCTTTTGGTTCGGTGGCGGCAAGGATGTGCTTGATCAAGGTGCGCATAACGAATGGGGAAAATGTTGCGCGCCGGGCGGTGGCTTAACAAGAAAAGTTTTTATCCATGGCTACTTCAGCAACGGGTCGGTATTTTTCGCAGCAAATGGCATTGACATGAGCGATTAGGTTCAAGGGCATTGCTTTCATGGGCCCATAGTAATACTAGGTTAAGTCTCATGCCGTGTTATCAAAGTGTGTTTTGCACCACGGGC
>ODAK010007009.1_pt1 | contig 11317 bp, 12 predicted proteins | sample 1539591 | NCBI WGS metagenome assembly ODAK01 (sample SAMEA3539303, study PRJEB22396) | soil metagenome | biome: tundra; feature: field; material: soil | place: USA | collected 2010-05 | depth 0.15 m | reverse complement strand
GCAAGCACCGCGACATGATGCCTTACGTCGTCGGCGTGCTCATGTTCGTGCAGACTTTCTTCCTGCTCCTGAGTAACTTCGTGGCCAGCCCCTTTAAGATGTTGTCGATGGAAGGCTTCATCACCGCGGTCCCGGATGGCAACGGTTTGAACCCGCTGTTACAGTATCCGGCCATGGCCATCCACCCGCCGATGCTCTACCTCGGCTATGTCGGCTTCACGGTGCCCTTCGCCTTCGCCATCGCGTCGCTGATTACCCGCCAGCCGGGCGACGCCTGGATCCACACCACCCGCCGCTGGACACTTATTACCTGGCTGTTCCAGAGCACCGGTGTTATGCTCGGCATGGCTTGGGCATATCACGTGCTTGGATGGGGTGGTTATTGGGGTTGGGACTCTGTCGAGAACGCTTCCCTGCTGCCCTGGCTCAGCGGCACGGCTTTCCTCCACTCCGTCATGATGCAGGAGAAAAAAGGCATGATGAAGGTCTGGAACATCGTGCTGATTTCCACGACCTTCCTCCTGTGTATCTTCGGTACCTCGCTTACCCGCACCGGACTGGTCAGCTCCGTGCACGCCTTCGCGCAAGGTCCCCTCGGTAAGTACTTCTTCTCTTTCCTAGCTATCTGCATTGCGGGCGTCGCTTATCTGATCCTCGACCGCCTCGAGTATCTGAAGAGCGAAGCCGAGCTGGAAAGTGTGATCTCCCGCGAATCCAGCTTCCTGTTCAATAACCTGATCCTGCTGGCAAGCTGCTTCGCGGTGCTGTGGGGCACGCTGTTCCCGGTGATCTCCGAAGCGGTCTCCGGCGAGAAGATCAGTCTGGATGCGGTCTGGTTCAACAAGCTCATGATCCCCATTGGGCTGTTCCTTCTGATCCTCACGGGAGTCGGTCCCTTGTTCGCCTGGCGCCGCACCTCCTTGGAAAGCCTGCGCCGTAACTTCCAGTGGCCCGGCATTGCCTCCCTGGTTCTGGCGGGCGCGCTGCTGGCCGCCGGCGTTCGCAGCTTCTACGCGCTGATCTCCTTCGGCTTCTGCCTTTTCGTCGCCCTCACGGTGCTCATGGAGTTCTACAAAGGCGGGCGCGCCATCGCGGTCAAGAACAACATGAACCTGCTCCGCGCCACCGTCGAGCTGACTCATCGCAATACCCGCCGCTACGGCGGATATCTGGTCCACATGGGCATCGTGCTCATTTTCATCGGCTTTACCGGCGCGGCCTTCAATAAGGCGGACGTCAAGGAAATGAACGTCGGCGATACCCTGAAGCTAGGCCACTACGATCTCAAGGTCGTCGATCTGAAGGAAGGCGAAAACGACGTCTACAGTTATCATCGCGCCAATGTCGATGTCTCGCGCGGCGGCGTTTTACTCGGCACCCTCGAGCCCGAGAAGCGTTTCTATAAAGCCAGCCGCCAGGGTACTTCGGAAGTAGGCGTGCGCCCCCGCCTCAACGAAGACTTGTATCTCAACTTCGGCGGCATGTCCGACGACGGCGTCCGCGCCGTGATCCAGGCTTACGTTTTCCCGCTGGTCTCCTGGATCTGGATCGGCGGCCTGGTGCTGATCGGCGGCACGCTGGTGTGCCTGGTCCCCAGCAAAGTCAAGATGCAATACGCCCGCACCGAAGTGGTCGGGATAACTAGGAAATATGCGGAAGTTCCGAAATAGCCTCATTGTCTTGGTGCTGACTGGGTGCCCCCTCGCCCTCGCCGAAACTGCCGCCGAAAAACCCAGCGTGGACGTCCGCCGCGTGGGTGCCCACATCGGCTGCCAGTGCGGTTGCAAGGATACCGTGGCCACCTGCGCCATGTTGGAGTGTAGCTTTTCGAAGCCCGCCAAGGAGAAGATCGCCAAGTTACAGGCGGCCGGCATGACCGACAAAACCATCCTCGACCAGTTTGTCGCCGAATTCGGGCCCGCCGTCTATCGCGGCGATCCCAGCGCCTATGGCTGGCTCGTTCCGTATCTGCTGATCGCGCCCGGTCTGGCGCTCATCTGGTGGTTCGTGCGGCGCTATCGGAAGCCCCGGCCCATTCCCGAAATTGGACCCGCCCCGGACGATTCCGAACTGGCCAAGTATCGCGAGCAGATCGAGAAGGATTTGGCGCACCTCGAATAAATGATTATCGTCATAGCAGCGCTGATCGCTGTCGGGGCGATCGTCTTCATCCTGACGGTGCGGGCCAAGGACCTGCCCGAGCCCGAGCCGGTTTCCCCCTTCCAACATTTGGATGAGCGCAAAGCTGCTATCTACGAAAACCTGCGCGACCTCCAGTTCGAGTACCGTGTCGGCAAACTCTCCGACAACGATTACCAGCAGACTAAGAAGGACCTGCAACGCGAGCTTGCCGGAGTAATGGCCGAAGTGGACCGCCTCAAGCTGCAATTAAGCCCCAACGGCGCCGCACCGCCGGCCCGACCCGAGCCCCAGCCCATCGATCCCCTGGCCTGCCCGCACTGTGGAGCAAAATTCGCCCAGCCGCTAAAATTCTGCGGCGAATGCGGCAAGCCCATGAAAGTGCAAGCGTGAAAGGATTAATCAGCCGCAGATGCACGCAGATGCACGCGGATAAAACAAAACACATCGTGTTGTCGGGCAGCCCGACGTTCCCAGACCAGACAAAAGCCATCTGCGTGAATCTGCGTGCATCTGCGGCTCTATTGCTTCTTGTGGTTCCATTGCTTGCCGCTGTCGATGGCACGGTCGTCAACAAAACCACCGGCCAGCCCCAGTCCGGCGCCACGGTAACCCTGTATAAGCTCGGCCAGGCCGGCATGGAATCGGTCGAAAGCGTCAAGTCCGGCGCGCAGGGTAAGTTCCACATCGATCAGACTCCGCAAGGCCCGCACCTTATCCAGACCGCCTTCGACGGCGTCACTTACAATCACATGTTGCCGCCCGGCTCCGCCACCGCCGGCGTGTCTCTCGACGTCTATAACTCCTCGAAGCAGCCCGGCGGCGCCCGCATCTCGCGCCATTTTGTGATCTTCCAGCCCAGCGGCGCGCAGATGTCCGTAAATGAAGGCTTCATATTCACTAACAACGGTACAACCACTTACAACGATCCCGATGGCGGCACGCTCAAGTTCTATCTCCCCACCGCGGCCAAAGGTATCGTGCAGGTCAAGGCCACCGCGCCGCAAGGCATGCCCATCGATCGCGCCGCCGACAAGACCAATCGGAAGGATATCTACAAACTCGATTTTCCGATCAAGCCCGGCGAAACCAGCATTCAGGTGACTTACTTGGTCCCTTATAGCTCAGGCGCCGTGTTCGAAGGCAAGACCGTTGGCAAGACCGAAGAACCGACCCTGCTGGTGGTCCCCAACGGCGTCACGCTGAAGGGCGAAGGGGTCGAAAACAAGGGCCAGGAGCCACGCTCGCAAGCCTCCATCTACAGCGTGGCATCCGCCAATTACAAAGTAGAGATAGCCGGCTCCATGCCCGCCGCTGCCGCCGCCGATGCGGATTCCGGCGATAGCGGCCCCTCCCTCGAAGAAGTTTCGCCCAAGATCCTCCAGCAGAATATGAAGTGGATTCTGGCGCTGGCCCTCGGCATCCTGGCCCTCGGCTTCATCGTGCTCTACCGCGCCCAGCCGGCCGCCGCGTCCCCAGGCCCCACCGCGAAAGGAAAGAATGAGCGCGGTCGCCGCTGAGGGTATCTGGAAGTTCTACGGCGACTACCCCGCGCTGCGCGACGTGATCCTGCACGCCGAGCCCGGCGCCTGCCTGGCCTTGATCGGCCGCAACGGGGCCGGGAAGACCACCCTGCTGCGCATCATCGGCGGCTTTTCCAAAGCCGGCCGCGGACAGGTCCGCATCTTCGGCAACGACCCGCGCGAAACCGAAACGCGCCGGCGCGTCGGATGGATCGGCCACGGCATCTCCGTCTACGACGAGCTGTCCGCCCTCGAAAATCTGAGCCTGTTCGGGCGGCTGTACAATCTGCCCAATCCCCACAAGTCCGCCATGGAATGGCTGGAGCGCACTGGCCTCGACCGCGTCAAAGACGGCCTAGTGCGCGAGTTCTCCCGCGGCATGCGGCAACGCCTGGCCGTGGCCCGCGCGTTCCTGCATCAGCCTTCCGTGCTGCTGCTCGACGAGCCATTCACCGCGCTCGACGACCGCGCCATCGCCGTCCTCCAACGCCTCCTGCGCGAAGCCTTGGCCGAGGGCCGCACCGTGGTCATGTCCACCCACCAGTTGCGCGAAGCCCTCGAGCTGGCCACGCACGTGGCCCTTTTGAACCGTGGCAAGATCGCCTTCCACGGCGAGCGCACCGCGCAAATGGTGGCCGACCCCGGCTGGCTCTACGCGCACTACGACGAGGCCTAATGGACTTCTTCCGGCAAACGCTGGTGATCGCCAGAAAAGACCTGCGCGCGGAGCTCCGCACCAAGGAAGCCATCAACGCTTCGCTCGCCTTCTCGCTGGTCATACTGGTCCTGTTCAGTTTCGCCTTCGATCCCGGGGAACAGGAGACCGTCGAAATGTCCGGCGGCTTGCTGTGGATCGTGTTCGCCTTCGCCGGCACGCTGGTGCTGAACCGCAGCTTCGCGCGCGAGGTGCCCAACGATTGCCTGGATGCCCTGATCGCCGCGCCCATCTCCGGAGCCGCGCTGTTCCTGGGCAAAGCCCTCGCCAATTTCGTGCTGGTCATCTCCGTCGAGCTGGTCTCTTTGCCGGTCTTCGGCATCTTCTATAATGTGCACTGGACCAGTCAGATCTGGTCTTTGTTGTTGGTGTTGGCGCTGGGCACCTGGGGACTCACCGTGATCGGGACGATCTTCAGCGCGCTGACCGTGAATATCCGGTTGCGCGAATTGATGGCCCCGTTGCTGGTTTATCCCATGCTGATTCCGGCTCTGATGAGCGCCATGCAGTTGACCATGCAGTTGATTGCCGGAAAGCCGCTGGGCGGCGAAAACGAGGTCTGGCTGCGCCTGCTGGTGGCTTTCGATGTGATTTTTACAGCCCTGTCTCTAGTCTTATTGGAGACCGTGCTAGTAGGATAGGCCTCCTGGCCTGTCCCGTTGTTACGTGCAGTAGGACAGGCCTCTGGCCTGTCCAGGAGACTCGTTATGCGCGAAAAGCTAATCTACGGCCTGGGCGCGATCGCCGCCGTCCTCCTGGCCCGCGATCTCTATTCCATCTTCATGCAGCTTCCCGACGAAGCCTCCCAAGGGATGATCTACCGCATCATCTTCTTCCACGTGCCCGCCGCCATCACCGCCATGCTGTGCGCCGGTGTCACCTTCGTCACCAGCGCGGCGTACCTCCTCACCAAGAGCCTGCGGTACGACGCCATCTCCGTCGCGGTGACCGAAGTCGGCTTGGCCTTCCTGGCTGCCAACCTGGTCACCGGGTCCATCTGGGGACGCATCATCTGGGGCATCTGGTGGACCTGGGATGCGCGCCTCACCTCCGCGCTGGTCTGCTGGCTGCTCTATGCCGGATACCTGATGCTGCGCCGCGCCATCGAAGAGCCTACCGCGCGCGCGCGCATCTCGGCCGTCTTCAACATCTTCGCTTTCGCCGACGTCCCCATCGTCATCTTCTCCATCAAGTGGTGGCGCACCCAGCATCCGCAGCCCGTCTTCTGGGGCGGCGGCAGCATCGATCCGGCCATGTACCTGACCGCAGTGCTCAACCTCGTCGCGCTCATTCTATTGGCCGTCGTGCTGTCGCTGATCCGCCTCCGCCAGGAGGAAGTGCAGCGCGAAATCGATTCCCTTCGCCGCTACGCCCACGCTATTTAACGGATATCAAATGGACACACGCAATTTCACATTCATGTTTTACGGCTTCCTGGCCGCCTGGCTGATCCTGGTCGTCTACGTGCTCTCCCTGGTCTCGCGCGAGCGCAAGATCACCGAGCAGCTCAAGGGTCTGAAAGGCCTGCTCGACGATAAGGACCGCAAGTAACGCTTCGGCGAGGCGCACAGTGCCGTTCGCGTCTCGCCTTGGGGGCAGGGTGCTTAACCCCTTTGGGGATTTCTGACGGAAACCGCTCCCTGACGGTCGCGGCTCGGTAACAGTCGCGTTGATATCGCAAGGTTTACTGAGCCGCGAGCGTAAGCGAGCGGTTGCATTCCCCAAAACGCTTACGCACCCTTGGGGGCAGACGCCGGCCGTCGCACACGCTAAAATGATTAAAGTGCACAAGACGGCTGCATTCACAATGGAGCGGTATGGCCGGCTGCCGGACATGGACCGCTCGTTTGACATAGCTTATTGGCAGCGCCTCGGCCCGGCGGCAATATTCGAGGCTGCCTGGCAAATGGTCGTCGATGCACAAGCGCTCCCGCTCGGCGGTCCTGATGATCTCAGACTTCGAAGAACTGTTGAAGAATTTTCAACGGCAACGAAAGTGGGTGGATACGCCGTGATGCTGTACACGGAGCCTCGCTACACCAAGGATCTCGATGTGTGGGTCCTGGCCAATCTGGAGAACGCCGCGAAGGTTTGGCGGGCGCTCGCTGAGTTTGGCGCGCCGCTCGCCGGCCTATGCCCGGATGATTTTGCCCACGAAGGCTTCTTTTACCAGATTGGCCAGCCTCCCGTGCGGGTTGATATTCCGATGTCGATTGACGGCGTCAAGTTCGAGGAAGCCTGGCCCAAGCGCAGGCAATCGCATCTCGGCGCACAGCCGGCTTGGTTCATCAGCCGGGAGGACCTTTTGAAGAACAAGCGCACGATGGGTCGCCACATCGACCTCCACTATGCGGCATGATGCGGGCCTACTGGAATGAGCGGGACGATCAATAGGCGCAACTTCCTGGCCGCGGCGCCCGCAGCGCTGCTGCCCGCCCGCGCCCAAACCGCTACTCGCGGCATGCCGGCGCCCATCATCAAAGACGTCACCGTAATCGCCACCGCGCCCGCCGGTCTGCGCCTCTCCGTCGTCAAGATCGCGACCGATCAGGACGGCCTCTATGGCTACGGCTGCGGCACCTTCACGCAGCGCGCCGAACTGGTCAACGCCGCGGTCGAGAAGTACCTGCGCCCGTTCCTCATCGGCAAGCGCGCCGATCGCATCGAAGACATCTGGCAGGCCTGCTACAACAGCTCCTATTGGCGCAACGGCCCCGTGTTGAACAATGCCATCAGCGGCGTCGATCAGGCTCTCTGGGATATCAAAGGACGCCAGGCCGGCATGCCGGTCTATCAGCTTCTCGGCGGCAAATGCCGCGAAGCCGCCGCTTGCTACACCCACGCCGCCGGCGCCGAGATCCAGCAGACCATCGACCAAGCCCGCCAGTTCATGGACCAGGGCTTCCGCCACGTGCGCGTGCAGGTGGGCGTGCCCGGCATGGCAGGCTATGGCGCGGCGCGCGGCGAGGCCGCTACCGGCGCGCTGCACGAGGGCCCGGTCTTCGAGCCGGCTTACTACGTCCGCCGCGCGCTGAAGCTGTTCGAAGAGTGCCGCAAACAGCTTGGCGATGAGATCGAGCTGCTGCACGACGTGCACGAGCGCGTCTCACCCAACCAGGCCGTCCAATTCCTCAAGGATGCCGAGCGCTTCAAGATGTTCTTCATGGAAGACCCGCTCTCGCCCGAAGACATCGCCTACTTCCACCAGATCCGCAGCCAGTGCGCCACGCCGATTGCGATGGGCGAGCTCTTCAACAGCCCGCACGAGTGGACCCCGCTCATCACCGGACGCCTGATCGATTACATCCGCATCCACGTGAGCCAGGCCGGCGGCCTGACGCCCGTGCGCAAGATCGCCGCCATGGCCGAGATCCACGGCGTCAAAACCGCCTGGCACGGCCCCGGCGACGTCTCCCCCATCGGCCACGCCGCAAACGTGGCGCTCGACGTGGTTTGCTACAACTTCGGCATCCAGGAGTACTCGCCCTTCAACGACCGCTTGCAGGAAGTCTTCCGCGGCTGCCCCGTGATGAAGAACGGCTACTTATACGCCAACGACGCCCCCGGCTGGGGCATCGAAGTCGACGAAAAGCTGGCAGCCAGATATCCCTACGGCAGCTTCGAGCAAGGCGATCGCCAGCGTCTCAACGGCGGTTGGGGCGAAGTGCGCCGCCGCGATGGCACCGTGATTAAGCAGTAACGGTGGGACAGGCTTCAGCCTGTAAAGCCGCCCTTGGTAGCTTTGGGACATGAAGCGCACAATCGAGCTGGATCGGGAAACTGATGGCCGCTGGATTGATGAGGTTCCAAGGGATATAGTACGAATAAGAAAGGACTCACGTATGCCGCACCCAACTAACGATGTTCGCCCCGACGGGACCTGCCGCGTCTGCGGTGATCGACTTTCGGCACCCATTCGGCGGCGAGGCGTGACCAAGATCTATCGCCGCCACCTTAGCAATCCGGACTGCTCCACCAAAGGCAACGGCGAACCGATCCGCTGACGACCCTGTCGTTACGACTGGCGGTTAGGACCACTTCACGAATGCTATTCAACCGCGCAATAAGGGCGTTGTGGCTCCTCGTGGTTCCCTTTTCGCCCGTGGCCAAAGGTCAGCAACAGCCGGAGCTGGATATAACAAAAGTCGGTCTTCGCCCAAGATCAGAGGTCATCAAAGTCCTCGGGCCTCCGAGCAGTGTTGCGGCGGAAGATCAAGATGGCTATGCGTGGGGGTTTGTCGGATACACGAACGGAAGACTGGACCAGATCGATTATCAATTCAAGGCGCGGGCCACCAGTGTGGGACAAGCTTTGGAGAAGGTGGGGCTGACGCAAACGTCGACTCCACATCAAGGTCCCTTGTCCTACTATTGGAACTCGTCCACAGGGCCGCTGGTCTGCTGTGGTTTCGAGATGGACAACGTTGTGATCCCATCTGATTTCTCTGGAATATCCGTTGGTTTTAAGCAACTCGCGGGAGCCTCTAATCTCATGTCACCGACAAAGGTGCACAAGGAGCGGAGCGCAGGTGAGATTGAAATCGATTTTACTAAAATGGCTCTCCAGACCAGAGCGCGCGTCACTCAAACCTTAGGACCTCCTAAACGTGAACAGAAGCCGGAGGGCGCAGTGTTTCGTTACAGTTTCTACCAGTGGGGTTTCGCGTATTACGAGCAAGGCCGATTGAAGGCGTTTGAATACAAGTACAAGCGAACTCCCTCAAATATCAACGACGCGCTTGAAAAGGTTGGCCTCAAACAGACGTCGCAACCGCGGGAGGATCTATTCATCATCTCCTGGAGCGTGAAGTCCGGCCCACTTGTATGCTGTGGATTTGAAATGGAGAGTGTCGTGCTCATGAGAGATCTTTCGAAGATCACCGTGCGATTCAACCGGAAGATAGACTCCCTGAAATAGAACTGTTTTTGAGGACCCGAACGTAGCGTTGCTACCCTCGAACGGGCAGCTTGAGCGCCTCGTCGATCTCGACATTGCCGTTGGGACCTGGCTCGATCGAAGCGGGTATGAGCACCTTCGCGCCGGGTGGGATGTGATGGAGGCCGCGGATACCTTTGCTGAAGTCGATCTCGACCGGCATATCCACGTCATCGATGGGCTGATCGTCCATAGGCTGCGATTCGTTCACAAACCATTCTCGCGTACTCGACGATGGCCGGCAACATCACTACGGCCTCCTTACCCGCGAACCCATTGACAGCCACTCCCATAAGCAGGACAATGAGGCCTGAATAGCAACAGCGCGCCCAGTCGCGCCAGAACGAAAGAAAGAAAAAAGGAATCAACCATGGCTAGAATCGATCTCGCCAAAGAAGCCACTGTCCAACACGCCCTAGACACCCTCCATAAAGCCGGAGTCCACTCCCGCTACGGCAACTACATCGGCGGCCGATGGATACCGCCGCTCCATGGCCGGTACTTCACCAGCCATAGCCCCATCAACACCGAGCCCCTCTGCGAATTCGCCAAATCCACGCCCGAAGATGTGGAGAAGGCCCTAGACGCCGCGCATGCCGTCAAGGACCACTGGGGCCGCACATCCCCCGCCGAGCGCGCCGCCATCCTGCTGCGTGTCGCCGACCGCATGCAGGAAAACCTTGAAGTGCTGGCCCTCGCCGAGACCATCGACAACGGTAAGCCGATCCGCGAAACCCGCAACGCCGATGTCCCTCTGGCCATCGACCATTTCCGCTATTTCGCCGCTTGCATCCGCGCCGAGGAAAGCGCGGTCAGCGAGTTGGACGAAGACACCATCGCCTATCACTTCAAGGAGCCCATGGGCGTGGTAGGTCAAATTATTCCCTGGAACTTCCCGTTGCTGATGGCCGCCTGGAAACTGGCGCCGGCCATCGGCGCGGGCAATTGCGTCGTGATCAAGCCGGCTTCCAACACGCCGCTGAGCCTGGCCGTGTTCGCCGAACTGACTCATGACATCCTGCCCCCCGGCGTTCTCAACGTCGTGACCGGCCCCGGCGCCGAGATCGGCAAGGCGCTGGCCTCCAACAAGCGCATCGCCAAAATCGCCTTCACGGGCGAAACCGTCACCGGCCGGCTGATCATGCAGTACGCGTCCGATCCCATCATTCCGCAGACCCTGGAATTGGGCGGCAAATCGCCAAACATCTTCTTCGCCGATGTCATGGACCACGATGACGAGTTTCTCGACAAGGCGCTGGAAGGATTCGCCCTGTACTGCTTCAATAAGGGCGAAGTCTGCACCTGCCCGTCGCGCGCCCTCGTTCAGGAATCCATCTTCGACAAGTTCATGGAGATGGCCGTGGCTCGCGTGCGGAAGATCAAGGTCGGCAACCCGCTCGACCCGGCCACCATGATGGGGCCGCAGGTCTCGCAGGACCAGATGGATAAGATCCTCAACTACGTGCGGATCGGCAACGAAGAAGGCGCCAAGTGCCTCATCGGCGGCGCGCGGGCGGAACTGGACGGAGATCTTGCCAAAGGCTACTTCCTCCAACCCACCGTGTTTACCGGCCACAACAAGATGCGCATCTTCCAGGAGGAGATCTTCGGTCCGGTGCTCTCGGTGACTACTTTCAAGACGCTCGACGAGGCTGTCGCCATCGGCAACGACACGGTCTACGGCCTGGGCGCCGGCGTGTGGTCCCGCAACATCAACAACTGCTACCGCGTGGGACGCGCCATCAAAGCCGGCCGCTGCTGGACCAACTGCTATCACGTGTATCCGGCGGGAGCCGCATTCGGCGGCTATAAGGAATCCGGCTTCGGCCGCGAAACCCACAAGCAGATGCTGGAACACTATCAGCAGACCAAGAACGTGCTGGTGAGCTACAGCACCAAGGCGATGGGCTTCTTCTAACGCCAAAGTGGGGCGGACGCCCCCGTCCGCTCCCCCGTCCGCGCGCGACCCCCTAGTCGAGCTTCTGCAAGGCATGGTCAACGGCC
>ODAK010007008.1_pt1 | contig 11317 bp, 19 predicted proteins | sample 1539591 | NCBI WGS metagenome assembly ODAK01 (sample SAMEA3539303, study PRJEB22396) | soil metagenome | biome: tundra; feature: field; material: soil | place: USA | collected 2010-05 | depth 0.15 m | reverse complement strand
TCATCCCGAGCCGGTGCTTGCCCGCGTACCTGGCGCGTATCCAGCGCATCAGCCGATTCCAAGCATGGTGGTCGACCGCGTCGAATATCGCCTTGGACACTCCGTGCCGGAAGTAGTTCGCCCACCCTCGGTTCTCCGGGGGTCGGCCCCTGCGGCGGAGGTTGAATCCTCGCGTTTGCGCACAGCCCGAGTTGCTCGATCCCCGCCGGCCAGGCCCTGCCCGACCGGGCGCACCACCGCAAGAACAACGCGATCGAACCCGCATGCGCCCTCGTCGTCGACTCCGCGCCATCCCGGCCGAACCGCACCTGCCGCAGAAACGAATCCGCGACCGCCACGATGGCCAGGTCCTCATCCAGAACCGTCCAGTACCTCGCCCCGGACGGCAACCTCACCGGAAAAGCCCGCATCCCTGATCCCCCGATCTCGCGCTGAGCTGCGTAAACAACTACCAGCCACGAGCACCCGTTCAGGCCCGAGTTCTTCGAGCGCCGCCCGTGCGTCAGCGTCGTGGCCCCTTGTGCGCAGCCGGCCGAGGCTCCCACCGGCTACAGGCATCCGGGGCCATCGACTGCTCAAGCTGACCGAGTGCGCCTGGCATCACTGCTGTGGGGAGATAACCCGGCGACGTTGTCGCCGATATCCGCACCTGCTCACGAGGCGACCTGGCCGCGTTGGCCCGGCCTGCGGGCTCGCGGTCGAGGATTGCCGTGATCTACGCCTGGCAGCCGACGCGCTTGGCGCAGAGGGAGGGTGACGGCACAGCACCCGCACTCATTTGCCGCCGACGGGGCGTGTGGCCGACGAGGATCGACGGTCGCTCGGGCGGTCTGGGATCTCACGGCGGATCGGCGCATGGCGCCCGGCCGGCCAGGAACGGTGTCGCTGTCCGGCGGGCGAATATCCAGCGCAGGCCCCGGGGAGGATGGACTGGCGACGGGGCGAGAGCCAGCCAGTACTCGTCCGCCACCGCGCCGGTCCAAGCGTGGCCAGTCAGTCCGGCCGTGCCGGCCGCGTCGGTGAGCCCGGTAGCCCACACGTGGTCAGGCAGCGGGAATGCTGCCGAGCAGTCATTGCCGGTCAGTTCGTACGCCGTGTCCGGTCGGCCCCCGGTGATGACGGCGGACACCACGAATTGCCCCCGGTCAGCGCGGGGCCGGGCGGCAGCGGTGATGAGGACCGTGCCGGCGATGGTCCCGTCGGCTGGCAACCGGAGCGCGACGCTGGTCAGCCGGGGCGGAGACGACGACACGGACCCGCTCGTGGCCGATGGCCTGCCGTGATGGAGCCGACCGGCCTCGGTGCGGTAGTGCAGCGCGCCGGCGACTGAGACGGCCAGCGCCGCGGTCTCCACGATGACGAGCAGCCGGGCCAGGCCGCGCGGCCGGAGCGGATGTTCCGGCGGCTCACGCCCGGCCGCTATGACATCGGCGTCTGCGTCGCGCGCATGGTCGGCCACGTCATCATTGGAGGCGGTCGCGTCGGCGACGTCAACTTGCCGGGGACCTGCCGAGCCCAGAGAGCCGATCGGTCGGGCCGGCCACGAAGATCCTTTATTGCCGCACCGAGTGCGTTAAAGCTCGAACAGGGGCGGATGCCGAGCGCGCCCGCCTGTATGCCGACCTCAGCCGGGTCGGCGACTTCCGCCGCGGGGAGCGCGGCGACGGCTGCAGGGTCATTGGAGATGGCCTTGCCGAGCAGGTCGATGTCGCGGGTCGGGTGCCGCTGGCCGAACGCTGACAGCAGCATTCCACCCTTGAGGACCAGCCGGTCGCGGTACGCCGAGACCGACAGCCGGTACAAGAAGCGCTCCAGCACGTACAGCGTCAGCAACTCGTCGGCCGGGCGGCCCTCAAGCCGCGCACGGGCCAGCAGATCCAGGTATGTGCGGCCGGAAGGGGTCGCACGGCTGGGTCGGGTCACGATTGCAGTATCCGCAGTGCCGCCGACAGTGCACCCCATGCCCGCAGCGGGCGGGCCACCTCGGCCAGCCGGGCAAGCCTCGGGCGGGATTGCAGGTAATTGCGCAGCGCCGCGAAGGCCAGATCCTCCCCCAGAAGATGGCGCAGCCGGAACGCGTCGACGACCGTGCGCTCGCGGTCGCTGACCCAGAACCGCTCGCCCGCCTCAGCCGTCACCTCCAGACGGCCTAAGCCGAAGGTGCCGGCATGGAAGACGTGCACCTGGGTCGGCGGGTAATCGATGACCGGCCGGTGTGACCCGGACGGCACCGCTAGATGCACCTGAGCGAGGATCTCGTCGCTGAGGTCCCAGTATGCAAGCGCCGAGTTCAGGCAGGTCATCCCTCGCGGCGCCCGGCCGCAGACCGCGACAAAGTCCACGTTGGAGGTGCCAGCGGTGTCGGCGAGCTGGTACAGGCCCCGCGATAGTTCGAGGATCTCGCCGCGATCTCGCAGCGCGTACAGGTCGCGCCACGAGACCCCGGCGGTGACAGCGTCCTTCGACCGGAACACCGGGCCGATCTCCCGGAGCCGGTCGAGGGCGGGAGGCGCGACAGGCATGTGTGAAATCCTACTACTATAGGACTGACCTATGCAGCTATTCATACGCGCGAGGCGCCTCCTGGCGACCTCGCCGGCTGCCTGTCCGGCTCGGCGACGATGGCCTCGGCCAGCGACCGGATGTCCAGCCAGCGCCAGCCCTCTACGCCGCGCCCGCACAGCTTCCGCCCGGCGTAACAGAGGTTGTAGGCATCTACCAGGACAGTAACGCGTACCACGAGACACTAACGAGCGGAAGCCTGGACCGGGCGATTCGCCTGGCCCCACATAGCCGTGGCGAACGGCCTAGTCGATGCTCTGCCTCTGTTCGACGAAACAGCCCACTGCGCCTGGCCGGTGCGAGCAAAATGCCGCAGCCGGTACCTGGGGACAGTCGGCCGACGAGCCTAACGAGCGTAAGCGGTTACCGGCGCCGTCCTCCACTCGCCCGCGAGCCACGTCAGATCCGTTTCGTCCATAGCCAGCGCCGCCTGCTCGCGGGTGAAGAGCCCAATCGGTCTTCTCCAGGACGAGTACGTAGGGGCGGCCCTGTCGCCTGGTCACGTGGGTGACTGGCAGTTCAGCGCTGTCGATCCGGGAGTGGACGTGTTGCCTGCCGACCTTAGCGAGCGGCCACTCGAAGGCACGCCGGTTCCTGTCCGTCAGGAACGTGCGGAGCGTGCCGCACAGGCCGCACGCGCAGCCGCCCGCAGGCAGCTCGATCGACCAGTCGCCGGCGTCGCGTTTCGGGCGGGCGAGCCGGGCGCGCAGCCGCGCCGCGCAGTCGCCGGCCAGGACGTCCAGGCCGGCCTCACCGTGTGCGTCGTCCGTGCGCGTCTTGGCGGTCGCTCGCAGTGCGGACATCTCCAGTACCGTCGCTGCGTCATCCTGCTGCCGGACATAGGCGGTGACCGCGTCCCGCGTGCTGGCCCCCCCGATTGAAGCCGCGGCCATCAGCACAGCGGCGAGCGGCTTGCCCAGGTCGCTGAGCTGGCGATCACGGTAGCTGGGTGGCGACAATGCGAGCGCTGACCGGATGTCCTTGCCGATCCACTCCCAGGCCAGGTCAAGCAGCCGCTGTGCGGCCGCCGTGCCAGTGCTGCCGGTAGCGGGCAGCCGCTCGCACAGGCCGGGCAGCCAGTCCGCCGTCCATTGCGGTATTTCCCGGCCGCCGCCGTACGCCCACGTCGGCTGGTCGCCGCCGAACCATGTCCGCAGCAGTTCGGCGGTCCACTGCTGACCGTGGCGTCCGGCGAGCTTGGCGAATGGCTTCACCTGCGCATAAGTGAGGTTGCCGACCCGGAATGGGCGCAGCAGCATCGCTGCGGCCGGCGCGTCTGCCACCGTGTCGGCAACCCGCAGGGCCTTGCTGAGCAGCCCGGCGGCCTTGCCTCCCGCCTGCGCCGCCTGGTCGCGGAGCGCGGCGTTCCAGAACGGCGCGAGCGTTGCCGCGGCGGCACGGGCGCCGGGCACGTCACCCGACGACGCCGTCGCGGCAAGCTCGTCGAGCGCCCAGGCCGGGGAGGTTTCGGCGCGGTTCGCGAACGCCTGCTCCCGCGGCCAGATGACGACCGCCGCGCGGTGGTACCAGCGGTCCAGCGTGTTGCCCCAGTTCCCCATGTAGCCTTCGTACTGCTGGGAGTAGGGCTTGAGGTCGCCGGACGGGGTGGAGGCGGACACTTCCGCTTCATGCACGGACAGCGAGGTTTCCTCCAGCCGGGTGCCGTCTGGCCCGGTCCAGTGCGTGAGTGTGATCTCGGAGTTGATCAGGTCCTGAATCTCGTACTCGCGTTCGTCGTCGCTCGTGGCGGAGCAGTCGTCATCGTCGTCGTATTGGTCGTAGTCGTCATGCCAGCCCCGCCGCCGGTATCCGTAGACCTCGTCGGCTGGGTATGCGCCGTGTGTTTCCTGAACATCGGCGAGCGCGAGGATCGCCGCGCAGCCTGCCTTGTCCGCGGCGTCGCGCATCAGGGACACCCGGCGCGCGTCGTCGCCCTTCAGCCGGGACCATGTCAGCGCGCGCGGCGTGTACTCGTGGTCCAGGAGATAGACAAGACGGCTCGGCGGATCGACCGGAGGGCCGCTGTAGTAGCGGGGCACCGGCGTGCTGAAATGCTCGCACAGGAGGCTCGCCAGCTCAGCCACGGTTCCCTCGTCGCCCGTCGGGCGGCTGGCATCGCCGTGCAGCAGCAGGTTGTAGGTGAGTGTGATCGCCCGACGTCACCTGGAGGACCTCGGACCGGCAGTCGGCATAGAAGGCGACGAGCGACAGCGCCGTCTTCGAGCCGCGGTGCGCCGTCCGCTCCTCGCCCAGCCACACGATCAGTTCGCCGCCGGTGTAGCTGGACGGCAGCGTCACCACCAGGGTCGCGACCATGTCGTCGGACTTCTCCGAGTCCTGGTGGGCAAGGAAGAACTGGTGCGGCTCATAGACCAGGAGGGAATGAAGATCGGCGGTCAGGCTGGCGGCGTTCGGGAAGCCTAGCTCTCCTTGACCGTCGCCAGGATGTCCGTCAGCACGGCGTCGTCCCAGTTGGCGCGGACGAGGTGTCGCGGGCGGCACCGGCGATGTAGGCCGCGACGATGTAGGTGGCGTGCCGGTCCAGGGAGGCCCGGTCGTAGCGCATGGTGGTTCTCGGGTCAGCGCGCGAGGCAGCGTCCTGCACGTCGCGGAGCGGCACGCCCGCGTCGAGCGCGGCGGTGATAAATGCATGGCGAAGAGTGTGCGGTCCGATGGCTTGCTGATCGCCGCGCGGCGGGCTACCCGGCGGGACGATCCGTCCGGCGCCGTGCCGGTCCAGCCGGCGGCCATCAGCGGTGAGGAAGATAGGTCCCTCGCAGCGCTCGCCGATCGCCTGGGCCGTGCGGGGTGCGAGCGGGATAGCGACGACTTTGCCTCCTTTGCGGGTGATGACCATGGTGCGGTGGCCGCGCTCGATGCCGAGTGCCTGGATGTCCGCGCCAACAGCTTCGGAGGTGAATGTAGGAGTCTATGCCGACGTGATCGCCGACGGCGCAATCCGTCGCGGCGATCCCGTCACGCTCGCGTGATCCGGGGCGATTCACCGCGAAGCTGCGAAATTGTGCGGCAAGCCGCTCGGGCCCAAGGGCGGCGCCCAGGATGTACTCGCCTTGCCGGGCAATGACGAATACAGCGTTCGGTGAGCGCCAAACATGACCACTGAACAACGACGACCGCGCCCGAGAAGACGACCCAGACCGACGCTGCGCAACGCACGCAGATGCGTATATCGAAGTGCTGCGTTCCGCCGACGCCGGGATTTGACAGCACGGGCAGGGCGTCTGCCTGAGTTCGACGCCATGCGGCGCAGCGTGCTCCTGTAACACTCCGTGATCTATGGGCAGATCTTCCTCGGTGCTCAGGAGCGGCCCCTACATGAGATGCGGCAGCGAAACGTGCGAGATCCGAGGCTGCGAGCAGCGGATAGTCTTATTGGCATGATTCGCTGCGCCAGACCCGCCACTCGTCGCCGCAGTGGATCACGAAGATGGCAAACGTCCAGGTCAAGAGCGCAATTCGAGCAATTTCGATCTGGTGAGGACGGGTGCGCCGCCAGGGACTTGAACCCCGAACCCGCGGATTAAGAGCGTTCATATCGGCTTCCCGCATTTCCTGACCTGCGCACATGCTGCTATATCGGCGTCCCGTTCCGCTCGCTGCGCAGGTTTTGCAAGTGTCCCGTCGGCACGCTCATTGGCATACTCCGGTGGGTGCTGGCAACTGCGGGCGGCTGCAGTGTCTGGGCCCTGATCGGGTGACAGCAAGTTTGGTTACCGTGCGTGACTGCGAATGTGAGTGGCGCGCGGCAGGGGGGCTGCTCGCCTCAGCGGACTCCGCTGCGATCCTGACGGACGGGACGCAGGCTGGCCGGCCGCCGCTGCCCGGGGCTGCCGGGAGCGCGGAAAGGCAGCTGGCAGGCTCCGTCGTGCCTCAGGCTGATCTGCCTGTGCCCGGCGAGCGGCTGCCCGTTCCTGGCGAGGGAAAGTCGCATGCATCCTGCATGCAGATGGGCTATCCTTGCGGGATGGGTACTGCTGTGGTGCAAGTGCGTGATCTTCCTGAAGAGGTCGTCGCCACCCTCAAGGCACGGGCGGAGTCGCGCGGCCAGTCTCTGACCGCCTATCTGCGTGATCTGCTGACGCAGGAGGCGGCGATGCCGCCGGTCGAGGACGTGATGGCCGGCATCGCGTCACGGGAGCCGGTGAGCTACTCGATGGATGATCTGCGGTCCTTCGCACGGGATGGCCGCCGGTGACGGTGGTCGTTGACTGCTCGATCATCATCCGGCTGCTGTCCAGTGTCAGCGGCGATGATCTGCTCCGTCAGCGGCTGGCGCGGACTGTGCACGCTCCGGCTCTGATCGATGCGGAGGTGGCCAGCGTTATCCGCGGCCTGGCTATCACCTCGAAGCCGAACGTCCGCATTACCGCTCCCCGTGCCGGGCTGATGCTGTCCGACTATGCGGGGCTGCGGATCGTACGGCACCCGATGCAGCCGCTGCAGGCCCGCGTTTTCGAGCTGAGGGACAACCTCACGGCCTATGACGCCATGTACGTGGCGCTTGCCGAGCGTCTCGTGGTGCCGCTGCTGACGGATGACGCCAAGCTGGCGGGCGCGCCGGGGCATCGTGCGGAGATCCAGCAATACCCGGGCTGATCTGCGGCTCGCGGGCGCACCGGCCGCCAGCAGCCCGCGCGCCGATGGCGGAGCGGCGCTGGTCGGCAACAGACCGGTGCCATTGAGCGAGTTATGCGGGCCTTACGAGGTGGTGCGCAAATAGGGGCGGCCGCCGGGCCGAGCAGGATGATCACGGCGTGTCGGTCGTTTGCTAGCAGACGGCCGCACAAGATCATGAGTCGGTGTCTAAGCGATCATGGGCTCGTGCGGCCTTGAGCCATTCTGCCTTCACCGGGATCTCCCGTCCTCACCTGGGCCGGCTCGTCGCCGGGCTGGCCGGCCCGTGGCAGGCACGCCGGGAGTCTGACCTGCGCCAGCGGCGGGCGCCGGCCGCGGCCACGAGCTGGTGTTCACCGACCGGGTGCTGGTCACGCTGGCGGTGCTGCGGCTGCAGATCCCGCACGCCGCGCTGGCGGCGATGTACGGCGTCGACCGGTCCACGGTGACCCGTGCCGTGCGGGAGGTCCGGCCGCTGCTGGCCGGCCGTGGGTACGCCACCGCGCAGGGCCAGCGATTGCGCACGCTGGCCGACGTGTTCGCCTACGCCGCCGCGCACTAGTCAGGCTGCGGATCGACGGCAGCGAGATCCAGGTCCGCCGCCCCCCGCCGCACCGGCCAGGACGGCGGGCGTTCATCTCCGGCAAGAAGAAGATGAACACCATCAAGTTCACCAAGATCTGCGACCAGGACGGCCGGACCCTGTGGGACGGGACGTTCCGGCCCGGCCGCTGCCACGACCAGACCGCGCTGCAGACCGGCGGCATCGACGACCTGCTCGAACGGTTCCCCGATGTCAGATGCGAGATGGACGCCGGCTACCGGGGCCTGCACCGCGACCACCCCGGCCAGGTCAGCGGCCCGGCAAGGCTCAACGCCGCTCATCGCGCTACTAGCAGGTGTTCGTCTGCTCAATCACGCTGCTGCTGCCGGGGCAGAGTGGTTGGCGAGAAGACTTCATATCGGCCGACGGGACGGCGATGGCGCTCGTGTCACTCTCGGCCTGTCAGCGGATCTGCCGGATGGTTTCGCTGCTTCCCCAGCTGCTGTCCGCTGTCCACACGATGGCGTCCATCCGCTGCCCGAGCGCGAGGCATAGCCGGTCAGCGAGCGACAGGCCGCTGCCGGGCGCCCAGGTGACGGCGGCCTGCTCGGCGTCGGCGGCGCTGACCGGCGCGAGGTGCAGGTCATAGCTGGCGAGCAGCGCACGGGCCAGGCCCCAGTCGCGGCCGTGTGCCCGGATCTTCTGGGCGACCTCAGACCAGTTGGCCGTGCCGCAGGTACCACCGGCGCTCAGCCCGGCTTCGACGGACGCGGAGCCGTCTTCCCCTTGCAGGAATGCGAGCAGAGCAGACGCGTCGAAGACGTTCACGCCGCGTCTTCGGCGAGCGCGTGTCGCCGCCGGTCGGCGAGCAGCTCGCCGACCAGATCGAGGTCGGCGAGATCCTCCCGCACGAGAGATTTCAGCTGCTCTCGGCTGACCAGGAGCACCCCGCCCGGTGTGGCGATGAGCACGATCGGGGTGCCCTCAGTAAGCCCGGCTTGGGCCCGGAGCTCGGCGGGAATGACCAGCCGTCCGCGATCACCCATCGTAACTTCGTATGTCCCATCCACCTAACTAGCGTACCACTGAACGCACCCAGGTGGGACATCACCCGTCCGCAGCTCGGGGCTGTCGTCGTTCTGTGCGCACCAGGCGTAGAAGCGGAACAGCCGGTCACGCACATCCCGCTCGCCCGGGACGGAGCCGGTCACCCGGGCCCGCAGGTTCAGCGCGTCACGGAGTTTCTCCTTGCCGATCCAAGCGGCCAGGATCTGCTGGCCGCGCCGGTCGCCGGCGAGGGTGTCCATGATCTTGGCGAACTGGGCCGGGCGCAGGTGCTCCAGGTTGCGGACCAGCAGGCTCTTGATCCCGTACTCGGTGTCGCCGGACCGGCCGCGGCGGCCGTACTTGCCGCGCACCACCCGGCGGCGCACGTCCCCGGTCGTCTTGACGGCGAGCTGGACGACATGGAACAGGTTATGGCGATGTCGGCATAAAACGGGTTGGGGGTCTCCATTTAACCGGAGTAGCCCAGGTCACCGGCCGCGGCCGGCACCGTATTCGGTCGGCACCTGCCGCCCAGGAACTCCAGATACACATCCGCCAGCGGCACCCCTGCCCGGACAGCCAGCCCGCCCCAGCGATCCCGCGAACGAATCACCGACACACCTGCAGCACACATAGCAAGAACTCCCAACGTCACCCACGACCCAGCCCTGTCAAGGGTGGCCGAAATGAGAAGGAAGATCACCTACATAACATGCAGATCCGGTCGTATCTTGTCGATCGGCCCCTTGTCTCGATGGCGCATCAACTGACGCGGGCGTCCGGGTTACCCGCCATGTCCGCGGGGCCTTGCAGTCGATAGTAATACCCGGGTAGCATCGCAGTATGAAGCTTAGCGTGAGCCTCCCGGAGGAGGACGTAGCCGTCCTGGACGAGTACGCCCACACCGCAGGTCTGCCGTCTCGTTCCGCGGCCCTTCAGCACGCGATCCACTTGCTTCGTCACGCTGATCTCGAGCAGGATTACGCATCGGCTTGGAATGAATGGGAGTCATCGGGCGATCAGGCATTGTGGGAAGCCACGGCTGCCGACGGACTCGCCGATGCAACGCGGTGAGGTACGTCTGATCGACCTCGAGCCGGCGCGAGGCAGCGAAGCCAACAAGCGCCGACCCGGGATCATCGTGAGCAACGACCGGGCCAACGCCACAGCCGACCGACTTGGGCGCGGTGTCGTGACCGTAGTACCCGTGACCAGCAACATCGTCCGTGTCTTTCCGTTTCAGGTTCTTCTCCGGGCCAACGCGACCGGCCTACGTGTCGACTCAAAGGCTCAAGCCGAGCAGGTGCGTTCGGTGACCGTCGAACGCATCGGACCTGTTCTGGGTCGGGTACCCGCGCAGGTCATGGCGGAGGTGGACGAGGCCCTCCGCCTACACCTGCAGCTGTAGTGCAACAGTGTCGCCCTTGCAGTGAAGGGATATCGCCCTTGGAGTGAAGGGATATCCGGCGGCTGGGGGTATGCCAGGGTGACCCGCAAAGTCGTTTCCGCATGTCACTGGCCATCGGGCTATTGACGGATTCTGTGTGCCCAGAGGCGGCCGGGCTGTGGCGTAAGGCTGGTGCTGCCTGATTCTGGTTACGGATCGTAGCGGGCTTGGGTGAGCCGCAGGGGCGGGGCCGGACGTGTGCGCGGACAGTGATCGCCGCGGGCCGCCTCCTCGCGCCGGGACAGCCGCAGCCGTGCGGCTAGCCGCGTGATCAGCAGGAACACGAACCGCAGGCACATGAACCGTGATCATCACGGGCGAAGCGCCCGGCGAGCAACTCTGCTGGTCAGAGCCCTGGATGCGATTCTCGGCACGCACAAGCCTTGAAAGATCGGTAGGGCGACCTGCCAAAACTGGGCCAGGTTGTATGTCGGGACTCAGGCCCGTGGGATGTCTTTTCCAGTCGGTCGGTACTCCACGAGAAGCACCCGGCCATCTAGGACTCGGTGCTCGGCCAGTTCAAAGTCGGTGGACGCCATGTCCGCGAAAAACGGATCACGCCCGGCGTCCCCAGCGATCAGGGGGAAGATCATCAGCCGAAGCCGATCCACCAAGCCGGCCCCAATGAGCTGCCGGGCCAGGGAAACGCTTCCCATGGTGCGCAAGGGAACGCCGCTGTCGGCCTTCATCCGCCGGATCTCATCGACAAGATCCTCTCCGCAGATCCGCGTGTTGGGCCAGGCCACCTGCTGCAAGGTCCTGGAGAACACGACCTTGTCCAGCTGGGTCATCCCGGACTCGTCCGGGTACCCCGCTAGAGCTTCGTAGGTTCGCCGCCCCATGACCACGAGCTGCGGTGCAGCCAGCTCAGCCGTGATCCATGCCTCAAGTTCTGGGCCCAGATAGCCGAAGTATCCCGGTAGTCCGTCGCTACCGGCCCATCCGTCGACTGAAAGGAAGATGTCAACCGTCAAGGGGCTTCCCATGTTCGCTCCTTCCATCGCCTAGCCGCCTGCCCGGCAGCCCTTGTACGCATAGACCCAGCACGACTCCGAATCTCATCGGTATGCCACCAGCGCCTT
>ODAK010007007.1_pt1 | contig 11318 bp, 13 predicted proteins | sample 1539591 | NCBI WGS metagenome assembly ODAK01 (sample SAMEA3539303, study PRJEB22396) | soil metagenome | biome: tundra; feature: field; material: soil | place: USA | collected 2010-05 | depth 0.15 m | reverse complement strand
AATGAAAGAGTTTAATGGCGACGATTTGTCGCAAGTGACTCGCGTAGTTGTTGACATGGGGAACGCCCTTGCCGCGACTACTGCTGGTAAAGTGGAAATGGCTGAGCAATTGCTCCAGATGGGTCTGCTTCATACGCCAGAAGAATATTTGATGGTGATTAAAACTGGTCAACTAGATGTTATGACCGATGATACCATCACTGAGCTTATGAATATCCGATCAGAAAATGAGGATATGATTGACGGAAATAGTGTCATTGCTATTTTAACCGACCAACACTCGCTACATATTAAAGAACATAAGTCCGTCTTAGCTGATCCTGATTTGCGCAAAGATCCCGACTTGGTTAAACGCACCCTCGATCATATTCAGCAACACATTCAGATTCTTAAAACTGGCGATCCGCAAACGCTCATGATGATGGGTGAAAAGCCGTTGTCACCCCCGCCTGGCCCAGAAGGTCCTGGTGGTCCGCCCCCTGGTCCCGGAGGTCCACCTCAGCAAGGCGGTCCGCCGCATCCTCCACCTGGTCCGGGAGCACCCCAAGGCCCAAGACCTGGCGTGAAGCAAGCAGGAATACCGAGCCCAGGACAGAACGTTCAAAACGCGCCACAGAATGCAACGTCAAATATGACGGGAGCCCAAGGAATTCAAACTCCTAGTCTCCCAAAACCACCCGGACAGTTTGCAAATATGCCAGTACTCGCTTCACAAATGAAACCAAACTAAACCCATTCATAGGAGATATATAATGGCTTTCGTAGGACCCAATACAGTATTCAAAATGACGGCACCTAAATTCCGTCGCATTTTACGAGCCCTTGGATTTAATGCTATCCAAGTTTATAACCGTTTACTAAAGTTTAAACTGATAAAGCATGTATATACTATTACAGCCACAGCTTTAAGTACAGCAACAACTTCTGGATCGCAATATACTGCGCCAAATGGTCAAATTCTTACTGTTCAAGAATCTGCTCCGGTTGGTGCTACCGCTATCCGAATGCTTAGTACTACGGGAATTGCACCGGATGCATCTGGTACATTAACTTTAATTGCAAATTCATCTGGTACTTTAGGTACAGCTCAATCAACGATTGCTTACTCTGCTGTTGATGGTACGTTGCCTGCTGACCTAGGGCCTTATCAGGCACGAGAATAAGGGACTCACTTGGATCAGTTAATAGATTTGCAGGTCTTAAGCATAAACTTAATAAGCCAGAAGATGATGATTATAGTACGTCTAAAAAAGATAAGTCTAAGGGGAAAAGTAGTAAAGACTTTTTTAAAGGTTTAGGAAACAAGTAATGCCCGCAGTTTCGAAGGCCCAATTTCGCTTCATGAAGTCAGTCGAAGAAGGAAAAGCTAAGGCTCCAGGTCTTAGTCCCGCTAAAGCTGAAGAATTCACAGAAGGCTTTAATAAAGAGCGTTTTAAAAAACTGAAAGACAAGATAGGTAAGAAGTAACGTGGATGTTGATGATCAGGATGAATTAGAATCAGAAAAGTTAGATCAGATGAATCCGAAGCGATTCAATCGTGATAATTTTTTAAATGCCATATCGCAGGTTGAGTCTAGCGGCGGCCAAGATACTAATCATCCAGTCATTCAACATGGACTTCAGGCCGGTCAACAAGCTATGGGCTCCTATGGTTTATTACCCAATACTGTCGATGAACTTAATAATCGAGCCAGATTAAATAATACTCTTACGCCAGAAATGGTCGCAGCAACTAGAGATCCCGCTTCAGTAGCAAATAATCCGGCATTGCAACAACAATACGCCAATCAACTAGCGGATCGCGTATTAAATCGATTTCCAACTCCGCAAATGGCAGCCTATGCCTGGAATGGCGGGCATAATCTTACTCCAGCCCAAGTTCAACAGCGTGATTACATGAACGATCCATATGTGCAAAAATTTCAAAAAGTGTGGCGTGCGCTAGGACATAAATAATGTCAGAATTACTACCCGATAATTCAAAAAAAATATTAAAGAATAAAGTAATTGATGGCGGCACTGCTGATAATCAACATCAAATTATTTTACCTCAGAATACAACAGTTAATCTTGATGCTCTCCAGAGAGATAAAGCTGCAATTTATTACGATACTACTCTAAATGGCGTCGTTGTCGATAATGGAATATCATTAAATCCAATTGGAGCAACTGGTGTAGCAAGTCTTAATGGAATTATTGGGGCGGTTGATTTAATAGCCGGATCAAATATTACATTAACTCCGTCAGGTTCAAATATTACTATCGCATCAATCAGTGCCGGATCTGTAACTGGAGTTACTGCTAGTTCTCCATTGTCTAGTTCTGGCGGAACAATTCCCAATATATCAATATCTAAAGCCAACGCAACTACTGATGGTTATGTATCACTTGCTGACTGGAATACGTTTAATAATAAACAAGCAACACTTTCTTTTATCGCCCCCCTTGTTGAAACCGGCACTGTAGTTTCAATTCCAGAAGCTAGTATTTCAACTAATGGATATTTATCTGCTGCTGATTGGTCTATTTTTAATAATAAATTGAGCCCGTCTTTCGGTAACTACATCACAAATCCTGATGCAGAGATCAATACTGCTGGTTGGAATTTATATAATAATTCAGGAAATACGGCCACGGCTTATGTAGTTATCAGTGATATTACTTTTACTGCGGTTGCTGCTGGCGCCGCTGGTAATGGAATTGACATTGATTATATTTTCCATCCTACCCAATCTTACACAACTCCCTTAGTAACAGTTCTTTCATCTACACACGTTACTGTAGCTTGGTATAATGGTCCTACAATTTTAAATAACCCGTCTGCTACACAACTAAAAGCAGCATGGGATGCGGTCCCAGGTGCGGTAGCTTTAGCAACATCTGCTATTAGCGGTATAGCAACTAATCTTCAATATATCACGGGCGGCCATCTTACTGCAAATGGTGGGGATACAACACCAACTACTGGCACTGGTGGAGTAGTTACTGGTGTTACATTCACAAGAAATACTTCTACACCCCTTGTTGGTTTAGCTAGTTTTGATTTAGGTAAAGATGCAGCAAATCGTCAAGGTGAAGGTGTTAGTACCGATTTTACTATTAACGCGTTAGATTTAGGACAGACACTTCAGATTAGTTTTGCTTATGAAGGTTCTTCTGGAATGGTTCTTGGATCTAGTTCTGATGTTCAAGTCTTTGTATATGATATTACAAATGCTACATTAATACCAGTTATACCGCTTAGAACACTTACTGGACCCATAAATACAGCTAAAACTTTTATTGGTAAATTTCAATCAGTATCATCAAGTTCTAGTTATAGATTAATTCTTCATATTACCACCACAAGTGCTACAGCTTGGGATTTATTATTAGATGAAGTAACAGTTAATGACGTTATTACTCCAGGAATGGCAACACAAGTTCCATCTCTCGTTGTATTAGCTGAGCCTATTAGTGGGGCAGTAACAGACCGCATGGTTGTTATGTGGACTGATGGAGCATCTCAATGGGTTCCGGCGACTCAAACGGGGGCATCTGGGTCAATTTCTGGGGATCTGGGTGTTTTACTTGGATTTGCTACAAATATTGTTGGCAGTGTTGCAGATATTTATTTAGCTGGATATATGAATGGATTCAGTTTCGGTCCATTCGCAGGTTATGAACAATATATAGATAATATTGCTGGTCAAATTTCTCCTCTCCCCTCTCCATTTACTGATACATATGTTGGTGTTGGAAAATCTATTAGTTCAACAGAATTAATTATTTCTTTTTATAAACACGTTGATGCAGTTGGTATCAAAGGTGGTTTGCTTACAAATACGGGAGCAAATAATGGCGGCGGAGATTCTGTTTTAGCTGTTGGAGCTAATGGAAATGTTCTTGTTGCTAACTCTGCTGCTGCAAATGGAATAAATTGGGCACCTGCGGTAGTTGCTGGCACTGGATTAACATATACAACTTCTACTAGAACATTGACAGTCGGTACTTTGAACCAAAATACAACGGGCAGTGCTGCGACCCTTACTACTGCGCGTACTATTGCTGGAAGTTCTTTTAATGGATCGGCAAATATAACTTTAGCTAATAAATTTATTGTTCAAGGAACTTCAGATGCAGGTTTAACTGGCGCTCAATTTTTAGGAGCATTGGCGACTGGGATTGTTAAAAATACAACCACTACTGGCGTTTTAAGTATAGCAGTAGCTGGTGATTTTCCTACTCTTAATCAAAGTACAACTGGTACTGCGGCAAATATCACTGCGACTTCTAATAGTACTCTCACAACGGTAAGTTCTTTATCTCTATTGGGTTCTCAAGTGTCGGGTAATATCTCAGGCAATGCAACAAACGTAACCGGAACTGTAGTAGTAGCGAACGGCGGTACCGGGCTTACTAGCACAACCCCCTATTCGGTCTTGGCTGGTGGAACAACATCAACCGGAGCTTTACAACAAGTATCCGGACTTGGGACTGCTGGACAATTATTAGGATCAAATGGTGCCGGAGCATTACCAACATGGCAAACCCCCAGTATTACTAATGGAAATCCTAGTGGGTCACAATTCATAACTTCTGGAACTACTTTTACAACATTATCAACAGTGAATGCCGCAACTCAATTTAAGTTCACTCTAATAGGCGGAGGCGGGGGTGGTGCTGGTACGGCTGCTACGGCAAATAACGTCGGCGCAGGTGGGGGTGGTGGGGCAGTAGGTGTTGTTCTAATTAACGGTCTTGTAGCTTCGACTGGATATACTATTGCGGTTGGTGCAGGGGGTACGGGGGGCACTGCTGGAGCAAATGCCGGTTCAAATGGCGGTAATACTACTATTACAATAGGCGCTACTACTTATACTGCCGGATTTGGTTCTGGTGCAACAGCTGGAGTATCAAAAGATGGCGGAGTTGGTGGAACTTGTACAAATACAACATTATCAATTAATGGTGGTATAGGCGGCTCAGTTGCTACGGCTGCTACAACTAGTATTTCTGGTTATGGAGGAGACTCTCCCGGATATGGTTGTCAAACTGCGGGTCGTATAACTATTGGATCTGGAGCTACTGCTACTGGGTATGGAGCAGGGGGTGCGGGAGCTAAATCTGTCGCAGCCACTGCTGAAGCCGGGGGCAATGGAGCCGCTGGAGCAATTCTAGTGGAATGGTATAACTAATGAGCGCCCCGCCTCCTTCACAAAAAGATGGCCAACAGGTATTACGTTATGCATTTGATGACGCAAATGGACAACTGCGCGTTAATGCAACTATTTCACCCGACGGTACTGATTTAGAAATTCATCATGAAGATGATTCTATTGCTATCGGCACATCTACTGAATTATTTACAGCAACAGATGTTGGTGCTAGCGTCGCATTAGATGTAAATGTGGCGCAAACTGTTTTACCCCCAGGTGCATCAACTGCCCCTCTTCAAACAAGCGGAAATGCCAGTCTATCGAGCATTGATACTAAAATTACTACTACTGTTAATGGGATTAAAGTCGACGGTTCTTCGGTCACTCAACCAATCTCTGCTGCAATTCTTCCTTTACCAACTGGAGCATCTACTTCAGCCCTTCAGATAACGGGTAATAATAGTTTAGCTTCTATTGACACAAAATTAACTTCACCACTTATTGTTGATGTTAATAACTTTCCAGCAACGGTATCTGTAACTCAATCAACTTCTCCTTGGGTTATTTCTGGTACCGCTACAATAAGCGGCACAGTCACAGCAAATGCGGGAACAAATCTTAATACTTCAGCTTTAGCTATAGAAAGTGGCGGTCACTTAGCTTCTATTGACACAAAATTAACATCACCATTAACAACAATCAGTCCAACTTTAGATTTAAGATTAGATGATACAACAACGGCTAATGTTACTTATATCGGACAAGCCGTAATTGGTTCAGTAACGTCCGCAGCAGTGTGGCAAATTAAAAAATTAGACGAAACATCTGGTTTAATTTTAACTTGGGCCGGAGTATCGAGTGCCTTTAATCAAATTTGGAATAACCGGGCGAGCTTAACATATGGATAATATATGGCGGTAGTATTTGCTTGGCGAGGAACACAAGAAGCTGCGTGGTATTCAACTAATGGTAGTACTATAGGTAAAGTATATCAACGGGGGGTTACAACGCCTCCCACAATTACAGCAACCGGCGCGACTGGCGTATTTGGCGGCTCTTATCTGGCTATGTCTAATGGTTCGCTAGAATCCGCAGTTTTATGGCCGGGCGTTACTAATACGCCAGATAGCGGACAAATTGCTATCTTAATGAGGATCATCCCGCGCTGGACCGGAACTCCTCCATCTCAGGATTTGTGTGTTATGGGTTTTGGTTCGCAAGCAGGAAATGAAGCGGCCATCATAAATTTATTAATGTTAAGTACTGGCGCATTTCGAATGCGATATGCGGGTGGAGATGGCAGTACGACTTCAAATAGCACTTCTACAGTAGCTACTTATACTAGTTATGTAAGTGGGACTCCATTAGATATTATGATGTCCTGGGATGGCACAACATCAGCTAATGCTGTAGTATGGTCAGTTAATGGAACATTAGTAGGCACTTCAACCGCGCCAAATGCCTGGTGGACTGGATTAAAACAACTTAGAACTTCAATTTCTATAGGTATTGGTACAACTTCAGCAGTATCAACATATGATTTGAATGAATTAGTTATATTTGATAATAATCAAACTGCAATTTACACCCCTAGAACGGCATTTTGGTCTATTTCTGCTTTTGATGGTTCAGTTTATACTGATCCAGGTATTACGCATGTCCAAACGGGCACCACATATACCTTTGCTGGTGTTTTAGAAACGGGAACTTTCGGGGGCGGCACAAATATTGACCCCGGAGTGAATAATGTTTTATCGGGTGTGGCATATGAAATTGCGGGAACGCCGTTAACAGGAAATTATGTTTCTCCGGTAATTGGGACCGTCCAAACTGGAGTATTATATGGCGTTAGTGGTACATCTCTAACTGGAACTTATACAGGATCTGATCGATGGTCTGACCCAGGCATTGCCAATGTACGTTTGGGAACAAGCTACGAGGCCAACAGCACGACTAATAATCGAACTGGGACCTTAATAGTACCTAATCCAGCTACCGTATTGTCTGGAGTTGGAACCGACAATACTGTGGGGACGTTTGTAGTCCCGACTTCTAGCCAGAATGCTTCTGCTGTTTGGGAAGAATTACTAGTTTCCCATACTACAGTTAATACATTTGGATGGTTTGTAAAGAGGCTTTTAACCGTAGCCAAGTTTCTTGGTTTGAAATAGTCATTTTTAACAAGTAGATATAGATATGGCTCGCCTGTATATATTAACAAAAGAACAGATTCAATCTGGCCAACGACCGAAAACCCCTCGCCAGAAGCAACTGGTGTGGCGACAAGTCTGTTTTGTATTAAGTGTGCTTATTATAGTCGAGCACGCGGCTCTATACATGTGGTTTAAATAATGGCAAATGCTCCAATGCCGCCAAATGTTGGTTCTGCCGGTACAGCCAATACATTCGCAAGCCTCCAAGCCAACGATAAACGACAATATCCGACTCCAACGCAAAGAAAGAAACGGTTTGCTAAGATTCGTGAGAAAATTGAAGGAAAACGATAATGCTTACAAATAAGCCGTCTCACCCAGTAAAGCGCGGAGTGTAGCGACGATGCCAACGCAACAAGAAATTGAAGATTATATCCGTCAGAGTGCTGGAGCCCCGATTCAGGGCGCCTTTAATCAGGTAGGTCAAGCCGCTGAGACCGGAGTAAACAACGCAGGGGCCGCAGCGTTAGCCATGAAGCGGGCAGCACTAGCTAAGATGGCAGCTAATCCTCAAATGGCACAACAAGCACCGCCTACACCTCCGATCCCTCAAGTTCAACCTAATTCACCTACAATGAGTCCTCAAGATCAACAAAGTCGTATGAATGCTATGATTGCTGCGCCATTAAGTGGTGGAACACCCATGTCCTTCGATTCGGCCGATGCTCAACGCACCGCTCAAATGAATCAAAATGCACTAGCTGCCCCCGCTTCTGGACTTCCGTCAGATTTGGCTGCTAAATTAGCTGCCGCGCAACAACAAGAAGCCCCCACGCCAAGACAATTCCCACATATCCAAGCAAAAATGAAAAGCGGACAGCCAGTTACAACTCAAGATATTCGCGCCACTCTCAAAGGTCCTCAAGAAGTCACCCCCGAACTGAACAAAAAATTGGGATATGGTTCCGACGATGAAGATGATGAAGCAAAAAATGATAATAACAAAGCCGGTTCAGCCGAAGGAAGCTATGGAGATTAATTCCACAGCACGTTTTGCTAAATTAAAACTTTTACTAGATAAACATGTTAAAAAACACGGTTTACAACAAACGGGGACACTTGGTGGAATTTAGTGAGTATACTAATGGACGATAACCGAGTTATGCGAGGATCTAAACCGGAACGCTTTTTAAAATTAAAGAAAATGTTTATGGGTAAGTCAGGCGGCAACAGAAATGTCCCCCAAACTTCTAAACCTAGAGAATTTTCTACGCCGACTATTTAGGATATAATATGACATGGAATAATAATAAAAATGGAATGCCAAAATTAGCGGGGCTCCCGGGTTTGAAAAAACTCCCAAAAGAATATAATGATGCTAATTTAAACGGTTCTTTGTCGATGCCCCCAAATCCTCCCGCAATGTCGACTGATCGTTTGGCGTCGCCTGCTAAAATGGCGGCACCAAAACAACCGACGATGCTCGGTGGAACTGATCAAGATCCAAATGCATCTCCCAAACAGCGTATGTTTCGTAAACTCGCTGGATTGATTGGTCCTAAAAAGTAATTAAAGTAAAGTTCCGTGCAACCCTAGTTTCTAGGACCACAACAACTGCTACCCGATTTATCGGAATGCAAAATAAAGGAATAAATATATGGCAGACGCGCCAAGTTCAGTACCAGCCCCCGCACAAGTTGCAACGCAACAAGTCCTAACTACACTCCCACCCGATCAAAAAACACCTGTACAGGCCGGAGCTGATGAAATCAGCGACGATACTGATGAGGATCTTGTAGAATCCCCCGCACAGAAAAAAGCACAAGAAGCCATAAAGAAGTCTTATAAACTCAAAGTTGGCGGCAAAGACGTCGACGTTGATGAATCAGAACTCCTTAAGCGGGCACAGATGGGCTACTCTGCCGATGAAAAATGGCAAGAAGCAGCTAAGATGCGTAAGCAGATGGACGGTTTTATCCAGTTGCTTCAACGTGACCCAGCTAAAGCTCTTGAGCAAATGGGTTATGATGTTGACAAGCTAGCTGAAGAACGCATTCAGCAACGCATTGCAGAAATGCAAAAAAGTCCTGAGCAAATTGAGCGTGAAAAACTTCAACGTGAACTTCAGGATATGAAAGATCGTGATAAAGCTAGAGAAGATGAGTATCGCACTAAAGAAACTCAACGAATTCAAGATCAATATGCGGTTGAACTCGAAAATGATATTAGTTCGGCTCTGGATAATAACTCTTATAGTTTTCCTAAGACTCCATACGTGGTTAAGCGCATTGCCGATACGATGATACTGGCTGTTCAGCAAGGTATTGCCACTAATAATGCTCGGCTTAAGAATATTACAGCCAAAGATGTATTACCAATCGTTGAAGCTGAGATCCGTCAGGAATTAAATGACATGTACTCCGCTTCACCAGATGAAGTTTTTGAATCATTAGTTGGAAAACAACGTTTAAATCAATATCGGAAATCGAAAATCAAAAATACAGCAAAAAAGCCAGAATCTGCTAGTCAAGTTAAGCAAACTGGTACTAAAGAACTGAAAAAGGCCCAAGAACAACAACAACCGACTAAAAAGGTCAGTTCAAAGGATTTCTTTCGTAATTTAGGTTCTAAATAGTCAATGTAGTGTATTAAATAATTTAACAAGTAGATATAGACGCCCCATGCCGGGCTCTATGTCTGCATATATTAAGTAGGAGAACTGATGTATACCCTTAAAAACCTTCCGTCCTATCAAGAGCATAATCTTAGATTCGAACGGTTGGTGTATAATTTTAGCATTACTGGTAATGCGACCCCAGCTAGCAAAACACAGACGAGCGACCTTCCGGGAATGGCTATTTTGAGGATGCAAGGCGAAACTGCCCAAGCTGACGCAATTGAAAGCGATTTTACCTGGACTGCACCAGTTGATAATGCATCTGGTGACTCTGTTTTTGGAATTCTTCTATTCCTTGATGGAAATGAAGCCGAAAAAGTATACGATGTATCTGTAACTTTAGTCCCTAGTTCAAATACGCCCCCTACCCCTTCTTCTTTACTTAAAACTGCGGCAACTTATGCAGTATTAGGCGCTTCTGGTGTAACAGGTGGTACTGGAGCCGGTGTTGCTCTTACTGGTAATCTTGGTATTTATCCAAATAATGCAAGTTCAATTACTAATTTTCCTCCTAGTACATTTTCTGGAGTAGAGAACGCCGGTAATGCCGCAGCTGCTCAAGCTCACCTTGATGCTATGGCTACTTATACTTCTTTAGCTGCCATGCCTGGTTATACAGTTCTTAGTGCTACTAGTTTTGAACTAGGCGGTCAATCTTTGACCGCTACTGGTGGATATGGATTGTATAGTATTGGCACTTCTGGTCAAATTACTGGTGGCGATACTCTTACATTAACTGGTTCGGACACTGATATATTTGTGATTAAAACTGGTTCTACCCTTACAACTGGCGTGGGCGCAGGTGGACACCCTATTATTACTCTAGTTGGAGTACTTCCATCTAATGTATATTGGCTTGTTGGCAGTTCTGCTACGATTAATAGTGCCGCTTCAAGTGCCGGTGCTACTTTCCGTGGTAACGTCCTAGCTCAATCAAGTATTACTGTTACCCAAACGGGCGCGGTGACTAATACTTTGGTTGCTCTTACTGGTGCAGTAACTTTTAGTTCTGCAAGTGCAGGAAATACGGCAAGCGCATCGAATACTTCTGTTCCTCCTATTATTACCATTAGTGGTCCTAATGAGGGAACGGCATTTGTTACCCCTGAAGGCAATATTGCAATTGAAGTTTCTGCTCTTAATCTTAGTTTAGCCGCTGCGGCAACTTCAACATTTTTAGTACAAATTGAATTCCTTGAAAGACGGGATAATTATTATGTTCTGTCGAGTGGTTCGTTTGGTAATCCGATTTAGATAGAAATATAGGGTGTAGGAAGCGACCCTTAGTAAACCTGCTAGAGTTATCTGGTAACCGTTAGGCCCAGAAAATAAGCTATAAGGCTTAAAAT
>ODAK010007006.1_pt1 | contig 11319 bp, 11 predicted proteins | sample 1539591 | NCBI WGS metagenome assembly ODAK01 (sample SAMEA3539303, study PRJEB22396) | soil metagenome | biome: tundra; feature: field; material: soil | place: USA | collected 2010-05 | depth 0.15 m | reverse complement strand
GGCGTCGGCGTGCATTACGCTGTGCGCAAGATGGAAGCCTTCCGCGGCAAGAATATCCTGATCGCCGGCGGCGGCGATTCCGCGCTGGACTGGACCATCAACCTGGCGCCGCTGGCCAAGTCGCTCACCCTGGTGCATCACCGCGACGGTTTCCGCGCCGCCCAGCACAGCGTCAACAAGATGCGCGAGCTGGAAGCCGCCGGCAAAGTCAAATTCCATGTCGCCAGCGTCAAGGCGCTGCATGGCGAGGCGGGCAAGCTTTCGGGCGTGACCCTGGCCGGCGCCGACAAGAAGGAATGGCGGCACGAGACCGATGCGTTCCTGCCCTTCTTCGGGCTCACCATCAAGCTGGGCCCCATCGCGGAATTCGGCATCCATCTGCACGAGAATTTGATCCCCGTGGATACGGCGCGGTTCGAAAGCCAGACGCCGGGAATCTTCGCCATCGGCGATATCAACAGCTATCCCGGCAAGCTGAAATTGATATTGTCGGGCTTCCACGAAGCGGCGCTGATGTCCCAGGCCGCGTTCCACATCGTCAGGCCGAACGAGAAGCTGCGCTTCCAGTACACCACCTCGTCGTCCAGCCTGCAGAAGAAACTGGGTGTCTCTTGAAGATCATCGCCGTCGACCGTCAGGGCAAGGAACACACGCTGGAAGGCCGCGACGGCTGGAGCGTGATGGAGATCTTGCGCGACGGCGGGCTGGACATCGCGGCGGAATGCGGCGGTGCCTGCGCCTGCGCCACTTGCCATGTCTATGTGAATGACGGCTGGTACGAGAAGCTGCCCGCGCCGTCGGAATCGGAAATCGACATGCTGGACATGGCGCTGGCGGTCGAGCCCAATTCGCGCCTCTCCTGCCAGATCGTGTGCAGCCAAACCACCGACGGCATCAAGGTCACGGTCGCGCCTGAGTGAGGAGCGTTTCGCGCAGCGAACAAAATGGTCCGGTGGACCATTTTGAGCGACGAACGCCCCGAGCGTAAGCGAGGGGTTACGCGATGGCGAAATCGATAGCGCTAGACACTCCACGACTCTTGGTCGCAGAATAATCGCGCGTCGAGGAGCCTCCGGGTCATGCGGTGGAATAGAGCAATCCTTCCGATCGTCCTGGCCGGGCTTGCCGCCGGCTCGCCCGCGCCGCGCAAGGACGCCAACATGCAGGCGAAGGCCGCCCCGGCAGAATCCAAGCCCATCGGACACACGCCTGCGCCGGTGGAAACGGCGACCTCCTCGGGCCCGCTTCTGTTTCACGGCTATGCCTGCGGCAGCGACTGCGCCAGCCATTGGGAAGGCTATTCCTGGGCGTCGGCGCACAAGATCGACGATCCCAAGAATTGCCGCGGCACAACCGAAACCTTCATCGAAGGCTGCAAGGCCTTCGCCGGGATCGAGGGGCCCCTGGGCGGACGCTACATCGACCAGAGTTTCCCGCACATGATCGGAAGCGATTGAACATGCTTTGGAAGAACGCAGCGATCCCGTTCGTCGTGCTCGCGCTAGCCGCCGGGTCGCCCGGCGCGGGCGTAGGCGCGCCGGCCAACAAGCCCGCCGCCGCCAAGCCCATGGGCGCAACGCCCCGGCCGCTGAAAAACGCCAGCCCCTCGGGCCCGCTTCTATTTCACGGCTATGCCTGCGGCAGCGACTGCACCAGCCACCAGGACGGCTATTCCTGGGCGTCGGCGCACAAGATCAGCAATCCCAGGGACTGCCGCGGCATGTCTGAAACCTTCATCGAAGGCTGTCTGGCCTTTGCCGGAATTGACGGACCCTTGGGCGAGCGGGAAATTTTTCAGGACGAAGACTGAGCCGTGACGCCAAAGGCGGCGAAATAGTCCAGTGGACCATTTCGAACGGCGAAGGCCGCCTCCCTCGCTTCGCTCGGCGATCTGGCCGGCGCGCCGCAGATCGCAAGGCCGCACATCGCCGAGGCCTTGTCTTACCGGCGGCTGGCGCTGCAGTCCTAGGACCTGGCCGGCGCCCCTAGCTTTTCAGCTTATTCAGGGCGTCCAGGTCGGCCTTGATGGCGCGGGCCGCCCGGCGCTCGGCGTTGCGGAAATGTTTCACGATGTCGCGGCCGTTGGCGGTGAGCGCGGCGCCGCCGCCGGACTTGCCGCCGGTGCGCCGCTCCAGCACCGCGTTGCCGAAAATCTTCTCGATATTCTGCAGGAGCAGCCAGGCGCGGCGATAACTGAGTTTCATTTTCGCCGCGGCCGCGCGGATCGAGCCGGTTTCCTCGATCAGCTCCAGAAGCCGCGCCTTGCCGGGCCCCAGATTGCCGGTGTCGCCGATGGGAAGTCGCAGGAATAGCCCAGCCATGCGGGTCATCCTGGCGTGGAGCGGCGTGGCCGGGCAAGGCTTTTGCACAATCCGAAAAACGTGATATTCAATTGGACATCACGATAGGCTGGGGAAAATATGCCGAAATTTCTGCGCCTTATGGCCGCGTCGCTGTTGCTGGCGCTGGCCGCCGCGAACACCGCCCTTGCCGCCGATGTCACCGTGTTCGGCGCCGCCTCGCTCGCCGACGCCCTGAAGGAGATTGCCGGCGATTACCAGAAGCAGAGCGGCAAGACCGTGGCGGTTTCGCCGGCGGCATCCTCGGCCCTGGCGCGGCAGATCGAAGCCTCTAGCGGGGCCGATATTTTCATCTCCGCCGATCTCGACTGGATGGATTATCTCGACAATAAGGGCCTGATCCAGCACGACACGCGCGAAAACCTGCTCGGCAACCGCCTTGTGCTGGTGGCGGGCAAGCAGGTCAGCACGAACATCGCCATCGCGCCGCACTTCGACCTTTTGGGCGCGCTCAAAGGCGGAAGGCTTGCCATGGCCGACCCCGATTCGGTGCCCGCGGGCAAATATGGCCGCACCGCGCTGATTTCCCTGGGCGCCTGGAACGGCGTGATCGATCATGTGGTGAACGCGGAAAATGTGCGCGTGGCGCTGGCCTATGTCGCGCGTGGGGAAGCGCCGCTCGGCATCGTCTATGAGACGGACGCCAAGGCCGATCCGAACGTGAAGGTGGTGGGCGTGTTTCCGGAGAGCAGCCATCAGCCGATTCTGTATCCTGCCGCGCTGGTCAAGGACGCCAAGCCGGAAGCGCGCACCTTCCTGGCCTATCTTGCCTCGCCCGCCGCGCGCGCGGTATTCGAGAAGGACGGTTTCAGCTTCCTGGCAAAGTGACCTGCCAACGGTATTGGACAAAGACCGGCAACGGCTTCCGAGGGCGGATCCCGCCGTGAATGTTTCTTCGGGATTGAGATTCCGTACAGACCTGGGACTTGAGGGGACAATATGAGACGCATTTTGCTGTTGAGCGCCACCGCCCTTGTCATGGCCGCCGCGGCGCCCTGCGCGTTCGCCGCCGATGACGGCGCCGTGATGAAGCGCCTCGATCAAATGCAGAAAATGATCGATGCGCAGCAGAAACAGATTGAATCGCAGAAGAAGGTAATCAACGGCCTGAACCGCGCGCTGGGCCGCAGGGGCGTGACTTTGCCCCCGCCGGAACCCGTCGCCACGACTGCTCCCGCCGCCCCACTCGCGCCGCCGCCGCCGGTGATCGAGACCCGGCTTCAGCAACAGGATCAGAAGATCGACGACCTGGTGGGCAAGTTCGCCGCCGAGCGGGACGCGCGGCGCCTGGCCACCCAGGAGCAGGCGCAAGCCAGTGTCACCAATGGCCGGCTTTCGGTCAGCTCCGCGGATGGCCGCTTCAGCGCCGCCTTGCGCCTGACCGGCCAATACGACCTGGGCTATTACATGCAAGGCGCGCGGGCCCGCACGCTTCCGCTCGGTCCCGATCTTTCCAGCGGCGGCAATTTCCGCCGCGCCCAGATCGGTCTTCAAGGCAAGGTGTTCGGCGACTGGTCCTATTATTTCAACATGGATTTCGGCTCGGGCGGTTCGACCGGCACCGAATCGCCGGGCCACATCCAGCAGGCCTATATCGAATATGACGGGCTGGCACCGTTTGCCTTCCGCATCGGCGCCCATCCGGCCTCGACCGGCCTGGATGATTCCTATGCCGTCACCGACCTGTTGCTGCTGGAGCGTTCCGCGCCGGGCGACGCCAACCGCAACATTGCGGGCGGCGATGGGCGCGACTCCATCGAAGCGGTCTATATGGGCGACCGGCTGTTCGCCTTGCTCGCCTATACCGGCGACAAGGTGCAGGCGACCGGCGCGTTCGACGAGCAGCAGGCGGTGGTGGCGCGCGGCGCCTATTCGCCGATCGTCAATTCAGACTGGCGCTGGGTGGTGAGCGCTTCGGGCACCGATGTATTCAAGGTGGCGGACGGCGGCTCCGCTTCAAGCGCGGCACGGGCCTTCACCCTTTCCAATCCACCCGAACTGATCGTGGACGACAACAGCACTAAATTCGCCTCGGTCGCCGACGCCAATGTCACCGATGTGTGGACCTGGAATCTGGAAAGCGCCGTCACCTATGACAATTTCCTGGCCCAGGCCGGCTACTTCAGATACGGCATCGACCTGCGCGGCCAGCCAACTCTGCGCGGCCAGGGCTTTAACGGCTGGTACGCCGAAGGAAGCTGGGTACTGACGGGCGAAAGCCGCGGCTGGTCGACCGCCAACGCCGCCTTCGCCGGTCCCAAGCCGCGGGTGAATTTCACCTCCGAAGGCGGCGCGGGCGCGTGGGAGGTGGCGGCGCGCTATTCGACACTCAACCTCAACGACAATGAAGGCGTTTTGGGCGCGGCATTGCCGGCAGGCGGCGTGCGCGGCGGCGAGCAGCGCATCGGCACCATCGGCCTCAACTGGTATCCCAACCCGGTGCTGAAATTCATGCTGCAGGCGCAGACCGTCCAGGTCAGCAAGATCGGCACCAACACAGTGCTGGTCCCGACCGTCACCAACGCCAATCTGGGCCAGAACTATAACACCGTCGCGCTCCGCTCCCAGATCGCGTTCTGATCCGTTTCGGACTTTACCGGAGGGGCGGTGCATTGCGCCGCCCCCTTTTTTTCGCCTAGCTTCCGGATCGAAAATTCATGGGAGGCTCTTCATGCGTCTTTCCTGCGTTGCGCTCGGCACGGCGGCATTGGCCGTCTGCGCCTCGGCCGCCCTGGCCCAGGCCGACAAGCTCGATCCATCCCACATCATTTTCACGCCGCCCAAGGATATCCAATGGAAGTCCGGCGACGGCGCCGATCAGGCCGTGATCTTCGGCGACCCCGGCAAGCCGGGCATCTATGGTCTTCTGATCCGCTGGAAGCCCGGGCATTTCAGCCGTCCGCATTTCCACAACACCGACCGCTTTGCCTATGTCGTGTCGGGCACCTGGTGGGTGAGTTCCAGCGACACGTATGATCTGGCCAATACCCATCCCATGCCGGCGGGAAGCGTGGTCACCGATCTGGCGAACACGGTACATTACGATGGCGCCAAGGATACGGAAGCCGTATTGGAGCTGGTAGGGACGGGACCGGTAACCACCACGCCGGCTGAAGCCAAGAAATAAGCGAAGGGATTTCGGGGGAATGCCGCACGGACTGCAAGCCGATCCCGTCACCGTAACGGTATTCCTGCTGTTGTTCGCAAGCGTGGCGGGGATCGGTCTCTTCGCCGCCCGCTGGCGCAAGCGCGATCTCTCCCAATTGACCGAGTGGGGTCTGGGCGGACGGCGCTTCGGCACCCTGATCACCTGGTTCCTGCTCGGCGGCGATCTCTATACCGCCTATACCTTCATCGCGGTGCCGGCGCTGATGTTCGGCGCCGGCGCGACGGGCTTTTTCGCCATTCCTTACGGCATGCTCGCCTATCCGCTTCTGTTTATCGGGTTTGCGCGCTTGTGGTCGGTGGCGCGGCGGCATGGCTATGTCACTGCCGCCGATTTCGTGCGCGGGCGGTTTGGTTCCAGAAGCCTGGCGCTCGCCGTGGCAATTACCGGCATCGCCGCCACCATTCCCTATATCGCGCTGCAATTGTTCGGGCTGCAGGTGGTGATCGCGGCTTTGGGGATTCAAACCCTGCCGGGCCTGGCGGCAGTTCCCAACTCGGCGCTCCTGATCGCCTTCCTGTTTTTGGCGTTTTATACCTATTCCAGCGGACTGGGCGGAACCGCCTTGATTGCGGTGGTCAAGGACATTCTGGTCTATGCCACGGTGCTTGCCGCCGTCGTGATAATTCCCATCGAGCTGGGCGGTTACGGCAAGATCTTCGCCAGCATCGATCCCAAGCTGCTGCTCCTGTCGCATGGCACGGCGGACAATCTGGGCGCGGGCTTTGCCTATTCCTCGTTGGCGCTGGGCTCGGTTCTGGCGCTGTTTCTCTACCCCCACGCGTCAACCGGCATGCTGTCTTCGTCCAGCCGCGACGTGGTCGAGCGAAACTCCATTATTCTGCCCATCTATTCCTTCGCATTGGCGTTAATCGCGCTCTTGGGCTTCATGGCGGTGGCGGCGGGCGTGAAGGCGATGCCGGCCTATGCGGGCGGCTTCGGCCGGTTCGGCAACAATTTCGCCGTGCCCGCGCTCTTTCTGTCCATGTTTCCCAACTGGTTTGCGGGCGTGGCATTTGCCGCCATCGGCGTGGGCGCGCTGGTGCCGGCCGCGATCATGTCCATCGCCTGCGGCAATCTCTTTACCCGCAACATCTATCGCGACTTCATCGCGCCCGATTGCACCCCCGAGGCGGAAGCGCGCGTGGCCAAGATCGTGGCATTCATCGCCAAGCTGGGGGCCTTGTTCTTCGTCCTGGCGCTGAAAAGCTCCTACGCCATCGAGCTGCAGCTTCTGGGCGGCATCTGGATCTGCCAGACGGTCCCAGCCGTGCTGGTGGCGCTTTTTACCCGCGCCATGCATCCCACGGCATTGCTGATCGGCTGGGCGTCGGGCATCGGCGCCGGCACCGCGATGGCCTGGAGTCTTGGACTGAAAAGCTCGATCTATGTATTGCATATTTTCGGCGTGGCGGTGCCTTGCTACGCGGCCCTCAGTGCTTTGGCGCTCAATCTGACCGTCGGAATCGTGCTGAGCCTGATTTTCAATGCGCTTTCATCGGGCGTCCGCCCCGATGAAACATTCGCCGAAGACTATGTCTGACGCGCCCAGGCGCGAGGGATTTTGGGACTTGGGCAGGAGCGTCGCGCGGAGCGTGCGAAAGCACGTGAGCACGCGCGACGAACCCAAGGCCCGAAAGACCCGCGCTCTATCCGAAGCGGCCGGTGATGTATTGTTCGGTGCGCTTGTTGTCGGGCGCGGTGAAAATCTTTTCCGTCGCGCCATATTCCACCAACTCGCCCAGATACATGAACGCCGTATAGTCCGAGGCGCGCGACGCCTGTTGCATATTGTGCGTGACGATCACGATAGTGTACTCGGCCGAAAGCTCGTCGATCAATTCTTCGATCTTGGCGGTCGAGATCGGATCCAGGGCTGAGCAAGGTTCATCAAGCAGGATGACTTCCGGCCGCGTCGCCACGCTGCGGGCGATGCAAAGCCGCTGCTGCTGGCCGCCCGACAGGGAAAGGCCGGAGGCGTGAAGCTTGTCCTTCACCTCGGTCCACAGCGCGGCGCGCGTCAGGGCGCTCTCGATGCGGCCTTCCATTTCGGATCGCGGCAGGCGCTCATACAATTTGATGCCGAATGCGACATTGTCATAGATCGACATGGGAAACGGCGTCGGCTTCTGAAACACCATGCCGATGCGCGCGCGCAAGAGATTGAGATCCTTGACCTTGAGAATGTCCTCGCCGTCCAAGGTGACGGAGCCTTCGGCGCGCTGATGCGGATAAAGGTCGTAAATGCGGTTGATGACGCGCAGCAAAGTGGATTTGCCGCAGCCCGAAGGGCCGATAAAGGCGGTGACCTTGCGATCGTAGATCGGCAACGTGATGTTCTTCAGCGCCTTGCTCGTCCCATAGAAAAAGCACAGATCACGGATATCGATCTTGGCTTTTTCGTTCTGAGCGGCCTCGTTGAGAGGCGCCATGGTCGCGGCTTCCATAAGATCAGTTCCGTTTGGTTTCGAGCAGGCGGGCTATGATGGAGAGCGTCAATACGGTGGCGGTAACCAGAAGCGCGCCCGCCCAGGCGAGCTTGTGCCAGTCGTCATAGGGCGACAGCGCATATTGGAAGATGACCGCCGGCAGCGACGCCATCGGCGCGTTGAAATTTGTTGTGAGAAACTGGTTGTTGAGGGCGGTGAAGAGCAGGGGCGCGGTCTCGCCCGAAATGCGCGCGATCGCCAGGAGCACGCCGGTGACGATGCCGGCCTGGGCGGCCTTCCAGGTCACGCTGCGGATGACGAAATTCATCGGCGCGCCCAATGCGCTGGCGGCTTCGCGCAAGCCGCTCGGAACCAGGATCAGCATATTCTCGGTGGTGCGCACCACGACCGGGATCACGATCACCATCAAGGACAGGGCGCCAGCCCAGGCCGAGAAATGACCCATCGGCAGGACCACGATCTCGTAGATGAAAAGGCCCGTGACGATGGACGGCGCGGAAAGAAGGATGTCGTTCACGAAACGCACGACAAAAGCGAAGCGGGTATGCTTGCCATATTCCGCCAGATAGGTGCCCGCGAACAGGCCGATGGGCGTGCCAAAAAATACCGCGATTACGCTCATCAGCACGCTGCCCAGGATTGCGTTCAAGAGCCCGCCCGGCTGGCCCGGCGGCGGTGTCGATTGGGTGAACAGGATCGGCGAAATCGCGGAAAAACCTTCCGACAGCAGCGCCGACAGAATGAAGCCCAGCCAGACCAGGCCAAAAAATGCAGCTGCGAAGGAAAGCGCGATGAAGATGCCGTTGGTAAGGCGGCGGCGCAGATAGAGCGATCTGGAAAAATTCATTTGGTCCCCGCCTGCCGTTCCAGGGAGCGCAGCATCAACTGCGCGCAAGCCAGCACAATGAAGGTAATGAAGAACAGGATGAGGCCCAGATAGATCAGCGAGGAAGCATAGAGCGTGGTGGTCGCTTCGGTGAACTCATTGGCGATGGTGGCCGAGATGGTGGTGCCCGGCGCGAACAATGACGGGTCGATGGTATGGGCGTTACCGATCACGAAAGTAACCGCCATGGTCTCGCCCAGGGCGCGGCCCAAGGCCAGCATCGCACCGCCCACCACGCCCGAGCGGGCATAGGGAAGCACGACCCGCCACATCACTTCCCAGGTCGTGCAACCCAGGCCATAGGTCGCCTCCTTCAACATGGCGGGCACTGTCTCGAACACATCGCGTGTCACCGCCGAAATGAAGGGCAGGATCATGATCGAAATAATGAGACTGGCGGTAAAGACGCCGATGCCATAGGGCGCGCCGCCAAACAGCGAGCCGATCAGGGGAATGCCATCCGTGGCATCGATGATCGGCTGCTGCACATGCGCCTGGAACCAAGGCGCGAATACGAAAAGCCCCCAGATGCCATAGATGATCGAGGGAATGCCGGCCAGCAATTCAATCGCGATGCCGATGGGCCGCCGCAACGCGCGGGGGCACAATTCCGTTAGGAAAATCGCCACGCCGATGCCGATCGGCACCGCCAGCATCATCGCAAGCGCGGAAGTCACCAGGGTGCCGTAGATGGAAGGCAGGCCGCCAAACTTATTTAAGGTCGGGTCCCAGTCGCTGGATGCGATGAAGGAAAAGCCGAATGCCCGGAAGGCGGGGATCGAACCGATCACCAGCGAAGCGATGACCCCGGAAAAGATCAATAGGACGGCGGCGGCGGCGGCCCATGTGAGAAAGTGAAAGCGGGCATCGCCACGCCCGGCGCGGCGTGTGACCTCCGCTCTCGAGACCCGGTCGGCAGTGGCGTTTGCGTCGGTCAAGGCAATATCGGCCATAAATTGTGGAGCCTGCTCAGCGGATAGGCGCCAATTCACACGGCTCTCACGCCACGAACATCACAGTTCTGCAAAGCTTTTGTGACGGTGGCGCTGGCAATCCCCACTCCCACAATAATCCATTGATATCAAACGGTAAAATCGAAGGGCCGCCAACGCCTGGCGGGCCAAAAGCTTAATCCGGGCTAACCAAACAACTTTAGGAGTCTTGTACGGGTCGGAAGGCAAAATAAGGCGGCAAACCAGGAAAACGGAAGGAAGCGCGCGCGCGTGTCGGTTGCACGGCTCATTAGAACTGTGTTTGGCATCGTGGCAGGGCTGATGCTTGTCATGGCGGTGGCCGACGTCATCTTGTCGGGCCATCTCACGATCGTTTCACCCGCCAGCTTCGGCGCGCTGCTGACCGTGGCTCTGGCCTTCCTGATTTCCAACCTTCTCAACTCGCGCGAACGTCAGCGAATACTGACCGGCCAAGCGGACGAATTGCGCGGTGCGGCGCAACGGCTGGAAATCTCCTTGCGCAACGCCGCGGCGGTGAATTCGCGGCTCTTTCAAAGCGAGATTCGCTACAAAGGCCTGGTGGACGCACAAGGCGATGCCATTTTCCGGCGCGACGCCTCCAGCCGCCTCACCTACGCCAACGAAGCCTTCTTCAAGATGTTCGGCCTGGATCCGGCACACGCGATTGGCTATCCGTTTGCGCCTGATCTGCATCCGGAAAGCCGCGCGCCATTGTTCGGCAGCTTCACCGCCCTGGAAACCGGGCGCGGACGCGCGCATTACGACCAACATGTCAGCACCACGATGGGCTGGCGCTGGATTTCCTGGGAAGACTATGCGGTGCGCGACGGCGATGGACGCCTGGTCGAAGTGCAAAGCGTCGGCCGCGATATCACCGAACGCAAGGCGCTTGAAGACGCGTTGACCGAAGCGCGCAACAACGCCGAAGCCGCCAGCCGCGCCAAATCAGGTTTTCTTGCCACCATGAGCCATGAAATCCGCACGCCCATGAACGGCGTGTTGGGCATGGGCCGGCTGTTGCTGGAAACCGACCTGAAGCCCGAGCAGCGCACATATGCGGAAGCCATCACGCAGTCGGGCGAGGCACTCCTTAGTTTGATCGGCGATATTCTGGATTTCTCCAAGATCGAGTCCGGCACGCTGACATTGGACGAGGATGAAGTCGAAGTCCGCGCGCTGGTGGCGGGGGTCGCCGAGCTCCTGGGTCCGCGCGCCCATGCCAAGAACATCGAGATTTCCACGGTGGTGGCGCGCGACGTCCCCAAGGCCATTCGCATCGACGAAGTCCGCTTCCGTCAGGTGCTCACCAATCTGATGGGCAATGCCGTCAAATTCACCGAGAAGGGCGGAATCTGCGTTCTGGTGAAGATGTTCGAGGGACGGGACCGCAATTTCCTGCGGGTGGAAGTGCACGATACCGGCGTCGGCGTTCCCTCGCAGAAGCGCCAGGAGATTTTCCAGGAATTCGTCCAAGCCGATTCCA
>ODAK010007005.1_pt1 | contig 11319 bp, 13 predicted proteins | sample 1539591 | NCBI WGS metagenome assembly ODAK01 (sample SAMEA3539303, study PRJEB22396) | soil metagenome | biome: tundra; feature: field; material: soil | place: USA | collected 2010-05 | depth 0.15 m | reverse complement strand
GGCCTAGACGTGCTGATGGCCGGCGCGCACAGTGGTGATCAGCTCGTCTATTTCGAGTCCTCCCACGGGTACCGCTATCCCGACGGAGACACGATGGTCGAGGTGCTGTGTCTGTACGACCACTTCCTCAAGGACACCGATTTCGTCGCAAAGACTCAATCGGCTCCCGCGGACGTCCTTACGGTCGTGCTCGACTCCTGCCACTCCGGTGGGATGAATAAGGTGTTCTTTCCAGGCGGCGATGTGCAGGTCGCTCGTGCGAAGGTCTGGACGCCGACTGCGAGCGACGATGACCTCAACGGCCAGTTGTATGCACAGGTCACCAAGTTCAAGTTCTGGGGCCACGCCCCCACGTCCGACAGCGGCGCGGTGGCAAAGAGCTTTCAAATCAACCCGACCGGCGTTCCTGCGCCGAAAGACATCAGCGCAGGCGCCCCAGAGCTCAACGGAGCGCTCTTCGCTGCGTGCCAAGCCGACCAGACCGCCGCAGCCGGAAGTATCCCGACGAACATGTTGTCCGCGTTCACCTACGCCCTCACCGTCGAGCTGGACCCGGCGCTGTCATTGAGCGATCTCTCTGCCAAGGTGACGAGACGGCTGGATGCGTTGAATATGTCCCAGGTACCGCGCGCCGTCGCACCTCCGATGCACCAGGAGGTGCTCACGGAGACGTTCATCTCCATGCAACCCGCGGGCGTTGTCCCGGTGCCGATCGGACAAGGGGGTGACAATCAGGCCGGCGGCGGGGATGGCTTCGACCCGCTGGACTATCTCCGCACACAACTCGGTGACCTCATGAGCCTCTGACCCACCTAAGGAGCGACAGCAAATGGCTACTGCAAAAACAATCGACCCGAAGCTTCAGCAGCTCTACGACTCAATCAATGGCGCTTTCGCGGGCGGACCCGGCCCGGCGAAGGACTTCAACGTGGGCACAGGCATAAACAGCGACGCATCACAGTTCGCCAGCTCGATGCTCGCGGCCTATCACGCCGGTGCCGTAGCCAACCCCAGCAAGGCTTTCAAGCCCACCGCCGGGAAGGCCTTCAACACGCTGACCCTTGACAACCCGCAGGCCGTCGTCGACAAGGCTTGGTGGAACGACGTTCTCACCGTCGTCACTGACATGGCCCCGGTCGTCATCAACGCCCTCAGCAAGGACTATCAGCCGCCGCAACCTAGCCTCAAAGACGTCATCGACGGACTGCCCGCCGCTCGGAAGAATGACAAGGACTGGACGGATTTCGCGACGCAGCTCCTCCTCACCGCTGCCGAGACGACGGTGCAGGCACTGGGCGGCACCAAGGACTTCAGCGACGAAAAGAACATTCCCGACATCCCGCAGCCGCCCGCTGGCAAGGACAAGGGCTGGTTCGACGACGTCTGCCACTTCGTGTCGCAGGCCGCGCCTGTAGCTATACCGATCGTCATGAGCCTGATCTGAGTCGTGCCATGGCACCCGCCGGCAGCCGGTCCGGTCCGGTCCTGAAGAAAATCGCCGCCGACCTGGCCCTGCAGCGCCTCCCGGATCTGAGCGCGTTCACCGAGGAGCAGATCGACGAGGAGTGGCTGCCGCTGTTCAGTAAGAGCGGACTGTACTCCGACTCGGTGGCGCTGCTTCAGGACCTCGTCCGGCAAGCCTCTCTGGGCCTCATCACTATGGAGACGGCTCGAGCTCAGGACGTCAAAGGCTGGGCACCGGAGAAGTGGCTCTGGACGGACTTCCAGCGCGTCGAGGGTCTTTTCGGCACCCAAATCGTGATGATCAACATGGGTGAGCCGCGCTTCCAGTTCGTCGACCCAGTAGCACCCCCGCCGTAATATGACAGGGGACTCCCCTCGGAGAGGTGCTTCGTCAAAGACGAAGCTCAGCTGATTGCGCGTAAGTATTCGGTGATCCCTTTGGGTTGAGCGGAACTGGCCGCTGGTGCGGTGACAACGCGGCTGCCGGGCCGGTACATGGCGATGAGACATCCCGGCGGGTGTTCGGCCAGCTCGCTGATAACGGGGCAGCCGGTGGTGGCTGCGGGGTTTTGCCGCGCCGGACGCGGTGGTGTACACGATCGCGCCGCCGCGGTCGTGAAGGGTGCTGTAAGGCCATTACGGCGTGCAGTCCGACCGGGCAGCGAGCAGTTCGTCGAGCACGGTGGGGGTTGCCGCCGCCCCTGTCCGGCGCGGGCAGAAGGGCTACGCTCGTGGCCGGTGACGAGCTGGGTGGGAGGAGGAACGAGTGGTGCACCTGAATGGCAGGTGGCGGATCGCAGAGATGGACATGTGGGATCAGGAGGCCATCGACTTGGTAGCGCCCGGCTTCATCGAGTTCGGCGACGACGGGACCGGCGAGTTCGGTTTCATCGCCGTCCGGGGGTGGATGGACTGCCGCCCGGGCGAGCGCGACGGACGTGCCAGCGTGGAGTTCAGCTGGCAAGGTGATGACGAGGGTGATGAGATCAGCGGGCGGGGCTGGGCGGTACTGGCCGATGACGGCTCGCTTCTGGGGCATCTGTACTTCCACCTCGGCGACGACTCCGGCTTCCGCGCCGTGCGCTTCGGGCAGGAACCGGAGATCGCTCGCTCCGCCCGGCAGTCTCGGTGCATTGCTCAAGGTCCTTATATGACCCTGATCCGCGGGAATGCGTCGATGAGCCCGGGCGGCGATGACCCGGGCCGGCCGAGGATTTCCGGCAGCTCGCTAACGGGAACCGCCAGCCGCCGGGCCAGCCTGCCGAGGGCAGCGGCTGGGAGCCGCAGCGGCCTCTCGCACGCCGCGCGCGAGCTCGTCATGGGATCGTCGGCATCCCGGGCGGTTACGCCCGGGTCGGCGAGAAGCTCGCAAAGGTCAGCCGCCAGGCTGACCGGGCGGTTCTCGCCCGGGACGCTCGCCGTCAGGTCCAGCAGCCGTACCCCCGCCGGCTTTCCCTGCGCGTCGCTGGCCTGGACGAGGTAGCGGATCTGGGCGCCGGCCAGCGGGGTGTAGCCGAGGTAGTGGTGGTCGCGGATCAGCTGGTTGTAGCGGGCGGAGCCGGCGCGGCTGGTGACCGGGACGAGGTGGAGCGGGGCGATCTGGGCGAGGGTAGCGGTGACTGGCTCGGGGCCGATGGGCAGGGCCAGCTGCCCGGCGGGGGTGTGGCGCAGGTGGCGGCCGTTGCTGTTGCCGTGACGCGGCGGCGGCAGGGTGATCAGCTGATCGGCGTGCATGCGGTTGAGCGCGACCCGGGCGGTCATGTCTCTTCGCCGCCCGTCGGCGCGGTGCCAGCCGAGGGCGTCGCAGACCGCGTCGGCGATCGCGCGGCGGGTCGGCAGCGACGCCGCCAGGGAGCGGATCTCCCCCAGCTCGGCCGGAGTGAAGTCCCGGCCGCAGTAACGAGCCGGGCCCCCATGGCGCGGGGTGCCGGCGGTTGTCAGGGCGGTCTCCCGGGGTCTTGTGGCGGGCAGATGTTCCAGGGCAGCAGGGCTTCCAGCGCCTGGCCGTCCGGCGGCTTCCCGCCGTTGGCGGCGCAGGCCCGCAGGTAGGTGTCCAGGTAGGCGCGGGGGTTGTGCCCGGCGATCCGGGCGGTGCCCAGGATGGTCCAGGCGTGGCCGGCCAGTTCCGCGGCCCACCGCGACCCTGACCCGTTGTAGTTCTTGCGGCCGATGACCGGGGTCCGGATCGCGCGCTCGGCCTCGTTGTTATCCAGCGGAAGGTCCGGGAAGTCGCGGTGGCGGGACAGCCCGTCCCATTCGCGGTCCAAGGTGGCCAGCACCTTGGCCGCGGCCGGGTGCAGCAGGTCCGGGCGGTGGCCCTGAATGCGGCGGTGAGCATCGATCTCCTCCAGGGCCGCCTCGAGCGCCGCCTCGGCGCGGGCGTGCTCGCTGGTGCCGTCCGGGGCGGCGGCCAGCCGCCGGTGCGCGGCGTACAGCACGCCGATCCGGGCGGCCCGCGCATGCGCCCGGGGTCCCGGGTTCTTGCGGTGGGCGTCCCCGGCCCGGATGAACCGCCGCCGGATATCACAGCGGCGTGACCCCCTCCACGGAGTTCTGCGTGAACCTGCTGATCGCCAGGTACGCGCTCGGGCTGCCGTTCAGCCGGGTGATCGCGATGCTGTCGTTTCAGGGCCTGGACGTGGCGCCGGGCACGCTGGCCGGGGTGGCGCGGCGGCTGGAGGGCCTGCCGGCGCCGCTGGCCGCCGCGATCGCAGCGCGGAACGCCGCCGCCGGGCACGCGCACGCCGATGAGACTTCCTGGCGGGTGTTCGGGCAGCCCGCCGATAGCGGGGGCAGCCGCTGGTGGCTATGGGTGTTCACCGCGGCGGACACAGTGGTATGCAAGATCGCGCCGTCGAGGTCGCTGAAGGTCCTGGATGGCCACTACGGCCTGGCCGCGGGCCAGCTGCCCGAGGGCCGCGGCCCGCTGGTCCTCAGCTCGGACTTCTACTCGGTGTACCAGTCGTTCTCCGAGGCGCCGCCAGGACATTCGCTGATCTACGGAACCAGCAGCGCTGCTCCCTGGGCCCCAGATCTCGGCCAGGGCCTTCTTCGCGGCCGGGTGCGCGGACCTGGGCACAGCTGGATGCCAAGCTGATCGATCGGTTCGCAGTGAACACGGGAACCATCCCGTGTCGTTCCCGCCGCCCGGGAGCCGCCCGGGATGCCGGGATAGGCGCGTCGTCGGCCAAAGGCGCGGGATGGGGCGGAGGCCCCGTAGTAGTCCGGGCAGCGAGAGGCGTGCACATGGCGAAGGGGGGGGCCAGCAAGCCGGCAGTGCGGGCAGGGGAATGCCAGGAGGCCGCCGGTGAATACCGGCGAGCCGGAGCTCGCTGGGCTGTATTCAGCTGAGCGCCGGGTACTGGAGATCCAGGCCAAGCTGCACCGTTGGGCCAGTGATGATCCTCATCGCAGGTTCGATGATCTGTTCAATCTCGCTGCCGATCCCGCGGTGCCCGTCGATGTCGGTGAACCGCAGCTGGGGCGCCGGGGTGGGGGCGTTCCTTGCGGACGATCACCCGCATCCCGGCCGGCCAGGAGGAGAGGTCCAGCAGGCCGGTGAGCTCGGCGACCCAGGCACCGTGCCGCACCTGGCCGCCGGCGTCATAGGCCGGCTCCCAGACCCGGTCGGGAAGGGTAAGGATGGCCTGGTGCATGTCGGCCATGATGGCAGCCAGCGCCTTCTTGGCCGGGTAGACGTAGACGTAGCTCTTGCCGGTGCCTCGCTTGCGGTGGCGCTGGATGCGCCAGCCGAGAAAGTCGAGGCCGCCGTTGATGTGGGTGATCAGGGTCTTCTCCGGCGACAGGCGCAGGCCCATCACCGCGAGGACCCCGGCGATCTCCTCCTTCAGGGCTTCGGCGTGCGCCTTGGTGCCCGATACAGCCAGGCACCAGTCATCTGCGTACCGGACCAGCCGGTAGTTGGGCAGACCCTGGCGGCGCCGCTTGGCCCGTTCATACGGGCTGGCTCCGGGGCCTCCCGGACCCTGGGCGATGTGCTCGTCCAGCACCGACAGGGCCACGTTGCTCAGCAATGGGGAAAGGATCGACCCTTGCGGGGAACCAGCGCTGGTATCCGCCAGCGTGCCGTCCTCGGTGAGGATGCCCGCTTTAAGGAATGCCTTTACCAGGGCGAAGACGCGCTTGCCCCCGACGCGCTGCCGCACCCGGTCCATAAGAGCCGGATGCGAGATTTCGTCGAAGCAGGCTTTGATATCCCCTTCCACGATCCACTCATAAGAGCGGGAGGTGAAGTGGTGCACCTCGGCCACCGCGTCGTGAGCCCGGCGGTTCGGGCGGAACCCGTAGGAGCACGGGAGGAAATCCGCCTCGAAGACCGGCTCCAGCACCAGTTTCAGGGAGGCTTGGGCTACCCGGTCACGGATGGTCGCGATCCCCAGGTAGCGGACCTTGCCGCCCGCCTTGGGAATCGCTCGCCGCCGCACCGGCAAGGGGCGGAAGGAGTACCAAACCGTCCCGGCTTTGTCAGCGCTGCTTCCCGCCCTCCCCGGCGTCTCCCGGATCAGGCTGCGCTCAGCTCCCACCCGGCTGCTGCGACAGCCTGGCGAGGAGGTCTCGCACCTCCTTCGATTCCCAGCGCCTCACGGCGCACCAGCGCCTCGTGGCGCACGATCCGGTCCTCACAGCGTGCCCGGCGGCGGTGGCGCAGCTCGAGATCGGCGAGCTGGCCGGTGGTGGCGAAGGCGGTGACGCCAAGGCCAAGGCGTTCTGCCGGCAGAGCATCAACCTGCCGCTCAAGGTCCTGCTCATCCAGCTCAACCGGGTGCTGCGGGGTTCTCCCGGAGTCGCCTGACCGTCGCATGACGTTGCACGGAGCGCACGACGGAGAACTTTTGCAACAGACCTCCATGGGTGTCTTGCTCGTTGTCGCTGCTGCTCTGACGCTCGCCGTCTCGGGGCAGGGCGGCTGGTACAACACCTGTGGTGCGACTACCCGATGTTGATCAATCGCTGACCTGGCCAAATCAGGGAGATGTCCGGTTCGCTAGGATATGCACCCCCAGAGAACAGGGGCTGGTGCGCCTACTTCAGGCCCGGCGTGTCCAGCGCCGCTTTCGGATACCTGCGCCGATACGCCTGGTGGCGGGTTCTCCAATGGCTGCGCCACAAGCACCGCCGGAACACCTGGAAAGACATCCGCCGCCAGTACTGCGGCGGCGGATGGTGGCCAGCCAGCCACGACCGGGCACTGTTCAACCCAGCCGGAGTGCACACCACGCGCTACCGCTACCGGGGACAGCAGATACCCGCGCCATGGCCGGCCGCGGGCTGGGGACACCCGACGCTCCCGGACGGGACCTGGGGAGCGCCCGTTGCGGTGAGAGCCGCACGGCGGGTGCGGGAGGCGGCACGGGGAAACCCAACGGCGGAAACACCGGCAGGGCGCCCCGGGCCGACCTCACCGCTGCGCCGAGGACACCGGCCTGCGCAACCTGCCCTGCACGGCTTCACGCAGAACCAGATCTGGTGCGAGCTGGTGGCCATGGCCTGCGAACTGACCGCCTGGATGGCGATGCTCGCCCTCGACGGCCCGCCCGGGCCTGGGAACCCAAGCGACTGCGGCTGCGCCTGTTCACCGCGGCAGGGCGCCTGGCCCGCGGCGGCCGCCGCCTGCGGCTGCGGCTCGCCGCGACCTGGCCCTGGGCCACCCAGATCACCGCCGCGATCACCCGCCTTCAAGACCTCGCCCCCGGCTGACCAGGCCGAACCGCCCCTGCGCCAGAAAGGACAAACCACCAGGGCCAGTGGAAACCCCGCCCACCCGGCGCGACAGCCGGGCCAGCAGGCACGCCGCACGCTGAAAAACAGCAACCGGCCGCAGCCTAACCCTGCCCCATCAAGATCACGAAAGATCGAGGTGAAGCAGTCGGCACATCGACTCAGATGGCTCAACCCCAAGCTCTTCCCTTAGCAGCCGCTGGCACCGCCGGAACTGGCGGAGGGCCTCAGACCAGTTGCCCTCGGCAAGGTGCGTCTCAATGAGAGTGCGGTGTGCCGTCTCGCGTAGCGGCTCGAGCCGGATAGCCGCTAGGGCGGCTTGGATAGCCATCGCATGCCGCCCTGCGGCACTCAGTGCCCGAGCCAGAGTCTCTAGGGCGTGCAACCTTGTCTGCCGCAGTTCCTCCCGCTCGTCCTGCAACCATGTGTCGTACCAGTCAGGCAGAAGATCACGGGACAATTCAGACAGCTCAATCGATTCAAGCTCGATAGGCGTCGGTTCGTCGGCAGCCTCGCCGAGTCGCCGGGCGAACGTAATTAGCCTGCGGACGTCCACGTCGATGTCTGCACACAACCCGAGGCGTGCGGTCGTGGCGGTAACGATCCGTTCATGGGACTGGTTGACCCGCCACAACGTGGTACGCAGGTCAGCGAGCGCGCGCTCTGTTGAGTACTCCGGCCACAGATTTCCGGCGACGTACTGTCGCGTAACATGGCGATCACGAAGCGCCAGCAGCGCTACCAGACGCTGGCCACCTGCCGCGATTTCGATCTCCAAGTCGCCCCGCATGAGAGCGAAGCGGCCAAGTAGCGCAAGCCGCAGGGGCGCCTCCAGAGCCATATTCCCCCCTGACCTGGTCCGATCTGCGATGTTCTTTCTCCCTGACCTGGTAAGTGCCGGGGATCGGGCAGGCATATTCGCTCGGTCCCTTAACCTCCACCGCATCGCCCTCGGGTGCGCGTGCGATCATCGCTTGGCGTCCAGCCTTCTCGACGCCGTGGCCGCCCGACGAACAGGCCGTCGTCAGGGACGCCGGCTCCTCGGCTGCGAGTGGTGAGCACACAGATGATCCTTGGCGATAGTTCGGTCACCCACGGCGTTGGGAAGCTTCTCCAGTTGCCGTAGTACGAGGTCTCCTCGACGGCTTCGCCGGTGGCGCGTAGGCCTTGTAGGTAACGGGCGAGCCGATGCTGACCCCTGGTTGTCCTGGACAGTTCGAGTCGGCCGCTGCCTTTCACGGCCCGTGAGGCCCCGCTGATTGGCTTTGCGGCACGACCAGAATTGATTTCGAACGCCTCACTGCACTCATCGGCCCGCGTTCCCCGGCCGGGAAACCTTCGCTGGGAAGCACGTAATGGGCGGCTCGAGGGAAGTCCTGCGGGGCTACTCTGTGGCTCTGAGAGCACGCATCTGTGGCAGCCCGGCATTTCGTCCCCAGGATGGGACCCGATCACTGCTATCCTCCTCTCGCCGCTGGGTCGTCGCCTTTCGTCTCCTTGAGGATGCGATCGATCTCCGCGCGGGCGGCATGCTGCAGATCGCTGACGCCGACGCCGACCACCGAGTCCCATAGAGGCCCCCCAGTATTGTATTGAGGCATGGAAACCGAAGCTCGGTTCCGTAGTAAATCTCACTCAGGCGCAATGATTTTGAGGTGCCGTAAGCATCATTCCTGCCGTGTGGAGACCGTGTGGAGACCGTGTGGAGACCGTGTGAGGTCCAGTAATATCCGGCTCGTTTCGTGTCGACGCTCAAGTCCCCGGCATTGCTCTTAGGGCCTTTATCTGAGAGCCTATGGGGTAGTGCGAGCGGCAAGGTTGGTGGTCGTTCGGCAGTCCTTCGATATGACGAGGGTTCGGTCGACGGCCAGCCCATCGGAGCCGAAGAGCAGAAGGGGCGTCACCAACGAACTACCGTTAACAGGCAGGGATGGTGGCGATGTCCTCGCGTACGCGACGGAGGGAATCACTGATGGCTACATGGGTCTTTCAGGGCGACGACGCTCCGACAAATACTCCGCCAGCAAGCGATTATTTGCCCGGGCCAATGCCGAAGGTGAATCCGACTAAAGCACCCAACGGCAATGATGGTGGGGCATTGTGGTGGGATCACGACGATCCCGGCGGAAACGGCGCGCAAGGACTCGACGGCCTTGTCGGCGCGCCCGGGGCACAAGGCCTTAACGGTGGCGACACCCCGCAGGGCTACAAGCTCATCCTGCCTCCGGATACCTCGCCGACGCTGACACTGGTGCTGGCCGGTGGGAACGGTCAGCCCGGGGGAAAGGGCGGCAAAGGCGGCGTTGGCGGCGAAGGTCAAGACGGCGGAGATGGCGACGACGAGCAGCCGCCCGGCTTCGGCGGCCGAGGCGGTACCGGTGGACTCGGCGGACCGGGCGGACCCGGCGGCAACGGCGGCAGCGCCTACGACGTACAGGTCATCGTGTCGCCAGGTGTCAACTTCACCTCCGTTGTTCAACAGACGCATCAAGGACTCGGGGGCCGATCCGGTGAAGGCGGAGACGGCGGCGACCCCGGGCCGGGTGGTTTCGGCGGGAACTCCGGTCCGCGTGCTCCACAAGGACTGCCCGGGCCACAGGGCGCGTTGGGGGCACGAGGTCATGACGGGTTCATCGGCCAGTTCCATCTCATCTGACCTACGAACCCGTACTAGCGAGAGGCGACAAGATGAACGAGTTGGAGGCACACCCATCGACGAAGACCGCTGAGCCCAGTGGGTGGGTTCGGCTGGACACTAGCGCGATCCCAGCCGACCGACGCATCGGTGCGGTCACCACGTTGACCAATCTCGAAACGAGCGAGCAGTTCCATCTTAATATTCCGCCCGGCGAACACTTCTGCTTGCCCCTGAATTCCGGTAGGTACCGGCTGGCTTTCACGATCGCGGGGCACGAGCCCTACAGCACTCTTGTCAATGTAGACGCGGGCAAGGCCGTGAAGCTTTCTCCAGATCTGGTGCCAGATGCCGCCCGTAAATTTGAGTTGTCGGACATCCTTCGAGCGCTGTATGCGCCCAATCCGGATGTCGCGGCGCGGGATTTTACTGTACCAGCGGGACAGACCGTGGAGCTGTCATCCGACGTCGCATCCTATCAGCCCGACAGACAGACGATAGAGATCGCGGACGTGGACGCTGCGAAACGGATCATCGGTATCACTGATGCTCAATGGGGTATCGCTGCCCCACGCTACGGATCACCGCCAACGCGTGGTGATTTGACGTCGGGCCAGGCCGCGGAATGGGCGGCCCGTGAGTACATCTTCGGGTATTCCCAGTCGGTCGCGTCCTGGAAAGAACACATCAATAACACCATCTTCATGTCACCGTGGACGTTCCACCTTTTCGCATACGGAACAGTGACAGTCAACCGTGGTGGCGTCCTCCGCATCAACGACAACTCGAGTTTCTTCACCTGTGAAAAGTTGCGGATGCACGTCTCCTCCCGGCTTGAAGTACGAGGTACAGGTCCAGGAGTAATCTGGCCGGCGTCCTACGAATCGTTCTGCTGACACTAAATTTAGGCGCGAGACAATCGATAGGGGTCCAGTGTTAGTTCGAGTCATTAAGTGGTGCTGATCAGCGTCAGCAGGAACAGAGTGGAACAGGTTATCGTACCTGTTGGCGCTTAAGCGTTAATGAGCGTTTTTCACCCTGATCTGGCTGGACTGGCCCGTCTGTCACAGGATGATCACTGTGCGGTGTGTCGCTGCCGAGACTGGAGAAGCCCCTGGTAAGTGAGGCAATCGACCAAGAACGCTTCACCACCACCAGGGGCTTCCATGCTTTTCTACCGTGCCGCGCTGCCGCTGTCGTCCCGGACCCTCACCCTCGTGGCCGGCGTCATCCGCCGCCACCTGTGCGTGCCGAAAACCTCGTCCACGTTATGCGACCAGGCGGTATTCGTTGATGAGGCAAGCGGTGTGGGTCTGCCTTCGGACGCGGTACCGGTCGAGATTGACCGGTTCGGGTAGGGGCTTCAGCGACGCAGCTACGTCCAGGGAGCGGTGGGGCCGGTGCTGATTGTGGTGGATCTCGTACGCGCGCAGGATCCGCCGCAGATGGGCCTGGTTCCAGATGAGGGTGCGGTCCAGGAG
>ODAK010007003.1_pt1 | contig 11320 bp, 8 predicted proteins | sample 1539591 | NCBI WGS metagenome assembly ODAK01 (sample SAMEA3539303, study PRJEB22396) | soil metagenome | biome: tundra; feature: field; material: soil | place: USA | collected 2010-05 | depth 0.15 m | reverse complement strand
AAGAATGACGGCGTGGCGGCCTTGCGCCTTGAGCTCTTGCGCCAGCCGGGCATGCTCTTGCGCGACCGCACGGGCCTCGCCCTCGATCTGCGTGCCCAACAACACACAATCGTAGCCGGCCTTGCGCACGACCGCCTCCGCCTGACGAAACACTTCGGCCGGCCGAACCGCCAGCGCAAACGAGGTTCCGGCGAAGATGGCTTGGCCGGGCTTGGGGGTCTCGTTCGCGGGGTCCTGAAGGGCGCGCATCACGACGTCGGAAGCGGGAACGCGGTAGCGCGCCACGATGGCGCGAGCCTCCATGAGCGTGGTCGGGTCGGGTACGGTCGGACCCGAGCCGATCACCGCCGGGTCGTTGCCCGGCACGTCGGAAATGCCGACCGCGACCAGCTGCGCGGGCGCCGCGCGCTCCGCCAGCCGCCCGCCCTTGATGCGAGACAGATGCTTGCGCACAGTGTTGATCTCGGAGATCGAAGCGCCCGACGCCAGCAGCGCGCGCGTCAGGGCCTGCTTTTCGCTGAGCGAGAGGCCGAGCGCGGGCGCGATCCAATTGGCGGACGCGCCGCCGGAGATGAGCACCAGGACCAGGTCGTCGGGGCCGGCGCTGTCGGCGAGCGCAAGCGTCTCGAACGTCGCCGCGAGCCCGGCGGCGTCGGGAACCGGATGGCCGGCCTCGATGAGGCGCACGAATCGCGTCGGACGCCCATAGCCGTGGCGCGTGACCACGAGACCGCTGACCCGATTGGCCGCCATGCGGCCTTGATCGACATAGTGGCGTTCGGCGACCTCAGCCATCGCGCCGGCCGCCTTGCCGGCCGCCAGAATCACCAGGCGTCCGGTTGCCGGCGGCGCGGGCAGGTGCGGGGCTACGCAATTGTCCGGATGCGCGGCCGCGACTGCCGCCCCGAACAGATCGATCAAAAATGCGCGGGAAGGTACTCGCAAAGGCCTTTCTCTCGTTCGTCCTGTTTGCATGATTCGCGGAACTCTCCAAACCGTCCAGGGGTTTCACCGATCGTGCACCATCCGCCGTGCTCGCGCGAGGTTCCGAGGGCGCGCTGGAAAGTTCGCGATTTGAGCCTTATGTAACGCATGATAGAGGCCCGCGGATGCGGCTAGATCCGGATTGTTTCAACAACGAAAGGTTGCGGTCATGGCGATCGACGAGAAAACCCGCATCGAGCTCGAGGCGGCCGCCTTCCGCCGTTTGGTCGAGCATCTGCGCTCGCGCACCGACGTGCAGAACATCGACTTGATGAATTTCGCCGGCTTCTGCCGCACCTGCCTCTCGAACTGGATGAAGGAAGCCGCCGACCAGAATGGCGTGCCGATGACCAAGGATGAGAGCCGGGAAGCGATCTACGGCATGCCGTTCGAGGAATGGAAGGCCAAGTACCAGAACGAAGCCTCCAAGGCGCAGCTCGCCGCCTTCGCAAAGTCCAGCCAAAAGCACTGATCTCCACACCCGCGATGCGCGGCTGTGGATGATTCACCATCGGCCTTGACCCGGGGCCCGCGGATTTCGAACCTCCGCGCCTGAACGGAGGAGTCGTCCATGGCCACTGTTGCCGCTGCCGCCACCCAAGAAGAGCCCGCGACCCGATTCGCCAAGGATCATTTGAAAGCCTTCGTGGAGCGCATCGAGCGGCTCGAGGAGGAGAAGAAGGCGATCGCCGACGACATCCGCGACGTTTATGCGGAGGCCAAGGGAACCGGCTTCGACGTGAAGGCCCTGCGCACGATCGTGCGGCTGCGCAAGCAGGACGTCGATGAGCGCAAGGAGCAGGAGGCGATCCTGGAAACCTATATGCACGCGCTCGGGATGCTGGCTTAGGGCATTTTTCGTTGGAGCTAACTCTCCGAATTGTCATGGCCGGACTTGTTCCGGCCCTCTCGATGAGGATTGCACAGTATCTTCCTGGTCGAGATCGCCCTGACGCCCCGCGATTGCACGCGGCATGATCAGGCCGGCGAGGGCGGTCATGGCTATGAGAAATTGAATTGGGAAAGCTGGAACCAAGCCCGCCATCGCGAGCCTATCGGCTCGCTTAGCGCAGCGACGCCGTGCGGGTCCCGAACGTCACGGTGGAGACGAAGACGATAGCCGTGCCGCTGAATTTCCGAGTCGTCATGCCGAGCTGCGGATCGCTGGAAAACGTCATGATCACGGTCGCGGACGGCTTGCGCATGAAAGGAGCGAGGCCGCGATAGTCGGGCGCCCCGAAGCTCGATGCGCTCATGAACTCTTGCGCGCTCGGGGCCACGATCATGGCGCGCAGCCACGGGTCGTTGAAGTGATCACCGGTCTTGATTGCGCCCGGAGCCGGGGCGGTGGCCGCAATGGCGGCCGGCGCGGGCGACGGATTGGAGATGACCGACGGCCGGTCGCCGACGCGCTTGACCGCGACCGTGGTATCGGGCGGAGCCGTCGGGCGACCCATCGCGGTGCCCATCGGAGCCGGGCGAGGCTGCGCCGCGACAGGGGCGGCCGGATCCGCATAGGCCAGCGCGCCGGCAGCGCGCGGATCGGCCCGCTCGGGCACCGGCCAGGGTGCAAGGTTTCCGGTGAGGCTCGCGGTCGCCTCCGGATCAGCCGATGCGACCACTACGGGGGTCGGGATCGGGGCCGGCGGGCGGGGGATGTCGGCGTTGGCCTGCGGCGGGTTGGCCGGGGGTGCGGCGGCTGCATCCATGCCCGGCACGTTACGCCAGTAGTCCCGCTGACTGATGATATCGTTGGCGGAGGGCGCCCGGGCGACTAGGCTCGCCGCCTGCGCGGGTCGCAGCTGGACCGGCCGTGATTCGGCGGAAGCAACCTCGTAAGTCGCGGCATGCGGCCGCGGCTTGGACTGCGGCAGTGGCACGGCGCTCGGCTTGTCGACCTGCGCGGCCAGGGTGATCACAGGGGCGGGGCGCGCGGGCGTCGCCGCCGGGACCGAATCGTGATCCGGCGCGCTGCGTGGGCCACCGAGCTTGGCCACCACGGTGGGGTGCCGATGATTGGCGGCGACTTCGGTGTTTTCCGCGGCGGTGTGCAGGCTCTGCCCCTCCGCCATCAGGCGTGGCATCTCGTCGGTCGCGATGGCGGGCCAGTGGCGGACATTGCCGGTGTCGAGATGGACGAAAGGCGAGCCGGAGGTCGGATAAAAGCCGACGCCGCCGCGCTGCAAATACAAGCCGACGGCGCGCAGCTGTTCGAGCGGCACGCCGGGAAGATAGAAATCCATCGCCTTGCCGAGCGTGTGCTGGCTGAATTTCGCGACGCCGCTCGAGCGCTGGCGCAGCATGGAATTGGTCTCGGGTGAGCGGTAGCCGCACACGACCTGGATCGGATCGGTGGAGCCGACGTCGCGATGCACCTCCCAGACCAGGTCGATGAGGCGCGGATCCATGTGGATGGTCTCGTCCCGGCGCCAATCGCGCAGCTCATAGTCGATCTTCTTCAGCGCCTCTTCATCGTAGCGACCATCCACCTTGTAGGTGATGGTGAGGTCTTCATCGGTATGCATGTGATGAAGGCTGATGGTGCGCGTGTCGCCCTCGGCGGTGGCGTTTTGCAGGCCGGTGCTGCCGATTGCCAGCAACAGGGCGGCAAAGCCGACGCAATAGCCGGCGCGCAGCGGAATCGACGACACACAGATCTTGCGCGCGACCTTGATCGGCACGAGCGATCCTGCCTTCCCGTTAGACAAAGCCTCTCACGCACGGCGAAGGGCCGCGGCGAAATAGGCTTAACGCAGTCTTATGGGGAAGGGTTAATGCGGTCTTACCGCGCGCCCCGTCCCCCCCGATGAACAAACGTTAGTGGGGGACTGTGGCAAAAAGTGGCCGTCGGCGCCAAAACCCTTGCGGAGTGGATAACAAACCCTATCGAACCCGATAGGGTCTGTTAAGATTTTGACAGAGTTATCGAATCTTACTCGGCGGCCGGCCCACCGGCGGCGGCGGGCCGCCCCCGAACAGGGCCTGGAAGAAGCCGCCGCTTTGCTGCGGCGGCAGCTTTGCCGGGCGCCGGGCGCTCGCGGTGGCGCTGGTGGCCGCATCGCGGTCGCGTTCCTTGGTGGCGACATCGATCATGCCGCGCTCGCTCTTGATCAGCGCCAGAACCCGGCTGTCCAGCCCGTAGACGTCGGAGCGCATCTGCAACTGGCCGTCGTCGTCCACGAAGGCGGTCTGGTAGGTCAGATGGACCGGGATCGGGGCCGGAAACTGGATGTCCTGCTCGTTGTTGCCGAACATCCGCCGGATCCTGTCTTCGGTATAGCCCTCGTTCGGCCGCTCAATGGAGAGCAGGAGCTGGGCGTATTTGACCGGATCCTGCACCCGCATGCAGCCGTGGCTGTAGGCGCGTCGTGCTTCATTGAACAGGTACTTTTCCGGCGTGTCGTGCTGGTAGACGTCGAACCGGTTCGGGAAGTTGAAGCGAATCCGTCCCAGCGCGTTGCCGTCGCCGGGCGGCTGGGAGATGTGGACGCCGTCACGATCCCGCACCACCTTGAGACCCATCCGATCGAGCACGGTGGGATCCTGCTCCAGCGCCGGCAGATACTCGTTCTGCACGATCGACTGCGGCACGTTCCAGGTCGGGTTGATCGTGATGTATTTCATGGTCTCGACCAGGAGCGGGGTCGGCATCGCGGGCTTGCCGATCACGATCTTGGTGGTCCACATCATGGAGCCGTTGTGCATGAGCCGCAGCGTGAAGTCGGGCAGATTGACCATGACGTGGGTCTTGCCGAGGTCGCGCGGGATCCAGCGCCAACGCTCCATATTGGCGATGATGATGTCGATCTGCTTGTCGCGCGGCGGGCCGTTGAGCTCCCGGATGGTCTGCGCATCGAGCGCGCCGGTGACCTTGAGATCGTTGCTGCGCTGGTATTTCTTGACCGCCTCGGCCAGCTTGGCGTCGTAATGCAGGTCGCCGGCATCGCCCTTGAGCCCGAGCCGATCGCGCAGTTGCGGCACGCGCGGGTCTTCCATCGGGACCTTGACGAGCTTGAGCTCGGGACCGTCGGCGATCTCCTTGCCGGTCCCGGCGCCGGACTTGTTGCGCAGCTCCGCCAGCTTCGCCTTGAGGGCCTGATAGCCCTTCTGCGGCGGGCTGAACTCATCGAGCGCCTTGCCGGCATCATTGGCGTCGGCGAGCTTGGTGAGAACCTCGGACGGCTCGGGCGGCTGCTGCGGCAGCTCGATATTCTTGCTGACCTCCGCATAGCTGAAGCGGCCGGCCTGAACGTGGCGCGCATAGGCGAGGAGCGTCTCGGTGAACTTGAGCTCCGCCTCCGCCAAGGCGTCCGCACCGTACGCCGCCCCGAAGTCGGGAATCTTGTAGTCGTTGAGGTCGAGGCCGTCGGAATCGGCTGCGCGAATGCGCGCGACCGCGGTCTTGGCGCGCTCGCTCGCGACGCCCTTTTCGAGCCACAGGGGCGCCATGTTGCGGTTCTGGTAGAACGTCTCAACGGCGGCGTGCTCTTTCTTGCTGGCGAAAATCTTGTCGGTCTTGGCCGCCAGCAAGTCGCGAATCTTCTCGGCGATCGGGCGATCGGCCGGGTCGAGCGCGGCGAACGGATCGGGCGCAGCCGTCTCGCTCGTGGCCGGCACAGCGGACGAGACGTTGTCCGGCGTGCTGCCGACATCGGCGGTCGTGGTGGCGGCGGTCGTGGGCGGAGCCTCTTTCGGGCTCGTCGCCGGCGCTGCGGTAGTGACCTTGGCAGGCTTGGGAGCAACCGCGCCTTTGGTGGAAGCCGCATGGGCTCCGGTCACGGCGGCGGCCAAAACGAGGGCCACGGCGGTTCCGGCCAGGATGCGGTGATAACGAAGGCCGCGCATGTCAAAACTCCCGGTTTCGGGACCAAGCCTGAAATCGAGGCCCCGTCATTGCAATCCACCCGCGCCCATACGGCCTCGAAATGACTCCAAATCGCGCGCCGACGCAACAGTGCGGCGATATTATTTGCACGATCGTGGCCGATTTTGGAGGCCTGTCACCCAGTTACAACGCCTTGACGGCGCTTTGGTTGTCGGCCTCGGGGGCGTCCGTCTCGAATCCGAGCGCGTCGAGTTTCCGGTAAAGGGTCGAGCGGCCGATGTGCAATCGGCGCGCGACCTCGGACATCTGCCCCCGATAGTGGGCGACCGCAAAGCGAATCACCTCGGATTCCAGCTCTTCGAGCGGACGGACCTCGCCGGCCGGGTCGGTGAGCGGCAGGGTAGCGGCAGCTATGCCGTAGGGGGCGATCGAGCCGCCCATCCCGGGGGGATGATCTTCCGCGATGGTCATGCCTCCGGCGAAAAGCGGCGGCGGCGCGATCTTCGAGACCTCGTCGTCCGCGACCGGACTGCGCGCGAGCTGCGTTGCAATCTGGGGGAATTCGCCCACCCCGACCTCGTCGGTCTCGGCCAGCACCACCGCGCGGAACACCGCGTTCTCGAGCTGGCGGACATTGCCGGGCCAGCGATAGGCGGCCAGCAGCGTCAGCGCCTCGGCGCTGATCGCCCTGATGTGCTTGCCTTCCTCGGCGGCGAAACGGGCGAGGAAATGGCGCACCAGCTCCGCGATATCCTCCGGCCGCTCGGCCAGCGTCGGCACCGTGATGGGAAAGACGTGCAGGCGGTAGAACAAGTCCTCGCGGAAGCGGCCGGCCGTCACGTCGGCGATGAGATCGCGGTTGGTGGCCGAGATGATGCGCGCATCGACCTTGACGGGCTTGCGCGCCCCCACCGGCTCGACCTCGCCTTCCTGGATCGCCCGCAGCAGCTTGACCTGGGCGGCGGGGGGAAGCTCGCCCACCTCGTCCAGGAACAGCGTGCCGCCCGAAGCCTCGACGAATTTGCCGGTGTGGCGGTCGGTCGCGCCCGTGAAGGCGCCCTTCTCGTGGCCGAACAGGATGGATTCGACCAGATTGTCCGGGATGGCGCCGCAATTGACCGCCACGAACGGCTTGGCGCGCCGCTCGCCCGAGCCATGGATCGCCCGCGCGATCAGCTCTTTGCCGACGCCCGATTGGCCGGCGATCAGCACCGGAATGGCCGAGGTTGCGGCCTTGCCGGCGGTGCGCAGCACCGCCTGCATGCGGGCGCTGCGGGTCACGATGTCGCGAAACGTGAGGGTGCCGGCGCGGCTGCGCTTGATGCGGGCGAGCTCGCCCTGCAGCGCGCTCGCCACCAGCGCATTGCGTAGCGAAACGTGCAGTCGCTCGGGGCTGACCGGCTTGACCACGAAGTCGGTGGCGCCCGCGCGCATCACCGAAACCACGGTGTCGATGCCGCCATGGGCGGTCTGCACGATGACCGGCAGCGCGATCCCGGCCTCCCGCATCCGCGCCAGCACGCCGAGACCATCGAGATCCGGCATGACCAGGTCGAGCACCACCACGTCGATGGCCGGGCCGTCGGAGCCGGTGAGGATGGCGACCGCCGCGTCGCCGCCTTCGGCCACCAGCGCGTCATAGCCGAATCGGCTGACCATGTTCTCGAGCAGCCGGCGCTGCACCGGGTCGTCGTCGACAATCAGAACTCGCTCACTCATGACGTAACCTCGGACCACCAGGGTCTGTGCCGAAACGGGGCACTGTCGCCGATCACGCTTAAGGCGGTATTAAGTGCGGCACCTCGACCGCACCGCGATCCGCAAAGCCTGCGATGGGTCGGCGAACGTTTCCCGACGCTTCAAGAAGGTGGCATCATGAATTGATCGGGCCCGCGCCGCGCCCCATATGGGGGCGAGCCATCCTTCCGGCGATCCGGGCCCTGGCCTTGCGCCATGGCGCGGCTCCCGTCCTCCCAACCGAACGAATGACCCCATGCCCGCATCAGCGAAACGCGTTGCCGCCAAGAAGCCCAGCACCAAGGCCGCCGTCAGGAAGAGCGCCAAATCCACATCGCGCCCCGGCACCGGCCTCTCGGGCCTGCCGGAATGGAATCTCGCGGATCTCTATGCCGGGCTCGACGATCCGCGCGTCGCCCGCGATCTCGATCGCGCCGATGCCGAAAGCGTGGCCTTCGAGGACGCCTACAAAGGCAAGCTCGCCGCGCTCGCCGAGAGCCCGCAGGCCGGGCCCGCGCTCACGCAGGCGGTCAAGCGCTATGAGGCACTCGACGATCTCATCGGCCGGATCATCTCCTATGCGGGCTTGATCCATGCCGGCAATACGGTCGATCCGGCGCGTGCCAAGTTCTATGGCGACGTGCAGGACCGCATCACCGCCACCTCGACGCACCTGTTGTTCTTCGTGCTGGAGCTCAACCGGCTCGATGACGGCAAGCTGGCGGCCGCCATGGAGGATCCGGGCCTCGCCCATTACAAGCCCTGGCTCGAGGATATCCGCAAGGAAAAGCCCTACCAGCTCGAGGACCGGATCGAGCAACTGTTTCACGAGAAATCGGCGACCACCTATTCGGCCTGGAACCGGCTGTTCGACGAGACCATCGCGAGCCTGCGTTTCAAGGTCGGACCGAAATTGCTGGCGATCGAGCCTGCCCTCAACCTCATGCAGGACGCCAATCCGAGCAACCGCAAGGCGGCGGCGAATGCGCTCGCCACCACCTTCAAGGCCAATGCGCGGCTGTTCACCCTGGTCACCAATACGCTCGCCAAGGACAAGGAGATATCCGACCGCTGGCGCGGCTTTGCGGACGTGGCGGATTCCCGCCACCTCTCCAACCGGGTCGAGCCCGAAGTGGTTGAGGCGCTCGTTGCCGCCGTGCGGGCCGCCTATCCGCGGCTCTCGCACCGCTATTACGCCTTGAAGGCGCGCTGGTTCGGCAAGAAGCGTCTGCCGCACTGGGATCGCAACGCGCCGCTCCCCAAGGTCGCGGCCCGCACCATCCGTTGGAGCGAGGCGCAGGCGACCGTGCTCGCCGCCTATGGGGCGTTCTCGCCCCGGATGGCCACGATCGCGGAGCGCTTCTTTGCCAACAATTGGATCGATGCGCCGGTGCGGCCCGGCAAGGCGCCGGGCGCCTTCGCGCATCCGACCGTGCCGTCGGCGCATCCCTATGTGCTGCTCAATTACCAGGGCAAGCCGCGCGACGTGATGACGCTCGCCCATGAGCTCGGCCATGGCGTCCATCAGGTGCTGGCGGCTCCCAACGGCGCCCTGATGGCGCCGACCCCGCTGACGCTGGCCGAGACCGCGAGCGTGTTCGGCGAGATGCTGACCTTCCGGAAGCTGCTGGCCGACACCACCGACAAGAAGCAGCGCAAGGCCATGCTGGCCGCCAAGGTCGAGGACATGATCAACACGGTGGTGCGCCAGATCGCGTTCTATACGTTCGAGCGCAAGGTCCACGGCGAGCGCCGATCGGGCGAGCTCACCGCCGAGCGGCTCAACGCGATCTGGCTCGAGGTGCAGGTCGAGAGCCTGGGGCCGGCGATCGATCTGCGCCCCGGCTACGAGACCTTCTGGAGCTACATTCCGCATTTCGTGCATTCGCCCTTTTACGTCTATGCCTATGCGTTCGGGGACTGCCTGGTGAACTCGCTCTACGCGGTCTACGAGCACGCCGCCGAAGGCTTCGCCGAGCGCTACCTCGCCATGCTGGCGGCCGGCGGCACCAAGCATCATTCGGAGCTGCTCGAGCCCTTCGGCCTCGACGCCCGCGACCCGGCGTTCTGGCAGGGGGGGCTGAGCGTGATCGAAGGGATGATCGCGGAGCTGGAGGGACTGGACTGACCAGGCAACTCCTTGAAACGGTACCCCGTTCGGTGTTATACATTTTGTATAACGCCATCAGGGTCGAGCTATGAACGAGAAGCCGCGCAATCTGGAAATCGAAGGCTACCTTCTTCAAATCAAGAAGATCGGAAATTCGGTCGGGCTCATCCTGCCGAAGGAGCTTTTGGCGCGCCTCAAGCTCAAGGAGGGCGATAAGCTTCACGTCATCGAGCAGCCCGAGCGCGGCATGAAGCTCAGCCCCTATGATCCCAAGCACGCCAAGGCGATGGAAATCGCTCGGCGGTCGTTCCGAAAATACGCCGACACGTACAAGGCACTGGCAAAGTGATCGAGCCGGAATGGCTCGACACCGATATCGTCCTTGATATTCATGCCGACAACTCGCCATATTCGGCGGCGGCGATGGGATGCGCGATTTGGGGCTTCTCGAATCCGCGCTGGCGCGACCGCTCAACAAATTCGCCTATGGGGAGACTGATATTGCCGCGCTTGCCGCCGCCTATGCGTTCGGGATTGCGCGCAATCATCCCTTTGTCGATGGCAACAAGCGGGCCGCCTTCGGTGCCATGATCGTATTCCTGGGTCTCAACGGGATCGATCTCGACGTGCCGCCGCAGGACGCCACCGCGATTATTCTCGAGGTCGCGGCCGGTGAGATCGAAGAGGACGGCCTCGCGCGCTGGCTGCGCGACAATTGGCCGAAGCCGTGACGGCCTGATTGCGCTTCATCTTTCCGTACGCATCTATCGATCCCCCTGGCGAAGTCATAAGTCCTCATTCGACGCCCGGCTTGCGGGCCACAAGGTCGCCGATGACCGATCGCGAAGCCAATCGCTTTTCCGCCCGCGCCGCCCGCTATGCGCGGGTCGGCGCCAATATGAGCGGCGTGGCGGCGCGCTTCGCCGGCGCGCGTTTCCTTGGCATGGATCTCGATCGCGGCAAGAGCGCCATCGAGCTTGCGGCTGCGCTCGGCGGCCTCAAGGGCCCGATCATGAAAGTGGCGCAGCTCATCTCCACCATCCCGGATGCGCTGCCGCCCGAATATGCCGCCGAGCTCGCCAAGCTGCAGAGCCAGGCGCCCCCCATGGGCTGGGGTTTCGTCAAGCGGCGCATGATGGCGGAGCTCGGGCCCGACTGGCAGCGCAAGTTCTTAAGCTTCGAGCATCATCCGGCCGCGGCGGCCTCGCTGGGCCAAGTGCATCGTGCCCGCGCCCACAACGGCGAGGCGCTGGCCTGCAAGCTGCAATATCCCGACATGCAGTCGGCGGTCGAAGCCGACTTGCAGCAGCTGCAATGGATTTTCGCGATCCACCGGCGCATGGACCCGGCGATCGATACCACCGAGATCGCCACCGAAATCGGCGCGCGCATTCGCGAGGAGCTCGACTACCGGCGCGAGCTCAAGCACGCCGTGTTGTACGGCGCGATGCTCAGCGGCATCGACCTCATCCGGGTGCCGCGACCCTGGCCCGAGCTTTCGACCGGCCGATTGCTCACGCTCGATTGGCTCGAAGGCACCCGGCTGCTCGAGCACCGGAACGACCCGCTCGAGCACCGCAACCGGGTCGCCACCGCCATGTTCACCGCCTGGTGGTTTCCGTTCAGCCGCTACGGTGTGATCCACGGGGATCCGCATCTCGGCA
>ODAK010007002.1_pt1 | contig 11320 bp, 8 predicted proteins | sample 1539591 | NCBI WGS metagenome assembly ODAK01 (sample SAMEA3539303, study PRJEB22396) | soil metagenome | biome: tundra; feature: field; material: soil | place: USA | collected 2010-05 | depth 0.15 m | reverse complement strand
CGCCTCCGAGGCGCATCACGTTCATGGCGACGATCGAGTAGTGCTTTCCCTGCGGGTCGTAGTGGTAGCAAAAGAGCATGATCCGCTCGGTCGTCGAGATCGACCGGCCCTCGGTGGCCTCGAGGAGCCCGAGACGAACGTCTTTCGGGTCGTACGAGATGCCGTAGAGGTAACGGGCCATGTGCCCGTCGGGCGTCAGCAGGTAGATCGCTGCGGGGTGCGCGTACTGCTTTTGCCGCGCGTCGTACCGGTACTCGAAGCCGACGGACTCGGTCACCTTGCGGATGTTGATCTCGTCGCCGACGAGGAAGTGCCAGCCGGTCGTGTCGCCTCGAGCTCGCGTGTACGACTGGACGACCTGGCCTCGCTTGCGCGTCGCCGTCTCGGGGGTGTCGTTCGGGTCGATACTGATGGAGACGACGTCGAACTCGCGGCCGACCGTCCACTGCACGTCGTTGAGCGACCGCACCGTCGCGTCGAGCACGAGGCTGCAGAGCATCGGACAGGTGTGGTACGCGAACACCAGCAGCGTCGGCCGCTTGTGGTCGAAGTAGTCGCCCAGGTGAACCGCCTTGCCCTCCGCGTCGCGAAAGGCGGCGTCGGCCGGGAGCGGCCCCTTCAGGTGCTCGACGATGTCGACGCCCGTCAGCTCCGGCGCCGGTGTGTTCGGCATCCCCTCGCTCGTGTCCCGCCACGCTTGAGCGCGCGCGTTGCCGGCGACGACGACGAGGCAGATAGCCAACGCCGTGGCGGCCAGCAGCCGGGGGACGTGTCGAGCGGGGATCAACGTCACTTCGTTGCCGGCTTCTTGGGCGGGCTCGGGGTGATGGGGCCGTTCACGGGGCGAACACCAGGGCTAACACCAGGGCTAACACCAGGGAGCGTGCCGTGGAGAGCAGCGGGAGCGCCGGCGTCGACGCTCGTGGAGGCTGCCGGTGCCGCGGGTGCGCCCCCGTCATCTAGCGCCGCCGCCATCATCGGCGAAGGGACCTCGTTCGGCATCTTCATCCAGCCCTGCATCGGGCCGATGTCCTTCGAGGCCGAGGGCATGATGTCCGGGCTCGCGCCCATGCGCCCGCGGGCGACGATGGCCTCCATGGCCTTGTCGACCGGCATCGGGCCGCTCTTCAGGCGCTGGTCTTCGTCGGCTCGCAGGTTCAATAGCGCCGCGGGGACGACCATCCCGATCTTCCGGTGCTGTTCGCCGCTGGTGATGCTGTCGAAGTACGGGATGAGTACGCCTCGTATCCCGACGAGGCAGACGACCGCGAAGAGTCCGATCTGAAAGATCAGGCCGGACCGGGGCTCCGATTTATCAAAGGCCATGTTGCGTTCCGTCCTCTAGCGGCTCTGGCGGCAAGGCCGTTCGCGCGGGAAAGTCATGCGTTCTCGAAGTCGAGCGCGCGCCCCAAGCGCGGGTCGCCGATCGGAACGAGCGAGTAGTCCTCCATGCCTCGGAGGACGGCAGCCAGGTACACGCCGAAGACGCCCAGGAGGCACCCGAGGTCGACGATGCTCGGCTCGAACGGCCCCAGGTTCGGCATGATGATCCAGTAGACCTCGATGACGTGCATGAAGACCATGCACCCGGCCCCGATCGCGAGGAGAGGCAGCTTCCTCTTGATGTTGCGCGACATCAGGAACCAGAACGGCACGAAGAAGTGCATCAGCACGAGCGCGATGCTGAAGTTCTTCCAGGTGCCTCCGTTGTCGTGCCAGCGCTTGTGGAACCAGGCGACTTCGTCGGGGATGTTCGAGTACCAGGTCAAGAAGAACTGGGCGAATGAGATGTACGACCAGAACACGATCCAGCCGAAGAGGAACTTCCCGAGGTCGTGATAGTGCTCGACGGTGACCGCGTTGCCGAGGAGACCGCTCCTTCGCAGGGCCAGCGTCAGCAGGATGAGCGAGGCGATCTGGAAGAGCGCGCACTGCGCGAAGATCTGGACGCCGAAGATCGTCGAGTACCAGGTGCCGTCGATCGACAAGAGCCAGTCGAAGGCGAAGTACGTCAGGCTGAAGCCGAAGAGGAGTATACCGGCGGGCGCGAAGCGCTGACCTGCGGCGGTGTTCTCGAGGGCCTTGGTCTTGTCTTGATCCGTCGACCACCGGAAGTATTTCTGAGCGAGCCAGGTCCAGATCAAGAGGTACGCGATGAGCCGGACCAGGAAGAACTGGCGGTTCAGGTAGCTCCGCTTGTGGTTGATGATGTTCTCTTCGGCCCGCTCCTCGGCGTGCTCCATGCGCTTCGTGCTGGCGACCGGCAGGTCACGGAGGGCCGCCGGCTCGCGGCTCTCGAGGCCGCGCGCCTCGGCGATCGGGCTCTCCGACGACGTGTCGTTCTCGGGGGGCGCGGCGTGCTTCGCGCCGAGCCACGGGAAGAGGTGACCGATCGTCAGGACGAGCGGAATGACGAGGACCGCGAAGATCGGCATCGGCCGCATCAAGAGCTCGGCGACGCGCCGGACGGTGACGCTCCACGACGACTTGGTGATGTACTGCACCAGGACGAAGAACAGGCACCCGAGCGGCAGACTGATCGCGACGAAGAACGCGAACAGGTACGAGAAGGCGAACCGATCAGGGTCCATCTTGTAGCCGTACGCGGCGATCCCCAGGCCCAGCGCACCGACCCCCGCGGGGTACTTCCATGCGCCGTTCCAGGACGACTTCGCCGTGATGCGGTAGTCGCGCGCCGCGGCAGGCTTGATCGAGGTGCTCACTTCTTCGGCTCCGTGGGCTGGCTGGAGTCCGCCATCTGGCTCATCTCGAGCGCGCGGACGTAGCTGACGATGGCCCAGCGATCGGCCACCGGAATCTGAGGGCCGTAGGCGGGCATCGTGCGTACGCCGTGGGTGATGGTCGCGAAGAGCTGCCCGTCGGGCATGTGCCGGAGACGCGGATCCTCGTACGAGGGCAGCGGCGCGAAGCCGCGCGACTCGCACGGGTCGGTCACCTTCTGGCGCTTGCAGACGACCATGCCCTTGCCGTCGCCCGTTCGGCCGTGGCACGGGGTGCAGTAGATCGTGTACCGCTCCTGGCCTCGGGCGAGCAGCTTCTCGATGCCGCCGGCGCGATTGATCGCCGCGGGCGGGACCGTCATCGCGTACCCCGACTTGTCGGGCAGGAGGCCGGTCGCCACCTCGGGATCGTCTTCGTAACGGTCGCGCGCGATCGTGCCCTCGACCGGGGCTCGCATCGTGCGGTGGTCGGCGAAGAACTGGGAATACGACTCGGGGTTGTAGCGCTCGGTATCGTACATGTTGCGCTCGAGGAGGATCGGCGGATCGTCGCTCGTCTGCCCCCGGCAGCCGGCGACCCCGCCCGCGCTCAGCGCCACGCCAAGCGCGATGAGCGCACCGACCGCGCTCGACGCGCGAACCGTAACTGCAGCCGCGTTCACGCCGCTCATGCCGGCTCCTCTTCGATCACTTCGACGTGCGCCGCGTGGAAACCTTCGAGCAGCTCGCGGGTCCGGACGACGTCAAACTTCGGGTCCTCGGCCTCGATCGAGATGAAGAACTTGTCGTCGGTCGCCGAGCGGAAGCGGTCGGACGCGAACACCGGGTGGTGGTGGCGCGGCAGCTTGTTCAGGCCGAACATGCCGAGCACGGCGCCGAACGCCGACAGCAGGATGGTGAGCTCGAAGAGAATCGGCACCATCGACGGCAAGGTCTGCGGCGCTCCCGGCGGCTTGTCGCCGACGACGGTCACGTAGTCGACGCCGTTCATCCAGTGCATCATCACGAACGCGCCCGTCAGGCCGGTGAGCGCGAACGCGAGCACGATCCAGCCGAGGCGCGAGTCCCTGAGGCCCATCACGCGGTCCATGCCGTGCACCGGGAACGGCGTGTGCGTGTCCCAGTGCCTGTAGCCCGCGGCCTGGACCTTCTCGGCCGCGTGGAGGACGTCGTGCGCGCTCCCGAACTCCGCCAGGATGACGGCGGGGACCGCCGCGCCGGACTTGGCAACTTTCGCGTCCATCACTCCGCTCCTCCCGGAACGAGCCCGCCGGCGACCGCCGCGTCGGGCACGTGGTCCGGACCGTGTGGCTCCACGTGCTCTTCGCCCGCGTGGGCCAGGTGCGGATCAGCCTGCGGCATCGTGCCTTTGACCTCGGCCACCGCGACCATCGGCAGCCAGCGCATGAAGAGGAGGAAGAGCGTGAAGAACACGCCGATCGTTCCGGCGAAGATCCCGACGTCGATGATCGTCGGGCGATAGTAGCCCCACGAGCTCGGCAAGAAGTCTCGGTTCAGCGAGAGCACGATGATGACGAAGCGCTCGAACCACATGCCGATGTTGATGAGGATCGAGGCGACGAACATCACGGGGATGTTCGTGCGCATGCTCTTGAACCAGTAGATCTGGGGCACGAGCGTGTTGCAGCTCATCATCCAGACCCACGCCCACCAGAACGGGCCCATCGGCCGGTTGTGGAGGAAGTGCGCCATCTCGTACTGGTTTCCCGAGTACCAGGCGACGAAGAACTCCATCGAATACGCGTAGCCAACGAGGAGCGACGTCAGGAGCAGGAACTTGTTCATCAGCTCGAGGTGTCGCATCAAGACCACGCGCTGGAGCTTGAAGACGCTGCGCGCGACGAGGAGCACCGTCTCGACCATCGCGAAGCCGCTGAAGACGGCGCCGGCGACGAAGTACGGCGGGAAGATCGTCGTGTGCCAGCCCGGGATGACCGACGTCGCGAAGTCCATCGAGACGACGCTGTGCACGCTGAGCACGAGCGGCATCGAGATGGCGGCGAGGATCAGGTACGCGCGCTCGTAGTTCTGCCAGTGGCGGTTGCTGCCGCGCCAGCCGAGCGCGAGGAAGCCGTAAACGCGCTGCCGCCACTTCGTCATCGACCGATCGCGCTGCGTCGCGAGGTCGGGGATGAGGCCCGTGTACCAGAAGAGGACCGACACGGTGAAGTACGTGCCGACCGCGAACACGTCCCAGAGGAGCGGCGACTTGAAGTTCGGCCACAGCGTCATCTGGTTCGGGAACGGGAAGACGTAATAGAGCAGCCAGGGTCTGCCGACGTGAATGCCCGGGAAGATGAGCGCGCAGATGACGGCGAAGATCGTCATCGCCTCGGCGAAGCGGTTGATCGCCGTGCGCCACTTCTGCCGGAAGATGAAGAGAATGGCGCTGATGAGCGTGCCGGCGTGGCCGATGCCGACCCACCACACGAAGTTCGTGATGTCCCACGCCCAGTAGACCGGAGCCGTGTTTCCCCAGACGCCGACGCCCCGATAGAAGAGGTAGGCGACGCAGACCGTGAAGAGGCCCGTGAGCGACGACGCGATGCCGAACAAGATCCACCACCCGCGCGGCGCGGCGGTCTCGGTGACCTTGACGATGTCGTCGGTCACCTCGGCGAGGGTGCTCCCCTCTTGAACGAGGTGAGCTTCGCCGAGCTCAGTAATGGGCTTCCAGTAAGCCATCAGACCATCTCCGGATTCGGGTTACGGACCTTGCCCAGGTACGTCGTCCGGGGACGCGTTCCGAGCTCCTGCAGCAGGCCGAACCGGCGGTCGGTTCGCGTCCACCGGGTCACGATGCTGTTCGGGTCGTTGATGTCGCCGAACACGATCGCGTCGGCGGGGCACGTCTGCTGGCAGGCGCTGCGGATCTCTTGATCCTTGAGCTCGCGGTACTCGCGCTTCGCGCGGATCTTCGCGGCCTGGATGCGCTGCACGCAGTAGGTGCACTTCTCCATGACGCCGCGGAAGCGCACGGTGACGTTCGGGTTCTGCTGCATCTGCAGCGATTCGGGCAGACCGCCCGTCTCTTTCCACACCGAGTCGTTGTGCCAGTTCAGGTAGTTGAAATGGCGCACCTTGTACGGGCAGTTGTTCGCGCAGTAGCGCGTGCCGATGCAGCGGTTGTAGGCCATCTCGTTGAGGCCTTCGGGACCGTGCGTCGTGGCGTTGACCGGGCAGACGTTCTCGCACGGCGCTTCTTCGCAGTGCACGCACGCCAGCGGCTCGTTGATCGCCATGGGGTTGTCGGCGGTGGCGCCGAGCTTGGGGTCCTCGACCCAGTAGCGGTCGATGCGGAGCCAGTGCATCTCGCGGCCGCGCCACACTTCGAGCTTCCCGACGACGGGGACGTTGTTCTCGGACATGCAGGCGATGACGCACGCGCCGCACCCGGTGCAGGCGTTCAAGTCGACGGACATGCCCCACTGATGGCCCTGGCTGTAGTCTTGCTGGGTCCACATCGGGAGAGCGCGCTGGGGGGCGTTGTCGAGCTCCGCGAAGTTCGGCTTCAGCTTGTAGTCCGCGAGGGTCGCCTCGTGGGCGATGGGGCGGCCTTCGGTCGAGTCGTGCTCCTGCGTCTGCGCGAAGAAGTACGGCTCGCCGCCGGCCTTCGCGATCTGCGCGCCGACTGCGAAGCCGAGCGCCTGCGTCGTGCGGAGCGGGTACACGTCGAAGCCGCGGCCGTTGCCGATACGACCGGCCCTCTTTCGGCCCCACCCGAGCGTCAGCGCGATGCTGTTGTCGGCCTGGCCGGCGAGCACCCACGCGCCCACCGAGACCGACTGACCGTTGACGGTGAGCTTGATCAGGTCCTTGCTCTCGATGCCGAGAGCCTTGGCCGTGGCCGGCGAGACGATCGCCGCGTTGTCCCACACCAGCTTGGTGACGGGATCGGGCATCTCTTGCAGCCAGGTGTTGTTCGCGTGCGCCCCGTCGACCATCTTCGGACAGGGCGCGAACGTGACTTCGAGCGACTGCGGCCCGACGCTCGCGGCGACGACGCGCTTGTCGATCGCGGCGGCCACGTCGCCGCCGCGTAGGACCGGCGGGGGCGGCGGCTGCTGCGGGCGCGACGAGACGCCGAGGGCCAACGCGCGGTTCCACTCGCGCTCGAGGTCGGTCGCGTGGACGGGCACGGCGTTGCCGGCCGCGTCGTGGCATTCGACCTTGCCGTCGGTCAGGGGACCACAGCCGTTGAGGCCGTGGGCGCCGAGGACCGCGGTCCGGACCGTGCCCCGAACGGCCTCGTGCGCCGACTTCTCGGGGGCGTTGGCCATGAAGGCGAGCAGTTCGATGTCCCCGCGCCCGTCGTAAAGGGGCGCGATGAGCGGCTGCCGGACGCTGGTGCTGCCGTCGAGCGCGCGCTCGTCGCCCCACGACTCGTAGGCGTGCGCGCGGGGGACGTGCCAGGTGCAGTTCTCGCTCGTCTCGTCGACGAAGAGCGAGGCGTGGACGCTGAACGGGACCTTGGCGAGCTTGTCGGCGAAGCCGACGTCGGCGGGCGCGTCGTAGACGGGGTTGCCGCCGAGGATGACGAGCGCCTCGACCTGGTTGGCCGCGATGGCGTTGGTCAGCGCCTTGATGTCGGTGACGGCGTCGAGCTCGTCGGGATCCGCGGCCGGAGCGCGCGAGAGCGAGGCGCCGACCGCGCCGAGCGCCGCGTTGAGCGCGTGCCCGAGGGCGTGGAGCGACGCCGGCTGGCGAGAGCCGACGACGACGACCGCTCGGCCTCGGTTGGCCGCGAGGTCCTTGGCGAGCGCCCCGAGCCACTGCGGCGGAATGCCGTCGCCCGTGGCCTTCGACACGCTGCGCTGAACGTCGTCACCCAGGGTGACGCCGTTCTTGGTGAGCTCGGTGGCGAGCGCGTGGGCGAAGCGCTCGACGTCGCTGGCCGCCAGGCGCAGGCGATGGTCGGCGTTCATGCCCGTCACCGTGCGCCCGGGCTCGACCACGTAGAGCCGGCTCATCGTGTCTTTCGAGGAACGCAGGCGGCGCCCGGAGGCGAACATCTTCGTCGAGCGAACGCTGCCCGACTCGGTCTGCAAGAAGTCGCTGTCGAGCGACACGATGACCCGCGCCCGGTCGAACGAGTAGAGGGTGGTCAGCGGCTCGCCGAACGCGATGCGCGCGCCTTCGCGCGCGTTGCTGTCGCTGACGGCCGACCACGTGTGAACGCGCGCCTTCGGGAAGCGCTGCGCGAGCGCGGCGCGCATACGGATGACCGTGGGCGACAGGGTCGGCGGCATGAGGAGACGAAGGCGCGTGCCCTGGTCCGTGTCGAACTCGCCCAGCTTGGACGCGAGCGCCGCTTCGAAGTCGGCCCAGCTCGCGGGCGCGCCGCCCTTGCGGGGACCGGTTGACCGCTCCGGATCGTAGAGGTCGAGGATCGTGGCCTGGGTGACCGCGTCGGTCGCGCCGAGGCTCGATTGCTGCGACTCGTTGCCCTCGATCTTGGTGGGCCGGCCCTCGTGCGATTCGACGATGAGCCCGATCGCGTCGCCGCGGCGCTGGATGACCGTCGCGTAGTGCGACGGGACGCCCGGGATCACGTCTTCCGGCATCTTGGTGTACGGGACGATCTTCTCGAGCGGGCGGCGGCACCCCTCGGCGCCGACGAGCGCCATGGTCGCCGTCATCGCGCCCAGCAGGCCGCGCCGGCTGACGAGCAGCGCCTCTTCGGCCGGCGGCGTGGTGAAGTGCCCCTTGTTGGGGAACTCGGCGGCGTTCTGCTCGGCGACGGTCTCGTCGGAGCGGCCGCGGTCTTCGAGGTTACGCCAGTACTGCGGGGACCCGGGGTAGGGCTCGTGAACCGGATGCGGGGCTCGCTTGCTCATCGGTGGCACCCCGCGCAGTTCTCGGGCGGATTGAGCTTGCGCGGCGGCTCGACGTGCGCGTCGTGCGTGTACGCCATGTTCGTGATCTGGCTGACGGGACGAATGAACTCGCTGTCCCCCTGCTTCACTTTCACGTCGCGGTGGCACTCGAGGCACCACCCCATGCTGAGGGGCTTTTCCATCCGCACTTGTTCCATCTGGTCGATGCGGCCGTGACAGGCCGCGCAGCCGACGCCCGCGGTCACGTGGACGCTGTGGTCGAAGTAGACGTAGTCAGGAAGCTTGTGGATCCGGTTCCACTCCATGGGCGTGCCCGTCTGCCAGCTGACGCGGATCGGCTCGAGGAGCTTCGAGTCGGTCTTCACGACCTGGTGGCAATTCATGCAAGTTTCCGTGGGCGGCACCATCGCCAGCGGGGCTCGCTCGACGTTCACGTGGCAGTACCGGCAGTCGAGACCGAGTTGGCCGACGTGCAGCCGGTGCGAGTAAGGCACCGGTTGCTTGGGCGAGTACCCAACCTGCGTGAAATACGGCGAAAAATAGTACCAGATGAAGAACACCACGCCGACGAGTCCGGCGGTGGCGCCTGCGCCCACGACCAGCGGGAGCTTGTTGAGTGAGCGAGGGAAGATTTGCATGGGGTCGGGAGCCTGCGCGGCCAGTCGCGGAAAGCGCGACGCTACCCAACGCGGGCGGGCTCGAGGGTCACTTGTGCGAGGAGACGAACAGGCCTGAGCCGCGCGCGCTTATACGAAATCAGGCTGGCTGAGACAACCGGTGTTTTGCGAAAGATCTGCGCGACTTGTCACGAGCGGGAGGCGTGGGGCACGGTTATGGGCACGCGCACGGGGCGCCGCGCGGCGCGGACGTGGGCACAGGTTCGGGATCGGGATCGGGAGGAGCGAGCGCGGTCGACGCCTTCTATAGGCTGGTCTTGACGGAGTTGCTGGACTTTCCGGTGGGGCGGCCCCGTGAGTAGGGCCAGTTCGATTTCAAGGCCAACACTTTCGTAGAGGCGTGGAGCTGCCTACCGCTGCGCCCGAAGCTGAACGCTGAATCAGACCTGAAGCCGTCATGCGCCCCGCCTCGCCCTCGCCCTCGCCCTCGCCCTCGCCCTCGCCCTCGCCCTCGCCCTCGCCCTCGCCCTCGCCTTCTCGCTCGCCCGCTCGTATCGCGGCGTGGTGGATGCCCACGGCGGCGATGACGCTGCTCTCGCTCCTCAGTTACGTCGACCGCAATGCGCTCGCGCAACTCTCGCACACGATCATGAGCGAGCAGGGCCTCAGCGCCGAGCAATACGGCTGGATCATCAGCGCGTTCTCGGCGGCCTATCTCGTGGGGAACCCCGTCTGGGGGCGCATCCTCGATCGATACGGCGTGCGTCTCGGGTTGACCGTCGCCGTGGCGATCTGGACGTGCGCCTCGGTGTCGCACGCCTTCGCCGGGGGCATGGCGGCGTTCGCCGTGGGGCGAGCCGCGCTCGGCTTCGGCGAGGGCGCAACCTTCCCCGGGGGCCTGCGGACCGCGACGCAGACGCTCCGTCCGGAGCAGCGCGCACGAGGGCTGGCCCTGGCCTACAGCGGGGGCTCCCTGGGCGCGGTGCTCACGCCGCTCATCGTGTCGCCCATCGCGCTCCGGTGGGGCTGGCGCAGCGCCTTCCTGTGCACCGGACTCTTCGGAGCGGTCTGGCTCGCGATCTGGGCCCTCGTCGCGCGCGACGAGCGGCTCGCGCCGCCGGACCCGCGCTCAGGCTCACGGAACGGCGCCGATCGGGTCGATCCGCCCCGCCTGACGGATCCGACCGTGTGGGGCTTCATGGCGGCGTACGCATTCGGCGGTCTGCCCCTTGGCTTCGTTCTCTACGGAGCGCCGGTGTACCTGGGCAAGCACCTCGGGTTCGATCAGCTGGCGCTGGGTCACGTGCTCTGGATCCCGCCGCTCGGCTGGGAGGTGGGCTACTTCTTCTGGGGCTGGCGGGTCGATCGGGAGGCCGCTCGGGCCCGTGACGGCGGCGTGAGGTTCAGCCGGTTCTTCGGGCTGCTGACCGTCCTCGCGCTCCCGCTGGCGGCGACGCCCTTCTTCACGTCGCCGGGTCCGGTCCTCGCGCTCATGTTCCTGGCGATGTTCGTCGCCGCCGGGTTCGTGATCGTCGCGCTCGCCGAGACCACGCGGCGCCACGCCGAGCATCACGGCGGCTACCTCGCGGGCCTCGGCGCCGGATCCTGGTCCGGCCTGATGGTCGGCGCGATGCCGCTCTTCGGCCGCCTCTTCGACCGCGGAGAGTACCGCGCTGCGTTCGCGATCGCCGCCGCGGCGCCCGCCCTCGGCTGGCTCGCGTGGCGCGTCGCGAAGGCCGATCCGCTCCGCCGAATGAAGCGACCGTCGACGCCGTGACCCGATCGGCTCCCTCGAGGAACCCGTCGATCACCGAGGCTGCCCGATTGCCCGATCAGCTCACCCGAGGAGCCACTCTCCCAGCGAAGCAGCCCAGTCGACTCGCCTGCTCGCCTGGGAGATGCGTCCACCAGCGAAGCCGCCCAGTCGGCTCGCCTGGGAGATGCGTCCACCAGCGAAGCCGCCCAGTCGGCGCGCCTGAGAGATGCGTCCACCAGCGAAGAAGCCCCGTCGGCGCGCCTGAGAGATGCATCCCCCAGCGAAGCCGCCCAGTCGGCGCGCCTGAGAGATGCGTCCACCAGCGAAGAAGCCCCGTCGGCGCGCCTG
>ODAK010007001.1_pt1 | contig 11321 bp, 7 predicted proteins | sample 1539591 | NCBI WGS metagenome assembly ODAK01 (sample SAMEA3539303, study PRJEB22396) | soil metagenome | biome: tundra; feature: field; material: soil | place: USA | collected 2010-05 | depth 0.15 m | reverse complement strand
ATTCCAGCCCGTCGCGCGGCTCGAACCCCATGGTGGAATGGATCATCTGGCGCGCTCTCGCCTCGCGTTGCACAGGTTTATCGCCCGGCAGATCGCATAGCGCGCGCGCCACGAGTTCGAGCATCCCGCTGGCGACGGACGGAAGCAGCGGCTGACAATAGGTGGTCATGGAACAACTGGCCTTATGATGATCTATTAGGCTTTTTTTCAGAATTCACGATCCGCGCCAAGGGATATCTTCTGGACCAAGAGAGCGCACTCGACAGCATCGCCTCGGGCGTTCAAAACTCCCGCCAAGAGACCTGGGAGGATACCCGATGCGCGTCGCCATTATCGGCCAACAGGATTTCGGCAAAGCCACGATGGAGGCATTCCTGAACCGCGGCGATGAGGTCGCCGCCGTGTTCTGCGCCCCCGAGAAAGGCCGTCCCGACCCGCTGCGCCTCGCCGCCCAGGAGCGCGGGCTGACAGTGCATCAGTTCGCCAAACTGACCGACCTCGCCGCGCTGGACGCGATGCGGCAAGCCAACGTCCAGGTCGGCGTCATGGCCTTCGTGACCCAGTTCGTGCCGCAATCCCTGTGCGAGATCCCGCGACTCGGCACCATCCAGTTCCATCCCAGCCTGTTGCCGCTGCACCGCGGCGCCTCGTCCATGAGCTGGTCGATCATCCTCGGCCGCAAGGAAACCGGTTTTTCCATATTCCGCCCCACCGACGGTCTGGACGAGGGCCCGGTCATCCTGACGAAGTCCGTCCCGATCGAGGACAACGACACGCTCGGCACCCTCTACTTCAACAAGATGTTCCCGGCGGGCGTCGCCGGCCTGCTGGAGGCCGCCGACCAGGTCGTCGCCGGCACCGCCAAAGCACATGAGCAGGACGAAACCCACGCCGGCTACGAAGGCATCATCCGCGATGCCGAATCCCACATCAACTGGGCCTCGCACGTCGACTTCACCTACAACCTCATTCGCGGCTGCAATCCGGCGCCCGGCGCCTGGACCACGCTCGACGGCAAGAAGCTGTTCCTGTTCGAGTGCACGAAGCGCATCGCCCGCACCTTCTCCGAGGTGAAGGGCAAAAAGATCGGCCAGATCGTGGCGCGAGACGGCTCCAATGTCGTGATCCATGGCCAGGGCGGCTTCATCGAGGTGCAACGCGTCCGCTGGGACGGCGGCAAGAAAGTCACCGCGGCCGAGGCGGAACTGCAGGTCGGTGCGATCCTGGGTGGCTGAACCCATACGAGTCGTTGCCGAGAACCGCGCCGGACTGTAGCGTCCGGCCCGCTGACCTGGAACCCGGACCGGACGCTTCATGCTCGCTCGCGTATTACTGGCCGCCGTGGGTGTGCTCGCCGCGTGGCCGGCCAACTCATACGCCCTGACGATCGTCACCCGCGGTGAAGCAACCGAGGCCGCGGTCGGGGAAGCATATGTCCAGCCTTTCACCGCCGCGACCGAGATCCCGGTCCACCAGGACAACTGGGACGGCGGCATGGACCTGCTGAAGACCAAGGCGACCGAGGGCGGGTGGGACCTCGTGCAGGTCAGCGCCGACGAACTCGCCGCCGGCTGCAACGACGGATCATTCGAAAAGCTCGACTGGTCCGCGATCGGCGGGAAAGATCATTATTCGCCCATCGCGGTCAGTGACTGCGGTGTCGGTTCGACGATCCACAACACCGTCCTCGCCTGGGATCGCGACAAATTTCAGGCCACCCCAACCTGGGCTGATTTCTGGGACGTGGCGAAAATTCCGGGCAAGCGCGGGCTGGCCAAAAGCGTGCGCGGCGCACTGGAATTCGCGTTGCTGGCCGATGGGGTCGCGCCCGGCGATGTCTATAAGACCCTGGGCAGTTCCGACGGCGTGGATCGTGCGTTTCGCAAGCTGGATCAACTCAAGCCCTATATCGTCTGGTGGCAAACCCCGGCCGAGGCGGCGAAAATCCTGGGTTCCGGCGATGTGTTGATGATGACAACGCCCAGTGACGTGATCGTAACGGCGAACCGCGTGGAAAAGCGGAATTTCGGTATTCAGTTCACCGCGAGTCTGTACGAACCCCGCTCCTGGGTCATCCTGAAGGGCGCGCAAAATCTCCGCGAGGCGCTGCAGTTTCTTTACTTCACCGGTATGCCGTCGCAGGAGGCCCGATTGTTCCGCGTGAGCGGCGATGTCGGCATGGCGAAGGGTGTGAACGACTGGCTTACTCCGGATCAGCAGGCGTTGTCGGCGACCTTTCCGGCCAATGCCAACGCCGCGTTGCGCGTGGACAATGGGTTCTGGCGTGACAATCTGGCGAAGTTACGCACCCGGTTTGAAGCCTGGCTGGCGCAGTAGGCTCACGCCGCCGCCAACGCCCTCCACACCCGCTCCGATGTCGCCGGCATGTCGATCGACGTGATTCCATCCACGCTGAGCGCGTCGATGATGGCGTTGATCAGCGCCGGAGGGCTGCCGACCGCGGCCGCCTCGCCGGCGCCCTTCACGCCCAGGGGATTGGTGGCGCAAGGAATTTCTAGCAGATCGACCTCGATGTCGGGCAGGTCGCCGGCGCGCGGCAACGCATAGTCCATGAAGCTGCCGGACAGCAACTGGCCGGAATCCGGATCGAACACGGTATGCTCCAGGATCGCCTGGCCGAGGCCCTGCGCCACACCGCCGGCCACCTGACCGCGCACGATCAGCGGGTTGACCGTTGTGCCAAAGTCATCACAAACGATGTAGCGCACCACCGTGGTGATCCCGGTTTCGGGGTCGATCTCGACCTCGGCCATGTGGCAGCCGTTGGGAAACGTGTGATTGTCGATCGCGGCGACCTCGGCGGTGTCGAGCGTGATCGCCGGCTGCCCGGCCGCCACTTTCTTCCGTTGCGCCGCGGCGAGACTGATGATGTCGATGCTGCGATCGGTGCCAACGATGGAGAAGCCGCCATCGACGAAGGTGATATCCGCGACTGCGGCCTCGAGCGCCTCGGGGCGGCCGGTTTGCCTTTCTCAATGACCGAATCGGCGGTTTTCACGATCGCCTGGCCTTCCGAGTAAAGGCCGCGGGCCCCGCCGGTGCCACCGCCAACCGGAATGGTATCAGTGTCACCCTGACGTATCCTGATTTTCTCGCCGTCGATCCCCAGCCGGTTGGCGGTCAGTTGCACATACGCCGTCTCGTGCCCCTGCCCGGTGGACTGCGTGCCGACACAGACATCGACAAAACCATCGTCAGCGAAACGAATTTCCGCCCGCTCGGTCGGATCGCCGCCGGTGGCCTCCAGATAATACGCGAGCCCAGGCCCGCGACGCCTGCCACGCGACGCGGCCTCCGCTCGGCCTCTGTGTCACTGTGGTAATACTTGATTTGTTTCATCCACCCCCGCACCAGGGATCATTGACGCATACGAACGACGGTCAGCGCATGCCTCGCTCCGAAGCCCATTCGGCCGCCGGCCGCGTGATCGTGGGTACTAACCGACCGGGTCGCCGAGATACTTCCGGTAGATGATCTTCAACGGCCGTTTGACATGCAGGCGCTCAGCCCAGTACCGGGCACTATCGGCAACGCCGGCCAACCGCTCGGCGAGGTGCCATTCCAGATACCCGATCGGATTGCGGCGGAAATAGCGTCTCCGAAACCGCCGCCACGCTTCGAACGTTTTGACACCGGACGCCCCCGCGAGCTTCGCCACGATCGGCGTGAAATGCGGATACAGCGTGACGCCGCGCAATTCCGCGGTCATGAAATTGCCAATCAATATGGCATCGAAATAACCCAGTTTAACGGCGCTCATCAAGGAATTGGCGGGGGCGTGGAAGGCAATGCCCCGCGTCTCGCTTTGGCCCAGAGGCTCGGGGTTGATCCAGATGCGGCGGGTTTCATCGGCGACACGGAACTCCACGTAGTCGACACAGGGCCGCAGAATTTCGATCGATTTGAAGAAGCCGGACAGCGCGGCCCACTCCTCCTCGCGCAGCGGCACCGCCCAATCGTCATCGGAGGTCGCGTCGGTGATCTGACTGACGTCGGAGGTTTGCTCGGGATGCTTTCGTTCGTATTCGCCGGTGTCGAGGTTCACCCGGACAAAGGGCTCAATGATGCGGATGTCCGGCCGGGTCCAATGGCGCACGACATCCGCCCAACCCACGCGGTACGGGTTCGCCCACACCGCGTCGCGGCGCACGTAGATATGCTGGGACGCGGACGACACGTACGCGCCGACACCAAGGCTTTCCGCGATCCGCGCCAAAGCCCAGATCATACCGGGCTTGCGCTGCTCGGGGGGATCGATGACACGCCGCCCCTCGGCATCGACGATATTGAACATGTCCGCGTCGTTCGAGCACAGCGCGGCCATGTAGGTCCGCTTCTTGTCGTAACGTCTGACGATGTCGCGGATGAAGCGCCGTTCTCCGCACAGGGGCGAATCGTTCAGGTCGACGACAAGACTGTCGCCCGCCTCGATCAACAGGATGGCATCCTGGTTCTCATTGTCCAGACACAGCGCGCGAATGCCTGGCGAGAGCTGCTTCCAGGTGCGGTACGGCATGACCTCAACGGCGAAGCCGCGCTTAACAAGATAGTCCTTGATGTCGGAGCTGTAGTGATCCGGCAGCAGGATCTTCTGCTCCGGCCGCAACAGTGCCAGCGACGGGACATGGAAATGGTCTGGATGGCCGTGCGAGATCCAGACGTATTCGCTGGCCCGGACCAGCGCGAGTTCGTCCTCCGTCAGCGGCCGGTCGAGGCCCCAACTGCCGAAATAACAGGTCCCCGTCAGCCACGGGTCCGTCACCAGTACTGCGCTGTCGCCTTCGCGAAATGCGATCGACGCATTGCCCAGAGTTTCAAATCCGAAACGCATGATCACTACCGCGATGAATGAATACCCAGGCCATTATCCGACCAGTTCGTGCCAACCCGATCGTTTCGGCCACGACGGTGAAGCGTGGGCGCCAATCACTTGTTCGGGCCGCTGACTTTACGATCGGACAAAACTGCGACGCTCCGCACGCCGGTTCATTGATCTGGATCAAAGACACGCGCCGAAGCGCCCGCCACGGACCCCCGATCAGGCCGCGCGCGCGAAGTACAGCTTCACCCGCTCCCGCCAACTCTGGAACACCATATACAGCATCGGGATCAAAAACACCCCGATACACGTGGCGACGATCATGCCCGCGAACACCGCCGTGCCCACCGCGCGCCGGCTCAGCATCGCCGCACCATGCGCCCAGACCAGAGGGATCAGGCCAACGATGAACGCGATCGAGGTCATCAGCACCGCCCTGATCCGCATGCGCCCGCCAAGCAGCGCCGCCTCGCGGATCGGCATGCCGGCCTCGCGCAGTTCCTTGGAGAACTCCACGATCAGAATGCCGTTCTTCGCCGCGAGCGAAATCAACACCACCATGCCGATCTGCGCGTACAGGTCGAGCGAAAGTCCCGAGATCAGCAAGCCGCCGAACGCGCCTACCACGCCGACCACGACAGTCAGCAGCACCGGGATCGGTATCATCCAGCTTTCGTACAATGCGACCAGAAACAGATACGCGAACAAAACGGCGAGCGACAGGATGCCAAACGTCTGACCCTGCGCCTGGATCTCCTGATAGGCGGTACCCGACCACTCATAACCATAACCCCGAGGCAATGTGCGCGCGGAGATGTCCGCCATCGCCTGCAATGCATCGCCCGAGGACACGCCCGCGCGCGCCCCGCCATTCACCGTGACGGCGCGATAGTTATTGAACCGGCTGATCACCCGCGGGCCCACGACGAAACTCGTGGAAGCCACCGAGCGTAACGGGATCATATCGCCCGCCTTGTCCCGCACGTAAACTTTGTCGATCGCGGAAATATCGCTGCGATCCCCCTCATCGCCCTCCAGAATGACCTGCCAGGTCCGACCATATAAATTGAGGTCGTTGACGTAAAAGCCGCCAAGCGTGGTCTGCAACGTGTTGAACACATCGGACACCGCCACGCCAAGCGCCTGCGCCTTGTCGCGATCGATGTCCAGCCAAATGGACGGGTTGGTCGCGGTGAAGGTGGCGAACACCCGGCTCAACCGCTGATCCTGATTGGCGGCGGCGAGCAGTCCGCCCACGACACTCGCCATTTCCGCCGGCTCGCGGCCTTCCAGGTTTTCCAGTTGGTATTCGAAGCCGCCACTGGTCGACAGGCCGATGATGGGCGGCAAACTGAACGGGAAAATATTGGCCGACCTGATCTGACTGACGCCGCCGAACACCCGGCCGATCACCGCTCGCGCGCCGTCGGCGGCGGCCAGCCGATCCTGGAACGGCTTGAGCCGGACCACGACAAACGCCGAGTTCGACTGATTGCCGCCATCCAGCAGCGAGAAGCCGACGATCGACAGCAGTCCCTGGACCTGCGGCATCGGGCTGATCAGTTGCTCGACCTGTCGCACCACCGCGCGGGTGCGGGACAGCGACGCACCGTCGGGCAATTGAATCGAAACGAATATCGCACCCTGGTCCTCTTCCGGCAGAAACCCCGTCGGAGTCATCTGCTGCAGAAACCAGATGCCGCCACCCGAAGCGGCGATCATCGCCAAACTCAAAATCGACACCCGCAGCAGCGGGCGAACCAGCGATGCGTAACCGTTACAAATGCCGATAATGCCGCTCAGGATCCAACCCAGCGGGCCGCGCGGATGACCATGATGGCGCAGGAATACGCCGCACAGCGCGGGCGACAACGTCAACGCGTTGATCGCGGAGATCAGCATCGCCACGCTGATCGTCACCGCGAACTGGCGGAACAGCGTGCCCGACACACCCGGAATGAAGCCAATCGGCACGAACACCGACAACAACACGAGGGAGATCGCGATCACCGGCCCGGTGATCTGCGCCATCGCCTTTTTGGTGGCCTGCTTCGGGTCCATATCGGGGTTTTCGGACATCACCCGCTCGACATTCTCCACCACGACGATCGCGTCATCGACCACGATGCCGATACCCAGAACCATCGCCAGCAAGGAAATCGTGTTGAGCGAATAGCCGAACGCCATCAGCACGGCGATCGAACCGATCAGGCTGACCGGGATCGCGACGATCGGAATGATCGTGGCGCGCCAGTTGCCCAGAAACAGGAACACCACCAGCACGACGAGGCCGAACGCGATCAGCAATGTCGATTGCACCTCGGCCAGCGTGTCGGCGACGAAGCTGCTGCTGTCGTAAAACACCCGCGCCGTCAGACCGGCCGGAAACCGCGTTTGCAGATCGTCGAGCGCCGCCCGCACCGCAGCCGAAGTACGCACCGCGTTGGCGCCCGGCGCGAGATACAGCGCGATCGACACGGCGGGTTTGCCATTCAATCGGCTTTCCGTGTCCATGCTGGCGGCGCCAAGTTCAACGCGCGCGACGTCGCCCACGCGCAATACCGAGCCGTCCGGATTGGCCCGCACCACAATTCGCGAAAATTCCTCCGGTGTGGTCAGCCGCCCCCGCGTGCTGACGTTCATCTGGAATTGCGTGCTGTCCGGCGTCGGCCGTGCACCGATCCGTCCGGTGGCGGCCTGCACGTTTTGTTGCTGGATGGCATTGATAATGTCGGACGGCGCCAGACCGAGCGAAACGATGCGCTGCATGTCGAACCAGATCCGCATCGCGTAATCCAGCCGCCCGAACAGGAAAGCGTCGCCGACCCCCGGCGTGCGCGCCAGCCGGTCGAGCACGTTGATCGTCACATAGTTGCTGATGAACAACGGCGTCTGCTCGCCGTTTTCGGCGTAGACCTGGAGGAACTCGAGAACGGCGGTGGAGCGCTTGCGGACGGTAACGCCCTGATGCTGCACATCGGCCGGCAGTCGCGCCAACGCCGCCTGCACGCGGTTGTTGACGTTGACCGTATCGACATCCGGGTTGGTGCCAAGGTCGAACGTCACCCCGACGCTGTAGCTGCCGTCGTTGGCACTGTTCGACTTCATATAAATCATCCGATCGACACCGACGATCGCCGACTCCAGCACCTGCGCGACCGTCGCCTCGACCACGGACGCCGAGGCGCCGGGATAACTGGTCGAGACCGTGACCTGCGGCGGCACGATATCGGGAAACTGCGACAACGCGATGCGCTGATACGCGAGCACCCCCGCCAGCGTCATCAAAATCGAGATGACGATCGCCAGTCTGGGCCTATCGACAAAGACCGCTGAAATCATCCGCCTAACGACCGCCGGGTGTCGGTCCAACCGGACCAGGTTTGACCTCGATGCCAGGCCGCGCGCGCTGCAGTCCTTCCAGGATCACCGTCTCCCCCTGTTTCAGGCCGCCGGCGACGACCGCCAGGGTGGCGGTCGATTGGCCCAATTGGATGGCCCGGCGGTCGACTTTGTTGTCGGGACCGACGACAAAGACAAAATTGCCGCCCAGATCCGACATCACCGCGGCGCGCGGGATGCCGAGCGCGGTCACCGGTTGAATGCCCTCGACCAGCACGGTGACGAAAGCGCCATCGATCAGCGTCCGCTCGACACGCCGTCCCGGCTCGGGCGTGCCCCGAACGGGATTGGCGATCGAGGCGCGGACCAGGATCGTGTCGGTGCCGGCGGAGACCGTTGGGTCGACGTAATCGATCTTGCCGCTCTGATCGTACGGGGAGCCATCCGGGAGTTTCAGCCGCACCTGCACGGCGCTCAGCCCGCCGCGTCCCTCATAGCGTTGACGCAGGTCGGCCAGCAGCCGAACCGAGACCGGAAAGGTCACGTACATCGGGTCCTGGCTGACGATCATCGTCAATGGCCCGCTGCCGGGAGACACGACATTGCCCGGCGTGATCGCGGTACGGCCGATTTCGCCATCGATCGGCGCGCGGATTTCCGTGTAGTCCAGACTGATCCGCGATTGCCGCAAGGCAGCCTGCGCGCCCGAGAGTTGCGCCGCCTGAGATCGCTGCGTCGCCACCGCGTCATCGTAATTGGATCTCTGCCCAGCTGGCGTGCCCAACAGCGATTGCGCCCGCGTGAGCTGGATCGTCGCGTTCGCCAGCTTCGCGCTGTTGTCGGCGACGGCGGCTTCCTTGTTGGCGACGTCGGCCTCGAACGGGGCACGTTCCAGTTGGTACAGCACGTCGCCGGCGTGGACCTCGGTGCCCTCGACGAACAGGCGTTGATCAAGGAAGGCGGTGACGCGAGCGGTCAGCGCGACGCGTTGCACCGCCTGCACCCGGCCGACGAATTCCGAGGTTTCGGTGATCGACGCCGGCTCGACCGTCACCACGCCGACGGCGGGCGGACCGGCGGGCGCCTGCGCGAACGCGGGGGACGCCGCCAGCAGGATCGCCAGCCAGAGAATTACCCGCATCAGGCTTTGGGTTTCTTGCGCATCATCGCCTGGCGGCGGCAAATCGCGACCATCTCATCGCGTTGGTTGAAGCAGGTGTGCTCGAACTCGACGATGCCGACATCGGGGCGGGATTTGCTCTCCCGCATCGTCAGCACTTTGGTCCGAGAGTGCAACGTATCGCCGGCGAACACCGGTTTGGGGAAACGGACGTCCGAGAACCCAAGATTTCCGACCGTCGTGCCGATGGTCGTGTCGTTGACCGAGACGCCGACCATCAAGCCCAGAGTAAAGATGGAGTTGACGAGCGGTTTGCCGAATTCGGTTTTACTGGCGAAGTCGGCGTCCAGATGCAGCGGCTGCACGTTCATGGTCATGGTGGTGAACAAAACGTTGTCCATTTCCGTGACGGTGCGCGTCCACGGATGGTCGAACTCCTGTCCGAGCGAAAATTCCTCGTAATACAAGCCAGCCACGATCAACCCCCTGAATTGTTGGCCCGGTTCGGCCGGACGCCGCGAGCGCGCACTCTGCCGCGCCGAATGATCTCGTCAAGCGTGCCCTTGGGCATGACGGGTGGATCGCAGCGCTTCGCTTTACGCGGCGATCTTCTCCACCCGCACATCCTTGATGTCCCGAAAAGTCAGAGCGGGTGCCAGTTCCTCCGCGCGGCGCATCATGAACGCCGAGGTCGCCAGGAACACCGGATCGCCGTCGACATCGTCGCAGATCGCGCTCCGATTATCCTCGATGAACTTCGTCAGCGCCGCGCGATCGTCGGACGAAATCCAGCGGGCGAGACCATAGGTCGACTGCTCGAACCCGATCCCCACCCCGTATTCCGCGGCGAGGCGAGCCTTCAGCACGTCCAACTGCAGCACGCCGACCACGCCGACCAGCGGCGCGGCACCGTCGCGGGGGCGGAACAACTGCACGACGCCTTCCTCGGCCAGTTCCACCAGGGCCTGGCGCAGCTTTTTCGCTTTCATCGCGTCATCCAGGCGGACGCGGCGAAGGATTTCCGGGGCGAAATACGGCACGCCAGTGAAGGTGATGTCCTCGCCCTCGGTCAGCGTGTCGCCGATCCGTAACGTGCCGTGATTGGGGATGCCGACCACGTCGCCGGCGAACGCCTCATCGGCGATCTCCCGCTCGCGGGCGAAGAAGAACTGCGGCGCATGGAGAGGAATCTGTTTGCCGGTGCGCACCTGCTTCAGCCGCATGCCACGCACCAGCCGGCCGGAGCAGACCCGCGCGAACGCGATCCGGTCGCGGTGATTCGGGTCCATATTGGCCTGGATCTTGAACACCAGAGCGGTCAGGCCGGGCTCGTTCGCCTCGATCACGCGCTTGTCGGCGGGTTGCGCGCGAGGCCGCGGGCCGAACTCGGCCAGGCCATTGAGCAGATCGGCGACACCGATCCCCTTGATCGCGCTGCCGAAATAGACCGGCGTCAGGTGCCCGGCGTTGAACGACTCGACATCGAATTCCGGCAGCGCGGCGCGCACCAGATCGACTTCCTCGCCCAGTGTTTGCATCCGCGGGTCGGACTGCGGCAGTTCGGTGGCGAGGTTCATGGTCCGCCCGCGCAAATCGTAGGTGCCGACGAAGGTCGCGGCCTGCCCGACCGGCCAGGTCACGGGCGCGGTGTCCAGTGCCAGAGCCGAGGCGACCTCATCCAGCAGAGCGAACGGGCTTTGCGCCTCGCGGTCCATCTTGTTGATGAACGTGATGATCGGGATGTCGCGCAGCCGGCAGATTTCGAACAGCTTGCGGGTGCGTTCCTCGATGCCCTTGGCGGCGTCGATCACCATGACGGCGGAATCGACGGCGGTCAGGGTGCGGTAGGTGTCTTCCGAAAAATCCTCGTGGCCCGGCGTGTCGAGCAGGTTGAATACGCAGCCCCTGCTCTCGAAAGTCATGACCGAGGTGACGACGGAGATGCCGCGCTCCCGCTCGATGCTCATCCAGTCGGAGCGGGTGCGGCGACGCTCGCCCTTGGCGCGCACGTTGCCGGCG
>ODAK010006999.1_pt1 | contig 11322 bp, 12 predicted proteins | sample 1539591 | NCBI WGS metagenome assembly ODAK01 (sample SAMEA3539303, study PRJEB22396) | soil metagenome | biome: tundra; feature: field; material: soil | place: USA | collected 2010-05 | depth 0.15 m | reverse complement strand
CGGGTCGGCAACGAGACGTGCGACGACGGAAACACCGTCGATGGTGACGGCTGCAACTCCCACTGCCAGCTCGAGCCGGGCTACGTCTGTGACGACGCGGGTTCCTGTCGAAAGACCGTCTGCGGAGACGGCGTGAAAGAAGGGACGGAACAGTGCGATGACACCAGCGCCGGCCAGCCCGATGTGCCGTTCGACGGCTGCTACCACTGTGCCTTGGAGCCGGACTGTTCGAGCGGAAGCTGCAAGTCGCCCTGCGGTGACGGACAAAGGTTCTCGGATGAAGAGTGCGACGACGGAAACACGGTGGGCGGCGACGGATGCTCGTCTACTTGCAAGATCGAAACAGGCTTTGCCTGCACCGACTTGCCGGTGACCGCGCCAGCAGCCACCAAAGACATCCCCGTCGTAGTGCGCGACTTCGTCGGGCTCGGGCATCAGATTGACGCCAGCTCCACCAGCACGAGCTATCACGTCGACTTCAACCAGCACTACGGCCTCAGCCAGGGCGGCCCGATCTTCGCCATGGTCAAGACCAAGCTGGGAACGAACGGAAAGCCGGACTGGCGCTGGTTCCCCTACAAGCCGTCGGACATCACCACCAGCAGCACGCCCGACGATCCGCCCACGCCGACCCCGCTTGCCAACTGCACGTGCGATGAATCGGCGTCGGCATCGGCGTGGACCTCGGCGAGCGAAACCTGGAGCGGTGGCTGGGCGGGAGCGCCGGCGACTTTCGACTTCCGCCGGCCGCCCTGCTCCTGCAGCGATGGATCGAGCTGCACCTGCGACAACCCCGCCCACCTGTACAAAGACCTGTCGATTACCAATTCCAACCGGCGCAACTTCTCGACCCCGGCCAACTTCGAGCAATGGTACACGCCTGTGGATGGCGTGAACCTAGTGATGCCCTACATTCTCGGGCTCACCTTGACCGACGCCAAGTCCGGGACCTACTCGAACCTCGACACGGCGTCTGCGACGGCCTTCAACCCGATCGGGCTCGGCGGCTGGATCGCGGCCGGCAAGGAGACCGCGGCGTGCGACGGCAAGCAGAACGTGTCCTTCACGACGGAAACACGTTTCTGGTTCGAGTATCAAGGTGGGGAGCAGTTTGCGTTTTCGGGCGATGACGACACCTGGGTCTTCGTCAACCGAACCCTGGTGGTGGATCTGGGCGCCTTGCACGGCAGGGAAGATGGCTCTTTCACGCTCGATGCTGCAGACGGCAGCGCCGTGGCTGTCGCTTCGGGCCGCTACTACGACGGCGCCACCTACAGTCGCACGCAAGGAGCGGCCCTCCCGCTTGGGCTGGTCCTGGGCAAGGTCTACGAGCTCGCCATGTTCCAGGCCGAGCGCAATGAATGCGGCTCGAACTTCGGCGTCACGTTGAAGAACTTCTCCAAACCCAAGTCGGTGTGTGCTTCGAAGTGCGGCGATGGCATCGTCGCCGCCGATGAATTCTGTGACGACGGAGTGAACACCAGTACGTACAACGGCTGTGGGCCGAATTGCGTTCCCGCCCCCTATTGTGGAGACGGCGTGGTACAGGCGCCCGCCGAGGAATGCGACGACGGCTTGAACATCAGCCAGTACGGTGGCTGCGGGCCCGGCTGCAAGAAGGGGCCATCCTGTGGGGACGGAAAGGTGCAGGCTCCGTGGGAGGACTGCGACGACGGCGTCAATTCGGGCGACTACGGCAAGTGCGCTCCGGGTTGTCACTACGGCCCGCGCTGCGGGGACGGCATCATCCAACCCGACCATGAAGACTGCGACGACGGTGCCAACAACGGCGGCTCGTGCTTACAAAACTGCAAAACCAACAACATCCTCTGATTTCCTCGTCTCGGAAACCCTTGCTTATTCCAACTCGATGATAGAGGCATTCTAGTGTTCGCTGAAACACCAATGGCTATACCTCAATTCGCTCGACTCAATAGAGCGGCTCCGCAGCCTCATAGAATTCTTCATTGAGCAGCACAATACCCAGATGCCATTCGGCTTTCGCCGGCCAGACCCCGGACGAGATGTACTTCGGCAAGACGGTCGACCTGCCGGCGCAACTGGCAGCGGCCCGGAACAAAGCACGGGCGGAACGTCTTGCAGCGAACCGCGCGATGACCTGCAGCGAGTGCAGTAGTCAGTAAGCCAGCCTTCGCGAATCGCCAATTCCTCGCACACAGCTGTGCTATATTTCAAAGCCCGCAATGAAGAACGCTGCATCGCTAGCTTGGAAGTACCGCTTTGTTGCGCGGGCATGGTTCTTCGCGCTGGGGGCAGCGGGAATAGCCTCGGCTTGCGGAGGAAAACACGGCGTACCTGGAGTCGACGCTGGCGATGGAGGCACAGAAATCCTAGCGGCCGTCGTGGATGGCGGCATCGATGGCGGCATGGCGTGCCAGCCGTCCTCCGATGCCTCCGAGCCCGAGGTTCCCGCCATCGTGACTTTTGACGGCGGCGTACCGCTCGACCAGGTTGCTTATGCGCTCGCCGTGGCTCGATGCAATCGAGGCCTTGAGCCACACGGGTGCGTGGAACTTCACCACCCACACTTGGCATTGGGCGATCGAGGGTGAGGCGCCCAGTTTTTCCTTTCCGAGCGCTGCGCTTTTTCAAGCTGTAGACGCAGGGTTGGTCAAATACGATCCAGACCGAGAGAGCGCTTGTTTGCAGGCGCTGCAGGCTCAAAACTGCCATGGCGATGATCTCTGGGAGAATGTTCCGGCCTGCTCTGGCACTTTCACCTGTACTGCCAATCCTGGAGAGGTCGGCGATGGCGGATCCATCGACGGTGCCGACGACGACGGTGGCTCGGTTTGTTCGGCCCTTTTGCAACCGTGGCAGACAGCGGCCGGAGAATCTCGTCTGCCCTGTTCTGCCGCCAGCGATTGCGCTGGGGCAGCGAGGCCTGGAGATCCCTACTGCGTCGATGGCTACTGTGCTCCCGCACCGTGCGGTGACCTTCACTTCGGCTATTCCGGTACTGAGGCCGCCCAGCTCTCCGGCTGCGCTTTTGTAGAGGCCGGCCAACCCTGCGACGCGGACCCACAACTCCTCGGAAACGCCCTTGAAGCGACGCCTTGGGGAACCTCGCCAACGAAGATCTGTGCGCCTGGTCTGACCTGCCTGGGTCTCGCCGCCGATGGAACCCTCGGGGCTTGCTCAACGGCGCAAGACATCGGTGGCCCCTGCGCGCAAGGCGCGGTGATCAAGGGATGCAGTCTTGGACTGACTTGCCAGTGCGGCATATGCCAACTCCCACCGACACGAGGTCCCTGCGCCTCCCTTTCTTGTCGGGTCGGCGTGGCGTACTGCGACCTCAAGTCGAACACTTGTATGCTGGTCAAGCAAATTGGCGCCGATTGCAGTGACGGAATGCAAGTGTGTCCTTCAAACCTGGTGTGTGACGAAGACACGAGCAAGTGCGAGATCTATTCGCCGCTCTGAGCGAAGACAACCATCCCACCATCCCTGCGACCATGCTGGTCGTTGGTGGATAGGACTTTCAAGCGCCGTTTCCCTTCACCAAATCGCATCCACGAAAAGTCCGCTAACAGCCAATCTGTAAACTACGCCGCGTCGCACCAATCGCGCATGAACACGTTAGCTTGCCGTCGAACAGAGATCCGCGCCGTGTCCCGCCACTGTCTGGCCCTTCGACATGTGCACCGCGCCTGCCGTGTCCGCGCCGTTGGAGGGCGGCGTCGAAAGCAGCGTAAATCGTAACGTTCCTTCGAAGTGAACCAGCCGAGGTCACGCCCACGTGACATGCAGGCCCGCGGACGCCGACAGTTCGCGGGACAGGACGAGGCCTTCGTCCGGCACGCGCCTTGAAAGGTGTGCCTTCATCCCATCACTGGGTAAAGGAGAACCAACGTGGACACGCAACGATCATCTCAGGCCGAGCGTCCATCGATCGACGCACTCAATACTCTATTGCGCCGCGAGCTTTCCGCCGTGGAGACCTACGAGCAAGCCATCGAGCGGCTCGAAGACAACCTTGAAGCCAGAATCGTGCTCGATGACTGTCTGCGCGCGCATGAGACTCGGGCGCAGCGCCTGCGGCAAACGGTCGCTTCTCTTGGAGGCACGCCCAGCGATAGCTCGGGGCCGTGGGGGACGTTCGCCAAGTTAGTCGAGGGCTCCGCCAAAGTCTTCGGCGCCAAAGCGGCCATTGCGGCCCTGGAAGAAGGCGAAGATCACGGTCTCAAGGAGTACCGATCGCAGATCGGCAAGCTCGACGCTACGACCCGTCAGACCATCGTCGAGGAGCTTCTTCCTGGTCAGCAGGAGACGCGCGGCAAGTTGAGCGCGCTCAAACACACGCTCACGTCGTAATTAATCGACATCTGCAGGACGGCGCCGATCCCTCCTCTGCAGGGGTTGCGGCGCCGAGCTTGCGCCGGTCCATCCACCGCCAAGTACGCCCCGCTCGCGTCCTCACCTCTCCCGGCGTCCGCCGGGAGAGGTGGACGCGCGAAGCGCGGTCGCTGAGGGCACCCTCGCCGTTCCATTCGCAAACGCTCGTAGTTGCTGACGTCTGGCATCGCGTGGTGGCCGGACGATAGGATGGTTGCTCGCACGACTGACTCTTGAGCCAGACGCCGTCGGTGCACCATTGCAGCGATACGGCGGCCGGTTCGATGGATCGCAACGCCGGGCGCCCGACACACAAGTGTCGGGTCCAGGGCACAAACCGCGTTCATCACGGCGAAACTGTTCACGCAGAAGGGACCGAGGTAGGTCACGCCAGCCTTTTTCTCATCGGATCCAAAGAATGTCTGAAGATCACTGCACGGAATGGCGATCACGGCCTTGCCAGGCTCCGTACACATAAACCTGGCAGCCAAGAAGAACACTTGTCATCGAGGCTGAAAGAGCAACGACAATCAACCGTATCAGGAACTCGACCTTCGCGAGACGGCTGTCCGGCCCACGCCCGACATGGACATCATCATGGTTCCACGTCTCATCGTCGGCCAGGAAGGCATCGCCCACAGCAGACAATCTAACATTGCCTTGGTCTTCTCATCAATGTCGCCCGGTCGTGACTTGGCGACTCGAAGAGTGTTCTTATTCAGTTTGTGAGCATAAGCCGCTTCAACCGCCATTTTGCCTTCGCTACCAGATCGTGATCGGATTGGACGTGTCGAAGATCGTGAAGCAGTTGGCCCCCGGTTGCACCCACCTGATCATGTTGTACCAGAACTGCGCGATCTGGTACTTGTCCGGCGGCAAATCCCCCTGGCAGCTTGGATCGGTTGTGCTCGGTTTGCCGACGCCGGCCCACTGACTTGTGTAGGTAATCCATTCGTCGCCGAACGCCAGAGCACGACCCTTGCCGACGACCTTTCCGACCAGCACGTTCTTCCCGTCAATCGTCGCGGCCACATGTGCGTCAGCGGATGCAGCGATAGAACGTCCGTTCATGAAGCCGACCCATGTCACGCCCGTGCTCAGATTGGCAATCACGGGGTCGCTGCGGTTCCAGTCCGTAACCATATGGGAATGGGTGCAGTCGCATACTTGGTTGTCGGCGCAGGTTCCCAAGACAGCGTCATTGTTGTTGTAGCTGACGCCGGAAAAGTCGATGAGCTGGTTGGGCGGATTCGCCTCGTCCCCGCTGCCTGAGTATCCGATCAATGAAATCACCCCGCCGCCGTTCTGGATCCAAGCCTGAAATGCGGCGACCTCTGCATCGCTGAAGGTCCAGTAGGGACCGTTGTTCGGGTCGTCCGACAGCGATGCGAGGATGATGACGTTGTAGGTGGCCAAGAAGTCCGCGGTCAGAGTGACTCGCTTGGTGAAATTGTCGACGCGCGCGGTTCCAGCGCTGCTACTGGCGAGCCACTGCTGCAAGGTGGTGTCTGGATCGCCGCCCGGGTTCGCTCCCAAGGTGCCCGGCTTGCCCAGCACGGTGACGTTGATCGGTGGACAGGCGCAGCCATCGCCGCCGTCGCATCCGACCACCTGGCTGGTGACAGCCGCATCCCGTCCCACAGTTCCCCCCGCGCTTGTGACAATCGGCGCGTCGATGCCGACCGCCCCACCCGTGCCTACCATGCCACCAAATCCGACCGCGCCACCCGTGTAGGTTGCGCCGCCAATGCCAGACGCTTCGCCGCTGCCAATTGCTCCACCCAACCCCTTCCCGCCACCAAAGCCAGGCGTACCCCCAGAGCTAACTGCCCCGTCCATGCCGGTGGCCGTCCCGGTGGAGCTTCCGCAACATGAGGTCCCTGCAGTCCCGCCGGTGGCTGATATTCCGCCGGCTCCTCCTCTCGCGCTCGCGTCGGGCGAGCTCGTGCCTCCGGCGACTTTCGCTCCACCAGTTCCGACCCCACCCCCCGCGGCCCCGCTGTCTCTTACGCCCTCATGGCTGGACGAACACGCTGCCAAGGAGGCGGCGGTGACGAGAACAAGCCCTAGTGCCGTCTTCAGACTCGTCAACACATCCAACTGTCCGTTCACATCGCCCCTAGGACGAGGGGGCGGGTTCGAATAGGATGGTCGGGTCCTGGCGGATGAAGAACGGGAATGGCCGGCGGACTTGCTCATGACCGGGAGTGTAGCAAGCTGTGGACCAGAAATACTCACTTGCAACTGCTGATCCTCTGTGGACACTTTTCCTATTACCACAAGTCGCGAACGCATCTCTCGCTCCGCAAAGACGCCCCTGAGACCAGAGCCGTCCACCCGCCCAGCATGGGTGCGATCGTCGAGATCCCGGAGGTCGGTGGGCTGCACCATCACTACGAGCGCCGCGCTGCCTGAGCAGTGTCCCAGTTTGCGAGAGGCGAACTGGTCGAGATCCGTCCACGGGTCTCGCCGAAAGTCGTAATCCGCAGACCGAGGCCTGGTCGAACTGCACGAATACATCGATACACGCCTATCTCTCGCGCGCGACCGACGTAACCGCCACGTCATTGGCCACGAATGGAGTTTTGGCGATGGACAGGACAAGGGAATGCCCACTCGGGCGGCGTGACCGGCTTGGGGTAGTACTGACGAATCAAACCATTGGTATTCTCGTTGCTCCTGCGCCGCCAGGGGCTGCGCGGGTCACAGAAGAAGACATTCACGTTCGTATCGATCGCAAATTGAACGACGGAATATTCACACCAGACGGGGTCAACAACGGACCACGCTGCACTTCCCCGTTCTTGCTCTATCCCCGAATCACGGCCGGCCATTTAGGCGTAGTGGGCTGCGGCTCTTTCGACCAACCTGTCCACATTGAAGAAGAACGTCTCGGCCGCCTGGCGTCCAAGCGATGTCTCATAACAAAGGACCACCGAGTCTACGCCGGCGAAGCAGCCCGTAAGGCGGAAGTTCAGATCAGGAACCCGTTCGAGGGCCCTTCTCCAATAATTGCCCACCATGGATTTTCCCCTCAATTGGCAACTTCGCACACCGACGACTTGGGCGACGAGTGGGCTCGTCATTTCGAAGTCCTCAGAATAGTGGGCCAGCACGCGATTCAGATCATGCGCGTTCCAGGCGTCGATCCAATGCCGGCCGAAGTCCTCCGCAAACTGTCTGTCGAGCATAAGACGAGCTTCATCTCATGGTGACAAATCCTCAATATCCACTTCGTCGTAGGTGAACTGGCCAGAGCTTTGCCCAATAATTCGCAGTTGCCGCGACGGCGCCATTGAGATTTCGTAGAGTTACGCTGGAAATTGTTGGGCTGGCTTCTATTGCTGGGCAAAGCCGCCCAAAAGCGTGAGTACGCTATCCAGCTATCCGGCTACCTCAACCGTCACCCGCGCATCCAGCGCCTGCAACTTGATGTTGATGACGGCGGCCCTGGTACATCGCCAATGAGTGCTGCCGCGCCCGATGCCAATGCAACAGAACGCCCGCCCACACCCAAGCTCACGCTCGCGCCCATCGTCTTCGAGCGCAAAGCCGCCGGGTGCGACGCGTACGTCACTCAGCGCTCGATCAAGTTCAGTGGAGCGGGACATGCCACCCTGGCCATGCGCTGGAGCTTGGCTGCCTTCTAGCACTACTGTGTCAGGCGCGCCTTTGCGGGAAGGTCTTTGCTCAGGGACAGACTCACCCATCGGGCGCTTGATGGGCAAGCGTCCGTCGTAGCCAGGCTACGATTGGACTAGCTGATTGTCCAAAAACTCTTGCTGTCCCGAAATCCGTCGCCGAGGCTTAAGCGGCCTCCCGGTAGTAGAAGTTGAGAAGCCCACCGAGGCGCGATCGGCAGGCGACCTTGCCATCTGCCCCGTTGTCATTCGTCGGACCGACGTTCCTGATCAGTTGGCCACCGATGCCTTGGTGAAACCGCTCGGTCAGGTAGTGGTCGACGAATTCCTTGATCATAGTCCAGCTTGCGCTGCCTCCTCTCGATGATCGCGCCCGCGCGATCATCGAGAGGAGGAATTGGAGTGTCGCCGGCAGCATTCGTCGCCACTTTGTTCTCTCAGACAGGCTGATTCAAGCTGTGGCTCTCCGTGATTTTCTGCAAGAATTCCAGCGATGCCTTTCTGGACACCAAGGGATAACAGGTTGGCGAACGACAAGGGTCCCAGCTAGGTCGCAATCTGGATGTTGTGCTGCGCGCAGAGCACGTGCGCTGGCGGGAGTTTCGCCAGCGTCGAAGACCTCGATGATGCTCGGGTGACGGATCGCGCTCGCTGCGCACGCCTCATTGAAGAAGCGGCGAACGAGCTCGGCGTCTTGCGCGAGAAGTGGGCGCAGAACCTTTACGGCGACACGGCGCTCAAGGTGCGGGTTCTCCGCAAGGTAGACTTCCCCGGGCGCCCTCGCCAATCATGCGCACGACGCGATAGTTTCCGAAAAGTCGTCCCGCCTGCAACGCCATGGCTTGCTTCGTCGCCCCGAACATTACGCTCAAAGGCGAACCGAGGCCACCTTGACGAAAATACCCACTCAACGAGCTGGTGTTGAGCTTGCCCAAATTCCGTGGACAGTTGGTTTAAGCGACTCGCGCACCATTACGCAAGTCGGATTCCGCCTCGTTCGGGGTCTTGTAGTTGTTGTGGGAGTGGATCCGCTTCTGGTTGTAGTACGTCGGAGGAGTAGTCGGCCCACGCCACGCCGCCCTGGTTGAGCAGATCGAAGATGGTTCCCGTGACGGGCTTGTACCCGCCCGAGCCGGGTGGCGGAAAACTGTCACTGGTGGTGAGATGGCCGAAGGACGTGGCCGCCATCAGGTACGAGCGGTTGGGGAAGGTCGGTCCCAGCACCGCGCCATGATGACGCCAGCGAACTGACAGGCGAGCCCTAGCAAGGGCACAGCATGCCGAACACTCACGGCCGCGCAAATGAGCACGTCGGAGCTGTTCTCCGGGCCCCCGACCGCGTCAGCGATGCGGGTGCCATTCGCCGTGATGCCAATCGTAGTGATCCTCGTGCCGCTCCCAGCGGCCGGGGGCCCAATCGTGGCCGCGACGCGCATGCACGTAGCGCCCGCGCGCCCAGGCGTAACGGTGGTGCCGCCAGCCGTAGTGGCCGTTGTCCCAGACGTAGCCCCGACGTTCCACCACGCGCTCTTCGCGCGCGGCCGGCGGCTCGTCGCGCCCGCCGTGAATGACCAGCACTGCTGCCTGCGCCGTCGGAGCCGCTAGGGCCGAAATTCCCAGGGCCGAAAGTGCCAACCCTAGAAGGCCCAATTTCCAATTTATCATGGTGTCCTTTCGTGTGCCGCTCCTCAAGGGGTGACTGTGACGTTGGTGGTGCCGAACCGCGCTCATCCGCCGCGTGCGGAGATCCGCCTGACCAGACGCATAAGCAACAACAGGACGACGGCGCCCACGAAGGCGACGACTATCGTGGACGCCAAGCCTCTGAAGGGCAGTCGCAGGTGCAGGGCGCGGAAGATCAGGCCCCCCAGGAAGGCGCCGACGATTCCCAGCACGATGTCTCCGACGACGCCGTAGCCGCCGCCCACCACCAGTGAGGCCAACCAGCCCGCGGCCAGGCCAATCGCAATCCAGATGACAATAGTTTCAACGCTCATTGTGTCCTCCTCGCGGAGCCTTCAGCCCTTTTGAAGTCGTCGTCCGTTAGAACGCCCCAAGCTTCCTTCGCCCTAACCTTGATCTGGTCCCATTTGCCCTGGGCTTGATCCTGGTTCATTTGCCCTCTCTTCCATTCCGCATATGCGAAAAGCAGCATTCGAGCCAACCTCCCACTGTCAGCAATTATGGGAAGTTGCGGAACAGGGAGCTCATGAGAGCTGGCAACCTCGACCAAGATGACGGTCCAACTCCATCGATTTGAAAGAGCACAACGCCGGCCGCATGAGCAGCGCATGAAGATTCCTTTGGGTCCGAATGCGTTACCGGTTCTGGGAGCGCCTGAATGCTGGACTGGGTGCGTCCTACACCCAGAACTGGCTGACGATCAGTCCCGCGAGCACTCTTGCACAGCAAATGGCGTCCGGGGATCGTGGATGAATCAGCCTCTGCGAAGAGGGCGATCGAGAAGACGTACCGGGAACGCCGGTCCGGGTTCCTCGCCTGGCGGCCAGAGCCCAGGATCCTCGGCAGCGTTGCCAGGCGCTGGCGGCCTTTCGCTGCGTCGCTATCGTCTATTGGTGGGTATCGGCGCCGCCGGGACCGGCGGGACCAGTCTGGTCGTGAGCGGAGCGTTTCAGTAATGACGTACAACCGAGTTGGCCGCGGCCCGTATCCAACGCTTGCGCAAGCTACAATGCGGCGGACTGTCCCATGATCGGCGAGAAGTGTATCGCATGCGCCAGATGCTCCCCGTCCTCGTCCTTTTCTTCGGACCGGTCGCTGCTGCCTTCCAGGGTGTTTCTGGAAGGCTGGCCCGCGACCGGCGGCGCCGAGTTGCGCCCCAACGGCCACTCCTTGCTTGTAGCCAGGGTGCCGCGACCGATAGAATCGAGTCATGGAAGCCGCTTTGCCCCGCCGGGCGTTCGGACGGATGGCAATGCGTTCGACCACCAGGTATTTGTCGTTGCTACTGACGCTGCTTGCGCTGTTCCAGGCTGGCCGGACACGGGCCGATGGTGGCGCCTGCTTCGACTTTGCCTCGCCGACACTGGATGGGCTGCTTCAGCCGAGTAGCGTGCAGCGGCTGGTCATCGCGACCAGGATCTCCACGGTCGATACGCGGCTGGCCGCCAGATCGCTGTCCCTGGTAGCCAGGCATCGCGGCATCGATCCAATCATCGTGCGGAATTCGGAGATGGTTTCGCCACGCGATCTAGCCTTCGTGGAGACCCGTGCCAATCAGGCACAGCTGGCGGCAATCATCACGGTTTCGACCGGGGATGAGCCGTTGACCGCGACCGCGGAGCTCCGAGATCGCGACGGAAAC
>ODAK010006998.1_pt1 | contig 11323 bp, 6 predicted proteins | sample 1539591 | NCBI WGS metagenome assembly ODAK01 (sample SAMEA3539303, study PRJEB22396) | soil metagenome | biome: tundra; feature: field; material: soil | place: USA | collected 2010-05 | depth 0.15 m | reverse complement strand
CCGATCATCTCGGCGCCCCTCTGGCACAAGCTGCGCACGGCCCCCCTGCCCGAGCCGAGGCGGGTGCCGATTGAGGACCTGAAGACGGGCGCCGAGGACGGCCAGCGCGTCGAGGTCTCCGGTGTCGTTCGGACCGCGCGCGTGGAGAACGGGCGGCTTGTCATCGACCTCGCCGTGGTCGGGAACCGCCTCCAGGTCCAGGTGCACGTGGCCCCGGACGTCTCCCCGCAGTCGCTGGTCGCCGCCCGCGTACGTGTGCGCGGAACGGTCGCGACCCACTACATCGGGGCCCTGCGGCACATGACCTCGGTGGCCGTCTACGCGCCGCGGCCAGAGGACTTCACTATCCTCGAGCCCGAGGCGGCCGACCCATTCGACGCCCCGGTGATACCGATCAACGGCGTGGCCCAGTACCGACGCGGACTGCGCGCCGAGCAGCGCCTCCACGTGCAGGGCGTCGTCACACTCCAGCGCACGGGCGAGGAGATCTTCCTGCAGGACGCCTCCGGCGGCATCCGCATCGACACGACGCAGACGGAGGTATTCCCCATCGGCAGCCGGGTCGAGGCGGTCGGATTCAACGAGTACGAGAGCAACCTTCCCCTCCTGCGCGACGCCGTGCTCCGGCGCTCCCCGCTTCCGGCGGCCCCGGTCAGGCCGACGGCCGTCGCGTTTGCCGAGATCGTGCAGGGCGAGCACCACGGAGAGCTCATCACGCTTCGGGGCCGGATCCTGGACCGGACCACGCGGCCGGGCATCGGGCCCGACGGGAACCAGGCGGGATTCGTGACGACCTGGCTCATGCAGGGCAGCGACATGACGTTTACCGTCGAGCACGAGGACCCCGCCGAGAATGCCGCGCTCGAGGCGGTCCCCGTCGGCAGCACCGTCGAGGCGGACGGCGTGTGCGTCTCGGCGGTCGACTCCCTGGGCAAGGTCATGTCGATCAGGCTGCTCCTGCCCCAGCCGGAGGGATTCCGGGTCATCGAGCGCCCGAGCTGGCTGACGCCGGCCCGCCTGCTCGCGGGGCTGGGCCTCCTGGGGGCCGGGCTCGTCGTGGCGATAGCGTGGATCCTCACCGTCTCGAAGAAGAACGCGGAGCTGCGCCGCATTGTCCACGCGCTCGAGCAGGCCCAGCGCGAGCTGCAGGAGGCGCACGACACGCTCGAGGAGAAGGTGGCCGAGCGCTCCGCGCAGCTCCAGGTCGAGATGACCGCGCGCAAGGCGTCGGAGCTGCAGTTCAAGGCCGTGCTCGCTGAGCGCACGAGGCTGGCGCGGGACCTCCACGACACCCTTGAGCAGACCCTCGCGGGCATCGCGCTTCGCCTGAACACCGCGGCCAAGCTCGCGAGGCAGGACCCCGAGGTGTCGGACGCCCACCTGCAGATAGCGCGCAACCTGCTTCACCAGAGCCAGGTCGGCCTGCGCCGCTCGATCTGGGACCTGCGCTCGCGCGAGCTCGAGCAGTTTGACCTGGCGAGCGCGCTGCGGCGCAGCGCGGAGCAGCTCGTCTACGGCACCGAGACCGAACTCGACTTCCAGACGAAGGGCAGCCTCAGCGGCCTGCCGGAGGTGGTCGAGGAGAACGTGCTGCGGATCGGCCAGGAGGCGCTCACGAACATCGCCAAGCACGCGCGGGCGACGCACGTCACGGTCTCCCTGGAGATCGAGCCGGGCGTCCTGCGGCTGCGCGTCGAGGACAACGGGGCGGGTTTCGAGCTTCCGCGCGCGTCCGGCGACGGCCACTTCGGGCTCGTGGGCATGGAGGAGCGCGCCAAGCGCCTTTCGGGGGGGATCACCGTGAGGAGCGCGCCCGGCGGGGGGACCTCGATCGTTGTCGAGATCCCGCTCAAGGCGCCGGCGCCACCCGTGAAGGCGGGCGCGGCATGAACGCCGGCCGCACGATCACGATCATGGTCGCGGACGACCACTTCATCGTCCGCAGCGGGCTCGCGGCCCTCATCGGCCTCGAGCCTGACATGAAGGTTGTCGCGCAGGCGAGCGATGGCGCCCAGGCCGTGGAGGCCTTCGCGCTCCACCGGCCGGACGTCGCCCTCCTCGACCTGCGCATGCCGGTGATGAGCGGCAACCAGGTCATCGACGCGATCCGCCGCAAATTTCCCGACGCAAGGGTGCTCGTCCTCACAGCGTACAACGGGGACGAGGACATCCACAGGGCGCTCGCCGCAGGCGCGGCCGGCTACCTTCTCAAGAGCTCAACCGGCGACGACCTCATCCTCGCGATTCGCGCCGTCGCGTCGGGGGGGCGCTGGATCCCGAGCGATGTCGCGAGCCGGCTCGCCGTGCGCAAGGACTTCGAGGAGCTGACGGCCCGTGAGATGGAGGTGCTGCGGGAGATCGCCAAGGGGCGCGCGAACAAGGAGATAGCTGGCACGCTCGCGATTTCGGAGAACACGGTGAAGGACCACCTGAAGAGCATTCTGGGGAAGCTTCAGGTCGCGGCGCGCACCGAGGCCGTGACCGCCGCCGTCCAGCGCGGCATAATCGAGCTGTGACCGTGGCCGCGGCGCCCTCAGCCGAGGCGGATGATTCCCCTCTGGATCGCCGCGGCCACGGCCTTCGTCCGGTCCGAAACCCGCAGCTTGGCCAGGATGTTCTTGAGATGCTCCTTGGCCGTGTACTCGGAGATGCCCAGGGCGTCGGCAACCTCCTTGTTTGCACGCCCCTTGGCGATCTCCCGGAGGACGTCCAGCTCGCGGGGCGTGAGCTTCCCGTACTCGTTGTGCATCGCGAGCCTGATGGCCACGTCGCCCGGGATCCATCTGCACCCAGCCGCGACGCACCGAATGGCCGGGATGATGTCCTCCCCCGTCGAGCTCTTAAGGGCGCACCCCAGCGCGCCGGCGCTGAGCGCCCTGCGGAGGTCCTCGTCCCCGTTGTACGCCGTGAGCACGAGGACCCGGGCGTCGGCCCAGCGCCGCCGCAACTCGAGGATGACCTCGCTGCCCTCCTTCAGCGGCATGCGAAGGTCAATGATCGCGACATCGGGCCTCAGGCGCTCATACATCGCGAGAGCCGCCTCCCCGTCCGCCGCCTGGCCCACGATCTTCATGTCCCGCTCGAGCCCGATGAGGGCGGCGAGCCCGCTTCGGACGACAGCGTGGTCGTCGGCAACCAGTATCCGAATATGACGCGCCGTGCTCATCGCGCGGGTCGCGCCGGGCCGGGCGCCTCTCGGCGGTGCTGTGCGTGGGCTGGCATTCTCGGGGCCGTCATGGCGGGCGGGCTTGGGCCTGCCGCCGTGCAAAGCAGAACGCGTCGGCGCCCTTCCCGCAACACTGCATCCCCCTCCAAAGAGGGATGTGAACCGGGGGCGGCGGCTGGTATTGTCGCCAAAGTCACCCCTTCCGTCGCCGGCAACCCTACGCCGGCGCCGGCGCATCGATCCAAGCATTGCCCCGCTGGGAGCGCACCCCCGCGCCTCATCCGGTGCCAAAGACCCTAACCCACCCCCAACCCATGCCTAACAAAACAGACCGTAAGTGGCGCAGCCTTGCATCGAGCGCCGCGCTACTCGCAGGGCTGCTGCAGCCCATGCACCTTTCGGCCCAAGCCACCGGCACCGCGTCAACGCCCCCGGACGCCTCGGCCTCCTCGACGGAGGAACCGGTGGTGATGTCACCCTTCGACGTAACGACCGACAAGGACCAAGGTTACAAGGCGACCAACTCGACGTCCGGAACGCGGCTGAACACCGCGATCAAGGACCTTCCGATGCCGATCAACGTGCTCACGTCGCAGTTCATCAGCGATCTGGGAGCAACCGACCTGCGCGGCGCGCTGCGCTACAGCGCGGACATCCAGACCACGGACTGGAACACCTTCGGCCAGCAGGGCGGCTCCTTCGACATGAGCCCCGGCAAGATAAACAACCCCGAGGGCGCGACGTCCTCCGCATCCCAGGTCACGGTGAAGTTCCGCGGCTTTGAGACGCAGTCGGTGCTGCGCGACGGTTTCACCCGCGGAAACGCGACGGACTCGGTCAACATAGACCGCGTCGAGCTCGTGGGAGGCCCGGCCTCGCTCCTCTACGGCGTGTCAAACTTCGGCGGCGTCGTGAACTACTTCGTCAAGCAGCCCCAGGACAAGATGGCGGCCGACGTCGAGCTGACGACCGGCAGCTACGACTTCTTCCGCGCCTCATTCGATGTCACGGGCCCGATCACGAAGGGGCTCGACTACCGGATCACCGGCTCGGCCCAGGAGGCTGCGTCCTGGACCGACTTCAACAAGGAGAAGCACTTCTTCATCTCGCCCATTATCACCTACAAGCCCTTCGCGGGAACCAAAATCACCCTCGACCTGGAGTACGGCCGGCAGCGGACGACCGGCATCAGCTGGCAGGACCTGCGCGCGGCCCCGGGCTACATCAACCAGGACACGAACACTGAGTACGGCTTCCTGCCCGTGCCGGCCGGCGAGAGCCCGCGCACGTTCCGCTGGAGCGGCCCCGACACCTACAACGACAACGAGTCGAACAACGTTGAGTTCAAGATCGAGCAGCAGATCGCCAAGGGCCTGTCGCTCTGGGCCGGATTCGACCGGTCGGTGTTCAACTACTCTCAACTCGACAACATGGCTGCGCTGCAGGCCGCGGCCAACTTCTCCGACGCCCCGGCATCGGATATCGCGGTCGTTCCGCTGGTGTCTCTCTCCCCCAACCAGACCGGCATCTCGACCGGCACTGTCCCGAGCGTGATCACCTATCAGTGGGAGAAGCGCAAGGATGACACCACGATAGAGCAGGCCCGGATCGACCTGACCTATCACTTCAACCTCTTTGAGGGCAACCCCAGGCGCTGGCTGCGCATTGAGAACTCGTTCCTGGTCGGCTACGACTACCAGAAGAATGTCGAGGAGTACCATTCATGGCAGACCCCGGGCGACACGCAGAACTACAAGAACCCGACTGACTTCAGCTACATCCGCTATGGCGTGCAGAGCAACGGGTCGGCCGACAAGCCCATCTACCAGTACGACAACCACAAGAGCACGACACCGGACACGGCCTTCTACGCCGTCTACCAGGGCAGGTTCCTCGACGACCGCCTGACGATCGTCGCGGGCATCCGCCACGACAAGAGCTACAACTCCTTCTGGCTGTATGACCCCGAGTACCAGTTCGGCGGCGGGCAGAACGGCGGACCCCCGACCACGACGCGCTCCTTCGACAGCTCCGACCGCACCATCCAGTGGGGCGCCAACTTCGAGATCACCCCCGAGTTCTCGGTCTACGCCATGAACTCCGGCGGCGTGCAGCCCAACTACACGGGCCAGCTGGACGACACAGGCCAGCCGATCAAGTCGACCCTTGCCCGCGACAGCGAGGCGGGCATCAAGTTTGACCTCTTCAACGGCAAGGTCTCCGGCACGGTGAGCTGGTACACGATCAACAGGACACGCGCGCCCGTCGGAGGAACCAACGCCTACTGGTGGGCGCCGACGAACATCCCGGGCCGCAAGACCTGGGATCCGACCAAGGACGTCGTCTACCAGCTCGACGCCGGCCTCAGCCCCGCGAACAACTGGTACCCCGAGAGCAGCGCGGCGGCCCCTCAGTGGAACGCAGCCGTTGCATCGGGCGCGATCTTCCAGGCCACGAACTCGGCCGGGAGCTCCAACTGGTATGTCGACGCGACGAAGACCACCGGGGCCGCGTACATGGACGCGGTCTACGCCAAGGCTGCCACCGACAACTTCCAGGACTGGTTCGGATGGCTCTACAACACGGACAACATCACGAACAACGCGTCGCTCGACCAGGCGGGCTCGGCCGACGGCAACAACGACGTCGTCCTCGGCTCCGACCGCTCGAGCGGCGTTGACGGCAACATCCTGTTCAAGCCCGCCGACAGCCTCCAGATCGTCCTGTCCTACGCCTACACCAAGAAGGTCGTGGTCAACGGGGGCCAGTGGGTCAAGTATCCCTACCCGCAGGACCGCTGGGCCGTGTGGTACGACCCGGTGACCTGGGCGGGCCTCCAGGGAAAGCCCCTGAACCAGGTGTTCACGAACCCATCGGACACCTCCACGTGGATCGCGTATTCCACAGGCGCCAGGGAGGACGACACCCCGCGCAACCAGGGCTCGGCCTGGGTGAACTACACGTTCCCGAAGACGTCCGACCTGAAGGGACTCGCATTCGGGGCGGGCGCGACCTACGTCGGCCCCCGCCAGTGGGTCTCGGGCATCACCCCGCTTGGGACCGCCATCCTCGACGCGTCGGGCAAGCCGATCAACCTCGATACCGTGAGCATGATCATCGAGGACGCGATGGTGAGCTACGAGTTCAAGCTGGCGGGCCACCCGTCCTCGGTGCAGTTCAACGTGAACAACATCGCGAACGAGCGCCGGCCGACCGTTCCCGGGGCATGGATGCAGCCCCGCACCTGGCGCCTGAGCTACCGGATGTCGCTCTAAGCACCCGCAATCCACGCACCCACAAGGGGATCCGCCTGGAGTGACACCCGCTCCATCAGTGGCAGCTGTCCCGATTCGCCTCGCGCTGCTGGTCGGGGCAAGCCTCGCGCTTCCCCTGGCAGCGGCGCCGGCGTCGGACGGGGTCGCGGTTTACCTCACCGCCCAAGGCTCCGGCAGGATGCTGGCACGGCTTCCGGACCTCCGGTGGGAGCCGGCGGCGCAGCCGGATCCCAACATGGACTGCGTCGTGGTGGACCCGTCCCACGGGTTCCAGACCGTCCTTGGCTTCGGAGGGGCGTTCACCGACGCCGCGGCCGACACGTACGCCGCCCTGCCCGCCACGAGCCAGAGGGAGGTGCTCGAGGCGTATTTCGACCCCGTCCTGGGCATCGGCTACAGCCTGGGGCGGACGACGATCAACAGCTGCGACTTCTCCAGCGAAAGCTACACGTACGTGCAGGCGGGGGATTCCAGGCTCGAGACGTTCAGCATCTCCCACGACCTCAGGGCGCGCATCCCCCTCATCAGGGCCGCCTTCAGGGCGGCGGGGGCGCCCTTCCCTCTCTACGCCAGCCCGTGGAGCCCGCCGGCCTGGATGAAGGACAACAACGACATGCTCCACGGCGGCAGCCTCAAGCCGGAGTTCGCCGACGCATGGGCCCGCTACTTCGTCAAGTTCATCAGGGCCTACGGCGACCAGGGCGTGCCCATCTGGGGCGTCACCGTCCAGAACGAGCCCCTGGCGGTCCAGACCTGGGAGTCGTGCATCTTCTCGGCGGGCGAGGAGGCCGCGTTCGTGCGCGACCACCTGGGCCCCACGCTGAGGGACAGCGGCCTCGGAGGCGTCAAGATCATCGGGTGGGATCACAACCGCACGCAGCTGGTGGAGAGGGCCATGGTCCTCCTTTCCGATCCGCAGGCCGCAAGCTACCTCTGGGGAATCGCCTTCCACTGGTACGTCAACGACTCCTTTGACAACGTCCGCGTCGTCCATGAGGCGTATCCCGGCATCCACCTGATGCTGACCGAGGCCTGCAACGGCCCCTACGACCCGGCCAAGGTGGACGACTGGGGGCTCGCCGAGCAGTACGGCCGCTCGATGCTCAACGACCTGAACAACGGGGCCGAGGCCTGGACGGACTGGAACATCATACTCGACCAGAAGGGAGGGCCGAACCACACCGGCAACTTCTGCTACGCCCCGATCCACTGCGACACGGCCACCGGGACCGTCCACCGGACGCCCGCCTATTACTACATCGGCCACTTCTCGAAGTTCATCCGCCCGGGCGCCCGCAGGATAGTGAGCGCCGCGAGCATCGATGCGCTCCAGACGTCGGCCTTCCAGAACCCCACGGGCAAAGTGGTCGTCATCGTCATGAACGCCGGCAACCAGGGCCGGGACGTCTGCGTCTGGACGGCGGGCCGCGCGGCATCCACGCGCTGCCCGGCCCACTCGATCGAGACGCTTGTCTTTAATCCGGCCGGTTGAGCCCTGCCGGCGGGCTCCAAACGGCCCCCGGATGGGCCTGATTTTCGTGCCTTTGGGGCCTGATTCCGGCCGGGCCGGGGAGCCCGCCCCAAATGCGCAAATCTTTTCATTCTCAGGCCATCGATTGGCATTGCCCCGCCATTCGGGCGGCACCGCCGGGGAAAGTCTTGCCATGGCAATTCCAAGGGGGCGTAACCGAAGCGTCGCAGAGTCCATTTCCCGGCCAACGAGAGCTCCCTCAGAAAAGCCCCATTCAGCACCGCGCCATGCCCGTCCTAACCCCCGGATTCGTCGAGGTCGAGCCCGCAGTCGCCAGGAAGCTCCAGGAGATCGTGGGGAGGGAGAGGGTCATCACCAACGAATCCGACGTGGAGACGCTGTCCAAGGACTGCTACTGGTACTCGCCGGTGCTCAAGGACCGCCTTGAGCCGAGGCGGGCGTCCGCCGTGGTCAAGGTCGGCTCCATGGAGGCGCTCAAATCCACGCTCGCCCTTGCCTACCAGAACGACCTGCCGGTCACGGTCAGGGGCGGCGCCACGGGCAACTACGGCCAGAGCATACCGCTGTGCGGGGGCCTTGTCGTCGACATCACGGAGCTCGACAGGATCATCAGCATCGAGGACGGCGTCGCAACGACCGAGCCTGGAGTCCGGGTCATCAACCTCGAGCGGGCGGCCCGGGCCAAGGGATGGGAGATGCGTTGCCTGCCATCGACCTGGGTGAAGTCGACGGTAAGCGGCTTCATAGGCGGGGGCTCAGGAGGCATAGGGTCCATCACGTGGGGGGGCCTGCGCGACCAGGGCACGATCAAGCGGATCAAGCTCCTCACGCTCGAGGGCGAGCCCCGCGAGATCACTCTTGAGGAGGAGGAGACGCTCCGGGCCTACCACGCCTATGGCACCAACGGGGTGATCACGGAGCTGCAGCTGCGCCTGGCCCCGGCCCGGCGCTGGGACCAGATCATCGTCTCGGGCAAGGACTGGGCCAGCGTGACGGACTTTGCGACCCGGGTGGCCTTTGACGACGCGATCCCAAAGAGGCTCGTCTCGCTCCTTGAGCCGATCTTCGGGGCCAGCTTCAAGCCCCTGATAAGAATGCTTCCCGCGGGGCACTCGATCATCTGGCTCGAGGTGGACCAGGCCTTCACCGAGGCCGTCGTCGCCGAGGCGAGGAAGAGGGGTCTCAGCGTGCCGCACGTCATCCCCCACCACGATCCCAAGCGCCAGCCCATGCTCATGGAGTACGCGTGGAACCACAGCACGCTCTGGATGCTCAAGAACCACCCGGGCCACACGTACCTCCAGCTTGCGATGGGCCCGGATTTCGCCGAGCAGGCCGCGCTCCTGAAGGCGCGCTTCCACGGACGCATCCACCTGCACTTCGAGTTCGTGCGCACCCGCGCGCCCTCGGGGGAGTTCGGCCGGGTGATCGCCGTGCTGATCCCTGTGGTGAGGTACATAAGCGAGGACGACATACGCGAGATGATCGCCTACGCGCGCGAGATCGGCATAGACAGCAACAATCCGCACACCTGCTACCTCGAGGAGGCGGCCCGCGACGCCTCGTTTGAGGGGAAGACGAGTCTGAAGCTGGAGACGGACCCCAAGGGCCTCCTGAACCCGGGGAAGATGCGCGACTTCCAGGCGTCAGCCTCCCTCTCCGCGGCGCTGCCGCGCTTCCTCTGATGACGGCGCGTCTCGCCCTCTGCGGCTCCGGGACGCGGTGCACGGGAGCCACGGTCCCCCTGGCGGCTGCGGGCTGCGGCCTTGCACTGACTGGCGCGCGGCCCCACGATCCGGCCGCGATGTCGCCGCCCAAGCCCCACGGACACCGCCGCGGCCGCGCCCCGGCCGGGTGAGCGGCCAGACCATCCCCTTATTGCCTAACCCCAACCCCAACGAACCCATGATAAACCCAAACGGAAAGTATCTCATCGCCGCGTGCATTGCCGTGGCCCTTGGCGCATTCGTGCCCACGGCACTCGCGACTGACGGCTACTTTGTCCAGGGCTTCGGCGCCGTGAATTCGTCGCTCGGAGGCGCCGCGACCGCCGGCAACGACCAGGACCTCATCGGCAGCATCTACAAGAATCCGGCGAACGCCGTCCTGTTCGCGGACCGCACGGCGTCGATCACCTTCGGCGACATCGTCCCGGACGTGCAGACGAGCAGCTCCGTGGCCGCCCTCGGCCTGAACGGGACCTCGAAGTCCACGGTCAACGGCGTGCCCTACCTCTCGCTGATGGCCACATGGAAGGCGGCGGACCTGTCCTGGTTCGCGGGCGCGGTGAGCGAGGCCGGCCTGAGCTTCCACTCGCCGACATCGGCCACCAACCCTATCTTCTTTCCCCAGGCAGGCGCTGCCAACAACCCCTTCGGCGGCCTGTTCGGCGGGTTCGGCGACGTGCGCTCGAGCCTCTACGTCGTCCGCATCCCGCTGGGCGTCGCCGGCACCACGAAGGACGGCTGGTCATGGGGCCTCAACCTAGCTCCCTCGGTGGGACGCAACCTGTTCACGCCCGCCGCGTTCGCGGCGCCCGGCTTCGGGGCGAACCTGCACCCGGTCTACGCAACGATCCAGCAGCAGGACCTTGAGCTCGGCTTCGGCGCCCAGGGCGGCCTGCGCTTCCAGGTCGACAAGGACCTTTCGCTCGGCCTCTCAGTCTCCTCGCCCACATGGTTCCAGACCTACTCGTGGAGCGTGACGGACCCGTCGGGCGCCTCGCGGACAGTCAGCATCAAGTTCAACCGACCCCTCACCGGGCAGGTCGGCATCAACTACGCGCTCGCCGACGGCACGCACGTGGTCGCGGACGTGGGCTACATCGCCTACGGCTCGACGAGCGGCTTTGACAACAGCGGCTTCCGGGCCAACGGCTCCATCGCGGGCCTGGGCTGGAAGGACTCCTACACCCTCGAGCTCGGCGTGCAGCACGCACTGAGCTCGAGCGTCGTCGTGCGCGCGGGATACAACTACTGCTCGGATCCGATCCCGGCCAACATGACGTTCTACAACGTCGGCTCGCCCCTGCACCTGGCAAACCACCTCTCGGCGGGCGTCTCCTTTGTTATGGCGCCGGGCGTGACCCTCGACCTCTCGTACACGCACGGGTTCTCCAACACCCAGTCCAGCTCCTGGTACACGCCGTACGGCGCCGTGGCGGGAACGAACCTGACGTCTAAGATCTCGGGCAACGAGTTCGCCGTCGGCACGACGTTCAAGTTCTAACCCGGGCGCCGGACGCCCCGCCGGGCCCTCAGAGCCCGGCGGCCCGCGCCGTGCGCCGGACCGGGTCGTAGAGGCTGTCCGCGGCGACCGCGAAGCCGGTCAGCCCCTTCCTGCTGCCCGCGATGACGCCTCGGCCGGCCTCGGTGCCGGCGAGGCCGACCA
>ODAK010006997.1_pt1 | contig 11324 bp, 10 predicted proteins | sample 1539591 | NCBI WGS metagenome assembly ODAK01 (sample SAMEA3539303, study PRJEB22396) | soil metagenome | biome: tundra; feature: field; material: soil | place: USA | collected 2010-05 | depth 0.15 m | reverse complement strand
GCGCTAGTCGGGCAGCCGGAAGATCGGCTTCTCGTCGAGGCCGAACTCGGCCAGCGTCTGGCCGACGGCGGCGGCCGTGCGTTCCGCCTGCTCGCCGACAAGCATCAGCTCTTCACGCAGCACCGTCTGAGCGCCGACGGGCCAACTCGAGCCGTCGGGCTTCGCCGCCGCGCGAGCGGCGGCCTCGCGAAGGGCCTCGGCCTGGATCGAGCCGGTCTCGACCATGGCGTTGGTGACGTTGGTCCAGGCCCCGAGCCAAGCCAGGGCGGCTGACTGACAGGAACTCATCCATGTCGCCGTCACGGCCGCCGGATTGAGCCAAGCTACGCCTGTCGCCGCCGCCGTCGCCTGATGGGTTTTGGCCTTGGTCATCTTTGCGCCTCCGAGCGAAATCGCTCATTGATCGCTAGCGCATCCTTCGGTGCTACGACTTGATCCCGCGCAAATCCGTTGCGAACCCGCGGCTAACGGCGACCCGCCAACAGGGCCAGAAGCCTGTCGTCCCAGTGATAGACGTCCTGCCGGAACTCCACCTGGCCATCGGTATCGACGAAAGCGGTCCAGTAGAAAACGTAGAGCGGGACTGGCGCCAGCAGCGGCGCGCGCACGGTCTTGCCGCCGGCGATGGCGAAGTCGATCCGGGTCTCGGGCCACGCCGGGTCGCCGGCCAGCAACCGCTTGGCCAGGGCGTTCGGCTTCTCCAGCCGCATGCAGCCATGGCTGAGCGTCCGGCTGTCCCTGGCGAACAGGCTGCGCGACGGCGTGTCGTGCAGATAGACGCCGAAGGGATTGGACAGGTCGAACTTGATGTTTCCAAGCGCGCACCGTGGTCCCGGCAGCTGCTGCAGGCCGCCGCCCGGGCGCACCACATAGCCTTCGCGCGCCATATAGCCTGGATCGCGCCGGATCCTGGGCCAGACTTCCCTCGCCGCGATGTCGGCCGGAACGTTCCAGGGCGGGTTGAACACCACGGCCTTGATGCCGTCCTCGAACATCGGTGTCTGCTTTGAGGGTTGTCCGACGATCACGCGCATCTCCAGCGCGGGGGCGCCGGCGTCGTACAAGGCAAGGCTTGCGTCGGCGATATTCAGCTCGACCCGATAGGGGGGCAGGCTGCGCGGCGACCAGCGCCAGCGCTCCAGATTGGCCGTGATCTGCGCCAGACGGCGGTCCACCGGCACGTTCAGTGCGGCGATCGTGGCGGCGTTGGCGACCCCGCTTGCGCCGAGTCCATAGCGCACCTGGGCGCGCGACACCGCCGCCGCCAGGACGGCGTCATAGGCGGGCGGCGCAACGCCTGAGGCATGCGAGCCCGCGGCTTGTTCCATGGCGGCGATTGTTGGATCTTCGGCGGCCAGACGTTGGCGGAGCGCCTCGACGGCCTGCCCCGTCCCTCCGGGCTTCAGTGAGACGCTGGTTGCGACCGAGCGCCAGCCGCCGTGGGCCGCGATCGCCTGATAGCGTGCATAGGCCAGAACCAGGCGCTGGTAGCGCTGGTCCGGCGGCGGAAGCGTCGCGACCCAGTCGGCGATCCGATGATCTTCCAACGCGGCGTTGAAGTCGGCCGTCCCGTCATAGGCAACTGGCCGTATCGCCCAGTTGCCGGGAAACCGGTCCTCAAGCCGCTCACCGTGCTGGGCGCGCGCATAGGCTACCGAGACCGCCGCCAACAGCTGCTCGCCCCGGCTGTGCAAAACAGGATCGGCCGATCCGAGAAGCGCGGCCGCCGGGGCGGGATCGAACTCGTTGGCCTCGAAACCCTGGCTCGGCGCATTGCTCAGTGTGCTGAGCAGGATCGCTGCGTCTTCATCGCCGATTACCTCCGCTGCATCGCCGCCAAGCCCGCCAGTGGGACTCGCGCCGGCGGCCGGCGGCGACGCGCCCGCCAAAGCCCAGGCGAGCGCCAACAGAGTGAACGGCCGCGCGAACAAGGCTGACTCCCGGAAGCAAGGCCGCTGTTAAAGCACTGTCCGTCGGCCAACGAATTGATGCGGCGCAAGGGCAAGGCGCCGGCTAGGGGAGCAGCGCGCCCACGTCGTCGGCCAGCCGATCGACGGTCCGGTCCGCGTCGAGCACGCGCCACGCCGCCTTGAGCCCTTCCGGCTCGGTCTGCTCCAGCGCGATCGCCGCGGTCGCGTCGGAAGCGTCGTTCTTACGCGCCGTGACCCTGCCGCCCCGGACCGACGCGGGCGCCTTCAGCCACAAGCCCAGGAATGGATGACCCTTGGAAGCGGCCTCGATCTGGGCGCGGGCCGTGGGCTCGCGGAAGGTCCCGTCGGCCACCACGGAGCTTCCTGCGCGCAGAGCTTCACCGGCCTGCTCGGCCAGGAGGGTGTAGATGGCCGCGCGCGCCTCCGGCTGGTAGGCCTGGCTTGCGGCCGGGGCGGCCCGTGGCGCGCCGACCGCGGCCTTGCGGATGACGTCGGTGCGCAAGAGGCGTGCGCCGCAGGGGCCCGAGAGGCGAGGCGCGATCGCGGCGGCCAGGGTCGACTTTCCGGTTCCGGAGAGTCCGCCGATCGCAAGCAGACGAGGCGTCGATGGTCGCAGCACAGCGAGCGCCAGCTTGCGATAGGCGTCGGCCTGCACCAGGTCGGCGGCCTCGACCGCCACGGCCATGCGGACCGCGGCGCGCAGGGCCATGAACAGCGGCAGCAGCGCAAGCGCGTCCTGTGGCTGGCGCGACAGGTCCCAGTACTGGTTCATCGCGACGTTGGCGAGGCCATCCAGGCCACGCGCTCGCAGGTCCATGAGCAGAAAGGCGAAGTCATAGAGGATGTCTGTCGTGGCGAGCGCGGGGTCGAATTCCAGGGCGTCGAAGGGGGTGACCCGTCCGTCGAAGATGCAAATGTTGCGCAGGTGGAGGTCGCCGTGGCCGCGGCGCGTCCAGCCGGCGCGTCGTCGGGCCTCGATCGTGGGAGCAAGCCTGGCGATCTCGTGTTCAAGCGCGCCGAACAGCAGGTCGGACGCCGGCTCGAGGCCAAGGCTGGCAGCCCCATCGGCCTCAAGCCGGCGCAGACCATCGACGATGCGGCGGTAGTCGACAGCATGACCGATATCCGTGCGCGAGGGTTGCGAGGCGTGGAAAGACGAGATCGCCGCCGTGGCGTCGCGGACAAGATCCGGCGTCAATCGGCCGCCTTCGGCCAGATCATCGAACAATGCGCCGTCCGGAAAGCGGTGCATCACCACGACCCAGTCTATCGTCGTTCCGACGCCGCCAACGCTGATCGCCCCAGCCTGGTTGCGAACGATCGGGAGCACCGCCTCGTAGAGCGCGGGCGCCAGGGCGCGATTGACGGCGAGCTCGGCTTCACAGGCTCGCCGGCGCGTTTCCAGGGACGACATGTCGACGAAGGGAAGACGGCGGCTTCGCTTCAGCTTGTAGACCCGGCCCTCGCCGACAAAGAGGTGGGACATGTGAGTGTCGATGCGCCCGAGCGGCCGACCCTCGCCGGTCGCATCGCCGCTCTCCAGCGCGGTCACGATTGCGGTTTGATCGAAAGCGACGGAGGCTCCTTCAGGCATGGCTTGGACTCCCATTCGGCGGCCGTCGATGCTGGTCCTCTGGTCAGGCGCCAGCGAGTTGGAGGCTTCGACGCCGCGCCCATTCGAAATGGCCAAGGATGACGACGCTCGCCGCGGCGGCGAAGAAGCACCAGACCGACATGAACGCCTCCCAATAGAAGGCGTAGGCGACGACGGATCCGACCAGGATGATGGCGCCAAGCACAAAGATCGCGCGCCGTGACGAAGCGATCAACGGTAGGCTGGTGGCTGCAAGATAGGCCACGCCGATCAGAACCGGGTGGCTGCCTTCGGTCCGATAGACGATGCAGCTATTGACGATGGCGGCGTCACGCGGCCCGGCCAGCACGCGCCAGAGCAGATAGCCGGAGGTGACCACGCCGGTGGCGAGACAAAGGACCATGAGGCGCCGTCGATGCTCGCTCGGCTCCATGACTAACGTCGCCAAGGGTGCGTAGACCGGCCAGAACGCCTGCGCGAACAACAGAAAGATGAGCGTAAGCGCGCTCGCCATCGGACCGTGCGGCGCCGTTGGAAGAACCAGCCACAACCCGCCCTCGATGGCCTGCTGGACTCCGAACAGAAGCGGTGTCGCCGCCAGTGGACGTTCCCGTGCCTGCGTCACCCGGGACAGCGAGATGAGGCCGATGATCCCGGTCAGGGCGGCCGTGGAAAAGCTGGCCGCGGGCGAGAAGCACATGGTGTTCCACCTTTCCCGCGCCCTCTAGCCGCGACACCAGCGAGCCCGGAAACGCCCAAACTGGTTGGTCAGGCTGTATTCGGTCTGGCTCTGAATCTCCAGCCGATCGACCATCACGAAGGGCATGCTTCGGTCGCCGTATTCGTAGCACAACGCGGTTATGACGTAGCTGGTCGAGCTTTGCGGAGCGACCTTCTGCAGCGTGCAGGTCGCATGCGAGGACTGAATGACATAGCCGCCGCCGAACCAGGTCTTGGTCGCCGACGGCGCGCCACGACATTCAGTGTTCACATCGACATAGACCCCATGCCGGAGCGGCAAGGAATCCGATGCGGCGCCGGCGGAGCCCGCGATCGTCAACAGACCGAGCGCCAGGGCGGCAATCCTCTGCATGGCCATATCGCCTCTGATTGTCATAGCTGATGCGCCGCCAACGCTTGTTGATGCGGCATCATGGTCCACTGCGGCGCACTGCAAGTTGATGCGCATCAATCCGTCCGCGGAAGGCGGTTGAGCCAGATCAAGCTTAGGTTTCCTGACGTGTGCACATAACGTCAAAGCCACACAGCCGATCACGAATGAGAGCCCATGACCATCGATATCCATAAGACCGGCGCGTTGCCCGAGCCACGCGGGGCTGGACTCTGGCTCATTGTCGAAGGGGCGTTGCTTCTCGCATTGGGTGTTCTTGCCGGGGCCTTGCCGGCGTTCGCCGGCCTTGCCGCCGCGCTTGTGTTCGCCTGGATGCTGCTCATGAGCGGCCTGGTCGGTTTGGTGGCGCTGGTCGCATCGCGCGGCCAGACGCACCCGATCTGGAGGATTGTGTCCGCCGTGGCGGCGATCGTCGCCGGCGCCGTGGTGCTTTGGGCGCCCCTCGCCGGGGTGCTGACTATCGCGTTGCTCGTCGCGGCCTATCTGGTCGTCAACGCCATTGCCTCTTTTGCCCTGGCTTTCGATCAACGGCGCAGTTCCTTCGCCGGTTGGGAGTGGCGGGTCCTTACGGGCCTGATCGATCTGGTCCTCGCCGGGTTCATCGTCGTCCTCAGGCCCGGCGGTGACGCCGTCCTGGTGGGGTATGTGGTCGCCATCAATCTCATCATCGGTGGGATCGCCCTGATCGGTGTGGGGGTCGCCGTCAGGCGCTGAGCGCGAAGCTTGATGCGGCCTCCGTAATCTTCCTTAGGGGACCGTCCCGAATTTCGCCGGCCTGGAGCAGCGGCTACCCCTTGACCGTCAGCGAAGACGGAGAGCGGCCATGCAAACCCTGCAAGCACAAGTCGGATCGGCGCCCCACGCGGTCGGCGACCAGACCGGTAAGAGCGTCGAGCTTGCGCCAGGCGTGGCGCTGGCCGGCTTCACCATGCGCTTCGAGCGCAACGAGGAGATTTTCGCCGAAGAGGAGGAAGCCGACTTCGTCTATAAGGTCGTCTCCGGTGCGGTGCGCGACGTGCGCATCCTGAGCGACGGCCGCCGCCAGATCGGCGCCTTCCACCTTGTCGGCGACGTCTTCGGCCTGGAGTGCGGCGAGACCCACCTCTATTCCGCCGAGGCGGTGGTCGACTGCGAGATCGCGCTGGTTCGCCGCTCGGCGCTGGACAAGGCCGCGGACCAGGATGGCGCGGCGGCCCGCAAGCTCTGGGACCTGACCTCGCGCGACCTTCTCAGGCTGCAGGACCATATGCTGCTGCTCGGCCGCAAGAGCGCGCTGGAGCGGGTGGCGTCTTTCCTGATCCGCATGTCCACGCGCGGCGCCGCCGGCGAGGCCGTCGACCTGCCCATGTCCCGCAGCGACATCGCCGACTATCTCGGCCTGACCATCGAGACCGTCTCGCGCACCTTCACCCAGCTCGAGCGCGACCGCGCCATCTCCATGCCCAGCTCGCGCCACATCGTCCTGCACAACCGCCTCGCCATGGCCGATAGCTGAAAGTCCGGCCGATCTGATCGAAGTGCGCCGCCCGGCGTTAGAGGCGGGCGAGCATGGAGACCCCGATGGCCGAACCGCTCTCCCCGGACCTGCTCGAGAAGATGGACGCCTATTGGCGGGCGTCGAACTATCTGTCGATCGGACAGATATACCTGCAGGACAATCCGCTGCTCGAAGAGCCGCTCAAGCTTGAGCACATCAAGCCGCGCCTGTTCGGCCACTGGGGCACCACCACCGGCCTGAACTTCATCTATGTGCATCTGAACCGGCTGATCGTGGAACACGACCTGGACATGATCTACGTCATGGGTCCGGGCCACGGCGGCCCCGGCCCGGTCGCCCAGAGCTATCTCGAAGGCTCCTATACCGAGCGCTATCCAAGCATCGAGCGCAATCGCAACGGCATGGAGCGGCTGTTTCGCCAGTTCTCCTGGCCCTACGGCATCCCCAGCCACGTCGCCCCCGAGACGCCCGGCTCGATCCATGAGGGCGGCGAGTTGGGCTATTCGCTGGTCCACGCCTATGGCGCGGCCTTCGACAATCCCGACCTGATCGTCGCCTGCGTCATCGGCGACGGCGAGGCCGAGACCGGGCCGCTGGCCGCCAGCTGGCACTCGAACAAGTTCCTCAACCCACGCAGCGATGGCGCGGTGCTGCCGATCCTGCACCTGAACGGCTTCAAGATCGCCAATCCGACGGTGCTGGCGCGGATCACCCGTGAGGAGCTGACCGACCTGTTGCGCGGCTACGGCTACGAGCCGCGGTTCGTCGAGGGTCATGAGCCGCCTTTGGTGCATCAGGCCCTGGCTGCCGCCCTTGACGGCGCCCTGGCCGACATCCGCGCCGTCCAGGCCGCCGCGCGCGCTTTGCCGGCCGGCGAGACGCCCGAGCGGCCGCGCTGGCCGATGATCGTGCTGAAGACACCGAAGGGCTGGACCGGGCCCAAGTTCGTCGATGGCCTGCCGGTCGAAGGCACCTGGCGCGCCCACCAGGTGCCACTGACCGGCTTCGACAATCCCGAGCACCTGGCGCTGTTGCAGGAATGGATGCTGAGCTATCGGCCGCGCGAGCTGTTCGACGAGCACGGCAAGTTCCGCGAGGCCTATGCCGCGATCGCGCCCACCGGTCATCGCCGCATGAGCGCCAATCCCCACGCCAATGGCGGCGAACTGTTGGTCCCGCTGTCGATGCCGCACTTCCGCGACTACGCCGTCGCGGTCGCCCAGCCCGGCTTGGTGTCGGCCGAGGCGACGCGGGTGCTCGGCAAATTCCTGCGCGACGTCATCAAGCTGAGCCTGGACAGCCGCAACTTCCGCCTGTTCGGCCCCGACGAGACGGCCTCGAACCGGCTGGACGCGGTTTATGAGGTCACCGGCAAGGTCTGGATGGCCGAGGTCGAAGCCATCGACATAGATCTGAGCGCCGACGGACGGGTGATGGAGGTCCTAAGCGAGCACCTCTGCCAAGGCTGGCTGGAGGGTTACCTGCTGACCGGGCGCCACGGCTTCTTCTCCTGCTACGAGGCCTTCATCCACGTGGTGGATTCGATGGTCAACCAGCACGCCAAGTGGCTGAAGACCACCCGCCAGATCGAGTGGCGCCGGCCGATCGCCTCGCTGAACTACCTTTTGACCTCGCACGTCTGGCAACAGGACCACAACGGCTTCTCCCACCAGGATCCGGGTTTCATCGACCATATCGCCAAGAAGAAGTCAGACGTGGCGCGCATCTATCTGCCACCCGACGCCAACTGCCTGCTTTCGGTGACCGATCACTGTTTGCGCAGCCGCAACTACATCAACCTGATCGTCGCCGGCAAAGCTCCGGAATGGCAGTGGCTCGACATCGACGCGGCCGAGCGCCACTGCGTCGCCGGGGCCGGTGTCTGGGACTGGGCCAGCAACTGCGGCGAGGATCCCGAGGTGGTGATGGCCTGCTGCGGCGACGTGCCGACGCTGGAGACCCTGGCGGCGGTGACGCTGCTCAGGGACTATGCGCCCGACCTGCGCGTGCGCGTGGTCAACATCGTCGACCTGATGGCGCTGCAGCCGCAGACCGAGCATCCGCACGGGCTGGGCGACCGCGATTTCGATGCCCTGTTCACCTGCGACCGGCCCGTGATCTTCGCCTTCCATGGCTACCAGGGCATCATCCACCAGCTGACCTATAACCGGACCAACCACGACAATTTCCACGTGCGCGGCTATCGCGAGGAGGGGACCACGACGACTCCCTTCGACATGGTGGTGCTGAACAATCTTGATCGCTATCAGCTCGCCTTCGATGCGATCCGGCGCGTTCCCCGGCTGAGCGGTGAGGTCAAGGCGGCCGAGGCGCGCTATTGGACCACCATGGAGCGGCACAAACTCTATGTCAGCGAACACGGCCAGGACATGCCCGAGGTGCGCAATTGGCGCTGGTCGGCCGTCTAGGGCGCCGCCATGAGCAGGCCCGACAAGGCGCGGACGATATTGGCGCTGAACTGCGGATCCTCGTCGCTGAAGTTCGCTCTGTTCAGTGTTGACGCCGCCCGCGCCGAGAGCCTGATTGAAGGCGAGGCCGAAGCCATTGGCGCGCCGGACGGCCGGTTCTCCGCCCGCGCCAAGGACCGCGAACTGGTCGCGCAGAATGGCGCGATCGGCACACTCGCCGAGGCCGCCCAACGCGCTTTCGCGCTACTTGCCGAACAGCGCGCGCCAGCGCCGTCGGCTATTGGCCACCGCATCGTCCACGGCGGCCCCTCGGTCCGGCGCCACTGCCTGATTAATGCCGAAGTCCTGCGGGCGCTCGACGCCGCGCGCGTCTTCGCGCCATTGCATGCGCCGGCCGCTCTTGAGGTGGTGCGGGAAGCCCAGGCGCATTTCGGCGCCATCCCCCACATCGCCTGCCTGGATACCGCCTTCCATCGCGACCTGCCGGACGTCGCCAAGCGCTTTCCGATCGCCGCGGCCCTGCAGGCCGATGGCGTCGAGCGCTATGGGTTTCATGGGCTGTCCTGTGAGTCGATCCTGCGCCAGCTCGGCGAGGCGGCGCCCGAGCGGCTGGTGATCGCCCATCTCGGCTCCGGCTGCAGCGTCACGGCGGTCAGGGGCGGCCGCTCCATCGACACCAGCATGGGCCTGACCCCTAGCGGTGGGGTGATGATGGCCACGCGCAGCGGCGATCTCGATCCGGGCCTGGTTGTCTATCTGATCCGCAAGCATGGCCTGGACGCCGACGGGCTCGAGGCGGCGATCGACCGGCAAGCCGGCATGGCCGGCGTCTCCGGACTCTCGGGCGACATGCGCAAACTGCGCCAGGCCGGCGAGAACGCTGACGCTGGCCTGGCCATCCGGATGTTTGTCTATTCGGTCCGCAAGCAGATCGCCGCCATGGCGGGCGCGCTGGAGGGCCTGGATCTGCTGGTTTTCACCGGCGGCGTCGGCGAGCACGACGCCCGGACCCGCGCCGAAATATGCGCCGGCCTGTCCTGGCTCGGTGTCGCGCCGAACGGGGGGCCGGACGAGGGCGTCGCGGTCCGCGCCTTGCCGGCGAACGAGGACGAGCAGATCGCGCGCCACGCCTGGACGTTGACCGCGGCTGACCGCTGAGGCGCCGCGCCTGGATTCGGCCGACGCGGAAAACGTGTGATCCAGATCAATGCCGATGATAAATGTGCGACGCAGGGTCTAGTTTTTGATCGGGACATGGCTGTGAGCGACACTCGGAAAATCTCGCCGACCCGGCTGGCGCGCGGCGCCGACCGGCTGTACGGCGAGTTGCTGATCGTCTTGGCGGTATTTTCGGCCGCCGCGCCGTTGTTCGTGGAAGCGACCCTGGCCTGGTCTCTCCTGCTGGGGGGTCTCGCCGGCCTCTGGTGGATCGCGCTCGACCGCACGCCGCGCGGCATGGTCGCGGCGGCCGGCTGGGCCTTCATCACACTCGGCCTGGGCGCTCATCTCACCTTTCACGTCGGATTGGGCGTTCTGCCCTTGGACGTGACCCTGGGCCTCGGCTTTGTCCTGCTCGGGGTCGCCGAGGTCGTGTTGGGCGCCGAGCGCTATCGCAACCGACCGTTGGCTCGTTTCGCACTCAGCGTGGGCGGCGCTGTCGCCGTCGCGTTCGGAATCGCCTTTCCCTTCGTTTGGTCAGGTATTCCATCCTGGCTCGGCAGCACGACCATGGCCGTGATGTATGCGACGTTTGGAATCGGCCTGCTGATCGGCGACGCCTCCAGTCTGACCCGGCGCCGGGACGCCGCGGCCCAATAGCAGAGCAGCCGGACGATTCGGTCGACCGCCGCGCCAGCCCCAACAATGCCCTCAGGGTCTTCGCAAGTGTCGCCGATTATAGCGGCGCGTGGTCCATAGGCGACAATACCGCCGCGCCGGTGAAGACACCGTGGCGCAGGTCGGCGAGCGCCTGGTTGGCCTCCTTCAGGGGATAGACTTTGACGCGTGGCCGCACGCCGGCCGCCGCCGCGAGCGGCAGATAGTCCAGCCCGTCCTGTCGGGTCAGGTTGGCGACCGAGACCAGCCGGCGCTCTTCCCACAACAGGTCATAGGGAAAGCTCGGGATATCGCTCATATGGATGCCGCCGCAGACCACGGTCCCGCCCTTGCGCACGGCCTTGAGAGCCAAGGGAACAAGTTCGCCCGCCGGCGCGAAGATGATTGCCGCGTCGAGCGCTTCGGGGGGCTGATCTTCCGAGCCGCCGGCCCAGACGCAGCCCAGCTCCCGCGCAAAGCGCTGGGCGGGCTCGTCGCCGGCTCGTGTAAAGGCGTAGACGCTCTGGCCCTGGGCGATGGCAAGCTGGACGAGCAGATGCGCCGCCGCGCCGAAACCGTACAGGCCGAGACTGTGAACCGGCCGCGCCTCGGCCGCCAGTCTCCAGGCGCGATAGCCGATCAGGCCCGCGCAGAGCAAAGGCGCGGCCTCGGCGTCGGTATAGGTCTCCGGAATCGGAAAACAGTAGCGAAGGTCGGCGACGACCACGTCGGCATAGCCGCCGTCGCGCGTCCAGCCGGTGAAGCGGGGATTATCGCAGAGGTTTTCCTCGCCCTCGAGGCAATAGCGGCACCGGCCGCAGGTCCAGCCCAGCCAGGGCACGCCAAGACGCTGGCCGATCCGCCCCTCCGGCACGCCATCACCTACCGCTTCGACCACGCCGACGATCTCGTGGCCCGGGACGAT
>ODAK010006995.1_pt1 | contig 11325 bp, 9 predicted proteins | sample 1539591 | NCBI WGS metagenome assembly ODAK01 (sample SAMEA3539303, study PRJEB22396) | soil metagenome | biome: tundra; feature: field; material: soil | place: USA | collected 2010-05 | depth 0.15 m | reverse complement strand
TTCAGACGTGTGCTCTTCCGATCTCTCCTTTTCTTCTTATTTCTTTTTTTGCATCATCATCTGCATAAGCTGTTGAGTGAAAAAGACCAAATCCATTTAAAAGATCAGGATATTTTTCAGCAAAAGCGAGAGTGATATATCCGCCCATACTATGGCCTATCAATGTAAATTGATTTTGGGTTTCATTAAATAATTCTGCTTCGGCAATAGCTTTTACAACATCAGCATAATCCTCTATTAATATTTTTCCTTCCAGCATTTCAGATGAGCCACTTCCGGGAAGATCAGGAACAATTACAAAAAATTTTTCTTTTAGTTTTTTAAACTGGTAATTCCAGATATTGCCATCTTCAGCAAAACCATGTAATAACATTACAGGCTTACCTTTGCCTTCTGCACGGTAAAATATTTTTTTATTCTGAAAAATTATTTGTTTCATGAATTATTTTTTTCCCGCGAAATATATAAGATACTTCTAAAGACTAAAATAGCAATAACAGGAATCAAGGCGGGATTCAAATGTTGTGGTAAAAAAAACCAGCATGCAAAAAGTACGAGGTTAAATACAGCATAAATCTTAAAGTATATTGTGCCGGTTCTTTTTTTAGAATGAATAAAAAATGCCGCAATAACATTTGTTGGCCATGCCCAGAGTAGATTAAAATTATCCTTACACATAAGATGATCGGTCCCAAACCACATAAAAATTAATAATATTCCAAGCAAACCAGTAATAAAAAATATAAACCCATCAAATGCAATTAGTAATCTTTTTATAAATGAATTTTTAGAAAAGCTTAATAAAACAATCAACAGAAAAAAACAAGAGAATATAAAAAGCGGATGTGTAAGATAATTTACTGTGACAGGTGAAGTATTTAGTTCAAGTATCTTTTGCTTTTGACTGACTAATGGTCTCGAATCAATTGTAGTGCTATCAAAAGATTGAAGAAGGTAATCAGGTAAAAACATTACCTCACGTGGTTTCATAATAGCATCAGTAGGTCTTCCTAATAAGATATCAATACCAAGTTTGCTCCATTGCTTATCATTCTTATTTAAGTATTCATAAATAAGATCGCGAAATGTTTTTTTTGATGGTAAAATATTTTCGAAATGAATAGAAGTATCAGCAGCTTTTTCGATAAGGTCGCGAAGCCTGGTTGTACAGTTATCAAATGTAAAGTCATATTTATAAGTCCGGTTTTCAGCCATCATGTTAGTTTGCAGTAGCATAACCACATTATACTTTTCAGTACAGGTTAAATTTAAAACCTGTTCAATGATCTCTCTTTTTTCTTCCCGATAATCGTTAACGAAAGATTCAAAATCATCTGTTGATAGATAAAAGGAAAGTTTACCCCTTATAAATTTTGTGTAAAATCCAGGCTCATCAAAATTGAAAGTGCCGTAATTATAAACAATATCATTATGACTAACGCTGTCGGTTATACGAATAGCGCTATGGCCGAAAGTAGAATATAATTCCTCGCCTGGCGAGCAGGTTAAAATACTTATACGTAAATGGCATGAATCATTTTGTGCAAATATTTTTAAAGGAAAAAGAAAAAGTAAAGCAATAAAAAGTTTCAATGAGTGCAATTATAAGTCAGGAATAATTAATACTTCTTTTAATTGGAGCTTACCTGCTGTAATTCGGCGCTTCTCTTGTTATTTCAATATCATGTGCATGGCTTTCACGCATTCCGGCATTGGTAATTTTTATAAATGCTGCATTTTGAAGTGAAGCTATATCTTTAGCGCCGCAATAACCCATTCCTGCCCGGAGACCACCTGTAAACTGGTGAACTACTTCACTTAAATAACCTTTATAAGCAACACGTCCTTCAATGCCTTCAGGAACAAATTTTTTAGCCTGCTCATCTCCATTTTGAAAATACCGGTCGCTGCTGCCTTGAGACATTGCGCCTAATGAACCCATACCCCTGTATTGCTTAAATTTCCTTCCTTCATAAATAATTGTTTCGCCCGGACTTTCTTCTGTACCCGCAAAAACACCTCCCATCATTACACAATCAGCACCCGCAGCAATTGCTTTTACCATATCGCCGGTATACCTGATGCCTCCATCTGCTATTATGCCGGTTTCTTTATTTTTTAAAGCATTAGAAACTTCTAACAATGCAGTTATTTGAGGTACGCCGGCGCCCGCTACAATACGTGTTGTGCAGATAGAACCGGGGCCTATACCAACTTTCACGGCATCTGCACCAGCTTCCGCTAATGCTTTTGCCCCGTTGCCGGTTGCAATGTTTCCTGCAATAACTTCAAGATTTTTAAAATCCTTTTTTATTTTTTTCAAAGCGTCAATAACTCCTTTTGTATGACCGTGAGCGCTGTCGAGACATATAACGTCAACGCCTACCTGCTGAAGTGCATAAACCCTGTCGCTTATATCCTTTGTAATACCCACACCAGCTCCTACCAATAATCTTCCGAAAGAATCTTTAGTTGCATGCGTGTGATTATGAACCTGCAAAATAGCTCTGGATGTAATGAGACCTTTTAAAATCCCTGCTTTATTTACTACGGGAAGCTTTTCGATTTTATATTTTCGTAAAATAGATTGTGCTTTTTTAAGATCAGTTCCTTCAGGTGCTGTGATCAGATTTTCTTTGGTCATTAATTCACTCACTTTACGCCTGAAATTATCTTCAAATCTTAAGTCGCGGTTGGTTAATATTCCTACCAATTTTCCGGCCTTATCAACAATAGGAATACCGCCAATTTTATTTTCTTTCATAAGCTTAAGCGCATCTTCAATAGTTGCATCAATGCTTAGAGTGATCGGATCTAAAATTAACCCGCTTTCACTTCGTTTTACTTTTCTTACCTGTGCTGCCTGGTCTTCTATGCTCATATTTTTATGCAAAATTCCAAGCCCGCCTTCACGGGCCAATGCTATTGCCAGCGAAGCCTCAGTAACAGTATCCATCGCTGCACTAAGCATTGGAATGTTTAAAGAAAGTGTTTTTGTGAGATTTGTTTTAGTATCCACATCCCGTGGTAATACATCGCTGTAAGCGGGCATAATTAACACATCATCGTATGTAAGTCCTTCACCGAAAAATTTTTTGGAAGCAGCCGTAGCGTTATTTATTGTAGCCATGTGCAAAGATAAGGAAACCCCCTAACCCCTAAAGGGGAATAAAAAAAAATATTCTTATGCGGGGTTATGGAAAATTTCCTAATAAATTAGAATTTCTATAAAGCCCTTTTGGGAGGATTTAGAAGTTAACACATTTTATAAATTTTGCCTGGCATTGATATCACAACATTCTGCATTTCCAGCATTAATAATGCTGCAGCAACAGCACTGCTGGTGAGTTTGCTTTTTATATATAGCTCGTCAATGTGCACTTGTTGCTGGCTTTGTAAAATATTGATAACCGTTTTCTCATCTGGAGTAAGTTCAATAAATAATTCTCTTTGTTTTTTTGCAGAAATTTGTTTTTCCTTTTTCCATCCCATGTTTTCAAGAATATCATTAGCACAGGTAAACAATGCAGCTTTATTATTTTTAATTAGAAAATTACATCCTTCACTCTTCGTATCATTTATTCTTCCCGGAAAAGCGAATACATCTTTATTATAACTGTTACCCAGTTCGGCAGTTATAAGAGAGCCACCTTTAATACCTGTTTCAACAACTATAATTGCATCACTTATGCCAGCTACAATCCTGTTTCTTGAAGGAAAATTCTGGCGGTCAGGTTTGGTAAGACTTCTGAATTCTGTAAGCAAACCGCCATTTGTAATCATTTGTTTTGCCAGCCCTGAATTTTGGGAAGGATATATTATATCAAGTCCGTGACCAAGAACTCCGATGGTTTTTAATTGATTTTTAATAGCAGCTTTATGTGCTATACTATCTATTCCGAAAGCAAGGCCGCTTACAATAAGTATATCTTCTCCGGCAAGTTCTTCAATTAGTTTTTCGGAAATGGTTTTGCCATATTCATTGTTATTTCTTGTTCCAACAATAGCAACAATCTTTGAAGAATTGAGATCTGTATTTCCTTTGTAGTACAACATTGCAGGGCTATCATAACAATTCAATAATCTTTGAGGATAATTTTTATCTGTAATAAAAAGTGGTGTTATTTTATACTTTTTTATGAAATCAATTTCTTCTTCTGCCTTTTTAAAATCATTAAAGTGTTTGATAGAATTAGCCCGTATTGTTCCGATGCCTTCTAAAACTTCGAGTTCTTTTTTCCTGGCAGAAAAAATGGCTTCTGAATTGCCGAAATGATTGATTAATGCTTTTGCATGTATATCACCAATATTGGGTACAAGTGTAAGTGCAATGTTATATTTAAGTTCTGTTGACAAATAAAATAAATGTGTCAGCAATAATAAAAAAAATTATTCAACTGAAACAATGCTTAATTCGGTTTTCCTGTTTAATGACCGTCCTTCTTCAGTTTTATTGTTTGCAACAGGATTCGTTTCACCCATTCCCTTAAAACTTAACCGTTCATTTTTGATCCCTTTGCCCAATAAATAATTTACAACTGCTACGGCCCGGCCTTTTGAAAGAAGAAGGTTATCTGTTGGTTTACCCACATTATCAGTATAGCCGCTGATAAGGATTTTAATTTTTGGATTTTCGTTCATCAGCTTTACAACATTATCCAGTTCTGTAATTGACTCAGGTTTTAACTCTGTTTTTTTTGTATCGAAAAAAACATTCTTTAAAACTATGTGAGCATTCGCTTCAATAGGCTGTAATGGAATATCAGCGTGGAATATAGAATCATTAGCTGTTGCACTTATATTATAATTTTCTGAATAAAATAAATACCCTTTACGGTTAACGTTAAACGCATAATCTTTTCCGACCGGCAGGGTTACCAGGTAGTTTCCATCTTCATCTGTTTGCAATTTACTTACTAATTGTCGTGTATTTATATCCGTTAGTTCAACAGAAGAGGGCAAGCCTTCTTTTGTTTTTTTATCATAAACCTGGCCTTTCACCCATAATGTTTTAAGCGGACGAATATCCTGCCGCAATTCAAAAGTATAAATATCAAGGCCACCCTTTGTATCACTCCGGTCACTCGAATAATAAGCTGTTTTACCATCTGATGCAACAATCAAAGAGCCTTCATCATCTATGGTATTAATCGGATAACCTAAGTTTTCAGGTTTGCTCCATTTTCCATTGGGTAATTTTCTTGTAACAAAAATATCGGGCTTTTCACTATATCCGGGATGACCATTAGAATTAAAATATAAAGTTTGATTATCTGCGTGAATAAATGGAGTGCTTTCATCACCTGCTGTATTTATTTCTGAACCAAGATTAAGCGGTTCTCCCCATTTACCATTTTCATCTCGATGGCAAACCCAAATGTCTTTGCCTCCAAAACCTCCGGGGACATTACTGCTGAAATAAAGATCTCTTTTGTCAGGAGACAAAGACGGAGTTGATTCCCAAAATTCTGAATTTACATTTGGCCCAAGATTTTCAGGTTCACTCCAACCTTTTTTAGTTAAATAAGAAATGTATAAGTCACAACTGCCAAGTCCTTCAGGGAAATTGCAACCTGTAAAAAGTAACCACTTACCATCCTGGGAAATGTTTTGTGCTCCTTCATTGAAAGTAGTCGAATTTATATTCCCCGGTAAAGGAAACGCTTTACCCCACTTACTATTATTATCTAAATCGCTTTCGTAAAAATCTTCATTATCTTTTATTCTTTTCGTGAAGATCATTTTCTTTCCATCAATTGTAAGCGAAGGAAAATATTCAAGATTGGTTGTATTAATACTGTCACCTAAATTTTCAGGTTTGAAAATATAATTTTTATCAGGATGTGTATTTGCATAATCAATGGCAAACTGGTAAGTCCCTTTTCTGAACTCACCAGCTTTCCGGCTCCTGTCATTAATGGTTGTATCTAAAAGAAATTTATTTACTGCATTAAGGGCATCATTAAAACGGCCTGTGCCAGCCAATGAAATAGAATAGGGAAGAAGGTAATTATATGTATAAACAGAATCTAATAAAAATGCTTTTTCAAATTGATTCACAGACTCTGTGTAATTTTTCATATTTGCGTTTATGCCTGCCAGTGAGAGATAGGCGTCGACAAATTTTGGTTCAATTTTTATTGCTTCATTAATCATTTTTATTGAAGTAACATAATCTTCATTTTGTGCTTTATTTAAAGCCAGCGAATAAATGGTATTTGCATTATGATCAACTTTTTCAGGATCGTACCATTGTGATTTAGATACGTAGGATGTGAGAAGTACGATGTAAGATGTAATAAAAAATTTAAGTATCAATGTTTTTGTGATGTACGAAGTATGATGTTTGATGGACGATGTCATTAAAAATTTATCTGTCAAAATTCAGTTTTTATTATTCAGTATGAATAAAATTAACAAGAATTCTATTGAGAGTTATGTAATATCCTGTTAACCTTGATCTTTCACATCGTACATCTCACATCGCACTTTGTACATTGCTTCATGGCACATTTATGTATTTGTGAATTTGTAATGAAAGTTCCCATTGCGGATTTTCTTTGATATAATCAATAATCAAAGGAGTTACGATTGCAGCTTTATCCCATTCAGGTTGAAGGTAAAGTTTACAATCTGAAGACATTAATGCCGCATATTTTTCTGCCCATGCAAAATCAGATTTATTGAATATAATTATTTTCAATTCATTTGCTTTCGTTAAAATACCGGGTAAGGGTGGCTTAAATTTTTTGGGGGAAAGACAAATCCAATCCCATGTTCCGCTAAGCTGATGTGAACCTGATGTTTCAATATTTGTTAAAAAACCTTCCTGGTGCAATTCTTTTGTAAGTTTATCAAGGTTGTACATTGTTGGCTCGCCACCGGTAATTACGGCTAATCTTGCAGTATTTTTTTTTGCATCTTTTACAATTTGTTCAATGCTTTGTTCAGGATATAAATCTTTATCCCAACTTTCTTTTACATCGCACCAAACACAACCCACATCGCAACCCGCAAGCCTTATAAAATAAGCAGCTTTTCCCTGGTGAAACCCCTCGCCCTGTAATGTATAAAAAGATTCCATTACTGGAAGATGGGTGGTTGTATTTACAGATGATTTTAAAATCATAGTCAATTTCATTTCTTGTATTCAAATCCCATTCATCTTATTAATCATGGTTCAGACATTTCTTTTCAGGCACGCATTATATGTATTCATTAATAATGCTGCTATTGTCATTAAACCTACACCACCCGGCACAGGTGAAATATAACTGCATTTCGGAGCTACATTATTAAAATCAACATCTCCCGTTAACGCATAGCCGCTTTTTTTTGTTTCATCTTTTATGTGGTTTATGCCCACATCAACAACCACTGCATTTTCCTTTACCATGTCTGCTGTTATAAATCTTGGCTTTCCAATTGCTGCAATAATTATGTCAGCCTGCAGGCAAAGTTCTTTGAGATTTTTTGTTCTCGAATGGCAAAGTGTAACTGTTGAATTGCCATACGCTGCATTCCGGCTTAATAAAATACTTATCGGGGTACCTACAATATTACTTCTTCCAATAACTGCCACCTGCTTACCGTTAGTTTCAATTTTATAATGCTGAAGCAACAAGATAATTCCATAAGGAGTCGCAGAAATAAACGTTGGTAATGCTAAAACCATTTTACCCACGTTAACCGGGTGAAAGCCATCAACATCTTTTTCAGGCGAAATTGTATTGATTACTTTTTCTTCAGAAATATGTTTTGGTAATGGAAGCTGCACTAATATTCCATCTGTATCGCCATTATTATTTAATGCGTTTATATTTTGTAAAAGTTCTTCTTCCGGTATTGAATCATCAAATCGCAATAATGTAGATGTAATACCAATTTCATTACAGCTTTTTACTTTGGAAGCAACATAAGTTTCACTGGCAGGATTGTTACCAATGAGAACTGCAGCGAGGTGCGGTATCTTCTTCCCGGTTTTTTTTAATTCAGAAATTTTATTTTTTAGATCATCCTTAATTGCACCTGATGCCAGTTTTCCATCTAATATTTGCATGGCGCAAAATTAACTACATGTGTTTACTTAATATTATTTTTTGTGCATTGAAATCAAAATTTAATTTTAATCTTTACTTTTATCTGTACACTAAAATTATGCTTTTGAGAAAACTTTACACACTCTTTATATTTACTGTAATAAATGGAAATCTGCGGGCTCAATCACTCAGAAGACCTATAGCTGCGCCTTACATTGGGCTGGGTGCATACAGCATCAATCATGCAGATGCATTTTCCTTTACATCAAACCAGGCTGCTCTTGCACAAATAAAAAATCCAGCCATTGGCGTCTACGGTGAACAAAGATTTTTATTGAACGCTACCAATATGTATTCAGCAGTAGCTGTTATGCCAACTTCTCAAGGAAACTTCGGGCTACAAATAGATTACTTTGGTTTTAAGGATTATAACGAATCACAGGTTGGACTTGCTTATGCACGAAGCCTTGGCAGTAAGCTGGATGTCGGAGTAAAATTCAACTATTACTCTTTCAGAATACCAACTTACCAAAATTCTTCATCCATAAATTTTGAAATAGGCGCCATTGCTCATCTTACCGATAAACTAAATGCCGGCATTCATTTTTATAATCCTGCGGGTGGAAATTTATCAAAAACTAATGGTGAAAAATTAAGTTCCATTTACAGCTTTGGTATTGGCTACGAAGCATCGGAAAGCTTTTTAGTAAGTGCCGAAATTGTAAAGCAGGAAGATTTACCGGTAAATGTGAATGCGGGGGTACAATATAATTTTCAAAAACAATTTTTTGTGAGGGTAGGAATAAATTCTGAGAATGAATCTCCTTATGCAGGAGCGGGTATAAGCTGGAATGATATACGCCTTGATGTGAGTGCAAGTTATCATCCTCAGCTTGGGCTTAGTCCCGGTTTAATGTTGATAGTAAATTTCAAATCCAAAGAAGTTGAAAAGAACTGATTATATAAATCTTTTTTTACCTGTTGTATTTTGTTTGCTCTTATGTATTTCATCTGAAAAATTAAGCGCACAAGTAACCCCTCCGGATCCTACAGAACCACCACCTGCTGTAGAACAACAATTAGAAAATCTTACTGAAGCAAGTGATGACGCAGTTACCGAAGATGATTCTTACCTGCAGGAATTAGTACAATTTATAAAAGACCCGGTTAATTTAAATTATGCTGATGAAGGGCAGTTACAGGAGCTTAAATTATTATCGTCCATTCAAATCAGCAATTTAATATTATATAGAAAACTACTTGGTAATTTCATAAATATTTATGAATTGCAGGCTGTACCCGATTGGGATATAGATTTAATAAGACGAATAAGGCCTTACATAATAGTTAGCAGTAAAGTTGACATTTTCAAAAGCCTTGGCAGCCGTTTAAAAAATGGCAGAAATACTTTGCTAATCAGGAATACTCAGACATTGGAAAAATCGGAGGGATATATCCGTAACAGTTCTAATGCAACTAATTTTTATCCGGGAAGCCCTCAACATGTTTTAGTGCGATATAAATATGTATTCAAAAATCTATTGCAATATGGAGTTACTGCTGAAAAAGATGCAGGCGAGCAATTTTTTAAAGGTGGACAAAAAAACGGATTCGATTTTTACTCTGCACATTTTTTTGTAAGAAATCTTGGAGTTATTAAATCCCTCACTATAGGAGATTTTACAGTTAATCTTGGGCAGGGATTGACTCAATGGGGAGGCCTGGCTTTTAAGAAAGGCTCAGATGTATTAAATATTAAAAGACAATCAGATGTTTTGAGACCTTATAATTCTGCGGGTGAAATAGCATTCAACAGGGGCATAGGCATTACATTACAAAAGAATAACTGGGAAGCTACAGGGTTTGCAAGCTATCGTAAACTTGATGCTAACTTTAATGCAGATACTTTAAATTTCGAAGATTTTGTTTCTTCCTTACAAACTTCAGGATACCACCGTACAGCAAGTGAAGTTGCAGACAAGGGCTCCCAGCGTCAGTTAACCTTAGGTGGAAATATAGCCTACTCTGGCGACCGTTTACATATAGGGGTTAATGGAGTTCATTATAATTTTGAACACACGATTACAAAACCAATTTATTTATATAATGATTATGCTTTATCCGGTAAAACTGCAGGGAACTATAGTATAGATTATAGTTATACTTATAAGAACATGCATTTTTTTGGAGAAGCAGCTACTGATGAAGACCTGGATAAGGCCTTTGTCAACGGCTTATTGATGAGTGTCGATTCGCATGTTGATATGAGCTTTTTGTATAGAAAAATTTCCCGCGGATACCAGTCTCTTTACACAAATGCTTTTACAGAAAGCACCTATCCAACAAATGAAAGCGGATTTTATACAGGTATTTCAATAGCACCCGCAAGTTATCTAAGAATTGATGCTTATGCAGATTTCTATCATTTTCCATGGCTTAAATACAGGGTAGATGCGCCCTCTTCAGGGAATGATTACCTGGTACAATTAACTTACACACCCAATAAGCAGGTAGAAATTTATACAAGATACCGTACAGAAAAAAAGGCAATAAATTATAACCCTGATGGTGTTGCATTAAACCCGGTAATTGCTCAACCTAAGCAGGATTTAAGAACACAATTTTCTTATAAACTGAATACAGTATTTACTTTCAGATCACGTGTTGAGTTATCCTGGTTTGATAAAAAAGCGGCAGATGCGGAAAGTGGGTTTCTTATTTATACAGAGGTATTATATAAGCCAATATTCAAACCATTCTCCGGCAATATACGGTTACAATATTTTGAAACGGACGGTTATAATAGCCGGCTTTATGCTTATGAAAATGATGTTTTATACGGGTATTCTATTCCAGTATTTTATGATAAAGGTTTCAGGTATTATGTAAACATTAATTATGATGTTAATAAAAAGCTATCAGTATGGGGGAGGTTTGCTCAAACTGTTTACCCGGATAAAAATGTTATTGGCAGTGGCCTGGATCTTATTAATGGAAATGCAAAATCCGAAGTAACTCTCCAGGGTATTTGGATATTTTAAAGAAAAGCAATTTACAACCTGTGAGACTGTCTTCTTATGTTCTTGTTATGACCTGGTTGTAATTATTTTCGATATATATTCGGTACATATTCGATATATCTCCGATCTTCATATCGAAGGGATACCCACTAAAAAGGATATGCAGATGTTAGTTATATATGATGAAATAACCTTAGAACAATAACCAGGCATAAACACAGGCATTCTTTATTTTATGTTTAATACTTCTATTTTGTTATTTTGTC
>ODAK010006994.1_pt1 | contig 11325 bp, 10 predicted proteins | sample 1539591 | NCBI WGS metagenome assembly ODAK01 (sample SAMEA3539303, study PRJEB22396) | soil metagenome | biome: tundra; feature: field; material: soil | place: USA | collected 2010-05 | depth 0.15 m | reverse complement strand
TTGCTCACGTTGAAACTCCGTGATGTGTTCTGGAACGATCCACCATAACACAGCGTTTCGTGGTCGGTACGGAGTAAGGACATGGCTCATGAGCGGCCCTCGACGAACGGATTCTTCGAAGAGCGCATCTCGATGCGAAGCGGCGTTCCGGTGAGCTTGAAATGGGCGCGGATCCGCCCTTCGAGATAGCGCTTGTACGAGTCGGTGACGTGCTCGAGGGAGTTGCCGTGGATGACGACGACCGGCGGGTTCATGCCACCCTGGTGCGCGTAGCGCAGCTTCGGCCGGAAGGCACCCGCGCGCTTTGGGCTCTGGTGCTGGACGGCCTCCTGCAGCAGCCGGGTCAGGACGGGCGTCGGCATCTTGCGCGTTGCCGAGGCGCGGGCATCGGCGATAGCCTTCCATACCGGCGCGAAGCCTTGCCGGCGCGCCGCGGAGATCGTCAGAACCGGCGCGAACTTGAGAAATGGCAGCCGCTGCGCGATCGAGCGATCGAGCAACTCCTTCTGGTAGGCATCGACCGCGTCCCATTTGTTGACAGCGACGACGACGGCGCGGCCGCTCTCGAGGATGTAGCCGGCGATGTGCGCGTCCTGGTCCGTCACGCCCTGGGTCGCGTCGAGCAGGAGCAAGACCACGTTGGCCTCAGCGATCGCCTGCAGTGTCTTCACGACCGAGAACTTCTCGACAGCCTCGAACACCTTGCCGCGCCGGCGCAGGCCAGCCGTGTCGATGAGGTCGAAGCGGGTTCCGGCGCGTTCGAAGGGCACGACGATGGCATCGCGCGTCGTTCCCGGCTGGTCGAATGCGACGAGCCGCTCTTCGCCGAGCCAGGCGTTGATGAGCGTCGACTTGCCGACGTTCGGGCGGCCGGCGACGGCAAGGCGGATCGGCACGTCCGCAGCGTCGGGCGACACCGGCTCTTCGTCGCTGTTCTCGCCGGCCGCGCCGCCCAGCGCCACCGCGAGCGCCGCCTCGGCGAGATCGCCGACACCTTGCCCGTGCGCCGCCGACACCGGAAGCGGTTCGCCGAGCCCGAGCTCGTGGAATTCGGCCAGGTGCGGCGAATCGGCCATGCCTTCGGCCTTGTTCACCGCGAGCAGCACCTTCTTGCCGGCGCTGCGCAGGTAGCGGGCAATGTCATGGTCGTGGGCCGAGACGCCGGCGCGCACGTCGACGACAAAGATCACGGCATCGGCTTCGGCGACCGCCTGACGCGTCTGCTTGGCCATCTCGCGGACGATGCCGGTCGGGTTCTCCGGCTCGAAGCCCCCGGTATCGATCACGATGAACTCGCGCTCGCCGAGGCGCGCGTCGCCATAGTGGCGGTCGCGCGTCAGGCCGGCGAAATCGGCGACGATGGCAGCACGCGTCTTCGTCAGGCGGTTGAACAGCGTCGACTTGCCGACATTCGGTCGGCCGACGATGGCGATGACGGGCTTCATGCCGGAGACCGGCTCAGCAAGGACGGCTCAGGACGGCCGGAACGCGAACATTCCGCCGCCGCGCGTCACGACCACAAGCACGCCGCCGACAACCACGGGCGGGACAGTGACGGCGCTGCCGTCCGTCGTCGAGCGCAGCTGCGCTTGGCCCTTGGTGCGCGAAAGCCAGTGCAGCGTCCCGTCCAAGTCGCCAAATACGACCGACGTGCCGACGACCGCCGGCGCGCCGAGGCCACGGTAGAGGAGCGCCTCAGAGGTCCACGCGACGTCGCCGTTGGCCGTCTTCCATGCGGTCAGCCGATCCGACGCATCGGCGCCGAAAACGAGCTCGCTGTCGCCATTGATCGCGTCTTTGCCGCCGACCGCCTTGGTCCACACGATGCGGCCGCGCTCGGCATCGACGCAGCCGACCGCCGCCTGGAACGAGCGTGCGCAAAGCAGATCGCCGGTGCGCAGAGCCGGGCCGATCAGATCGGCGAGGCGCTCGACTTCGTTGGCGCCGCGGGGCGAGCCGATCGGCACTTCCCAGCGCACCGCCGAGGAGATCGGATCGATGCCGGCCATGCGCGGCCCCTGGCCGGCGACAAGCGTGTTCTTGAATGCCGCGATGACGCCCGAATCGGCAAGCGTCAGCGGATCGCCCGGTCGCTGCAGCTGCCAGATCTTGGCACCGTCCTGCGCATCGAAAGCCTGCACCGCGCGGTCGACGCCGAGCACGAAGACACGCTGCCCGGCGACGAGAGGCGCCGTCGCGACGCGAACGCCGAGCGCCTTGCGCCACTTGATCTGGCCGGCTTCGAGGGCCACAAGCTCGCCTTCGCGGGTAACGACGGCGGCAACCCTGCCATCGCTGCCAACGCCCGCGGAGAGCTTGCTGCCGACGCTGGCACGCCAGAGCGTCCGGCCGCTTTCCGCTTCGACCGCCAGCACAGTGCCGTCGCTCGAGGCGACCGTGACGACACCGCCGTTGACGGCAATCAACATCGGAAATTGCACCGATCCAATGTTCTGGTTCCAGAGCTGCTTGGCGGTGATCGGCGCGGTGATCGGCTCGAGCGGCTTCGGCTTTGGCCGATCCGGGCCGAAAAGCGAGCAGGCGCCGAGCGATGCGGCGAAAACCAGTGCGGCACACACGACGCCGATCCGGCGCTGCTGACCCGCGTCTTGCGCACTGGCCTCGCAGCGCCAGCCAGCCCTCATTTCGCGGCCTCCACGCTACTCGCCGCGGCGGGGCCCGGGCTCGCGCCGAGCACGTTGATCTTGGCTTCGATGACGCGGCGATAGTCGACCTTGGCATCCATCGCCGCCCACGCCTTCTGATACGCCGCCTTGGCCTCGTCGGTCTTGCCCTCCGCCGCGAGGATGTCGCCGCGCCGGTCGGCGGCAAGCGCGGCGAACTCGCTGTCGTCGATGCCGTCGAGCGCTTTGAGCGCTTCGTCGTACTTCCTTTGCTCGAGCAGGATCCCGCCGAGGCGAAGCCGCGCCACGGTGCGATAGGCGCCTTCCGACGCGCTCTCCGCCACCCAGGCAAGATCCGTTCTCGCAACGTCGAGCTGGCCCTTGTCGGCGGCCGTCTTGGCGGCCAGCAATCCGGCCTGGCCGGTGAACGCGGTGCGCGGATAGCGCTCCTTCATGTCGCCGAAGATGCTGTTGGCACGAGCGGCGTCGCCGGCCTGCGCGGCACGGTCGAGCTCGTCGTACATCGAGCCGGCTTTCGCGCCCTGGTCGCGTTGCCATGCGTTCCAACCGAGCCAGGCGAGATAGGCACCGACGGCTATGACCAGCACGGTCGTGATCAGGTTGCCGTACTGGTTCCAGAACGCCTTGAGCTGATCGAGCTGTTCTTGTTCTTCGAGGTCGAGTTGCGTGGCCATGGCGACGGTGTTGCGGGCAAACCGGGGATTATGCGGCGAGGGTTGCGGCCCACGACACCACGTCGGCGAGCGGTGCAAGCCGCTGCGCGGCACCGGCGTCACGCAAGGGCTTGACGGCGACCTCGCCGCGGGCGATCTCGTCGGCACCGAAGACGAGCGCGTAGCGGGCGCCGCTGGCGTCGGCCTTTCTGAATTGCGATTTCATGCTACCCCAGCCCTCTGCGCCGGCGGCGTGCATCAGCACCGAGACGCCCGTCTCGCGAAGTGACTCGCAGGTGGTTACTGCCGTCGCCAGCGCACTCGGCCCGGGAACGATGGCATACACGTCCGGCGGCGCGGCCTCGTGGCGGGTGCCGGCTTGGTCGAGGAGGAGGAGCACCCGCTCGATGCCCATGCCCCAGCCGACCGCCGGCGCGTCCTTGCCGCCGAGCTGCGCGATCAGCGGGTCGTAGCGGCCGCCGCCGCAGATCGTGTTCTGGGCGCCGAGCAGCTCGGTCGTCCACTCGAAGACGGTAAGGTTGTAGTAGTCCATGCCGCGCACAAGCCGCGGGTTCAGGCGATAGGCGAGGCCCGCGGAATCAAGCACCGAGCGAACGCCATCGAGATGGGCGAGCGACGCCGCGCCGAGAAAGTCGAGCAGCTTCGGCGCCGATTCGATCGTGGTCTGCATCGCCGGGTTCTTGCTGTCGAGCAGGCGCAGCGGGTTCGTGTGCAGGCGCCGCTTGGAATCCTCGTCGAGGCTTGCGGCGTGCGCCTCGAAATAGCGGACGAGCGCGTCGCGGTGGGCGCGCCGCTCTTCGGCCTGGCCGAGGCTGTTGAGCTCGAGGCGGACGTGCTGGTCTTCGACGAGACCGAGCTCGCGCCAGAGCGATCGGCACATGAGGATGAGCTCGGCGTCGACGTCCGGGCCGGGAAAGCCCATCGCTTCGGCGCCGACCTGGTGGAACTGCCGAGAGCGGCCCTTCTGCGGCCGCTCGTGGCGAAACATGGGGCCGATGTAGAAAAGGCGTTTGCCGCCATCGCGCAGGAACGAATGCTCGGTCATAGCGCGGACGACTCCGGCCGTCGCCTCGGGCCTGAGCGTCAGGCGATCGCCGTTCATCGAGTCTTCGAAGGAATACATCTCCTTCTCGACGATGTCGGTCACTTCGCCGAGGCTGCGAACGAAGAGCGCCGTCGGCTCCACGATCGGCGTGCGCACGCCGGCGTAGCCATAGCGTCGCATCAAGGCGCGCACCTTGTCCTCGAACCACTCCCAACGCGCCGATTCCGGCGGCAGGATGTCGTTCATGCCCTTGACGGCCTGGAGTGCTTCGCTCACTGTTCGGTGACCCGCAGAGAGAGCTCGCGCCGCCGCCGGGCTGCCCCAAGGCGGCGCGCGCTCCCGCGGGGGGCAGCGCAGCGGCGCAGCCGCAAGCGTGGGGGCTTCATCTAGCCGAAACGCTTCTCGATGTACTTCTCGACGAGCGCCTGGAACTCGGTGGCGATGCCCTCGCCGCGCAAGGTCAGGGCCTTTTCGCCGTCGATGAAGACCGGCGCCGCCGGTGCTTCGCCGGTGCCGGGCAGGCTGATGCCGATATCGGCATGCTTGCTCTCGCCCGGGCCGTTGACGATGCAGCCCATCACCGCGACCTTCATCGTCTCGACGCCGGGATAGAGCGCCTTCCAGACCGGCATCTGCGCGCGCAGGAAATCGTCGATCTGCTTGGCGAGCTCCTGAAAGGTCGTGCTGGTCGTCCGGCCGCAGCCCGGGCACGCAGTGACGCTCGGGTTGAAGGAGCGCAGGCCGAGCGATTGCAGAATCTCGAGGGCAACGACGACCTCCTGGGTGCGCGCTTCGCCGGGCTGCGGTGTCAGCGAGACGCGGATCGTGTCGCCGATGCCCTCCTGCAACAGGACCGCAAGTGCCGTCGCCGACGCCACGGTGCCCTTGGTCCCCATGCCGGCTTCGGTGAGGCCGAGGTGCAGCGCGTAATCAGACTGGCGTGCCAGTGCCCGATAGACGCTGATGAGGTCTTGCACGCCGGACATCTTGCACGACAGGATGATCTGCTCCGGCACGAGGCCGATAGCTTCGGCACGCCGCGCCGACGAGAGCGCCGAGAGAACTATCGCGCGATACATGATCTGCCGGGGCTCCTGCGGCTCAGCCAGCTTCGCGTTCTCGTCCATCAGCTCAGTCAGCAGCTCCTGGTCGAGGCTGCCCCAGTTGACGCCGATGCGCACCGGCTTGCGGTGGCGGACCGCCGCCTCGACCATCTGCGCGAACTGGCGGTCGTGCTTGTCGCCCTTGCCGACGTTGCCCGGGTTGATGCGGTATTTGGAAAGCGCTTCGGCGCATGCCGGATAGTCGGTCAGCAGACGGTGCCCGTTGTAGTGGAAGTCGCCGATCAGCGGCACGTCGATGCCCATGCGATCGAGCTGCTCGCGGATGTGCGGCACCGCGGCGGCCGCCTCGGGCGTGTTAACGGTGATGCGGACCATCTCGGAGCCGGCGATCGCGAGCTCCTTCACCTGGATCGCGGTGCCGATCGCATCGACCGTGTCGGTGTTGGTCATCGCCTGGACCCGCACCGGCGCATCGCCGCCCATGGTGACGACGCGGGAACCCCAGCGGACGCTGGCCTGGCGCGAACGGCGCGGCGCCGGGCGGGCCGGCTCGATGAACGAATCGAGAGAGGATCTTTCGTCTCGCATGATGTCGCTCGCTACCTGAGTTCGAGGCGGGCCACGTTGTCGCGGGTGAAGGCCTGCAGCTCGGTCGGCTGACCACGAAAGGTGACTTGGGTTGCCGCCGCGTTGCCGATTCTCACCTTGAGCGGCGGCGTGCCGTCGACGCCGACCGCTTCGCCCGGCCGCAGTAGCCGCGACAGGAGCGGCTTGCCGCGCCCATCGGTCACCTCGACCCACGACGCCGAAGAGCTGCGCAATTGAAGCATTCCCGCGGGCAAAGCGTCTGGCATCGACGCCGGGACGGGCAGCGGATTCGCGGCAGCGCTGGCGGCGGGTTCGGCTGCGTCGGCAAGCGACGCGGCACGCGGCGCCGACGCGATGTCGGCGAGGCCGGCCATGCGCTCGACCGCCGAGGCGCGTGGCTCGGCGACCAGAACCGAGGTCGCCGCCGCGGTCTCGGCTCCATCCGGCGGCATACCCGGCTCGATGGCCGCGTGCGCCAGCGGCGCCGAAGCCGGGCGCGACCGGGCCGTCGCCAGGGAGCTGAAACTCGCGGGAAGCAGATACACGGTCGCCGTGGCGACGAGGATCAGCCCGACGATCCAGAACACCGGGCTTGTGGCGATCTGCATCCAGTCGCGCTGCACGAGCGCGCCCGGCCGCTCACGAAAAGGCGTGTTGAGACCTTCGCCGACGTGCTCGAGCCGATGCCCGCTCGGCGGCGGCAGGAGCTGCATCACGGGGGCCGCATCGACCTTCAGCGCCCGGCAGACCGTTTGCGCGAGAGCGCGCGTGAAGGTGGTGTCGGGCAACTCGTCGAAACGATCGGACTCGAGCAGCTCGAGCTTCTTCGGCGAGACCTTGATCGCCGCCGCCAGCGCCGCGATGTGCAGACCCTGCTTTTCGCGCGCCTCGCGAAGCAGGCGCCCGGCCGTCGGCTTCGACGCCGGAGCCGGAGCCGGAGCCTCTTGCGCCTCACTCATCGAAGGCGCCGCGCGCGTAGGCGGATGCTTCGCGCGAATCGGGGAAACGGTTGCGCAGCTGTCTGCCAAACTCGGCCGCGCCCCCCTCGTCGCCGATCTTGTGCTCGATGCGCGCGGCAAGCCACAAGGTCTGCGCATTCGAGACGTTGGCCAGGGCATTGACGTGACGGATGTAGAAGCGCGCCCGTTCGTATTCGCCGCGCTGATAGAGCACCTGGGCCAGGTTGGTTGCCGTCGCCGGGTTGGCCGGGTCGAGCTCGTAGGATCGCGACAGCGACACGTCCGATTGTGCGAGCTGGCCGGCAAAGGCTTGGCAGACGCCGAGCGCGAGAAGGGTTCGCGCCGCGCCGCCGTACTGCGGCACGGCGAGGGCCTGGTTGAAAAGCGCCGTCGATTCGCCGTAGCGCTTCTGTTCGCACAGGAAGTAGGCGTAGTTGTGCAGCGCGTCGGCGTCGGCCGGGTTCAGCTGCAACGCGCGCTTGAAGCTCTCTTCGGCGCGCGCGTTGTCGCCGAGATTGGCATAGATGAGGCCACGCAGATTGAAGGCCTGACCATAGTTCGGATCGGCGGCGATGGCGAGCTTGACCTCGTCGAGCGCGGTCCTGACCTGGCCGCGCCCGAAGTAGGCCGACGCCAGATCCATCCGTGCCTGCGCCCGCTTCTGCGCGTCGGACTCGTCGGAGGCCGTCGTACGGTCCTTCAGATCGGCCGTGGGCAGCGTCGGCGGAAGCGTCTGCGTCGTCGCGACGCAGCCGGCAAGCGCGGCCCCGAGAAAGATCGCCGCCAGCGTCGGCTGAAGGAACCGGCACGCGGTCATGGCAGGGTGCGCTCCGTCCCCCGCCCGCCGGCACTTTCGCGACGCGACGCGGGCGCTGCGATCCGATGCTCGGCGCGCGCCGCCGTCGATCGCTCCCTTCGGTCGCCGACGTGCGTGCGATCCTGCACTTCGCCGGCCAACTGGCCGCAGGCCGCAGCGATATCGTCGCCGCGCGTGCGGCGCACCGTCGTCACGATGCCGCCGTGCTGAAGCACCGCGGCGAAAGCCGCGATGCGCGCCGGAGACGAGCGGCGAAGGCCGGAATCCGGGAACGGATTGAACGGAATCAGGTTGATCTTGCAGGAAAGCCCAGGGCGCAACGGGCTGTCATCACCGCGCAGCAGGGCCAGCAGCGCTTCGGCCTGCGCCGGCGAGTCGTTGACGCCGTCCAGCATGCAGTATTCGATGGTGATGAAATCGCGCGGCGCGCGCTCCAGGTAACGCCGGCACGCCGCGAACAGTTCGTCGATCGGATACTTGCGGTTCAGGGGCACGAGCTCGTCGCGCAATGCATCGTCCGGGGCGTGCAGCGATACGGCCAGCGCCACCGGACAATCCTCGCGCAGCCGATCGATCATGGGAACGACGCCCGAGGTCGAGACCGTCACGCGCCGGCGCGAGAGACCGTAGCCGTGGTCGTCGAGCATGATGCGCAGCGCTGGGACCACGGCCGCGTAGTTCTGCAGCGGCTCGCCCATGCCCATCATCACGACGTTGCTGACCGCGCGTTCGCCCGGCGCCAGCGCGAGGCGCCGGCGCAGTTCGAATTCCGCATACCAAAGCTGGGCGACGATCTCGGACGTCGCGAGATTGCGGTTGAATCCCTGGTGCCCGGTCGCGCAAAAGCGGCAATTGACGGCGCAGCCGGCCTGCGAGGAAATGCAGAGGGTTCCGCGCCCGGGCTCGGGGATGAAGACCGTCTCGACCGCATTGCCGTCGCCGACGTCGAACAGCCATTTGATCGTCCCGTCGGCGGCGACCTGCTCGCTCGCGACGGGCAGCGGCACGGCCGCGGCCTTCGCTGCGAGCCTGTCGCGCAGCGACTTCGCGAGGTCGGTCATGGCGGCCGGATTACGCTCGCCGTGCTGATGGATCCAGCGAAAGAGCTGCGTCGCGCGAAAACGCTTCTCGCCTAGCTCGGCGCAGAAGTCGGCGAGCCCGGAGCGGTCGAACTGAAGCAGGTTGACCATGCCGGGCGCGGGTAGTCGTTCAGCGTCCGTAGACGTTCATGCCCGCGAAGAAGAACGCGATCTCGACCGCGGCCGTTTCGGCCGCGTCCGACCCGTGCACGGCGTTCGCATCGATGCTTGCGGCGAAGTCGGCGCGGATCGTTCCCTTGTCGGCCTTCTTCGGATCCGTGGCGCCCATGAGTTGCCGGTTCTTCGCGATGGCATCCTTGCCTTCGAGCACCTGGATCACGACCGGCCCCGAAATCATGAACGCAACCAAGTCGTTGAAGAACGGTCGCCCCGCGTGCACCGCGTAGAAGGCCTCCGCCTCGCCCCGCGAAAGATGGGCCATCCGCGCGGCGACTATCTTCAGGCCGACGCCTTCGAAACGGGAATAGATCTGGCCGATGACGTTCTTCGCGACGGCGTCCGGCTTGATGATCGAAAGGGTGCGTTCGAGGGCCATGGTTCGTGCAGCTCCGGATCTTGGGCAAAGCTTTTAATTGTAGGGGTGCGGCCTGCGACAGGATTGGCCGCCTCAGCGACCGCGCCTTCCGCCGCCGCCGCTGCCGCCTCCGAATCCGCCCTGCCCGCCACCGCCACCGCCATCGCCACCGCCGCCGCCCCCACTACCGCCCCCAAAGCCGCCACCGCGATTGCCGCGCCCCGCGCGGTTCTTGCGATGGAACGCATCGGCGCCGATGTAGCCGACCGAAGTCTGCAAGGGATCGGGCTGCTTCGGATCGCCCTTCGGGCCAGTCGATGCGCGAGGGGCGCTGCCGCCGGCGCCGAAGCCGCTGTTCGGGCCGATGCGCCGACCCTGGACGAAGCGGTGATCGAAGGTCTGCTGGAGAGGATTGGGAATGCGGCTCGGATCGAAATCGTCCTCGTCCTCGTCGTCGTCGCTGGCCGGGCGCGGCGAGCGATCGGGCGCATCGACCGGCGGCGCTTCGAAGCGAGCCTCATCGGGCCGGCGCGGACCCTGGGGCCGCGGCCGGTCGCTGCCCTGGGGATTGCCGCGCGGGCCACGATCGTCGCGCCGCTTGCCGCCGCCTTCCGGTCGCTCCTCGTTTCGATGGCCGTCGTTGCCGCTGGCGAGGCGCCGGATCGCGCGCACATCGTGCTCGTCGAGATCGACCCAGACGCCGCGCTTGAGGCCGTGCGGCAGCACGACCGTGCCGTAGCGAATGCGGATCAATCGGCTCACCGTCAGGCCGACCGCCTCGAACAGTTTCCTCACCTCGCGGTTTCGGCCTTCGGTGATGACTACGCGATACCACTGGTTGAGTCCTTCGCCGCCGCCGTTCTCGATCGACTTGAATGCGGCGCGCTGGCCGTCGACCTCGACGCCCTGGAGCAGTTGCGCGCGCTCCTCGTCGCCGAGCGTGCCCATGACGCGCACCGCGTACTCGCGCTCGACGCCGAAGCGCGGGTGCATGAGTTGGTTGGCGAGCCCCCCCGAATTCGTGAAAAGGAGAAGGCCTTCGGTGTTGATGTCGAGGCGACCGACCGACTGCCACTTGCCCTGCTGCAGGCGCGGCAAGCGGCGGAACACAGTGGGCCGGTGCTGCGGATCGTCGTTGGTGACGATCTCGCCGGCCGGCTTGTGGTAGGCGATGATCCGCGCCGGCGGCGGCACGATGCGCAAGCGCACCGGCTTGCCGTCGACTTCGACGCGATCGCCGAATGAAATGCGCTGCCCGGTGTGGGCCGGCTCGCCGTTCACGGAGATGCGGCCTTCGACGATCATGTCTTCCATGTCGCGCCGCGAGCCGACTCCGGCCTGCGCGAGTACCTTGTGCAGCTTCGGCGCATCGGCCTCGGGCGCCAGCACGCGCTTGTGCGCCGCTTCCTCGATCTCGCCGCTGCTTTCCGACTCGGTATCGAACTCGCCGGACATGACGTGCGCGAAGATCTCGCCGGCCTCGGGCGCTGCCGGGCGCAGAAGGTGCAAGGGAAGCGGGCCCTCAAAGTTCGGTGGCAGCGGTGTCGTCGGGCCGCGCGGCGCGACCAGGTCGCCGCCTTCGCCGCGGCGCCGATCACGCCGGCCGCGCCGGCGGCCGCGATCGCCGCGGGGCGCTTCGCCTTCCATTCGGGCCGGTTCTGCCGAACCAGCGTCGGTGTGGCGAGGCGTCTCGGCCGCGGCTGCGGGCGCTGCGGAGTCGGCGTCGCGCTCGACTTCGGAAGGAGGTGCGGAGTCGGCAGGAGCGTTCATGCGTGTGATTCCAAGGCGGGATCGGCGGACGGTGGGTCGGTATCGGGATCGACAGGAAGATGGCCCTCGCCGTCGGCCGCCCCTTCGGCGAACGACAGCGAGGTCTGCGCGACGGCCGCAGCCAGCGCATCGTGGCTGACTCCCGGCGC
>ODAK010006992.1_pt1 | contig 11326 bp, 10 predicted proteins | sample 1539591 | NCBI WGS metagenome assembly ODAK01 (sample SAMEA3539303, study PRJEB22396) | soil metagenome | biome: tundra; feature: field; material: soil | place: USA | collected 2010-05 | depth 0.15 m | reverse complement strand
GCGGCCCATGTCTTCATCGTTGAGCCCCTCTAGCCAGCCGCGGAGTTGCTCTGCCACCCGGAGGCGTCTATGTTTCGGTGATGGCTTGAAATTGAAGTGAACGCGGTTGCAGGACAGGCGAATTGAATCGCAAATGCGAGCGAAATACATGGAGGGGAAATGGCAGCAGCGGCAACTGGAATCTGGAATCAATTATCAACAACGGGGCAGGGCCTTCCGGGCGCGACCGCGATGGACAGCCCGACGAGCGGCACCGGCAACCGCTCCAGCACGGACTCGGCAACCATCTCGGCCAATGACTTTCTCAGCCTGCTGGTGACCGAGATGCAAAACCAGGATCCGACAGCGGACACCGACCCGAACGAATACATCAACCAGCTGGTCAACGTGAACAGCCTCGAGCAACTCATCAACATCATCCAGACACTCTCATCTGCCGTGAGCACCACAGGCACCACGATGCCATCGGGGCACGTATCCGGCGCCGGAGTAATTTCTGCCAGCGAAAGCGGCAATGTGACGAGTTCAAGTTCGCCGGCAATTCAGGCCGAAAACAGCGTTCAAACCGTGGCCGCATCGGGCAGCCAAACGATGAATGCAATTCGCCTGCACCGTGCGCCCGGTAATCTGGGTATTCCCGAGGCCAATCCTGCGGCGCAGCGCGTAGCCCAGTCCTTGAGCGGGCGGCATCTTGCACCTTGAATAGACAAGATCGCTCGCGGTCCATATGAATTTCATTCACCGCAGGCTCAGACGGCCCGCGCTAACTGAAGATGAACGAGGAGTAATTCGATGGCAAGTTTCTCCATTCCGCTGACTGGGCTCAACGCCGATTCGACCGCGCTGAATACGATTGCCAACGATCTGTCCAACATGAACACCACGGCCTTCAAGTCTCAATCCACCAATTTCTCAGATCTTTTTTATCAGCAGATCGGCTCCACGGGTTCCGGCGACCCGATCCAGGTAGGCGCGGGCACGCAGGTTGCGAACGAAACCGATTATGCGCAGGGGTCCATCAATTCCACCGGCGACGCCACCGACGTGGCCCTGAACGGAAGCGGCTTTTTTGTCGTCAGCAGCGGTAATGGCGCGAATGAATACTCCCGTGCGGGAAACTTCTCACTCACTTCGAACGGCAATCTGGTCACCGCCAACGGCCTGAATGTGATGGGATATCCCGCCGCAAATGGGGTCGTCAATACCAATGCGCCACTGGCGCCGATCAATATTCCGGTGGGCCAGGTAGAGCAGCCGCAAGCCACTACCACCATCAATATGACGACTAACCTGGATGCCACTTCCTTAAGCGGCACAACATTCCCGGCCCAGGTTACGGTGTATGACTCCTTAGGTACTCCGCATATTGCGACTGTGACGTATACGCAGGCAGGCATCAACACATGGGGCTACTCAGCCGCTCTGCCGGCATCGGAGTTCACCTCCGGAGTCTCGACGCCTGTGACCGGCACCATGCAATTTGACCAGAACGGCGTCCTGACCTCAGTCAGCCAACTGACGCCCACGGCAGTCGCGGCAACCCCGTTGGGCAATACAGCAGGAGATATCGCCTCCATTCCCCTCACCTTCGCAGGATTGGCGGACGGCGCCGCAGACCTGAACATGAATTGGAATCTGCTTGGCGCCAGTGGCACGCCCACTATCGGCCAGGTCGACGCCAAGTCGGCAGTCTCAGCGACCCTGCAGGACGGCTACGCACCAGGCCAATATCAGAGTTTCACGATCGGCACTGACGGCACCGTCACGGCTACCTACTCGAACGGGCAGAAAGAGAATGTGGGTCAACTCGCGCTGGCCAGTGTGACCAATGTCCAAGGACTGCAAATGCTGGGTGACGGCGACTATGCCACCACTCTCGCCAGCGGCACGGCCTCGATCACCACTTCAGGGACGGCCGGCCTGGGCACTCTACAGGATGGCGCTCTCGAAGGCTCCAACGTCAACATCTCGGCTGACTTCTCCAACCTGATCATCGCGCAGCGCGCCTTCGAGGCCAATTCAAAGGCCGTCACAACCTTTGATACCGTCACTCAGGAAACCATCAACATGATTCACTAAAGCAGATGCGGACTTCGTCAAAAGCGCCAGACGAGGCCGGTTGAGAGTCGCGCAAAGTATGTCGGCAACCCGTGAATCTGGTTACTGGCAGCGGTGAAGTCTGAATAAAGCATGCTGCCCTCGACGCGCCATGCGAGACTCCGCGCGATGGGAGTGTCCAAACCCGCACCGGCGTCCGCGGCAAACGAAAAGTTCGACGATGGGCCCTCGCCTCCCAAGGTGAGAGCCTGGTCGTTGATATGCCCAAGACCGACCATTCCGTGAACGAAGGCCGACTCCTTGCCGAAATGCCTTCCATATTGTGCGCCCACTAAGAAGAAGTGCGCGAGCTGCGAATCTCCCAGGGAGTTTCCGTAAAAGCCGAATGCCTCCGCCTTCACGGCGACACTATGGGTCACGGGAAAAGTGCCCGCAGCATCCCATCCGTTCAGCCCGCCGCCGGAGAAGTTTGCGTAGCTATTGAATGAGTTGGAAAGGTAGGAGTAGCCAAAGTAAAGCTCATTTCCACGAACGGGCTCGGTAACTGGCTTGATCTGTCCAGCAAGCATGCGCGGCATTGCGAGAACGGGCAAAAGTAAAACCGCGAATACGAGACATCTGGGTTGCATCAATTCGTCTCCAAGTGAAAACGGGCTCCTGCTTTGACAGTCTTTAGCAATTTGAGTTAGCAGTGCACATGCGATAGCCCGCACGCTCACTCCCGGGGAAGAAGTCCGTTATTTTGCGTGGCCTGCTTTGTGGACTTCAATGAACAGCCCGGTGCCATGAGCTAACACCATATCGTCGGCGCCGAAGATCCTCGCTTCCGTCCAGTGTTTGCGCCCTTCACTGCGCACCATGCGGCCCTCCATCCGAATCGGCGCGCCCGAGGGAACCGGGCGTCGATAGTCTACTTCCATATGGCGAGTCATCGCGGTCAGGCCACGAGCACGCACTGCCTTGCTCATGGTCTCGTCCAAAAGCGTGGCGATAATGCCGCCGTGCAGATAGCCGGTTGGGCCCTCGAAGCTGTCCGGCACGGTCGCCAGAGAAACGACTGTACCGTCCGAGGCCAGCATGAACTCAAGATGGAGACCAGTTGGGTTGGCCGGCCCGCAGCCAAAGCAGCGGTTCTGGGCCGAATGAGCCATCGGGGTAAGGTTTTCATGATGAGTCTTCATCTTGGTTAGAGTATCTTGCGAGGCTCTTGCGCCCGAACTCTCTTCACACTTTGTGCTGCCACACATGGCCGCTCGCAGCTGAATTGCCTCTCCTGCGCCAGGGTTCCCGACGGTGCCTAATTAGAATGAGAATGAATGACGAGACCAATCTCTTGTGCTCCGTCGAGCACTGGCTTCCTGGCATTGGCGGCACTTTCTCTCTTTTTCCCATTGGCTCTCAATGGATGCCACCACCAGCCGGCTCTGACCCAACAGGAGGCGGCCGGGAAGCACCTCTACATGGTTCGTTGCGCCCATTGCCACGAAGACAACGACCTGGCGCTGAAGAAGGTCCCGCCCAACCTGCACGGCATTTTTCAGCGCCCGACTATGCCCAGCGGAACTCCGGCAACTGATTCCGACGTAACGCGGGTCGTGCTGGCGGGCAAGGGCATGATGCCCTCCTTCGCGGGCCGCTTTACGCAGGACCAGATGGCGGCGTTGCTGGCTTATCTGCGCACCGGGCTGCGATAAGCCGATTTGGTCCGTGGATCAGGTGCCGCGTTACTCGTAGCGAATCGCGATCATCGGGTTCACCGCAGCAGCTCGGCGGGCGGGAAGCAGGCAGGCAAGAGCTGCAACCAGACCTAACGCAAAAGCCGATGCGATCAGGAGCAGGGGATCGCGAGTGCTCTCGGCCGCCCAGTTCGCCATCACCTTATTTAGCGCGAGCGTGAGTCCAAGGCCCACTAGAATGCCCAGACTCACCGTGACCAGCATGGAACGAAAGACAATGCTGAGCACGTGGCCCGGCTGCGCACCCAGCGCGATGCGAATGCCGAATTCGTTGGTGCGTTGCGCCACAGTGTAAGAAACCACGCTGTACAAACCCACTGCAGCCAGTGCCAGGGCCAACGCCGCAAACGCGCCGAAGAGCCACGCCACCAGCTGCCCGCGCGCCCACTCCGGCATGCGCGAAATCCAATGCTCAAGATCGCGAACATCGCTATTGGTCTGCTGGTCGTGATCGACCGCGTTTACTTTGGCACGTACTGCATGAAGCAACGTCAACGGAGGAACCTGGGACCGCACCAGGATCTGCGTGTACATTCCCATGGCAACCGTATAAGGAACGAAGGCCTCGGGACGAACCGGATTGGAGAGGCCGTCATCGAGCTTGTCGCCTATCACACCTACGATGAGCAGGCCATCGCTGCTACCCGGAGAGGTGAGAAGAAACGGCGGGTTTGCTACCAGTTCCGGAACTTTGATGGAATGGCCCACCGCATCGCTATTGGGAAAATACCTCCGCGCCATCGTTTGATTGATCACAATCACCGGCGCTCCGCGGTGATTCTCCGCCTCATCCCAGATGCGCCCCTGCACCAGCGGAATATGCAACACCGGGAAATACTCAGAGCTGACCATGTTGAACTGGAACGACTGTTGCGCATTCGAGGGCTTGCCAACTATCTCGAACTTTGTCTTGAACCCATTTGAAGGAGGTGTGGCATTGCTTGAGATCGCAGCCATGATGATTCCGGGAACTTCTGCCACCGTGTTATGTAGCTTCTCAAAATAGGCCGCGCGCTCCGGCCAGGTCTTGTATGTTCCATCGTGAATCGGAATCCCCACCGACATCACGTTGCGAGGATCGTAGCCGAGGTCCGTATGAGCCACGCGCAAAAAACCCTCAATTGCAGCTCCCGCCCCGGCCAGCATCAGCAGCGTCAGTGCGATCTGCGCCCCGATCAGCGTGTTGTGCACATTGCGCCCGCTCACGCTCGCCGTCATCTTGCGCGTATTCGATTGCATGATGCTGCTTACTTCGGGACGCGAGAGTTGCCAGGCAGGCGAGAGCCCGAAAAGAATTCCAGTGCCAACCGCAACGGCAATGCAGAACAAAAGAACCGGTACGTTGATTTGAATTGCTGCTTCATGGGGAAATGAAAATTCAGGCAAATTGGCCACGATCACTGCGACCAGTTTGTAGGCCATCACTAGGCCGAGTCCCGCTCCCGTCAATGAAAGCATCAGCGCTTCGGTCAGTAGCTGCCGGATAATGCGTTTACGGCTGGCGCCAATTGCGGCGCGCACTGCAAACTCGTGTTGCCGGCTCGCGGCCCGCGCGAGCATCAGAATCGACACGTTGCCGCAGCCAATAAGAAGCAGCAACGCGACTGCACCAAAGAGGAGATAGAGGGTCCCACCCAGTTGTTTGACGAAGTCCTCATTCAGCCCCACGACGTCGACCCGCACAAAGTCGAGCGGAAAATTGTGCGGAGTCTCCTTGGCAAATTGCAGAATCAGCGGCTGCAGCGCAGCGTCGGCCTGCGCGTGGGTCACGCCCGGCTTGATCCGAACCCCCGCATAGTAGGAACGTGCCTGGTCCCCGGTCACCTTCAGCGGCAGATAGACATCGCCGTCTCCCCACGTGAATCGCGATGCCGCTACGCCCACAACCGTGTAGTTCTTGCGGACCAGTTGGATCGTCTTTCCCAAAATGGCCGGGTCCGCGTTGAAGTGCCGCTGCCAGAACTTGTAGCTCAATACCACCACCGGCTGGGGATCCTGGCCGTCGATCGCATCGGAAGGCTGCAACCCGCGGCCCAACGCGGGCGGAACACCAAAGAAGTTGAATCCGTTCGACGTGAAATACACCCCTTGCACATCTTCGGGAAGATCGCTGCCGGTGACAGTCAGGTTCCAGTCATCTTCTAGAAACGTGTCCTCCACCACAGGGGATTTGCGCAACTGTTGCCATTGCGATCCGGTCACCCCGAAGCCGCGCAGATCGCCTGAAGGCGTCAGCAAGCGCATGTGAATCATCCGGTCAGGCGCAGCATACGGATAGGGGTCCATCAGAATGGCATAGACCACGCTGAACACAGCCGTGGTGGCGCCAATTCCGAGCGCCAGCGAGATCACGGCGGTCAGCGTGAAGCCCGGCAGCTTGATCAATTGCCGGAAGGAATAACGCAGGTCCTGCAGCACGGTTCGCATAGGCGCTCCTTGAAGGTTGTTAAATTACGCGGTCCATTGGAAGCACAGTCCGTATCCATCCGGATCGGACAGTGAAAGCTGTTTCATCCCGTAATGGGCAACTTTGGGCCTGTCGATATGCAGCCCCTTGTCGACAAGATGCCGATACGCACCCTCAACATCGGGGCAGCCAAAGAAGAGCCCGGCATCCGAGTGGCCACGGAAGCGCTCCGGCTCCGGAGCGGGTGGCCGGTATCCCGGCTCGTATGCCGTGTTGAGCATCAGCGTCGCATCATTGAGCCGGAGCATCGCCCAGTTCACGTCGTCAGCATTGTCAGACAACTTCGGGGAAGTCGTAACCACCGTGAACCCCAGCATGTCGCGATAGAAGCGGATCGAAGTGGGCATGTCAAACACCTGAAGCAGCGGCGCCAGCCCCTGAATCTCAATGGCCATCGGGACATACCTCCGGGGAAGATCGGCACCCGGCTACCTGCATGTAGACTGCCAAGGTGTCGGCGCCCAAGTGATTGATTTCGCGCAGTCATTCCCAGAAGGAGCAACCGAAGTTGTCCGCTTTCGACCTTTGCCGTCCGCAAATGAACGGTTATCCCGCGACGGGTTCGGGTTCTTAAGCAGCGAGCCAATTCCAAGAATGCTCTATACTCAAGATTGCTATGGCGACCGAAAAAACCTTCTTCCTTGAGACCTTCGGCTGCCAGATGAATGCCCATGACTCCGAAAAGGTCATTGGCACACTCATGCAGCAAGGATACCGGCAGGTCGAAACAGAAGAAGAAGCCGCCCTTATCCTCTACAACACATGCTCCATCCGCGACAAAGCGGAGCAGAAAGTCTTCAACCGCCTCAACGACTACAAGAAGCTGCACAAGGCCGGCAAGCGATTCGGCGTGCTCGGCTGCGTCGCTCAGCAGGAAGGCGAGAAGATCTTCGAGCGCGCTCCTTATGTGTCGCTCGTTTCCGGATCCGCCTCCTATCGCAAGCTGCCCGAGATGCTGGCCCGGCTCGAATCTGGCGAAACGCGGATCACTGGCCTTGACGACCGCCAGACCGATGAGACCTTCGAGACCGAATTCACGGCCCGCCAAAACCCCTATCGGGGCTACATCACCATCATCGAAGGTTGCGATAAGTTTTGCGCCTATTGCGTGGTGCCGTACACCCGCGGCAAGGAACGGAGCCGCGCCGGGTCGTCCGTCTTGCATGAAGCGCGCCGCATCGCCGACCTGGGCTACACCGAGATTCAGCTCCTGGGGCAAAACGTAAACAGCTTCAGAGACCCGGAAGGGAAGTTGAGCTTCGCCGAATTGCTGGCCGCGGTCGGGCAGGTTCCCGGCATCCGCCGGGTTCGCTTTACCACAAGCCACCCGCGTGACTTTACCCGCGATATCGTGGAAGTCATCGACGCCGTTCCAACCCTCTGCGATCACGTCCATCTGCCCGTCCAGTCTGGCTCGTCGCGGGTGCTGAAGATGATGGCGAGGGAATACACGCGCGACTGGTACTTGGAGCGAATTGCCTGGATCAAGGCAGCCAAAAGGTCCATCTCGATTTCGACGGACATCATTGTGGGTTTTCCGGGCGAGACAGGGGAAGATTTCATCCAGACCATGGACCTTCTGCAGGAAGTCGAGTACGATTGCGTTTTCGGATTCAAGTACTCGGCCCGACCCAACACGCCGGCTTTGACGATGATCGACTCGATTCCTGAAGCCGAGAAAGCCACCCGGCTCCAGGTGCTTCTCGACAGGCAGCGTGAGATTCAAAGGCACAATTATGCCAAACATTTAGGGCAAGTGATGGAAGTGATGGTTGAGAGAACAAACCCCGCCCGGGGGCAGATTTCCGGGCGCAGCAGCCAGAACAAGCCCGTAAACTTCACCGATCCGCGGCCCATTGCGCCTGCGCCCGGCAGTTACGTGCAGGTGAAGATTTCCGGTGCATTTCCAAACAGCCTCGTCGGGGAGGCCATCTAACAGGTTCGGCGCAGGAGGGGGTAGCCCATGGATATCGAGGTTCGGATACGCGGTCTGATGATGGATCCATCCACTAATATGCCCATTGTTGTCCTGAAGGACGTTGCGTCGGATACGGTGATGCCTATATGGGTCGGTATCTTTGAAGCCAATGCGATCGCCATCGAAATCGAGAAAATGGCTGCTCCGCGCCCGATGACCCACGATCTGACACGGAATCTGATTCGTCACTTGAATAGTCAGCTAGATAAGGTTGTTATTAATGAACTTAAGGACGATACCTTCTTTGCCACTCTATGGCTGACCCAGGATAATGAGCCCATTACCATCGACGCCAGGCCTTCTGATGCGATCGCCTTGGCATTACGCGCCGACTGTCCGATATATGTGGCGGAAGAGGTAATGCAATCCGCGAAGTTGAACACGTCAGGGCCGCCCGAAGGTCCTACGGCAGAGCAACTCCGCGGCTGGCTAGAGGGGCTCAACGATGAAGACATGGGCCGCTATAAGATGTAAGCGGCCCCAGGGAAGAGCATTCCGTCTTTCCAGGCAAGTTCAACAAACCACAAATACTTAACTTGCCTCGTTTCAGGGCTTCAGTATACAGAATATCTGTTATCGGACATGAAAGGTTCGGGCCAAACCTATCTAAGGAGTTCTTCCTTTCAGCATGGCTACGCTGAATGCCCCTAGTTCCGAATGCCGACCAGCAGTCCTTCGATCTCTCTCTTCTCATCCGCATTGATAGGAAGAATTGGCAACCGCGTGCGACCGCCGTAATAGCCGTTAAAGTCGCACCCATATTTCACTCCGCTGATTCCGAGGTCTCCAGTGATCCGGCGACTCGGCTCCGCAATACGGCGTTGCTTCTCTGCTGCGAGCTTCAAGTCGTGATCTTTCCACGCCAGATACACTTCCTGGCACGCCTGTGGAGCGCATGCAGCGAATCCGAGGATCGCGCCCGCAGCGCCCGATTCAAGCGATTCCAGGAGAATCGACGCCGATCCGGTAAGGACCTGGAAACCAATTTCCTTTGAACGAGTCTTGATCGGAGCCACCGGCGGTGCCGCAGCGAGCGCCACACTGCCGCCCAGGTCACTCGCCGATACGAACGTCGCTGCCCCGCCTTCCTTCATGTTATCCTTGAGCATCCGTCCCGTAACTGCCTCAAAGATAGAGGTTACCGTTGCAGCTCGGCGCGGCGCGGTCTGCGTTGCCTCGATGGTGGCCTTGATTCTCTCAAGGTTGCCGCTGGAGTCCTTGATGCCGATAATATTCGGGTGATGTGCAAGCTCCGCGACCATCGGCACGGGTATGTCGAACGGAACGAACCTGGGAATGTTATAGAGCAGCATAGGCAGCGGAGACCGGTCTGCCACGCTGCGGTAATAGGTGAGAACCGATTGGGGCGACATTGAGTAATAGGTTGGCGTTCGAACCAGAACCGCATCAAACCCAAACCCTGCCGCAACTTCGGCCATTTCGACGGTGGATTTAACGCTCTCCTTCCCCACCCCGGCAATCAGTACCTTTTCGGGCGCCGCCGCTTCCGCCACGGTGCGCAGCACCTCGCGCGATTCTTCGTCATTTAGCGCAACAGCCTCGCCCGTCGACCCCAGAGCCACCATCCCCGCGAGAAGAGTCCGCGAGTAGCGCGCAACGTTGGCTTCGATCTTGCGGAAATAGACCCGCTCATCCGAATAAAACGGAGTAGTCAGTGCGGCAAACATACCTTCGATCAACATGTTTTTAATTGTAGTGCCGACCGATTCAGGCGCCGATCGCCGAATGCAGATTCTGCAGCGCAAACACCGTGGTATGGTGTCGCTGCATGGCGGCGATGCCTTCTACAGCGGCCTGCGCCGCAGCGATGGTCGTAATGGTGGGAACGCGCGCAAGTACCGCCGCACGCCGGATGGCCTTTTCATCGAAGAACGTATCCTGCCCGCGCGGTGTATTCACAATGAGCTGGATCCGGTCTCCCTTGATCAGATCCACGACGTTCGGCCGTCCCTCTTTCACCTTGAAGACGCGCTCCACCGTGAGGCCTGCATGTTCCAGTACATCCGCAGTGCCCTCGGTGGCTACCAGGTGGAAACCGAGATGAACGTAGCGCCGAGCCAGTTCAATGGCGGCCGGCTTGTCATGGTCATTCACGCTGAAGAAGACAGTACCTGTAGTCGGCAGCACCTGGCCGGCCGAGAGCTGCGCCTTGGCAAACGCCTCGCCAAAGCTGGCCGCCACGCCCATCACCTCGCCGGTGGATTTCATCTCCGGCCCCAGTACTGTGTCAACACCTGCGAACTTGGACCATGGGAAGACTGGGGATTTCACGTAGAAGTGCGTGCCGGTTTCGAGGTCCTTTCTCGATGCAAGCTGAACCGGAAGCAATTCGCGCAGCTTGCGCCCGGTCATCAGCCGCGCCGCAATCTTGGCCAGAGGAATGCCAGTCGCCTTCGAAACATAAGGCACCGTGCGCGAAGCCCGTGGATTCACTTCGATAACGTACACATGGTCTTCCCCGGCGGCGTCGCGCTGGATCGCGAACTGCAGATTGACGAGCCCTACCACATTCAGTGCCAAAGCCAGTTTGCGCGTATAAGTGCGGAGCACCTCAAGCGTCTCTAAGCGAATATCAACAGCTGGCAGCACGCACGAGGAATCGCCCGAGTGAATCCCGGCCTCCTCGATGTGCTGCATGATCCCGGCGATGATCACATCTTCCGAATCGCACAACGCATCGACGTCCACCTCAACTGCGTTCTCAAGAAAATGATCGACCAGCACTGGCCGCTCTTGCGAGTACTCGACCGCGGCCCGCATGTATTGCGCCACGGCCGCCGCGTCATAGGCAATGACCATCGCGCGCCCGCCGAGAACGTAGCTGGGCCGCACCAGCACTGGATAGCCGATGCGCTCGCCGACAGCCAACGCCTCCTCGACGCTGGTCGCGGTGCCGCCCGCCGGTTGCGGAATCTGAAGTTCCTCAAGCAGCTTGCCGAAGCGCTTGCGGTCTTCAGCCAGGTCAATATTTTCGGGTGAAGTGCCGATGATGGGCACGCCGGCTGCGCGCAGCCGCTGAGCGAGGTTGAGCGGAGCCTGCCCGCCGAACTGGACAATCATGCCGAT
>ODAK010006989.1_pt1 | contig 11331 bp, 21 predicted proteins | sample 1539591 | NCBI WGS metagenome assembly ODAK01 (sample SAMEA3539303, study PRJEB22396) | soil metagenome | biome: tundra; feature: field; material: soil | place: USA | collected 2010-05 | depth 0.15 m | reverse complement strand
AGGGCCTCCGCTTCGCGATTCGTGAAGGCGGCAGGACCGTAGGCGCGGGTACCGTGTCTGAAATCCTCGACTAACAGGCGATCGGACAAAATAACATGGCATTGAAAGATCGAATACGCATCCGGTTGAAGGCATACGATCATCGGGTGCTGGATCAATCGACAACGGAAATCGTGGATACGGCAAAGCGGACGGGGGCCACAGTAGCGGGCCCCATCCCGCTGCCGACGTCGACCTCACGGACGACGGTTCTGCGGTCGCCGCATGTTGATAAGAAGTCGCGGGAGCAGTTTGAAATCCGGACGCACAAGCGTTTGCTCGACATTCTCGAGCCGACGCAGCAGACGGTCGACGCTTTAATGAAGCTCGATCTGCCGGCGGGTGTGGACGTCGAGATCAAGGCGTTCGGTAAGAGCTAAGAAGGCATTTTGGGCCACGAATGAACACGAATGAACACGCATACGAAAGTTCAGCCGGCCCGAGGGATTGAGATATGAGTCCAGGAATACTGGGAAAAAAGATCGGCATGACGCAGTTGTTCCGGCCCAATGGACAGGTGGTCCCTGTGACCCTCCTGAAGGCTGGTCCCTGCTTCGTCGTGCAGCGTAAGACACCGGCGACCGATGGTTACGACGCGGTCCAGCTGGGTCTGAATGAGTTCGTGAAGCCGAAGCGGATCAACAAGCCGGCCACCGGACACCTGAAGAAAGCCGGCGCGGAAGGCGCGAAGTTCCTGCGCGAATTCCGGTTGACGGGGCTCTCGAGCGGTGAAGGCGATCTTAAGGCCGGCGATAAGGTGCTGGTCAGCGACTTCAAGCCGAACGAGAAGGTCGACGTGATCGGGGTCTCGAAAGGCCGCGGTTTCGCAGGCGTTGTGAAGCGCCACCATTTCGGCGGCGGCGACGGCACCCATGGCGGCATGCATCACCGTGCGCCGGGTTCGATCGGTGCTTCGAGCTTCCCTTCCCGCGTTGTTCCCGGTATGCGCATGGGCGGACATATGGGCGATGAACAGGTAACGGTGCGGAACCTGGAAATCATCGAAGTGGACACCGAAGACAACGTGCTCGTAGTCAAGGGCGCGGTTCCTGGTCCGAATGGTGGATATGTTGTGGTGCGGAGGGCGAAGAGATAGTCATGCCCACAGTTGACGTAATCGATTTAAATAATTCCAAGGTCGGCGAAGTAGAGCTGTCGGACGTCGTATTCGGCGCCGAGGTCAATCAGGACCTGCTTTACGAGTCGGTTCGCCATTATCTGGCGGGCACACGCGCCGGCACACACAAAGTCAAAACCCGCCATGAAGTGGCTGGCTCGGGCAAGAAGCTGTGGAAGCAGAAAGGCACCGGCCGCGCCCGTATGGGTTCGGTACGCAGCCCGATCTGGCGGCATGGCGGTACGGTCCACGGACCGGTGCCGCGCGATTACAGCTACAAGCTGCCTCGCAAGATGCAGTTGGGCGCGCTGCGCTCGGCTCTTTCGGCGAAGCTGCGGGATGGCGAACTGAAGGTGATCTCGGCATTGCAGCTTACGGATCACAAGACCAGGAATTTCATGCAGACCCTGGGCCACTTCGAGGAATCGAAGAAGGCGGCACGTAAGGTACTGCTGGTCGAGACCGACGAGAATCGCAATCTCGAACTGAGCGCGCGCAATCTCAAGGGCGTGATGGTGGTCAGGAGCCATGAAGTGCATCCTTATCACCTGCTCGATGCGACGCGTGTACTGCTCACGCAGGCCGCGGCATCGAAGCTGAGCGAGACGCTTTCGAAATCGGCGCCGAAGCACAAGAATGAAAATCCGGAGGCCAGATAAATCATGACGATTCACGACACTCTCGTGCGGCCGCTCGTTACGGAAAAAGGCATCACCAAGAAGGAAGAAGAGCGCACGCTTTGCTTCCAGGTGGCGAAAGACGCCAACAAGATCATGGTGAAGAAGGCCGTTGAGAAATTATTCAACGTAAAAGTGGAAGAGGTACGGACGGCGAATTTCGACGGCAAACTGCGCCGCCGCGGACGCTTTGCCGGATACCGCTCGGACTGGAAGAAAGCATACGTGAAACTCGTGGCCGGCCAGAAGGTCCCCGAGTTCACGGAGATGTAGGCAGACCATGGGAATAAAAAAGTTTTCACCCACAACTCCAAGCCGGCGCTTCATCACCATGGTGACCCGCGAGGGTCTCACGAAGAAAGAGCCGGAGAAGTCACTCGTCGGGCCGCGTCCGAAGTCGGGCGGCCGTAATAACACCGGCCGTGTTACTTCGCGGTTTATTTCAGGCGGCCATAAGCAGGCGTACCGCATCATCGATTTCAAGCGGGACAAGTTCGGGATTCCGGCGAAGGTCGCGGCCATCGAATACGATCCGAATCGCTCGGCACGCATCGCGCTGCTGAACTATGCGGATGGCGAGAAGCGTTACATCATCGCCCCCGAAGGTCTCGTAGTCGGCGCCACGGTTTCCTCAGGCCCCGAAGCCGACATCCTCGTCGGCAATGCCCTTCCCCTCAAGAACATTCCGGCCGGCACCATCGTCCATAACATTGAGCTTCGTCCGGGTAAAGGCGCGCAGATGGCGCGTTCGGCCGGTACGCAGGCACAGTTGGTTTCACGCGAGGGCGCGGTGGCATTGCTGAAACTGCCATCCGCTGAAATTCGGCGCGTATCGACAGACTGCATGGCAACGATCGGCACGGTAGGCAACAGCGATCACGAAAACGTATCGCTCGGTAAAGCGGGACGTAAGCGGTGGCTGGGGAAGAGCCCGCACAACCGCGGCGTTTCGATGAACCCGGTCGATCACCCGCACGGTGGTGGTGAAGGTAAGACTTCAGGCGGCCGTCATCCGGTGACCCCGTGGGGTCAGCCGACACGCGGCTTCAAGACACGCAATAACAAACGCACGGATAAATTCATCGTGAATCGAAGGGGCAAGAAGTAGCGTATGTTCCGGAGGACATTTTAAGCAATGGGACGTTCCGTAAAGAAGGGCCCTTTTACCGACACACACCTCGAATCGAGGATCGACAAGCTCAACGCTGCGAACGAGAAGAAAGTTATTCGTACGTGGTCGCGCCGCTCGACGATTCTTCCCGAGTTTGTGGGTCACACGATCGCCGTGCATAACGGCCGGAAGTTCATTCCGGTATACGTGACCGAGAACATGGTGGGCCACAAGATGGGTGAGTTCTCCCCGACCCGCACGTTCAAAGGCCATCAGGCGAAGGCATCGACTGAAAAGTCGTCGAAGTCGTAAGCCCGAAGTCATAAGCAGAGGACGAGATGGAAGTCAAAGCAGAAGCCAGATATATCCGGGTATCCGCGCAGAAGGCCCGCCTCGTGGTGGATCTCATCCGCGGCCGCAAAGCCAACGACGCGATCATCACCCTGCGTACGGTCAACAAGCGCATTGCGCCGGCCGTCGAAAAGGTGCTGCATTCGGCGATCGCCAACGCGCAGAACAAAAACGAAGACCTGGATGTGGACCAGTTGTATGTTTCGGAAGCTTACGTGAATGAGGGGCCGCGTCAGAAGCGCGTTCGCCCCGCCCCGATGGGCCGGGCTTACCGGATCCAGAAGAGAACGTCACATATCGTCGTGAAAGTGGCTGAAAAATAAATGGGACAGAAAGTACATCCTTACGGCTTCCGGCTCGGCTTCAATAAGCCGTGGCGCTCACGCTGGTTCTCCAAGCAGGGCTATGCCGGGCTTCTGCGGGAAGATCTCGAACTCAAGGAAGGCCTGCGCAAACAGCTGAAGTCGGCTGGTGTGAGCTCGATTGAAGTCGACCGCCCCGGCAACAAGCTGCGGGTCACGATCCGCACCTCGCGCCCGGGCATCATCATCGGCCGCAAGGGCGCCGAGATCGAAAAGCTGAAGACTGCGCTCGCGAAGAAGACGAAGCGCGAAGTATTCATCGACATTCAGGAAGTGCACAAGCCGGAGCTCGATGCTCAGCTCGTGTCGGAATCGATTGCGCTGCAGCTCGAAAAGCGCGTGGCTTTCCGGCGGGCGATGCGCAAGGCCGTTGACTCGGCGCTGCGCTTCGGCTGCAAAGGTATCAAAGTCCGCGTGTCGGGCCGGCTCAACGGAGCTGAGATCGCGCGCAGCGAATGGTATCTGCAGGGTCAGCTTCCGCTGCACACACTGCGTGCCGATATCGATTACGGGACGACCGAAGCGCACACCACTTACGGTGTGATCGGCGTCAAAGCGTGGTTGTACAAGGGCGAAATTCTGGAAGGCGGCAAGCGTACGCCGTCGCAGGATGGCGAGCCTCGCCGCAACGAACGTGGACCGGGTGGCCGCGATCGCGACCGCGACCGTCGTCCGCCACGCCGTGATGGCGATCGTGGTCCGGGTGGACCGGGTGGCGATCGGGGTCCAGCGGCTGCGAGCCAGGATCGACCGGCGAGAATCGGTGGCGAACATGCCATCGGTGAACCGGCCGCACCGGTGCAGACTCCTCCGACCGAAACACGGACACCGCGTGCCGGGGGTCCGATCATGCCGCCGCTGATGGCACCGACGCAGCCGGCATGGAAAGAACCGAAGCCGGAAGCGGGTACGGAACCGGCAACTTCCTCCAAGCCGGACACGACATCCAAGCCGGACACGACATCCAAGCCGGACACGACATCCAAGCCGGATACGACATCGGAACCGGAAACAACAAAGGAATAGCTGAACTATGTTGATGCCCAAGAAGGTTAAATACCGCAAAGTACAGCGCGGTCGCATGAAGGGCAAAGCCTGGCGCGGTTCGTCAATCGCGTTCGGCGAGTATGCACTGAAAGCGATGGATTGCGGCTGGATTACGTCCCGCCAGATCGAAGCGGCTCGAATTGCGATGACGCGTTTCATCAAACGCGGTGGCAAGGTGTGGATCCGGTTGTTCCCCGATAAGCCGATTACAAAGAAGCCGGCTGAAACCCGTATGGGTAAGGGTAAAGGCGCACCGGAAGAATGGGTGGCAGTGATCCGTCCGGGTAAGGTGTTGTTCGAGATGGAAGGTGTCGGACTCGAAGTGGCGCAGCAGGCCATGCGATTGGCGGCGCACAAGCTCCCGATGAAGACCAAGTTTGTAGCCCGGGAGACCACTGAATGAGAGGCCGGGAGTAGTCAGATGAAGAAAGACAAGATGAAATCGCTCGATCCCGCGGAGATGCAGAACAGATTGCGGGAAATGGAAGAGCAGTCGTTCCGCGTGAAATTCCAGATGTCGATGGGCCAGACAGAGGGACTGAAAAGGCTGCGTGAAAATCGCAAGGAAAGAGCGCGGCTGCTGACCTTGCTCAGGCAGACCGAGCTTGCAAAAGCCCGTTCGAACAACCCGGTGGGAGCGAAATAAATGGCCGAAGCGCAGAAGACTGAAGCTCCAAATCAACACAAGAACGAGAAGGTCGGCGAAGTGGTGTCGACCAAGATGCAGAAGACGATCGTAGTGCAGGTGAGCCGGCGTGTGCCGCATCCGCTGTACCGCAGGATTGTCATGAAGCACAAGAAGTTTTACGCGCACGACGAAGAGAACACGGCGCGAGTGGGCGATGTGGTCCGGATCGTGGAATGCCGCCCGATGAGCAAGTTGAAGCGGTGGCGTCTGGGCGATGTGATTCGTCGTTCGGCTCTGGTTGGCACGGCACAGCCGTCCGATCTCGACGTAAAAATCTAAAGGCGATCTGGCCGTGAATGCACGTGAATGAACGTGAATCAAAGGCCTGTAAAGGGATTGAGGACTAAACCATGATTGGGATGAGAACTATCCTCGAGGTAGCCGACAACAGCGGCGCACGGAGACTTTCGTGCATTCTGCCGCGCGGCGGCGACCTCGGACTCCGGGCCGGACTCGGAGATGTAGTGACGGCGGCCGTAAAAGAAGCGGCGCCGGATTCGGCGATCAAGAAGGGCAAAGTCGTCCGCTGCGTGATTGTCCGGATGAGAAAAGAAACCCGGCGCCGCGATGGCAGCTATATCCGGTTCGATTCGAACGCGGCTGTGCTGATCAACGAAGTGGGCGAGCCGATCGGAACCCGTGTATTCGGGCCCGTAGCGCGCGAACTGCGCGACAAGCGATACATGAAGATCGTGTCGCTGGCACCGGAGGTTATCTAGTTACATGTCGGCGAAACTGAAGAAGGACAAGCGCGAGCCGGTTCGCATCCAGCTCAAGAAAAATGACAACGTAAAGGTGATCGCGGGTCGTGATCGCGGCAAGACCGGGCGCATTCTCGATGTCGATTCGTCGACCGGGCGCATCGTTGTCGAGCACGTCAACATGATCAAGAAGCACACGAAGAAGAACCCGGCGAAGCAGATTGCCGGCGGTATCGCGGAAAAGGAAGCTTCGATCGCGGTTTCGAATGTCATGATCGTGTGCTCGAAGTGCGGTCCCAGCCGGATCGGACATCACGTGACCGAAGCCCCGGGCGGCAAGGCCCGCCGCACACGCGTTTGCCGCAAGTGCGGTCAGACGCTGGACAAGAAATAAGGAAAGCCAATGGCAGCGAGACTTAGAGATCACTATTTAAACAACGTGGTTCCGGCTCTGACAAAAGAGTTCGGCTACGGCAACATCATGGGCGTGCCGAAGGTCGACAAGGTCACGATTAACATCGGCCTTGGCGAAGCGACCGGCAACGCCAAACTGATGGACGCGGCTGTAAACGAACTGGGCGCTATCGCGGGCCAGAAGCCGGTTATCACCAAGGCCAAGAAATCGATCGCGGCGTTCAAGCTGCGTGAAGGCATGGCAATCGGCACGATGGTCACACTGCGCGGCGACCGCATGTACGAATTTCTGGATCGTCTGCTGAACGTTGCGCTGCCCCGCGTGCGCGATTTCCGCGGTGTGTCGTCGAAGGCTTTCGACGGTCGCGGCAACTATACGCTGGGCGTAAAGGATCAGCTGATTTTCCCCGAGATCGATTATTCAAAGGTGGATAAGACCAAGGGGATGAATATTTCAATTACAACCACTGCGAAGACGGATGCCGAGGGTATGGCGCTGTTGAAGCAGATGGGTATGCCTTTCCGGGCGCAGTAGTCAGCAGTCAGTAACCAGGGTCTGTAAGCAGGGTCTGTAAGCAGGAGATGAGAGTTTAATGGCAACAACCGCCAAGATCGCGAAAGACCGCAAGCAAGCGGATGCGAACAAGCTTGCTCACGAGCAGAAGAAGAAACCGAAGTTCAAGTGCCGCCTCCGCAATCGCTGCTGGCGCTGTGGCCGTCCCCGGGCGTTCCTCCGCAAGTATGGAATCTGCCGCCTTTGCTTCCGGCAACTGGCGTTGAACGGTGAAGTTCCAGGCGTTGTTAAGTCGAGCTGGTAAGAAAGGGGGTACGGGAATAAGTGACTAGTGATCCTATCGCAGATATGCTAACTCGGGTGCGCAATGCCATGCAGGCGCGCCATCCGAAAGTGGACGTACCGGCGTCGAAATTGAAGACCGAGATTGCCCGCATCCTGAAAGAAGAGGGCTACATCGCAAACTTCAAGGTCGCCGAAGAGGGCGTGAAGAAGGTTATCAAGATTTACCTGAAGTACGCGTCCGATAACACATCGGTGGTGACCGGAATTGAGCGCGTGTCGCGCCCCGGCTGCCGGACGTATGTCGGCAAGACCGATATTCCGCGCGTGCAGGGCGGGCTTGGAATAAGCATCCTGACCACGCCGCGAGGTGTGATGACAGGCCGGACGGCGCGCAAGGAAGGCGTCGGCGGCGAGATTCTTTGCCGGGTCTGGTGATGACCACCCGTTTTGCGTCTCCGCAGCGGCTATGTGGGGATAAGTTGTACAGTTCTCTGCGGTTTACAAATTAGGTTGAGGAGCTCATGTCCAGAGTAGGAAAAAAGCCGATCCCGCTGCCAGCCAGCGTGAAGATCCAGATTGGCGACCAATTGAAAGTGCAGGGACCGAAGGGAACGCTCGAAGTGCCGATTCCCGACGGTATACGCGTCCAGCAGAACAACGGAAACCTCGAGATCCTTCGCGATTCCGATGACCATGCCGCGCTGCACGGGCTTACGAGAGCGCTGGCCGCAAACGCCGTTCAGGGTGTTTCGACCGGTTTCACCCGTGAGCTCGACATCGTGGGCATCGGCTATCGCGCCGACGTGAAGGGCAAGATTGCCACGTTCACGCTGGGTTACTCGCATCCGATCGAAGTGTTGCTGCCGGAAGGGGTCGGTCTGAAGATCGACAAACAGACGCATCTGGTTCTGTCGGGCCATGACAAGCAGATGCTGGGTCAGGTGGCGGCGAACATCCGGGCGCTGCGCAAACCGGATCCGTACAAGAACAAGGGCGTCCGTTACATGGGCGAGATTCTGAAGAAGAAGGTCGGTAAATCCGGCGCGACCGGAGGTAAGAAATAATGATCCGCAAGACCGCGAAGAACGAAATCCGCGAGCGCATTCACCTTCGCATCCGCAAAAAGCTGCGCGGCACGACCGAGCGTCCGCGCCTGACCGTTTTCCGCAGCACCGCGCACATCTATGCGCAGGTGATCGACGACGTGAAGGGCGTGACCCTGGTGGCGGCCAGCTCGACCGAGAAGGCCGAAGGCGGCAAGAAGACCGGTGGCAATCTGATGGCGGCGAAGGAAATCGGCAAGCGCGTGGCCGAACGCGCCAAAGAGAACGGCATCAGCAAAGTGGTGTTCGACCGTGGCGGCTATATTTATCATGGCCGCGTGAAGGCGCTCGCTGACGCGGCGCGGGAAGCGGGGCTGGAGTTTTAATGGCAGTTCATACAATCAAGCGTGTCGATCCGACGTCATTGAATCTGAAGGAAAACGTGGTCGCAATCAACCGCGTCACGAAGGTCGTCAAGGGCGGCAAAAACATGAGCTTTTCGGCTCTTGTTGTCGTCGGCGATTCTTCGGCGCGCGTGGTCGGGTTTGGCGTCGGTAAAGCCAAAGAAGTCCCTTCTGCGATCCGCAAGGGTATTGAGGCCGCGAAGAAGAATCTGCGCCGCGTCCATCTGCTCGAGAACACGATTCCGCACCAGGTGCTGGGTCGCTTCGGAGCGGGTATGGTGATGCTGAAGCCCGCGCAGGATGGAACCGGCGTGATTGCCGGGGGTCCGGTGCGCGCGGTGGTGCAGGCCTGCGGCATTCCGAATGTGCTCACGAAATCGATCGGCAGCCACAATCCGCATAACGTGGTGAAGGCAACGATCAACGCGCTCGAACAACTTCGCGACAGGAACGCCGTGATGGAAATGCGCGGTCTCACTCCGGAGAAGATGTAAGTTTTATGGCAGCCGAAGGAACAATCAAAATCAAGTTGATCCGCAGCCCGATCTGCACACCTGAGAAGCATAAGGTGATTGTGCGGGCGCTGGGTCTGAAGAAAATGAATCAGGTTGTGGTGCGGCCGGATACGCCGTCTTTCCGCGGGTTCGTCAAGAAGATTCCGCATTTGCTGGCGCTGGTAGACTAATCAAGGAAATCCCGCATGAATTTAAGTTCACTCAAACCACCCGCCGGGCAAAAGCACCGGAAGAAGCGAATCGGCCGCGGCATGGGATCCGGCCGGGGCAAAACGTCGACCCGCGGTCATAAGGGCGCGCGCTCCATTTCCGGTTACAGCATTATGCGCGGCTTTGAAGGCGGCCAGATGCCGCTGCATCGCCGTCTGCCGAAGCGCGGCTTCACCAACATTTTCAAGAAGCAGTACTCGATCGTGAACCTGAAGGATATCGAGAAGCTCGAAGGCGACAACTTCACGGTGGACAGCCTGATCGAGCGCGGCATCATCAACAAGCTGGGCGACGGGCTGAAGGTTCTGGGCTCGGGCGAGATCACACGTAAGATCACGATCGAAGCGCACATCTTTTCAAAGGCAGCTGCGGAGAAGATTGCCAAAGCCGGCGGCGAAGCGAAAGTCATCGGGGCTGCGGCAGCTTAATTGGTGCAGGCAGCTTGCTTGAGTTAAGTAACAGGGAAAGAGCGAGACACTCGTGAAGTTATTTGAAGCGATCGGTAATATCTTCCGAATTCCGGACCTCCGGAAGCGGGTGCTGTTCACATTCGCCATGCTCGCCGTTTACCGGTTCGGCAGTTACGTGCCGACGCCTGGGATCGACGTAATCCGGTGGCAGGACTTCCTCACCCGTCAGTCGGGCGGCATCTTCGGATTCTTCGACCTGTTCGCCGGCGGCAACATCCGCCGGCTGAGCGTGTTTGCGCTGGGAATCATGCCGTACATTACGGCGTCGATCATCCTGCAGCTGCTTACGGTCGTAGTTCCGACTCTGGAAAAGCTCCAGAAGGAAGGCGAACTCGGTCGCCGCAAGATCACGCAGTGGACCCGCTATCTGACTGTAGCGCTCGGAATTGCGCAGTCTTTCGGGATTGCGATGAGCCTGCAGTCCATGCAGGACCAGATTGTGATCAGCCCCGGAATTGGATTTGTTTTGTTAACAATCCTGTCGCTGACAACCGGTACGGCCTTCATCATGTGGCTGGGTGAGCAGATCACCGAGCGCGGCGTGGGTAACGGGATGTCGCTGATCATTTTCACCGGCATCGTGGTCGGCGTACCAGGCGCGATCGGGAACTTGTATACAAACGTTTTTGTAACGCATGAATGGAGTCCGCTGACGCTGGCTGTCATTCTGGTCATGATGGTCGCGGTGGTTGGGTTCATCGTACTGGTGGAACTCGGCGAGCGGCGCATCCCGGTGCAGTATGCCAAGCGCGTGATCGGGCGGCGTGTGATGGGCGGTCAATCGACCCACATGCCGCTGAAGGTCAACGCGGGCGGCGTTATCCCGGTAATCTTCGCATCTTCGATCCTGGCGTTCCCCCAGACGGTTGCCAACTTCCCGTTCGTCAAGAACAACGCCTGGCTGAGTAACACGCTGGGTTCGATTCGTCACGGCGAGCCACTTTACGTGCTTATGTTCGTCGCGCTGATTATTTTCTTCTGTTTCTTTTACGTCTCGATCATTTTCAATCCAAACGAAGCCGCTGATAACATGCGCAAGTACGGCGGGTTCATTCCGGGTATTCGGCCGGGACGCAGCACGTCGGATTACATGAACACGATCCTCACCCGGATCACGTTCGTCGGCGCGATCTATCTGTCGATTCTCTGTCTGATCCCGGATGTCATGATCTCCGGCATCCACCTGCAGCATTTACCGCTGATCGGGAATGCGATCGACAAGACGTTTCCGCGGTTCCTGCTCGAAGGTCTGAATGTCCAGTTTTACTTCGGCGGCACTTCCCTGCTGATTGTGGTCGGCGTGGCGATGGATACCGTGAATCAGATCGAGGCGCAGTTGATTATGCGCCATTACGAAGGGTTTACGCCACGGGCCGGACGGGT